>ENA-ORBV01000103-ORBV01000103.1-microbial-mat-metagenome-genome-assembly--contig:-NODE-103-length-169787-cov-12.106723_pt1 | contig 169787 bp, 130 predicted proteins | sample MGYA00237777_ERZ505514 | MGnify/ENA primary metagenome ERZ505514 (study PRJEB26160, sample SAMN06269048) | microbial mat metagenome | isolation source: Oligotrophic lake microbial mat | place...
GTGCCAGAAAGTCTTCTTCGTTCATAACTTTGTTATGTGCAATATACGTACTTTTGCTATACGACAATTTGGTTTGCGCCCATCTATGATTTAAAATTGATCAAACTCCCATATCGTCTACTTACTTAAATTAGTAGGCAGACGATATGGGAGAAATACCGACCCGCCAATGACCTGTGGTGAGGACCAGGTTACCGTCGTTCCCGAAAGTATGGTAATCGGGGGTAAAGCTCCGATATCTGTACAGGCGCCCAATTGAATAAATTCCGGACGTTTACCGGTTCCTGGGCTGCCTACAAGCAACCTGCCGGAATAGACCCTCCATTGGCAAGGCGAAAGAGAAGATGATCTTCCATTATATCCCATAATATTGGTGCTAAGCGATGCGCCATTATTACACCCGAAGATATCACACCCACCGCCGCCGGTAGCGCCCGGGATATTGCACTCGGCAACAATATCTAAATCAACACTATATTGACTATTAGCATTAAATGAGTGGCAAAGTCCGGCAATATGCCCGGTTTCGTGAACCAGTACTTTGGCCATATAAACAGCTGCGCCATACCAGTCATTTTGGAAACAGGGGCCATTCTCCAGACGCTTGTGCCAGTTGTTTAGAAATAAGTGGTTGCAAAATATTCCTGTGCCACAAGCCCGGCCGTCAAAATCAGTTACCTCATCGCGCACTATAATATGCACTACCTTTTTGCCGTATAGCAGTGCATCCGGGGCTGGGTCGGCGATCCTGTACCAAATGCCGCCTTACTTATCCGCAGCGTTACCGGCTTCAGAATAAAGTTTGAAGCGGATGCGGCTGTCGCCAAGAAAGTCGGCAAATCCAAGTGGGTTGTCATTCAGGTTCGACATAATCTGGTTTGCTCTTTCGATCATGGCACGGGCAGCAAGATTGCCATTCCAGAAACCATCTAATAAAGGCTCGTTATCGTCATTGGGATTTTCAGGATCGTCAGGAATGAAATTGTTATTACCAACTCCAATAAAATGAACGTTCACTTGTACCTCTACAATAGGAAATCCGGGAGCAGAAGTAATGCCTTCAAGGCAAGATAAGGGAAAGGCTTCCCTCGGTTCAGGCTCAGGTTCCGGTTCAGACTGGGCAGCCATTATCCATGGCAACAGGCCAATCATGAGGCACGTAAACAGCTTACTCCCCCGAATTCATTGAAGAAAATAGGGAAGAGCGAGAAACATCAGCGGCAAATAAAAAAATTTGATAAGGAAAAATTACCTGTTGCAGGAATCGCAGGCCGGCAAGTTGGAAAAATTGGATCCGCTGCGCTTTATGCGCATCCACCGGCCGGTAGTTATTCATACCGGTTTTCTCAATGAAATCAACAACATCGGCCTGGGCGATGTGGAGGTGCGTAGGAAAGATGGCCTTACTTTCCGGGCGAGTAAGTCGTATGAGGAAGAATGGCACCGAAAATTGGGACTGGGATAAGAAGCTTTGAAGGTGAATACCGAATGCAGAACAAGCCCCTAAACAAGATGAGCCACCCTAAATTTTGAGGCGGCTCATCTAATAGATTCCTTCAAAAAACACTTGTTTTATCGCAACGCAATGCGCTGATTTGCATACACCTCATCGGTGTTCATGTTGTTGATGCGGCGCAGGTATTCGATGGTAAGCCCGTATTGTTTGGCGATGCGGTAGAGGTTTTCGCCGCGCTGCACCACGTGGTAATTTTTGGCGACGCCGGATTCGTAATTTTGCTGCAAGGCACTTTCATTGGCGTAGCTCGTTGTACCCGCAGCTATTGAAGGCGCTTGCGTAACAGCTGGCGAGTCATAAATCAGCGGCGTTGTGCGCTCATCGAAATCGTATTGCGGGTTTGTATTCCGCACGGTTTGTGGCACCGTAGAAGCTTCAGTCGTGAGGGGCAGCGGCGCGTCGTCGTAAAACTGCATGCCATTTTGATTGCCCTGTTGCTGCGGCGCTGGCATCACAATCGGAGAGTCGTAAATGCTATAAGCCGACGGGCGTATTTCGGTATCGCCGGTTCTGGCGTTGTTCAGCGCTTGTTGCGACTGCTGATTGTAATTATAGTTGTAATAGGAGGCGGTGCGCACTTCCTGTTCCTTCACCTGCGAACTATTAGAAGCCGGTTGGGTTTGGCTGGTGCCTTTCGGTGTTAAGCGCGTACCCGGGGTCTCATAAGATTTAAGTCCCGTAGATTGCGGGCATTCGCAATCGGTTGTTTTCAGGCGCTGTCCTACTTTGATCCAGTCGTTTTCGCCCAGGCTGTTGAATTCGCGGAAACGTTTTTCCGTATACCCGTATTTCTGCGCCAAATACCCAATGGTTTCGCCTGATTTCACGGTGTGAAATGTTCCCGTTGCCGCTGTACTGACTTGCGCATCAAGACCTCTAGGGGTGGTGATGATTTTCGATCCGGCAGATTCAAAGGAGTTGGGTGTTGCGCCGGCTTCGCTTACCTGCAACTGCGTACCTTTGCGGATGCTGGTAGACTGCCCCATTTGGTTCCAAGCCTGCACTTGCTTCACGGATACGCCGTATTTTTTTGAAATCCCGTAAAGGGTCTCGCCCGGCTGCACCGTATGCATAGTTGCAGGGCCGCCTGTGGCCGTTTTTTGCTGTGTGCCTGCGCCTTTTGAACCGGTATAATCAAAGCCGCTCGGGACGGTATTGTCTACATTGGCTGTTCCCCGCGAAATCGGCGCTTTTCCGCAAGCCAGCAGCAGGTGGTCTGCAAATTTCTGGTTGTTGACCCGTTCCAAGATAACCACGTTGTTCGTTGCGTCTTCGGGCGTGAGGCCGCTGCGCGCTTCTGTGATGCCTACTTCCGGCGCGATTACGATTTCGGAATAAGCATTGGCCACGCCGGTCGCATTGGTGTATTGGCGAAAAATATAAGCGCCGCTACAATCATTGGCCATGCGGCCTTCAAAATAAACCTGAACATTGGGGTTGTTGTAGGAAATATTTTCGCCGACAGCGCCTTCTTTGGTATCAAAACGGAAAGAATAAGTCGGAGAATTATAACTGATCACCTGGCCATTCCATTGATGAAGGGCGGCAATGCGCACCGGCATCATGATGTAACGACGGTTGAGTGTTGGATAAACAATAATCAACTCATCTGCTTTGTTGTTGATGCGCTTCACCGTTTGTCGGTCAAACAAGCCGTTGGAGCAATTTACTACGCCCGCAGGCAAGCGATCCTGTTCAATGCCATCTTCTCTTCCAATCTCAAGAACAAGGCGCTCTGACGCGCTCAATCGTACGTGATAAGCAACATACACGCCCGTATTGCCATCCTTGAAGTAGTTGTATTCTAATCGGTCCATGCACTCCGGATCGTAAACTACGTAGATGCGCGCGGCTTCCAAAGTGCTTGTGGTGAGAATGAAAAATGCGAAAAAGAGAAGTAATGCTCTGATGACTTTCATATTGTTGTTTTTAATGAAGCAGTGTATCCAACAAAAAGCTGGCGTTTACGACGCTTTGCCTGAGGGGATGCAAAACTTTTTCATAACGCAAATTTGTATAAAAGATTGCAATTAAACAACTTGTTTAGAGTTTTGCGTGAAATATTCTTTTTAGCAGGTGGTCACGTAGCCAACGTTTGTAGCCAACGTTTACTAAACTTCTAAAGTTTAGTAAACGTTTGTAGCCAACGTTTACTAAACTTCTAAAGTTTAGTAAACGTTTGTAGCCAACGTTTATTAAACTTCTAAAGTTTAGTAAACGTTTGTAGCCAAGCCAACGTTTACTAAACTTCTAAAGTTTAGTAAACGTTTGTAGCCAAGCCAACGTTTACTAAACTTCTAAAGTTTAGTAAACGTACTCAACAAAATAACGACACAACCCCTGCAAGGTTTCACTTTAAAACCTGCAAGGGTTGTTAATTTTTTTTGGTGTCTGACTTTAGGATCCGATAGCTGCGTTATTTCCGGCGTTTCAGAACTTCCAATCCAACCCAGCCGTAATCATCCGCGGCAAGCCAACCCGGATGCCTTGTGGCCGACGGGTGGAAATATAGCGCTCGTCGGTCAGGTTTTTCACCGCTGCGGTCAGTGCCAGTTTGCCGCCGGGGAATTGGTATTGCGCGCTGGCGTCCATCACAAAATAGGCAGGTAGTTGCCCCGTCTGGCCATTCGCAGAAGGCGCGATGGTATTGAGTTCGTCTGTAAACTGTTCGCCGATGTAGTTGCCGGTAAATCGCAGAGAAAGCCCTTTGGGTGCTTCGTAGGCGAGGCCTGCCGACAACCACCATTTGGGGGCATAAGGCGTTCGGTTCTCCCGGATATTGACTTTGGAGTCGCCTGCTCCAACGAAACGGTCATCGTCGTAATACGCATTGACATACGTGCCATTGAGCGACCATTCCAGCCGGTGATCGGCGGGCAGGATCTGCTGTCCGAGGTCGTAACGCAAGCCCAGTTCGAGGCCCTGGTGCAGGGTGCTGCCGCCGTTGACCAACCCCGTTCCGCTGCCACCCGAAGATTCCGAAATCGGGATGATCTGGTTGGAAAAACTCATATTAAAGGCCGTAAATTCCATTGCCCAATGCGCGCCAACCTGGTTGCGGAAGCCAATTTCGGTATTCCAGCTCAATTCAGGGTCTAAGTTGTAGACTACACCGTTGTTGGCAATCGCGTCCAACACCCGCGGCGGTGCAAAGCCCCGGTGAATGCCGGCAAACAGGCTCCATTGTTCGCTCAGGTTGTAGTTGACGCCCGCGCCCGGCAATACCTGGTTGAGGGTGGTATTCGACAGGATACTCGTGTCTTTTTCTGCGTTGCGCAGGATGTGGCGCTCGTAGAAATAGGTTTCGGAACGAACGCCGGCGGTGATGGCGAGTTTTTCGCCCAGTTCAAATTTGTTTTGCACAAACGCGCTGATGGCCCTCCCGCTTCGGATTTCATCGCTCACCAGCGTGCCCGAACGCGCATCCGCTTTTTTTCCGTTCACCCGTTGTTCGTAGGCGCGTTCGTGGAGGAAACGGGCACCGGCTTCGAGGCGGTTGGCGACGACGCCTAAGTTGAAGCGGTGCAGGAGGCGCGACTCGACGCCGGCAACCTCAAACTGCCGGTTGCGGTGGCCATTGGAATTGCGCATGTAAACCGCGCCTCCTGGAATATCGGGATCGCCCCAGACTACGCCGGTGGCGTTGCTGGCTGGCGCAGCACTGAAGTCCTGCCGCTGCCAGTTACGCGTGGTGGTGTAGCCAAACACTGATGTTTTGAGCTTTGTATTCAGGCTGAACCGGTATTCGTGGATGGCGCTCAGCGACAACCGGCGCACGGTGAGGCGGTCGTCGGGCGCCATTTGTACAAAATCCTGGTCGCCAGCTTCGTACATGGACTGTGTGAGGCCGATATAGGTAGAATTCGACCCTTCATCGTAGACGCCGAATTTGAACCCGAGGGCAGATTTTGGACTGAACTTCAGGTTGATTTTTGCGCTCAGGTCGTTGATCCGGAAATTGGTTGCCCCAATCCGGTCGCCTTGTTTGCGCAGGTAGTCTACTTTGAATCCGGCATTTCCGAAGGTATTGCCATAGCTGATCAGGCCGCTGAAATAGCCGTTTTCACCCCCAAGAATGCGCACCCGACCAGCTTCCTGCGCCGGTGGATCGGCGGTGATGTAATTGATGACGCCGCCGACCGTTTGCGGGCCGAACAAAATCTGGCCGCTGCCTTTCAGCACTTCGATGCTCTCCATGCGGTCAATCACCGGCGAATAATACAATTGCGGTTCTCCAAAAGGATTTAGCGCCACGGGAATCCCGTCTTCCAGCACCAGCACGCGGCTGCTCCGGTCGGGGTCCAGCCCGCGGATGCCCACATTGAGGCGCATGCCCACGCCTTCTTCTTCGGTGATGATGACGCCCGGCACGGTGCGCAGTACTTCGCTGCTCGAGTTGGGTTGTATTTCCCGGATGGTTTTTGAGGATAAGTAGGTAGCGGCGCCTGGCAAATCACTCATCAGTCTCGGCTTCTCGCCTAATACCTTGACAGCGGGCGCTTCGTAAAACATTAAAATGCTGGTATCCGATGCGGCTGAAATCATTTCCTGGGCGTTGGAGGAGACCAGCCCGAAACCAATCAGCAGGAGGGTAGCGAGCGCTGGGTGTTTAAAATGCTGCATGTTCTTATGTTGATTTTGTCTAAATAAAATTTGAGCAGCAAAATTAGGTTAGCAGGCCATAACAGGCGACAAAATCCGTACTGGAAACTTAGGTATTAATCACCAGGGACATCCCTAATGTTAGGTAGGATTAGGTAGTAATCAATTCAAAATCCCAGTATTAATCGCATACATCACCAACTCGGAAGAAGAATTCAGGCTGAGCTTCTTCATGATGTTTTTGCGGTGGGTATAAACCGTGTGGGTGCTCAGGTTGAGCAGGGAAGCAATTTCTTTAGCGATTAGACCTTTGGCTACGAGGCGCACGATTTCAATTTCCCGGGGTGAAAGCGGTATGGGCGAGCAGTCGCTGTCTGCGATGCTGCCGAAGGTGCGCTCCAGCAGGCAATCCAGCACTTTGGTGCAGAAGTATTTTTCCCCTTTGACGGTGGCTTTCACGGCGTCGAGGATTTCTTCCTGGTCACAGGTTTTGGTGAGGAAGCTGTTGATGCCGTGCTCTAAGGCCAGATAAACGCTGTTTTTATCGCTAATGGCGCTGATGATCAAAATGCCGGTATCCGGTGCTAATTTTCGAACCTTGCCGATGGTGTCGGCGCTGAAATAACCGGGCTGGTTGTGGTCGAGCACCAAAAGGTCGGGGGCACGGTTGGCCAATTCCTCCAGCAATTCTTCCTCATCGCCGGCTTCCGCAATGATGTCAATGCGCGGGTTGGAAGCAAGCGCATAGCGCAGGCCCAATCGGGTTAAGTATTGCGCGTCGGCGATGGTGATGGAAATGGGTGGCATCATAAATCCCGCTTTAGTCATCTGCGAAAGTAGGCAAAATTTGGGATTCAACAAGGTTATTTAGATTTTGTTTAGATAGCGTCTGAGTTTAGCGTCCTTATTTCTTTTTCCAGAGGTAGTAGTCCAATCCGATGATGTATTGGGTGAAGTTGTACTTGCCGTGCACATTGTTGAAAATGTTCATGTTTTCCCAGGCTAGGTCTAAATAAAGTCCCCGTGTCAGTCGAATGTCTAATCCCCAGCCCAATCCGTAGTAAAACAAGTTTTTCCGGAGATAAGGATCATCCGGGTCGCAACTGCAATAGTTACCGTTGTAAAGCATGGCGCTCAGAAACAAACGGGTTCGCTTGCGGGGCAGCAAATTGTATTGGGTAAATACACCAGTCATGGAATAGTGATTTTCGCCACTTAATTCACTGCGGGTAAACAGACTTTTATGGTCAACGCCCACGCGCACCCTTCTCGACAAGTCGGTGGCTACATTTACTGCCCAGGTGAATTCCTCATAGCGGTGCGTTTGCGAGCTGTTTGATTGGGAATAGCCTGGATCCCAAATATAAGTTAGGGAGCTTCCCAGAATCAGATTGCCCCACGTACGCGAAGTATCTTTTTGGGGTAGGATGGCAGTCATTTCTTCGGGCGCTTTTTCCAAAAACCGGAAGCCGTCTTTTTGCTTTCGACGATTGAAATAAAACTGGAAACTACTGCTGGCTGAGGGCATCCAACCAGGAACATGGCAGTCGGACTGACCCCCAGATAAATGTTTCCGGGTTTGAACATGGGCTGGTCAGATTGCGCCAGACTGGAACCATATATTGCAAAAAAATACGAAACAGAGGAGGCTGATGCGCTTCATGGCTGGGTTTTGGTTTGTTTATGAAGATAAGATAAGATAAGAATACAGGAAGGCGTTCCGATATTTCATGGGATTAGAAATTTAAGAGATCCTTCGTGCTTTCAGACAACGCAAAAATGATTTTACTATCTTCGCGCCAACTAACACAAACAACATGAAAATCGCAGAAATTCACACCCAAAAGGGCGTTATGAAGATTAGATTCTTCGAAAAAGATGCGCCCAACACCGTCAATAATTTCATCACCTTAGCGGAAAAAGGCTTCTACGACGGCCTGAAATTTCACCGCGTCATTCCCGATTTTGTCATCCAGGCGGGCTGCCCGAATGGCACAGGCACTGGCGGCCCCGGTTACAAAATTGATTGCGAGCTGACCGGCGAAAACCAATACCACGATCGCGGCGTCCTCTCCATGGCGCATGCAGGTCGCAACACCGGCGGATCCCAGTTTTTTATTTGCCATTCGCGCAACAATACCGCGCACCTCGATCGGAACCACACGGTTTTTGGCAGAGTATACGAAGGCTTGGACGTGATTGACGAGATTCGGCAGGGGGATTTGATGGATAAGGTGGTGATTAGTGAGGTGGCGGAGTAGTATTTTTGATCTGAAATACCGCTCGCCCCCAAGCTCCCTTGCTTTCCACCATCTTCATTTTATGTCGTCAACTTAGCAGAAATTGAGGCGACATCTCGCCGCCCTAAAGCGGCAGGTGTTGTCTCAATTTTTGCGATTCGGGAACCGGTTTTTTGAGCGGTCATCTGCCTCGTGTCCTGTTCACGCCAAGTCTTCCCTTCATTTATCAAAATCGCGACACTCTCCAGATGCCATGCCCGCAGGGAATCCCCGCCACGGCCTGTCTGTCGGTGTTTGATCCGGGTGAAACCCGAAGAATAGGACACGCGAGGCGGAGCCTCGACTTCGCTCAGTTGCCGCCTCGGCGCGAGCGGGAATTGACTGGCATAGCCCAAAATAAGAAATCGTAGATGTATTTTTTTGCTTAAAAAAAATAAAATACCAAAATAAGTAAAATTAATTTTACTTATTTCGTACATTTGGGCTACTATGGCAAAAGCAAAACATCTTAATCCTTTTTCGGAACAACTCATTACAGATCGCTTAAGGTTTGAAAACCCGTGGTGGAGCACAGGCAAAAGCGATGAGGAATATGACCAAATGCCGCGCAGGTTGTATTTCGACTTGTTTTATCCCTTAGTTGAAGATACATCCGTACGACGGGCTGTTGTGCTGATGGGACCCCGAAGGGTTGGTAAAACAGTAATGCTGAACCATACGATTCAGCATTTGCTGAATGAAGGCATAAATCCTAAACAAATCTGTTTCATCAACATCGAAAACCCAATTTACAACAACATCCCTTTAGAACAATTATTCAGCTATTCCCGAAAAGCAACAGCACAACATGACCCTAAAGGCTGGTTTGTATTTTTTGATGAAATACAGTACCTGAAAGATTGGGAAATTCACCTGAAAGTATTGGTAGATAGTTATCCTAAAACCAAGTTTGTAGTATCAGGCTCAGCGGCAGCTGCCCTTAAATTAGCAAGCAGTGAAAGCGGTGCAGGCAGATTTACTGATTTTATGTTGCCGCCGCTTACCTTTAATGAGTATATCTCCCTGAAGGGGCTAAATCAGTTGATTATTCCCTCCAAAATAATGTGGAATGAAAATGTAACCAGGTTTTTCAGCACCGTTAATATCAAAGAACTTAACAGACATTTCATTGATTACCTAAACTTTGGCGGCTATCCTGAAGTTATTTTTTCTGAGCGCATTCAGGCAAATCCGGCCAGATACATCAAAAGTGACATCGTGGATAAAGTATTGTTAAGGGATTTACCCAGCCTTTATGGAATTCAAGATGTGCAAGAATTAAACTCATTGTTTACAACCCTTGCGTATCATAGCGGCAATGAAGTAAGTTTGGAGAGCCTTAGCAAAGCAAGTGGCGTTGAAAAATACCTTCTGAAAAAGTACCTGGCGTATCTGGAGGCGGCTTTTCTTATCCGTATTGTTCATCGTATAGATGATAATGCGAAGAAATTTAAACGGGCTAATTTTTATAAAATATACCTGACCAACCCAAGTTTGCGAAGTGCTTTATTTTCTCCGCTGCTGCCTACAGATGAGGCAATTGGAAACATGATAGAAACAGCCATTTATAGCCAGTGGATGCACCGGGTATGGTTTACGCCCTATTACGCAAGGTGGGGCAACGGAGAAGTAGATATGGTGGGGTTAGACGAAAAAAAAATTAAACCTCAATGGGCCTTGGAAATTAAATGGAGCAACCGATTTTATGAAGAACCGGGAGAACTTAAAAGCCTGATTCATTTTTGTGAAAACAATAAACTAAGTTCGGCTTTGATTACCACCATAGACATTGAAGGTCAGAGAGAACAGAAAGGGATTCAGTTGATCTATGTTCCGGCTTCTGTTTATGCGTATGTTGTGGGGAATAATACACTGGAGCAAAAGCTGAAAAAATCAAGGTAGGGAGACTGTTCACTCCATCGCCTGCACAGTCCAGTTTACCTTAGCCATTGCTACAACTTTTCCCGAGCTTCCGGGGTAGAAATGGTCTGGCCTTCGCTCACTTGTTGTAAGCCCGTTTCGATTTTGTGCAGGATAATCAACCGTTCCACGACATCATCAATGCTAAATTCATCCGGAAGTGATTGGATGGCCTCAAGTACTTTTGCTCTTAAGAGCATGGCGCTGGTAGTTTTTTAGAACATAAATATTAATCAATTTTGGGACTTTACCTACCTCCAACCCCCAGAAACCTATTGGCCTTCACGATGGATATTGGCATTTTTCACCCCTATTACCTCCGCCGCAATACTCACCGCAATCTCCTCCGGCGTCCGACTGTTAATTTTCAAACCAATCGGCGTATGAAGGCGGGCCAACTGCGCCTCCGGAAATCTCTCCCCACGCAATTGCTCCAGCAGCGTCTCCATTTTTGCGGCACTGCCCAGTACACCAAAATACCGGAATTTTTTGGGCAGCAACTGCCGGATGACCACTGCGTCGGTGCGGTAGCCCACGGTCATCACGATCACGTAAATGTTTTCGCCGGGAGGAATCCATTCGCCAATGTCTTCATAGTGGTCTACCCGCTGTTTTTGATGAACGAAGCGGTTTTTTGCAAACGTGTTCAACTCTGCCCGGTCGTCGAACAAGGTGATGTAAAAATCTAATTTAGACAGCAGTTCTGACAAGGCTAAAGCACAGTGTCCGCCGCCAATAAGGTAGAGCCGGTTTTTGAAACCAAGATTTTCTTCATACAGAAATGCAGGAGAGCGTTTGAAGTGGAAATCCTGCGTGTTCTTTTGATTGGGCAAAATGCTCAATCCCTGTTCGCTGATTTGCAAAACAGCCGGTTTTCCTTGTTTCAAACAACGCAGAACAAGGCGAATTGCCAGCAGGTGCTGCTGTTCGAGGTGTAAAAAAACAACGCTTTGTTCGCCTGAACAAATCATCCCGCTTTGATCCTGTCCTTCCGTTTTGCGGTGAATTTGCCGTTTGAGCAGCGGACTGGAAATGCCCTGCGTCATGCGGGCTTTCGCCAATTCCACCAATTTGATTTCCATCATGCCGCCGCCAATGCTGCCACATAGCGCGCCTTCGGTGTCCACGGCCATTTTGAAGCCCGCTCTGCCGGGACTGCTCCCGAGGCTTTCCAACACGACGAGCAACGCTACTTTTTGCTGCGCTTTCAGGCGTTTGGCTAAAAATTGCCAAAGCGCCAATGCTGCGTCAGGACGCATATTCCGCCTGCAATTGGTGCAAACTCATCAACACCTTTTCTGCCGTAAACGGCGCGTCAAAAGCCGGAACTGCTTCCGGACGGAATGCCCGTATGGCGTCGCGAATGGCAAAATAAGCGCCGATGCCGTACATCAACGGCGGCTCACCCACGGCTTTGGAGTTGAAAATGGCAAGGTTGGGGCGGTCGGTTTGCAAAGGTTCGACCGTGATGACTTTAGGCACGGAATAAATATCCGGGATTTTATACGTGGAAAGTGCGTTGGAACGCAACTTGCCGGCATCGTCGTAGACCAATTCTTCTAAGGTCATCCATCCGATGCCCTGCACGATGCCGCCTTCAATTTGCCCCAAATCTACTGCGTCGTTCATGCTTTTGCCGTAGTCGTGAACGGCTTTTACAAAATCCACTTCGTATGTGCCGCGCAGGCAATCCACCGTTACGCCCACTGCGGCAACGCCGTAAACGTGGTAGGCAAACGGGTGGCCTTTGGCGGTCGTCCAGTCGAAATGAACGCCCGGCGTGGCGTAGTGGGCATGTTCGCTGAGGTTGACCCTTTTGGCGAAAGCCGCATTGATCAACGTTTTCCAATCCAATGTGGTGGGCTGGTCATCATACCAGACCAAGCCGTTTTTGAGGTGGAGGGCTGCTGCATGGCCGACAGGGTCTTCGTTCGGATATAGTTCTTCTGCCGCGACAATTTTCAGGCGGTTCAAAATGGCTTCGCAAGCGAGCAAGGTCGCTTTCCCATTTAAATCTGCTGTTGCAGAAGCCGCAGAAGGGGACGTATTGGCAATGCGCAGGGTGCTGGTGGTATGTACCTTAACCCATTCCGGCGGGATGGAAAAAGTCTGCGCCGCCACTTGTAGCATTTTGGTATTCACGCCCTGACCCATTTCCACAGCGCCGGTAGAAACTGCCACAGAACCGTCGGTGTAAACGTGTACCAACGCCCGGGCCTGGTTCATCAGCGTTTTGGTAAACGAAATGCCGAAGCAAACGGGCATGATGGCCAGCCCACGCTTCAAGTGCGTATTTTTTGCATTAAAATCGGACGTTTCGTGGCGTAGGGTTTCAAAATCAAATTGCCGTTCGGCCTGATCCCAGGAACTTTCTGCCTCGCTTTCCGCCAATTGCCCGTAAGGGAATTCATCGCCGGTTTTCAGCAGGTTTTTTTGCTGAATAAAGGCCGGAGACACGCCAAGCTGTTCGGCTGCGTGCGCAATGGCCGATTCGATCACGAACATGCCCTGCGGCCCGCCAAAACCGCGAAAAGCCGTGTTGGGCGGCAGGTTGGTGCGGCAACTGTATGCGGTGGCGTTTACATGGGGTACAAAATAGCTGTTGGTGCAATGAAAAAGGGTGCGCTCCAGCACAGCAGGGGAGAGGTCGGCGGCTGCGCCGGCATTTTGGTAAAAAACGACTTCGTAAGCTTTGATTTTAAAATCCCGATCCAAGCCGATCTTGTAATCCGCCGAATAGGGATGCCGTTTGCCCGTCATGCGCAGGTCTTCCATGCGGTGCAAGCTGTATTTCACCGGGCGTTTGCTGAGTTGGGCGCCCACCGCGCACAGAGCCGCCCAGGTGTTCGCTTGGTCTTCTTTGCCGCCGAAGCCGCCGCCCAGCCGTCCCACTTCCACTTCGATGCGGTGCATGGGCAACCCGGTGACTTTAGCAACAGCGCGTTGTACTGCGGTCGGACCCTGCGTGGAGGAGTAAATTTTCAGTCCGCTCCCTTCGGTCGGTAGCGCATAAGCCCCCTGCGTTTCAAGGTAGAGGTGTTCCTGCCCGTTTACATCGGCGCGCCCTTCAAAGACGTGTTCGCAGCTTTCAAAAGCGCTGGCAGTATCGCCCAGCCGGAAGCGTTTGGGCGGGATGATGAGTTCGTTTTTTTCAAAAGCGACCCGCGGGTCGGTGATGATTTCCAGCAGCTCGATGTCGGCAGTGATTTTTTTTACGGCAGTGCGCGCGCTTTCATCGCTTTCCGCCAAAACAAGGGCAATCGGCATCCCCTGAAAATGGACGTAGCCATCGGCTAAAAGCGGCTCGTCGGGGATGATGCCGCCGATCTGGTTTTCACCCCGAAGGTCTTTGGCGAGGATAATTTGGACAACGCCTTCCGTGTTCAGGGCTTCCTGCAAGCGGATTTCCCGGATTTTGCCATGCGCAACGGGCGAATCGAACACGCAGGCAAACAAGGTGCCCTGCTGCAAGGGCAGGTCATCTAAGTAGACCGATTCGCCGCGTACGTGGTTATGGGCATCTATGTTTTTCATGGCTGATTTTTTTTGCCATAGGTCACATAAGCTAAATAGTGTCTGTTTTTAGTGTCCGATAACTGCGTTGTATTTTGCCCCAAAACTAGTCATTTACACGAGTAAACTCCCATTTTTGGGGCAAAACACGCCTTGTTCTCGAACCCTAAAGAACAGACACGGGACTAAATGGACGAACACTAAATAGTAGGCACTAAATAAAATCACACCGCCACCCCACTATACAACTTGGCTCGCAGCCCCTTAATCTTATCCGAAGTCAGATACTCCTCAAACGACATCAACTGGTCAATGGTGCCGCCGGGGCCGATTTCGATGACGCGGTTACACACCGTTTGCAGCAACTGGTGGTCATGGGAGGTCATGATCAGGTTGCCTTTGAAGTCGGTCAGGCCGTTGTTCAGCGCGCTGATGGATTCCAGGTCTAAGTGGTTGGTGGGTTCGTCCAGCAATAGGAAATTCGGGTTCTGAAGCATCATTTTGGCGAACATGCAACGCACTTTTTCCCCGCCCGACAACACCGACGATTTTTTAAACACTTCTTCGCCGCTGAACAGCATGCGTCCCAGGAAACCGCGGATGAACTGCTCGTCTTTTTCTTTCGAATATTCGCGCAGCCAGTTGATGAGGTCGTTGTCGTTATCGCCGGTAAAAAAAGGCGTATTGTCGTTGGGCAGGTATTCCCAGAGGATGGTTTGCCCAAATTCGATGTTCCCGCTATCCGCAGAATCCACGCCGCCCATGACGTTGTAGAAGGTCGTCAGGGCCGTGCTGTCGCGACTGATCAGCGCAATTTTGTCGTTTTTATTCATCGAAAAGCTGAGGTCGCGGAACAGCCAGTCGCCGTCGTTGCCGCGTTTGGACAGCCTCTCGATGCGCAGGATCTGGTCGCCCGGTTCGCGCTCCGGCTTGAAGGCGATGTACGGGTATTTCCGGCTGGAGGGCCGAATTTCTTCGAGGTTGAGTTTCTCCAACGCCTTTTTGCGCGATGTTGCCTGCTTCGACTTAGAGGCGTTGGCGCTAAATCGCTGGATGAATTCCATCAATTCCGACCGGCGGTGCTCCGTTTTTTTGTTTTTATCCGCCATTTGGCGCGCCATCATCTGGCTGGTTTCGTACCAGAAGGTATAGTTACCCGTGTAGAGATTCACGCGTTTGAAATCAATGTCCGCCACGTGCGTACACACCATGTCTAAGAAATAACGGTCGTGCGAGACCACGATGATGGTGTTTTTAAAATCCGCCAGAAAGTCGCAGAGCCAGGTGATCGTCTCCGCGTCCAAGTCGTTGGTCGGCTCATCCAACAGCAGCAGATCGGGGTTGCCAAACAGCGCCTGGGCCAGCAGCACCTTCACTTTTTCCGCGCCCGTCAGTTCTTTCATCCGGCGGTAGTGCAGCGCTTCCGGGATGCCGAGGTTGCTCAGCAATTCCGCAGCGTCGCTTTCTGCGCTCCAGCCGCCCATTTCACCGAATTTGGCTTCCAATTCCGCGGCGTGCATGCCCTCTGCGTCCGTCGCGTCCGGATCCATGTAGATCGCGTTTTTTTCGATCATGATGTCGTACATTTCCCGGTAGCCCATGATCACGGTGTTCAGCACTTCTTCTTCGTCAAATTCAAAGTGGTTTTGTTTCAGCACGGCCATGCGGTTGCCGGGTTCGAGCGACACGTTGCCGCGGTTGGCGTCTATTTCACCCGCGAGGATTTTCATCAACGTGGATTTGCCCGCACCATTGGCGCCAATGACGCCATAGCAGTTGCCGCGCGTAAATTTGAGGTTGACTTCTTCAAAAAGCACGCGCTTGCCATATTGCAAAGCCAGATCGGTTACCGTGAGCATAACGGAGGAGGTTGTGGTTTAAAAACGGGTGCAAAGGTAAGAAAGTTTGGGGGATGGATTCGTTGAATGCTTCCGTCTTGATTTTTCAGGAAAAAAATTAATCGGGGAGCACTTCATGCCGAGGATAATTTTTTTGCATAGTTTTTAGTGCCGTTACCTGCGAGGTAACTATCCATCCGCCCCTAAATACTTATGATTTCCAACCTCTCCGAGGTCGGGAAAACATTGAAATGCTACATTTCTACAAACCTCTGACCTCTCCGAGGTCGTATGGCAAAAGCATTTCAAAGCGGCTGGATAGTTACACAGTCATTAATTGAGTGAAAACGAATGCTTCTGAATATATGAGCCGCCTCTTTGTGTCTAAAATTTCCCGCAAAGAGCGCAAAGGATACGCCAAGTCCGCAAAGCAGGACGCCGCACTTAGCGTCCTTTGCGAGACCTTAGCGCTCTTTGCGGGAAACAATCTCTCACAAGGCCGCAAAGCAAGGCTTTACATCATTCAAAAGCCATGTTTCCTTTCCGAACTCCCATTAAGTAAGTACTAAACTTCCATCTTGCAAATTTGCCTATTTGCCTCCTTACTAATTCCTTTCACTTTTTCTCCTTCCTAAAAGCTTTTCTTCCCATATTTATCCTTTCTTAAAAAAACACCCAAACACAACAGCCTACGTCCCTTAATGCGCGGCGGATTGATAGCAACCTGGAACGACCAGGATATCCTGGCTGGCGAAGAATGGGATGAAGAAATCAGGTTTAAAACTGAACAAGCAGATTTGATTTTCCTGCTCGTCAGTGCGCATTCGTTGAATACGGATTATATTTGGAATGTAGAAATAGAAGCGGCCATGCGGCGGCATGAGGCTCGCACAGCGCGCGTGATCCCTATTATTTTATCTCCCTGTTTGTGGGAAGAAAAAGACCAGGAGGGCAATTACATTTTCCCGCCCGCGAAATTAAACGCGCTTCCTTCCAAAGGCAATCCGATCAGCAAATGGGACGACAAGGATGATGCCTGGAAAGCCGTAGCAGAAGGCATTAAAGCCATTTTGAAACACAAGTAGCTTTTTGCAACTTATTATACCTTTTAAACAAGTCGGTGCCACACTTAGTAAAAAAATTGATTTTCAACGAATTACGATTTTGTATTGCAGTTCACACCCCGTAGGTTCCAAATGCCTGTTTTGACCTGAAACATTGTTGGTTTGTCATTCCCATCAGGCTTGTCATTCCCGCAGGGAATCTGCGACATCGCGCCAGGCGACTCAAGTTTTTGTAGGCTTATTGGAGAAGGTGCAATCGGTAAAAACAACAATCATCATGGATGATGCCCATGGATTCTGTTTCAAAAGCTGATCTTCTGTTGCAGATTCCCTGCGGGAATAACAAACCAACGAGAGGGACAAACCTTAGAGAGGGACAAACCTGCGGGTTTTTAAAACCTATAAGGTCTGAATCCCCGAAATGAAAATGTCCGGTAGTATGGTATTCGGGAACATTTGCTGCCAGTTTATGAAAAACTTTTCACGTAAAGGAATCCGAATGAGTACCGAACGGGAGTTTTATTTCCACGAATTCATGACGTTCACCGGCGCCAGCATTGTGTTATTCATCCTGTCGTTTGCCATTGATTTTTATTGCCTGTACGAGATCCGGCCGGACGCATTCAGCGGCATCAACGCAGCCGGATCCTGGCTTAACCACTTCGTCACATTTTCCTACTTCAGCATCACCAATTTTACGACAACCGGCATGGGCGATATTGCGCTCCAAACGGCAAGCGCCCGCATCTTCATCAGTTCAGAACTCATCATTTCGTTCTTTTTCACCATCTTTTTCATCGCCAACCTCTCGATGCTTCGGGATTCGTATGCGAAGAAAGGAGGAGGTGATTTGAAAATTTGATGATTGGATGCTGCACGCTTACATCATTGACGACGAACCTAAGGCCGTAGAAACCATTGAAATGCTGCTGCGATTGCATGTGCCGGAGGCCGGTAAAATTTCACGGGGCTACCTCTGCCATCCGGGCCATCCGGTTCAGCGCATTGGACTATCTGCTCAAGCCCGTTGACGCGGACGAATTGCGGGCTATGCTGTACGGCGTTTCCTGCATGGCGCCACGCCCCGGCAACCCAATAAAACGTTAATGCGCAATGCTTTGCAGAATTTTCGCACACGCGATGCCCGCCGTTGGATAAATTCGGCTGCCGTTGGATAAAATGCCCTTGAACTGCATGCAGAATTGCTATAATTTGTAGCATTGTTCACTTGCATCTCTAAGGACTATGAAAAAGCAAACCGGTTTCTGTTGCAAAATCTGGAAAACAATCAGATTAATTGTGCCCAGTTCTTTATTAATGACCTCAATTTGCAGTGCCCAGGTGGCCACCACTACGGTGAATTTTGCGACCCCCGTCATGCCGAACCCCAAACTATTACTCGGCATTACTTATGATTGCCGATCCAGTTTATCCATTCCTGTTTATGGTTTGGCCGGATATCACAAAACGGATGGTACTTTCATACCGGAAGTTGATGCGGTTTTTAATAATTTTCCAATGTCTACGCTGCGCTATCCCGCCAACGGCATTATGCAAGGCTTTGAATGGAAAAAATCAATCGGCCCCCTGGCTTCCCGAACTCCGCAACAAATTTTTTTTCAGCAATCCGTTCCTGCACAGATCATGGAATTCGGGTTTGATGAATTTATGGCCATGACCGCAGCGAGAGGAGTAAACCCCGGAGACGTGCAAATCATGGCACCCATATACAGCACTTCTGATCCCGGCTTAACGGCCATTCAAATGGATGCGGCAGTACCCAATGTAATTAGTTCCAATGCAGATTGGGTTGAATATGCCAATGCGCCCAACGACGGCACCAATCCAGGTGGCGGAACGGACTGGGCAGCCGTAAGAACAGCCAATGGCCACGAGGAACCCTATGGCATTCAAATCTGGAACATGGGCAATGAACCCTATACGCCTAATGAATACGGATCCGGTGGTGTCAACAATTACATCAATAAGATCATCCCCATCATGGATGCCATGCTGGCCATTGATCCGACCATCAAAATAACGGTTACCGTTACCGGGCGGGCTACCTCTATGTGGACCCACTTGATTTTGAATTCTATTCCTTTGCAAAGCAGGGTGTATGCAGTTAATGCCCACTATTTCTTATCAGAAGAAATCATTAACGGGTCAATCACCCACGGGGTAAATGCCATTAGCACCATGATATCAGAATTGGCGCTTGCCGCGCAATCAAAAGGGTATAAAATGATTGTCGGGGATCACGCCCATGCCCTGATTACCGCTTCAACGCCTACTGCGGCAGAGCAAGACCTGATCATGCAATGGCAGGGCGCCAACCTGACCGCAGATTTTTTACTGTCCATGAGCCAGATCAGGAACATTGAAAGGTCTAATTTTTGGGTGTATGGACTAAGCAGCAACCAATGGCATCCGATTCGAAAAAATGCGGATGGGTCTTACACTTCTATGCCCGTGGCCGAACTCTACAAAACATTGTCCCCCTTATTTCTCGACAATTCCATTGCAGTAATCAATACCTCTCCGGCTGCAAGTGACGGGAATCCTTATTCAGTGAGGGCTGGTGCCTTTGCATCCGGTGATTTATCGCAATTGAATGTCATCGCTGTAAATCGCGACAAAACAAATGCAGTTCCACTTCAGGTAAATGGCGTTTCGGGGTATTTTTTAACAAATTCAAGATTATTGACTGCTCCTGCGCTCAACTCGGACGCCTTTTCTGAAACGCCAATCAGTCCTGCTGCAAATGGAAATTATTTAATGCCGCAAATGAGTATTCTTCTGTTGGAATATACCAGTCAGCCATTGCCGATAACCTTGTTGTCTTTTGATGGCCACCTGCAACCCGATAGGACGGTTTTGCTGAACTGGACGACCGCATCTGAGTTTGATAACGATTATTTCACCGTCGAACGCAGCATGGACGGCATAAACTGGAGCGCGCTGATCATTGTACCCGGGGCAGGAAACAGTCATACCGTGCTCCATTATTCAGCGACTGACGGAAATCCCGTTCCCGGTATTTCTTACTACCGCTTAAGACAAACTGACTTTGATGTCAGGTGGTCATTTTCGGATATTATCCAGATAAATATTTCCAAAAATAACGTCTTCTTAGCTTACCCCAACCCGTTCAGCAACGAAATAGTATTACTCCTCGATAACGAGGAAAGAAACCAGCCTTTGATTGTTTACGACGCACACGGAAGCATCGTTTTCAAAAGTGACAACATTCCTTTTACCTTAAAAATGAATAACTTGAGTTCGGGCATTTATTATATTTATACGCCGATGAAAACGCTTCAAATACAGAAAGAATAAACCCCGGGGTCTTGCTGACGGGATCTATTTCCTACAGGCCAATGACGCGGTGATCAGGTTTGTGGCGGGGCGTTAATTTTCAGGTTTAATATAAGGAGGATGGCCGCTCTGTGAGGCCTCAGCGCCCTCTGGGGGGAAGGTCTGTGGCAAAGGACGCTGAGGAATAGCGTTCCGTCGGGTCTACTTCACAAACGGATTCCCCCACTTCTCCTCCGTCGCTACACTTTCGTCTGTCAGCGTATGCAAAAAAGCCACCAGTGCTTTTTTTTGCGCATCCGAAAAATTCAGGCGCACCGGATTGCCGTTCGAATCCGTCAAAGCCGCGCTCAGGGTGGGATGATCCTGGATGCCGCTGTTGTAGTGTTCCACCACTTCTTCCAGGGTAACAAACCGCCCGTCGTGCATGTAAGGTGCCGTGAGGCCGATATTGCGCAGCGTGCCGGTTTTGAAGCGGCCCTGGAAAATGGGCGAGAAGGGAAAAGATTCAAAAGCGCCGAAATCCGTGGTAGACTGAGCATCTAAGCCGTTGTTCTGCGGACCCGGGCTGGCGCTGACGAACGCTTCGGTGGTGTGACAACCGAAACACGCGCCGCCGCCATTCGGGATGGGCAGGATGAACAATTGTTTACCCAGATTTTCTTCAGCCGTGAAATTGGGAAAATTCGCGCCGGGGCCATTCACCAGTGCCCGGCCCGTATCGTATTTGCTGCGGTAGCTGACAATGCTGCGTACAAATTGCGCCAGCGCAGCGGCAATGCGGTCAGCGTTCACCGTGCCATCTCCAAAGGCGGCGTTGAACAGGGTAGGGTAGTGGGGTTGCAATTCCACTTTCGTCATCAATTGATCCAAGGTCATGCCCATTTCCACCGGATCCTGGAAGGGCATCAATACCTGGTCTTCCAGGGTGGCCGCCCGTTCGTCCCAGAAAAAGCGTCCCCGCTGATAAAATCGTGCATTGACCAGGGGCATGGAATGGCGTCGGGTAAGGCCGCCGTCGAATCCTTTGCTCAGCGTTGCCGGGTCGCTGAAACCGGCAGCCTGATTGTGGCAGGAAGCGCAGGAAACCGTGCCGTTGGCGCTGAGTTTTTTGTCGTAAAACAAGACCCTGCCCAGGGTGGCGCCTGCGTCCGTGACGGGGTTGTTCGCCGGGGTGTTGTCAATTCCGTTCACGGAAGTCGGCAGTGGCCCACCGGTATCGTTTTGAAAATGAGCGGGTAAAGCTATGGATGCGTAATTGAACGGCGTTTCGGGCAGGTTCAGTTCGCTGAGCGGGTCTGTTGTCGTCGGTTCCTCTTTTTGGCAGGCAATAAAACTGAGAGCCAGTAAGGTGGCCAGGGCAAAGGTGGTTTTGTACATAGTTGAAGGTTTGTGATTTTTGGAATAGACCCGCCGGCCGCAAATGGGTTTAACCGGATTATTCTTTAATTTCGCTTTATGATACATGCCTACATTATTGACGACGAACCGAAGGCCGTAGAAACGACCAAAATGTTGTTGCGGCAGTACGTGCCCAAGGTAGGCAAAATTTCGTTTTCAACTTCTGCCCTACAGGGCGTGGAAGAAGTCATCCGCCTGGCACCGGATTTGCTTTTTTTAGACATTGACATGCCCCAGCTCGATGGTTTTCGAGTGCTGGAACGCCTCGAATCGGTGTCTTTGCAGGTCATCTTCATAACCGCTTATGACCATTTTGCCATCCAGGCCATTCGTTTCAGCGCCTTAGACTATTTACTCAAACCCATAGACCCCGGAGAATTGCGTGCTGCAGTGCTGCGCTTTATTGAGGGATCCACCCCCCGGCAGCCCAACAAAGCCCTGCTGCGCAATGCCCTGCAAAACTTCAGCGTGCAGGACGCCAAACAACTGACCATTGCCGTTCCAGACGGAGCCGGGCATTTTTTTCTGAAACCAGCCGATGTGCTGCGCTGTGAAGCCGATCGGAATTACACGGTATTTCACCTGACGGACGGCAGGCGTTTGATTTCTTCCAAAACGCTGAAAGACTATGAAGATTTGTTGTCGGAACACGGTTTCCTGAGGGTGCATAAATCACATTTGCTCAATCTGGATTATGTGGAAAAGTATTTGGGACGCGAAACGTTACGCCTAAAAAACGGTCTTGAAATAGAGGTATCGAGAAGACGGCGAACGGCAGTTGCTGAGGTGCTGAAAACCAGGCTTTAATTTATTTTTCCACCTACTTTTTACCACAACTTGTCCCGGCAGCGGGATAGATCATATAGCCGTTGCGTTGATTAAAATATCTAATCTATGTTGCGTAAGCTCGTCCTATGCTTTTTTGTGTTATCCGCTTGTTCTCTAAACGGACAAACCCGCGCCCCGCGTTACATCAACCACGACTGGAATACGCAGGTTTTCGATTTGGCGGGAGACGATACGGGCTGTGTATGGCTGGGCACTGCGCATGGGATTTACCGCTACGATGGTACAACCCGGGAACTGATCAGCCATAACCCGGAGCATCCTGCTTCCATCACTTTTGGCCATATCAAGACCATGCTCAAAAGTCGTTCGGGTGCCATCTGGCTTGGAAGCTGGCAGGGCGGTTTGTCGCGCTTTGATCCCAAATCCGGCTTGTCGGAAAACTTCCTGCACCACCCCAAAGCCCCGACCAGCATCAGCGGCAATCAAATCGCCGGACTCTACGAAGATCCAGCCGGCGGGTTGTGGGTTGGCACCAATGAATTCACCCTTAATTATTTGCCGGAAGGCGAAAAAAAATTCCGCCGCTATCCTGCACCATTGCCTCCAGAAGCCAAAAACAGAACGGATGCCTGGGCGCTGGGAAAAATTGTTGCCGACCCCGAGCGTCCTGATTTGCTGTGGATCGGAAGCCGCTATGGCATTTTCAGTTTTAACAAACAAACCGTGCAATTCCGATTTTTCCCCTTTGAATCCCCCATCCATTTTCGCTATGTCCCCCTTCCTGTTGCCGTATTTGCAGCCCCCGGCGGCAATATCTGGGCAGGCGGCTGGGGTAGCGGAATTTACTGCTTCAACCCTGCTGACAACCAACGGCGACACTGGAAACGCGAGGATGTTCAGGACAATTTCAACGCAGTATCGGATATTCAGGCCATAGACGACAGCACTGCACTGGTTTTGTTCCGCTTTGGACAATGGGGCGAAGTCAACTGGAAACGCAATACCTTTCAATTCGACAGCCAGCGCCTTGGATACCAGGCGTATTTGGCCCTTCAGGTAGAAAAGCATCGGATTTTTTTTCAAAGTCCGCAGGAAATCTGGGTTGCTGTTTCCAGGGGGCTATTTCGCCTGAGTTTTTGCAACCCGGATTTTTTTTACCGTTCCTTCCTGAAAAAGCCTTTGTGCCCTACCGCCAGCAACTGGCAACGCAGCTATGCCCTTGCCCCTGACGGGCAGCTCTACATGGGCACCCTGCAGGGCGACGGTTTGCTGCGCTACGACTGGAAACGCGACACCACCACCATAATTCCTTACCGGGCTACGCTTACCAAGCCGGACGTACTGATGAGCGGCCTTTGTTTTGACCCCGACGGGCGCCTCTGGATTGGCTCGGATGCCGGTCTGCTGATGCTGGAAGGATCCGAAACCAGCCATCCCCATATCGTTCCCTTTGGTGCGGCAAATTCGGATTTGAAGATATTGGAAACCGTTCATGTGACAGCGCTCGCGATCCAGAAGGACTGCCTCTGGGTAGGCATCAATGGCGGCGATCTGTTTTGCCTGACGCCCGATGGCAGTGGCCGGGGCACGCGCTACGGAACAATATTTCCGGGCACTGTGATTTCAAAAATAATCGTTGCCCATAGTGGCGATATTTGGGTTGGCTCAGATGCGGGTCTGGGCATTCTAAACCCCGGACACCCAATGCGCGTCATCAGCGATGCAAATATCACGGACATCACACAGGGGCCGGATGGTCGGGTTTGGGTCACCACGAAGGGCAATGGCCTCTTGTGCTTTGATGGCTCAAATGGCCGGTTTTTGCGGCTTTATAACAACCAGTCTGCCTTGGGCGGAAATGTCATGTACAGCCTGTGCCTGACCCGGAAAGGTGAAATCTGGGCAGGGCACGACAGCGGGCTGGCTCGCTTGAATACGGCTTCCGGACAATGGGTGAATTATGGTGCCCGCGACGGACTGAGTCCGCATTATGCGCCGCTGATAGAGCTGCCAGACGGCCAAATTGCCAGCGGGAACATCCGCGGTGTGCGCCTGTTTCATCCGGATTCGCTGCTTCGAAAAGAAGGTGTTCCTTTGCCTTATCTGAAAAACATATCAGTGTTTGATGTAAAAATACCGCTGGGGAACGGAGCCATCTCCGGATTTGTGGGCTATCAGCCGCCCAAAGAAGCGCTACAGCTTGCTTACGACGAAAACCAGCTGAGTTTTGACTTGGGGGTGATGGACTTTGGAGAAAGCGCGCGACCGCATTTTGCCTGCTTTCTTGAGGGGTACGATCAGAATTGGCAATCCTTTGAAGATCAGGGCACCATCCGTTATGCCCATATCCCGCCGGGCAGTTACCGATTCCGTTTCAAGGCAGCCAACCGCCACGGGCTTTGGTCGGAAGAAGCCCCTGTATTTTTGATCCACATTCGTGCGCCATTCTGGAATACCTGGCCGTTTCGCCTCCTGCTTGCGGCGATCTCCATCGGGCTGACCGTTTACATTGTCCGCCGCAGGGAACGGCGTTTTCGAGAGCAGGAAGCGCTGCGTCAGGTTCTGTTGAAAAAAGATAAAACCATCGCACAAGCGCAATTAGCTGCCCTACAAGCGCGCATGAACCCCCATTTTCTGTTCAACTGCCTGAATTCCATTAATTGGTTTGTTCTCAAAGGAAAAATAAAAGAAGCGTCACTTTATCTGACGCGTTTTTCGCGCCTCGTTCGGGCCATTCTGGAACAATCCAGGCTCGAATTCATCCCGCTTTCCGAAGAACTCGACACCCTCCGGATTTACCTTGAAATGGAGGCGCTGCGATTTGTGCACCCTTTCGAATGGCGTATCGAATGCCCGGAACAGGAGGATACCGAAGAGATCCTGATTCCGCCGATGCTTTTACAACCGTTGGTTGAAAATGCCATTTGGCACGGTTTGATCCCGGCAGAGCGGGCGGGGCTTTTGACCATTCAAATCGAAGAAGCCGCCGATGGGTGCTTGCTTTGCGCTATTGAAGACAACGGCGTCGGGAGGGCTGTAGCAGCTACGGCCAGATTGGAAAGCCGGCTGCAGCGAAATGCCCAGGGGCTGGAAATTACGAAAGAACGGCTATCGGGCATTGGCGGCATTGAGGTCACGGACTGCCATGATCAGAAGGGCAAAGCAAGCGGCACGCGGGTGCTCTTATGGATAAAACCTGCCGTTGGATAATTTCGGACGCCGTTAGATAAGATGCCCTTGATCCGGTTGCAAAACGGGTGTTCTTTAGCGCATTGTTCACTATGTTTGAAGAAAACATGAAGCTATTCAGAACACCTTACACAAATCCCGCTTTTATCGGCACGCCAGCCCCGGTTGTGGGCAGGCTTTGCATCCTGGCTTTTTGTCTGGCTACGTTGACAGCAGCGTCCCAAGGCACCTGCATCGTGACGGTAAATCCGGCCCAAATCGTTAATCCCAAAGCCTCTAAATTGCTGGGGCTGACTTTTGATGGCCGAAGCAGTGCAGATTCGGATGCCAGCGCTGCTGTTGTTCCTGTGGGCTATTACAACCCGGTATCAGGCACTATGCTGACTGCGGTAAAACCCTTGTGGGATCGAGTGCCCATGGGCGGGGTGCGCTACCCGGGCAACCTGGTAATCTACAACTGGAATTGGTTCTATACCATCGGCCCTTTTGCCAGCAGAACCACCCAACCGATGGGTCAGGGCGGCGCATTCTCTCAAAAACTCCAGTTTGGCTTCGATGAGTTTATGGCGATGACCCTATCCAAAGGCATTCCCTCGAACGAGGTTCAAATTATGGTCAATATTTATGCCAGCGTAGGGCAGCCGAATCCGGCTATCTTAGCAGCCGATTGGGTCGAATACTGCAATGCAGCCGACGACAGCTCCAACCTGCGGGGCGGCACAGACTGGGCACACCTGCGGGCTATATACGGACATCCGGAGCCATACAATATCCGCATCTGGAACATTGGAAATGAGCCCTGGTCTCCGATGGAATTTGGGATCAGCACTGCGGCGGCAGACAACTACATGGCCGTGGCCTCGCCGATTATAGACTCTATGCTGGCCGTGGATCCTGGACTGCACATTACCATTCCGGCTATAGGCAATGCGGGTTCGCCGTGGAATGCAGAAATCATGAACCCTCTGGCACCCATTCCTTTGCTGGGGCGAATTTATGGCATCTCCCCACATGCCTTTTACGACAATGACGCATCAACCACGAATGTAGCGCCCAGTCAGGTGTTGACCTCCTTCAGCACTTTGGCCGGCGTGGCTGCGGGTAAAAACCTGAAAATCATTGCGGGTGATCACGCCGCTTTTGCGCCTTCGGCAGATCCGGACAAGGCCATGCGCTGGGAAGGCGCGCTTGCGACGGGAGAATACCTTCTGGGCATCAGCCAGATTGGCAATATTGAGCTGGCCAATTTCTGGATCTATGGCAATACGCAGGCCGTATGGCATCCCATCCGGAGCAATGCCAACGGAACGTATACCCTAATGGCCGCAGCGCAGTTGTACGAAAGCCTGTTTCCGTATTTTTACGATCAGGTGCTATCCAGCTCAATCGTCAATTCTATCGGAGGAGTAGCGGTACCCAATACCCGTGTTTCCGCATTTCAAAACACCGACCAGACCAAAACCAGCATCATCATCATCAATACGAGCTTAGCCAACGACAACCAAATCATACCGCCCGCGCTCAGCGGTTTTTTACTTCAAACTTCGAAATTATTGAGTGCCTCCAGCCTGAGCCAGGATACTTTTATGACGACTTCAGTCGCCCCTTTGCCAAACGGAAATTACCAATCGCCCCATGCCAGCATCCTGATCCTGGATTATGCCGCAACTGTTCTTTCGGTCGAATACGCAGATCCCCTCCGCGCCTATCCGGTTAAAGCAGGTATTCAGGTAGAATGGGCAACAGCCAGAGAAGCCAATTGCGACCGCTTTGAGGTCGAAAGCAGCAGCGACGGAACACTTTTTTCAAAAATCAAAACCGTTAAAGGGAACGGAAGCACCAATGCCTACCATTTGTACAAAATCACAGACACCGCCCCGTTTAATGGCCTCAATTATTACTGGATCAAGCAAATAGATTTCGATGGCGCATTCCGCTACTCAAAGATCATTGCAGCCAGCTACGAGGCTTTTGAAATCAGCATTTACCCCAACCCGTCGGGGGATTTTTTACACTTCCGAACCAGCGAACCGATAGAACAGGTTGAGGTTGTTAATACCCTTGGCAGTCTTGTGAAAACAATCCTAAAACCCGGTTCAGCCATAGATATCCGGGACTTGCCCAATGGGATTTACCGGCTCAATTTCTTGGACAGGAATCATCGGGTGCTCAGCAAAACGTGCCTTAAAAATTAGGGTTATGAACCTTGTGTTCAAAATAAAAAACCTATTGCTTTTTATTTAGTGTCTGTCCATTTTAGTCGGGTGTCTGCTCTTTAGAGTTCGAGAACAAGGTGTTTTACCCCAAAAGCGGGAATTTACTCGCGTGAATGACCGATTTTGGGGCGAAACACAACGCAGTTATCGGACTCTAAAGACAGATACGATTCAGGGTTTTGGGCGACCGCGTATTTTGGGCGACCGCGAGGGTCGCCCCTACTTGATATCAAATTTCAAACGCGCAAACACATAGCGCCCGTTGAATCCCATCTGCTGCACGCGGCGGCTGTAGACGAAACGCCCAAGGCTCATGTTGGTGGAATGCGCATGAAGATCCTGATAGGTATCCAGCAGGTTGTTGGCGCCGATGGTCAGACCAATGCCGTCTAAGAAGCGGTACGTCAGCGACAGGTCAAAGACCGTTTTTGCGCTGAAGGTTTGATCCAGCGTTTGCTTTTGTCCCGTAAACGCATTCGTCGGGAAGTTTTCAGGTAATGCCGGATTGATCGTGGCATCTAAGTAGACAACCTCGCCGAAGTTGACGGCTCGCGCCATCGCGCTGAATTTGCCAACTTTATAGTTCAGCGTGAAGCTGATTTTGTGTTTTGGGTTGGCGACTTCGATGCGGCTTTGGTCTTCGCGGTTGAAATAGTTGCCGACCTGCCCGGTTTCAATCAAAATCTGGGACGCATTGATGATCGGTTTGCCATCTGCGCCTTTTTCTACTTCGTTGTCAATGAACGCGCCGGCCAGCGTAGCCCGGAAATCGTGCACACCAAAAGCCTTTGAATAAACAATCACCGCTTCAAGGCCTCTTGAAGTGGTATTGACCGCGTTGGAAAAGAAATTGGCCTGGCCGGCGCCGGCTGCTGTCAGCTGTGCCTGCAAGTCGGCATTGCCGCCACTGCCGAAGTTGTTGGTCAGCACGATGCGGTTGTCAATCTCAATTTGGTAAGCGTCCACCGTGATCTCCAGACCGCCCGTTGGCCTTGCCGTCAGCCCCACCGCGTAGCTTTGCGAGGTTTCTTCCTGCAATTGCGGAATGCCCAAAATTTTGGCAGGTTCGCTGTCATTCGTGAACGTACCCACTTCCTGTGGCACCAAACCATTCGGGCCGGTGATGAAGAGCGTATTTGTTTTTGCATAGAAACGCTGCTGCATGGACGGCGCGCGGAAACCTGTGCTGACTGACCCGCGCAGCGAAAGGCCGCCACCGATTTTGTAGCGCGTGGCCGCTTTGTAGTTGAACGTACTCCCGAAATCGGAGTAATTTTCGTAACGCACCGCTGCAGTCACCAACCAATTTTTGGTAAAATCCTGTTCTAAATCCAAATAACCAGCCGCGCTGTTGCGGGAATTGTCGCCCGAATTTGCAGGGAAAAATCCGGCAAATACCTGAGCGCCCGAAGCAGCTCCGGAGCCGGTGTCGTAGTTCCTCCACGAAGCTTCTTCCCCTGCGCGGATGCCGAAATTTTCCGAGCGGTATTCCCCGCCAAACGCTAAGTTCAAGCCCTCCAGCACGTCGAATTTTCTGGAAAGGTCGAGGTTGGTGGTGTTTTGAGTGAACTCCAGTCCGCCCGCGTCGAACTCCGTTTGAGTGTTGCCGGGATTGTTGGCAAACTGGGTATAGTTGACCGAGTTGGTGATGGTGAAATCGAATGTATTCTGGCCGTAGGTATGGCTCAGATCGAGGTTCCACTGTTTACCAAGTTTGCCGCGCAAACCTCCGGCGAAGGAAATATCGGAAAGGCTGCTTTCAATCAAAGGCAGGAAGCCATTGGGGTAGATCCCTAATACGCCATTTGCGAATACCCTGGCACCATTCGCAACCGAATTCGGATAGCGGTAAAAACCGGCAGAAACGCCGTTTTTCTGGTTGTATCCGCCGAAAGCATAAACGCTCCAGTTTTTGCTCAGGCCGTATTCGCCGTTCAGCATTGCGCCGCCGCCTTTCATTTCGGAAGCGCCGATGAGCATGTCGAACGTTTCGCGGGTCAGTCCGCGGGCCGTGATGAGGGAGTCGCTTCTGTCGGCGCCATTCACATTGGGATAAACCTGGCCGGTGTAGGCTCCGGCGCGGTTGGTGGCATCCCGGCTGATGTATTCGCCGGTCAGGCTGATGAAGCCTTTTCTACCCAATTTAAAGCCGTAGTTCAGGCCCGCTTGCAGGGTATTGCCATCGGTTACGTTGACACTTGGGTCAGCCGAGTTGCCTGACAACTTGTAGGACGCGTAGTTTTTATCGTAGCTCGTGGCATAAAGTCCGTAGCTGACGCTGCCGTCTACCACGCCGGTTTTTTGTTTTAACACGATGTTGACCACCCCGGCAATGGCATCGGAGCCATATTGCGCCGCAGCGCCATCGCGTAAAATTTCAATGCGCTCAATGGCGGTAGCCGAAATGGCAGAAAGGTCGGTGCCTACCGTTCCCCGGTTAACCGTGCCATTCACGTTCACCAATGCGCTTTGGTGGCGGCGTTTCCCGTTGATGAGCACCAGCACCTGATCTGAGCCGAGGCCGCGCAGTTGTGCAGGATCCACATGGTCGGTGCCGTCGGCAATCGTTTGCCGTGCCGATTGGAAAGAAGGTGCAATGTAAGTCAGGATCTGGTTCAGGTCTACCTGCCCGACTTCGCTCATGACCGATGCAATGGGAATGATGTCTACCGGAACGGCCGATTCAAGCTTGGTTCGGGTAGCATTGCGGGATCCAATCACAGTAACCGCCTCGATTTCAATGCCTTCCGAAAGCGCTACATCCAATTTGTCGCCGCTGATGGCCAATTCTTCACTTTTAAAGCCAATGTAACTAACCACAAGCGTCGTCGCGCCTGCCGGGACATTGAGCGTATAATTTCCATCAAAATCGGTAACGGTGCCCACATTGGAACCTTTGACAACAACCGTTGCGCCATAGATCGGTTCGCCTGATTCGGCGTCGGTAATTTTCCCGCTAAGGGAGGTTTGGGCCATCAGTCCAGTGAAGGACAGTGCCGCAAAAACCAGGGAGAGTAAGTAGTGTCTTTGCTTCATAAATTGGAGGATTTTTTGATTTTAGAAAAATTTACTTTACGTAAAGTTAATATTAAAACGATAGGGATCGGTTTTAGGCTGCTTTAGGGTGGGATAGGTTTAGGGTAGATTTTTGGGGAAAGGACTAATAGGCGATTTCGGAGTGAAGAATGAAATCTTTGAATAGAGGAAGGAGCAAAGGGAAAGAGTAAATTTAAGGAGTGTAATAATAGGATTATTGATATTTTGAAAGCGTAAGAAGGTGTTCAAATAGGATCTTCCAAGTTGGTCGGGTTCCGAGGTATGGGCTTGTAGCCATTACTTGCATCAAAGCAATTTTGAGCCACGCCCTTAAATAGGTCGTTATGAATCAGCCATTTTAGTACTTCTGGTTCGTTATGAAATACATCAAACCAAAGTATAAAAAAGCCTGTTGAACGGGCGCAAGTGGCGATCCATTCTCCGGCAGAATCAGCGTGATAAGTTGGTGAAGTTTTAGCCATATCCAATAATTTTTTTGCTGCCTTCACCTCAACCAGCGCCTCATAACGCCTCATCCATCGAAGATCAACAATGGCTCCACGATTATCAATATTTCGCCATTCAAAGTCTTCAATTGTTGTTCTTGCCTTTGCTTGTTGATTGGTTGTCAATCCATCATTCCGAATACCAATAATTAAAGCATTCGCTTCTGAGGAGTGGGCGACTGCAATAAAAGGAGGCAGTCCGTTAGAGGATTCCGGCAAATAATGAATGGTTGGATCAGATGGTTTATTCGATTTCGCTTTGTTACATTTTTCACAAGCAAGTAACCTGTTCTCCCATGCAAGTAAGTCTCTGGCAATTTATCCAGGCACTGGTACTTTTGGAACCACATGTTCAACATTTAATTGATGGCTCAAAGGCATATTGCAATAAGCACAATAATAGCCGATCCTGTCAATTAGATCCAGGCGCCAATCTTTGTAATTGGATACTGTTTTTCGTACTCCATTTGCGAGAAGCGGGCAAGGTCCCTTATGAATGGGTCTCATAGCTTATTTCCCTTTGGCCATTTGGGCTAATTGAAGAAATGCTCTTACTGCCGGATTAGAGACTTCTTCCAATTGAACTTCTAATTGTTGACTGTCTATCCCATTATCCAACTGCCTTAAGAATGTATTGCTCTGATCTTGAAGCGTTTGACTTTGTTCAGAAAAAGGACTTTCTACTCCCAAAAAGAAAGTAGCTACTTTATCAATAGAGAGGTCATTGGGCTGGGTATCTACATTACCATCCAAATTAATTAATTCGTCCGCTTCCAAACTCTGCACGATAAATGGCGAGTGCGTAGTAGTTACGAATTGAATGTTCGGAAAGGCATCTTTTATATCCTGAACAACATGACGTTGCCAGTTAGGATGCAAGTGCATGTCGAATTCATCAATCAAAACCACACCAGGGCTTAACTCAATTGCACGCTCGCCAAATCTGCCGTTTAACATAATGCACCGGTATGCAATTTCAGCTACGACATTGAGCATGGCTTTCATCCCATCGCTCAGGTTTGAATAAAGCTTGCGTTCCACAGGTTGTCCGTCTTCAAAATCAGCCAATACTTCAAACTCGCCATAATCACTATAAGTTTTATTATATTGAATATCCTTTATGTATGGAATTGCCGTACGAATTGCATGAAACATGGCTTCACGTGTACCTTCAAATCCTTTGAAGTTTACTATTTGAATCTCCTTGATTTTCATTGCATTAAAGTGTTTTACTGCCTCCAGCCTCTTCACTTGACAATATAAATTCAAGTGTGCTTTTACCATATTTCCATTTGTAAAAATACTTATAAAAGTTGACTTCAAAGACAAAACCCTCTAACTATTTATTGCCGATAGCATCAATTTTTTGGGTCTAAATCCCACTACTTCAAAAATCATTTTTACCTTTCATCCCATTGAAAAACGCAAACGCCCATGCCCCTGCAAAGCTTCCCATTTTATCGCCAGTTGGACGCCATGGACTGCGGCCCGACCTGCTTGCGCATGGTGGCGGCGCATCATGGCAGGCAATACCCCGTGCAATACCTGCGTGAGCGCTCCTACATTGACCGCGAGGGGGTTTCTCTGCGCGGCGTCGTGGAAGCGGCGGAGAGCATCGGCATCCGTACCTTGGCGGTGAAATTACCTTTGTTTGCGGGCAGTTCGGATGAAAACGGGCTCAAGGATGCCCCGCTGCCGTGCATCGTACACTGGCGGCAACGGCATTTTGTGGTGGTGTATAAAATCAACCGCAAGTACGTCTGGATCGCCGATCCGGCAGTCGGTAAAATGAAGCTGAGCCACGCCGATTTTTTGAAAAATTGGGTCGGGGAAGGCAACAAAGGCATCGCATTGCTGTTGGAGCCTACACCTGAATTTTATACCCACGATGAAGCCCTGCCAACCCAGCCCCGGCGCGGGCTGATCCATTTATTGCAATACCTGCGGCCTTTCAAACGGCTGCTGTGGCAATTGGTGGCCGGTTTGTTGATCGTCAGCGTTTTTCAGCTCATTTTCCCTTTTCTCACCCAGGCCATCGTTGACAAAGGGGTGGACAACCAGGATTTGGGCTTTGTCTCGTTGATTTTGTTTGCGCAATTGGCTTTGTTTTTGGGGCAAATGACGGCCAATTTTATTCAAAGCTGGATCCTGTTGCACATCGGTGCGCGGGTGAATATTGCGCTCATCTCCGATTTTTTGGCCAAACTCATGCGCCTGCCGATTGGTTTTTTCGATACCAAAATGACCGGCGATCTCCTGCAGCGCATCGGCGACCACCGCCGCATCGAAAGTTTTCTGACCGGCTCTACGCTCAATACGCTGTTTTCGTTTTTCAGCTTAGTGGTTTTCGGCATCGTGCTGGCGATTTATCACCCGCCCATTTTTTTCGTGTTTGCCCTGGCGGCGGCTCTCTATTTCACCTGGATTGTGCTTTTTTTGCGCAAACGGGCGCAAGTAGACCACCTGCGCTTCCGCGAACAATCTGAGAATCAAAACACCCTGATCGAACTGATTCAGGGCATGCAGGAAATCAAATTGCAGCGCAGCGAGCGCAAACGCCGCTGGCAGTGGGCGCATATCCAGGCCAGGCTGTTCCGCGCCAATGTGCGCGCTTTAGCCATCGTGCAATATCAGGACGCCGGCGCGTTGTTCATCAACCAACTCAAAGATATCTTCATTACTTTCATGGCTGCCCGGGCGGTGATTGGCGGCGAACTGACTTTAGGCATGATGCTGGCCATTCAGTATATCGTGGGGCAAATGAACGCGCCGCTGTCCCAACTCATCTCGTTCATCCGGGCGGCCCAGGACGCGCGCATCAGCTTAGAGCGCATGAATGAAATCCATGAACTGGAAGAAGAAGCCGGCGGTGAATACGCCAATGTGCTGCCTTCTTCCGGCGATTTGCAGGTCGAAAATGTATCGTTTCAATACAATCAATTGGCACCATTTGCCTTGAAGGACATCACGCTGACGATCCCGCAGGGCAAAGTAACCGCTATCGTAGGTGCCAGCGGTAGCGGCAAAACCACGCTCGTCAAATTGCTGCTTGGGTTTTATCAACCAACCCAGGGCAATATCCGCGTGGGGAACGTCGCTTTGCGCAATGTGGATCCGCAGCTTTGGCGGGCACAGTGCGGTGCGGTGATGCAGGACGGGTTCATTTTTTCTGACAGCATTGCCCACAACATCGCGGAAAGCGAAGATTCGGTTGACCGTGCCAAATTGCTGCGGGCAGTGCAAGTGGCCAATGTACAGGAGTTTGTAGAGTCTTTACCGTTGGGTTACAATACCAAAATTGGCGCCCAGGGCAATGGGCTGAGCCAGGGACAACGCCAGCGCCTGCTCATTGGGCGAGCTGTTTATAAAAATCCGCCTTACCTCTTTTTTGATGAAGCGACCAATGCGCTGGATGCAGAAAATGAGCGGGTTATTGTTGAAAATCTTCGAAGCTTTTATTCGGACACCAGCCCCATTCCTGCCTCCTCCGAAAAGGGAGGCGCCAAAACCGTTATCGTCGTCGCCCACCGCCTCAGCACGGTGAAAGACGCCGACCAGATCATTGTGCTGCACAAAGGCACGCTCGTGGAGCAGGGCACGCACGAATCGCTGGCCGCGGCGAAGGGGTATTATTATCGCTTGGTTAAGAATCAGTTGGAGTTGGGGTTGTAGGGGTTTCCCGGCGGAGGGTTTTTTCCCGCAAAGGGTTTTTTCCCGCAAAGGGTTTTTTCCCGCAAAGGGTTTTTTCCCGCGAGGGTTTTCCCGCAAAGGGTTTTTTCCCGCAAAGGGTTTCCCGCAAAGGATTTTTTCCCGCAAAGGGTTTTTTCCCGCAAAGGGTTTTTTCCCGCAAAGGGTTTCCCGCAAAGGGCGCAAAGGTCTCGCAAAGGACGCTAAGGAGGGCGTCCCGCTTTGCGGACTTGGCGTACCCTTTGCGCCCTTTGCGGGAAATTTTCGCTAAATATAGCGTCCCGCTTTGCGGACTTGGCGTAACCTTCGCGCCCTTTGCGGGAAATTTCCGCTAAGTATGGCGTCCCGCTTTGCGGACTTGGCGAGACCTTTGCGCCCTTTGCGGGAAATTTCCGCTAAGTATGGCGTCCCGCTTTGCGGACTTGGCGTAACCTTTGCGCCCTTTGCGGGAAATTTCCGCTAAGTATGGCGTCCCGCTTTGCGGACTTGGCGTAACCTTCGCGCCCTTTGCGGGAAATTTTAATACACAGTTTTCCCGCAAAAGCGTCAAGCTTATTATACCATGACTCAACTGAGTTTTATCGCACTCCCGCTTTCCGCAAACGCTTTTTCACCCGGCGGGCGCGTATCCAATTAATGATCCCAAAAACAAGTGTTAAGCCTGCGGCAAACAAAAGGACTCCCCCGAAGATTGGTAGTAAAGAGGACGTCAGTATAAAAGAAGACGCTAAGCCTTTTGCCAGCAATAGCGCGCCCAATATGCCCGTGATGGCGGAAGTGATGGTCAAAGCGATTGCCGCTTTTCGATACTTCTGGTAGTAGGCTTCCTCTATTTTTTGTTGAGTTTCAGGAATGGTATCTTTCAATACAGGAGAGATAGAGATTGTATCCCACTTCTTTAGATTGGGTGGACCTACTGCACAAACAGCTTTACTTTGTGCGGGAATAAGCAACAAAAACAGGCAAAGGCAGGCGCCAATGCGCAGGGTTGAGGAGCAGTGTGTTTGCATGGTTTTCAGTTTTATGGAGCCAATTTACGCATAGAAGAAGGATAAAAGAAAAAGGTTAAAGTGGGAAGCATAATTCCTACTTTAACCTTTCTACTTTATCCTTTAAACTTGAATCAACTTTAACCTTGATGGAAAATTAGCTCTTCTTCACCTTAATGCTGCAACCGATGGCTTTGGTGATAGCCGGATCCGGCGCCTGGTTGTTTTCCATATACTTGATCGCCATTTCAATGTAGTTCACCTTTACAGCAGCAGGGTCTTCCGCGTTGTCATCCAGCGCGCCGGTGTAGCGCAATACCATGTTTTTGTCTAAGACGTAGAACTCCGGCGTGCGCGATGCGCCATACTGCGGGAATACTTTCTGGCCATCGTCAAACAGGTAGAGGAAAGGGAAATTTTTCTCTTTCGAGCGTTGCTGCATTGCTGCAAAATCGTCGCCGGGCTTCAACGCCGGATCGTTTGGCTGGATGGCCACAACCGGATAGCCCATAATGGACGTCTTTTTGTGCAAGGCAATAATTCGGTCTTCGTACAACACGGCAAACGGGCAGGTATTGCAAGTGAAGGTAACGATGTAACCTTTCGGCGTTTTGCCGTTAGCATCCTTAATGTCGGCCAAAGAATAGGTTTTGCCGTCCACACCCTTGAGTTTGAAATCCGGCGCTTTATCGCCAATTTTTATACCGCCAACCGCCGGAGCAGTCGCTGCAATAACTACCGCAGCAAGCGCCGCTAATGCTAAAGAGAATCCGAATATTCTTTTCATAGCTGAAAAAGATTTTTTATGTGAAAAAATGTCTGTTGCTTTTTTACTACCTCCCCAAATCCTTTAACATCCTTTCCAATTCCTCATAATCCGAAAACTGATCATCTTTGAACGCTCTTTTGCGGGCATTGTAGACCAGCGTTACCGGAATTGCGCCACCCCAAGCCGGACTGACTTTGTCTATCCAGTTCTGGTACCCTGAATCGGTCAGGGCCAACACGGTGGATTTTAGTTTCCGGGACTGCACAAAAGGCAGGAGCTTTTTTTCAAGGTCTTTTTTGAAATCGAGGCTCACGAGCACCACTTTAACCTTCTGATCCTGGAATTGTTCGTGCAACTGCTCAAACCAGGGCAGTTCTTCCACGCAGGGTTTGCACCAGGTTGCCCAAAAATTCACAACATACGTGGTATCGTTGTCGAAATGCAGCCAATATTCAAAATCGTCAAATTTGGAATACACCGGGATGCCGCCCAGCAGTACCGAAGGAGCGATAACCGGGGACGCTACCGCATCGGATTGTGCTTCCGATTTGCAACTGACGAACAGTTGAAGCGCCACCAAAAGGAGCAATAAGAATCTGGTCATTGTGCGTATTTACGGTTTTCAACACAAAATGACGAAAAATAGCTGAAAAACACGACTTTTTGTCGTGTTAAAAGCGTGTTAAGGTAGAAAAAAAGGGGGAGCAGCAGGGTTAATACTCACTCGTCAAATGAAACTCCACCTTCCCGTGGTTTTCCTTCGCCATTTGAAGCGCCCAGGCACTTTCCGCCAGGAAGACTAAGTTGCCGTATTTGTCGCGAGCCATGTCGCGTTTGCGGCGGTCGAGGAATTCTTTCAGCGCTTTGTCGTCGTCGCAGCTCACCCAGAATGCCTTGTAGAGGTGGAGCGGCTCGTAGGTGCAGGCCGCGCCATATTCGTGCTGGAGGCGGTACTGGATCACATCGAATTGCAGCGCACCCACCGTGCCGACGATTTTGCGGCCACTAATTTCGCGGATGAACAACTGCGCAACCCCTTCATCCATCAGTTCTTCCAGCCCTTTGTTCAGTTGTTTGGTTTTTAAAGGATCCGCGTTGTTTACGTAGCGGAATTGCTCTGGCGAAAAACTCGGGATGCCTTTGAAATGCAGGGACTCTCCTTCGGTGATGGTGTCGCCGATTTTAAAATTGCCGGAATCGTACAAGCCCACCACGTCGCCAGGATAGGCTTCCTCCACAACCGTTTTTTTATCGGCCATAAAAGAAGTGGGGTTTGAAAACTTCATCTGCCGCGCCTGGCGCACGTGGAGGTAGTTGACATTGCGCTGGAAACGCCCCGAACAGATGCGCAAAAAGGCAATCCGGTCGCGGTGCTTGGGATCCATATTGGCGTGGATCTTGAACACGAAGCCGCTAAACTTTTCTTCGTCGGGCAAAACCGTACGCTCTTCTGTTTGTCGGGGCAAAGGTTGCGGCGCGATTTCCACAAAGCAGTCGAGCAGTTCGCGCACCCCGAAATTGTTGACCGCGCTGCCGAAAAACACCGGCGAAACGCGCCCTTCTAAGTAGTCTTTGCGGTTGAATGCCGGGTAGACTTCTTCCAGCACGTTGGCGTCATCGCGCAATTCGGCAGCCGCGCGTTCGCCCACGCGTTTGTCCAATTCCGGGTCAGATAAATCTGTAATTTCAATCATATCCTCTTCCTCCTGCTTGCCGTGCGGGCGAAACAGGACGAGTTTTTTTTCATACCGGTTGTAAACGCCCTGAAAGCGCTGCCCCATGCCGACCGGCCAGCTCAGCGGACAAACCTTGAGCTTCAGCTTTTGCTCGATTTCGTCCAACAGGTCGAACGCGTCTTTGCCTTCGCGGTCGAGTTTGTTGATGAACACGATGATGGGGGTATTGCGCATGCGGCACACTTCCACCAATTTTTCGGTTTGTTCCTCCACCCCTTTGGCCACGTCAATGACGGTGATGACGCTGTCTACGGCTGTGAGGGTTCGGTAGGTGTCTTCTGCGAAATCCTTGTGTCCAGGCGTATCTAAGATGTTGATTTTTAAATTTCTATAATCAAAAGCCATCACAGAGGTGGCCACTGAAATGCCCCGTTGCCGCTCGATTTCCATAAAGTCGGACGTCGCGCTGCGTTTGATTTTGTTCGATTTTACGGCACCGGCCACCTGAATAGCGCCGCCAAACAACAGGAGTTTTTCTGTCAGGGTAGTTTTTCCCGCATCGGGGTGGCTGATGATGCCGAAAGTGCGCCGGCGGCTGAGTTCTTCGAGAAACGACATGGATCGTGGTAGCTTTTTTCAATTGAAGGCGCAAAGGTAATGGAATGTTGTGAATTCACGCTGATAGTCCGGGCAGTCGGTCGAGGTAAAGTTTCCATTCTACCAAAACCGCCTGAATATAAGGCGATTCCACGGCGTGGTTGCGCGTGATGTGTTTGTTGCAGCCACAATAAGTACACAACTTTTCGCAAAATGGCAGGTGGATATAGAGACTCAAACCGTTGTCCTGCCTGAATGCTCCGGTCACGTGCGCCATCCAGTCGGCTTCTGCAAGCTAATCGGCTTCCCAATACGGCACTGTCGGATAACTCGTGTAGCGCGGAGCCGGGATGTCGTATTTTTCTAATAAATTTAACATGACTTTATTTTTTTACCGCATAGGTGTACTATGGTAAAAAGACCTGCGCAGCTAAAGCGTCACGCTATTTCAAATCGCGCTGTGAAATGCCGCAAAAATGGCGGTTCATAGGTAATTCTGTAACCCGTTTTTTTATCGCGATGGCGTACCAGCTCGCCAAAAGTTTCTACAACGTAATCTATATGGCTCTGCGTGTACACCCGCCGTGGAATGGCGAGCCGCACCAGATCCATCGCTGCCGGAATAAGTTTCCCTTCCGCATCGTATTTCCCAAACATGACGGAGCCGATTTCACAGCATCGGATGCCGCCCAACCGGTACAATTCGCAAACCATTACCTGGCCGGGGTATTGCTCCAGCGGGATGTCGGGATAGAAGGCCCGGGCGTCTATGTATACCGCATGTCCACCCGCCGGACGCATGATGGGGACGCCGAGTGCGTGCAGCTTTTCAGCGAGGTATTCCGTGCTTTTGATGCGGTATTGCAAATAATCCGGATCAAAAACTTCCTCCAGGCCGATGGCGATGGCTTCCATGTCGCGCCCCGAAAGACCGCCGTAGGTGGAATACCCCTCTGTAATGATCAATACGGTGCGGCATTGCACCGCCAAATCGAGGTCAAGCAGGGCCAAAAAACCACCCATGTTCACCAGCGCATCTTTTTTTGCACTCATGATGCAGCCATCGGCGAGCGCAAACATTTGCTGGGCAATTTCGCGGTAAGTCGCGTTTTCAAAACCTGATTCCCGGTGTTTGATGAACCATGCATTTTCTGCAATCCGGCAAGCGTCGAGGATAAAACGGATGGCGTGTTTTTGGCAAATTTCGGCAACCTCGCGGGCATTCTGCAGGCTAACTGGCTGGCCACCGCCGCTATTGTTGGTCACAGTAAGAATAACGGCAGCGATGTTTTCAGCCCCGAATTGTACGATTTTTTCGAGCAACTGACCCGTGTCAAGGTTGCCTTTGAAGGGGTGAAGCAACGCCGGGTTGCGGTTTTCCGGAATGGGTAGGTCAATTGCCGTAGCGCCCGTAAACTCAATATTGGCTCGGGTCGTATCAAAATGTGTATTGCTGATGAAAATTTTCCCGGGGCCGCCGATGCGCGAATACAACAGGTGTTCGGCTGCGCGCCCCTGGTGCGTCGGCAACACATAAGGGTAGCCCGTCAGATCCTGAACCGCTTTTTCCATCCGCAGCCAACTCGATGCGCCTGCATAACTTTCGTCGCCGCGCATGATGCCGGCCCATTGTTCGCTGCTCATGGCGGAGGTGCCACTATCTGTCAGCAGGTCAATAATAACCTGTTCAGAACGAAGCAAAAACGGATTAAAATGAGCATTTTGCAAAAAAGCTTCCCGCTCCTGCGGCGTAGTGAGCCGAATCCGCTCTACCGTTTTGATTCGAAACGGCTCGATGATGGTTTTAAAATCCATACGTTTTGATGCGGTGTAATTTGATGCGAAAGTAGCGTACCTGTCCAAGACCGCCATTGACAAGTATTGCACGGATGGATGACTTTGGTCAGTAGCCTTCCTGTTTCCATTGGCGGCAGATTCCCGGTCGCTCGGTTTTTTTCTGTTTGCGTTGTTTGTGGTGGCGAGCGGCATTGGCAAAGCCATTTTCAGCCCGCGATGGTTCCCGGCGCAACAAGTCTAATAAATTAAACAGCAAGTGTGTTTTATCCGACATCGAATTCTCAGCTTGGCTCCGCCTCGCGTGTTTTATTCAACGGGTTCTACCCGTAACCCCTCCACCTTCGCCAATACATAATCCCTCAATTCATGCCCCGTTTCCTGAGCGATATTTTCAATATTGACGCTCCCGGAGGCGGTGTAAAAAACCACATCCACGAGCTGATACCGGGCTTCCATCAAAGAACGCTCCACCGCCACCGCCTGTACGTTGCGCCACAGCAACAAGGTTTGCACCGCATTGAAAAAGCCGGAATGGTTCCACAAGCCTTCCACACTCAGGGCGTAGCGTTTGCGGCGAAACAACCTCCATTGCCACCAGGCCGTTACCGGCAGCCACAGGAGGCAGGTCGCCAGCCAGAGCCAACTGAAGTCAACCATCGTTTTGACAATCAAACCAATTAGCGGCAACAGACCGATAAAAAACAAACGTTGATAGAAATACAAGCGATGGGGACGGTACCAGCTCCAGGACAACCCGCCGGCTCCGGGGAAATAAGCTTCCCGCACGGCGTCTACCTGAGGTTGGTAGCAGCCGGGCACCTGAAGCGTTTGTTTGGTGCTCAGTTCGTGGCCTGCCGCCTGGTAAAGCCGCAGATTGAACAGGCCCAGCAGGCGTTGCAGCGGATTGGCCGTCCAGCGCAGGTACTGTATTTTGGGAAGGTAGGCGGCTTGCTCGCGGCGGGTGAACAGACCGGCTTCCAATCGAAAACCGTCGCCCGTGCGAACAAAACGCAATCCATAAAAACGCACAGCGGTAAGGATTAAGGTTGCAAAAACCGAAACAATCAGGAAAAACAGGGTAATCCACAGAGCAAAACTCCAGAAGAAATTGAAGGAAAGTCCAAGTTCTTCAGTCAGATACTGGTAAGTTGATTTGCCGAGGATGGGTTCGAGGTTTTCTGCAAAACTAAAAGCTAAGCCAAGGAGAATGCCCCCGGAGCGCAGGTGGTTTTGGCTGAGGCCAATGCGCAATAAATCGCCAAAACCCAAGTGGAGTAAGGTCGCTTCCGGCGTTTTTTCAAGGGTGATGGAGGTATCGCCGGATTCCGGAGCAACGTTTTCCTTTTTCCAGGCCAGCAGGTATTCACGGAGTTCCTTGGCTTTTTCCCGATCCAGGGCATTGATGCTGATTTCGGATCCTTTTGAGCCACTGGTATCCATTTCCACGCTCACGACATTAAAAATCCGGTGTAAAAAGGTTTGCTGAAAGGTAATCGTCTGGATTTTGTCCAATGCAACGCTCAGGCGGCTGCGTGTGAAGCCTCCTTTTTCTAAAATAAACTCGCCGTCCTGTACATAAAAACGGGTTCGAAAATAAATCACCAACGCGCGACCTATTGAAAAAACGCCGGCGCCAATCATCACCCAAAGCAAAACCTGATTGTTGCTGCCGGGGCGACGGCCCAGCAGGAGCAGAACCAGCACGAACCAAAACTGGCCGATCAGGGCGCGGATCAATTTGGCCAAAATCACGAGTATTGCAATCGGGGATTGCCGGCTGGGTTCGAAGTAGAACGGGACAGGAGGGCTCGATTCAGACATCGGCACCTGTTTTTTGGGCAATAAATTGCTTGATGCGTTCGGCTTCCGTGAATTCGATGTCCGAAATCCCCAGAGACCCACCCGAAGTGCCGGCTGTATACACGCTGATGGAGCCCAGTCCCAGCGACCGGGCGATTGGCCCTTGTTTGATTTCCACGTGCTGCACGCGGCTGTAAGGCACCGTCAACTGGGTGCGTTGCCAATACCCTTTGACGTGAATGAGGTCTTTTTCCCGGATGGCGTAGGCTTCGCGGTTGAAGCGTTTGTGCGTCATCCAGTAGAAAAAAGCAGCCTGAAGCCCCCAGGCAGCAAAAGCCGGTAATCCCCACCATTTCATCCCGCTGAGACCCCACGACGCGGTTAGGCCCAGCAGTAGAATACCCTGAAAAATACCCCAGCCAATGATGCGCAGTTTGAGCGCTTGCGGCGGCAGCCGTTGAAACTGCACGGCTTCTACACTTGGCAGTTCACCGGGAGGAATCTGTTGATTGTCGAAAAGCATAGAACGCTACTGGTTTGAGAGATGTAGGTAACCTACCTTTGGTGCCATTTTTTGGCCTTTACAAAGATGGCAATATTGCATCAAACGAGTTGCTTATTCTTACAATCATGACCACTATCCAAGAACTTTACCAATCTGAACTTGAAATCACCGACCTGTTCGAAAGATTCTGTTCCACGACTTTGGAAAAGGAAAAATGGACCCACGCTGCCCATCTCACAGGGGGCCTGTGCTTTCTAAAGCAATACGATAAGTACGAAGCGACTTGCAGGATGAAATCGAGCATCATTGCTTTCAACCTTTCTGTTGGCGGAGAAAACACAGGCAGTGGCGGCTATCACGAAACGCTGACCATTTTTTGGTTAGAAGTGCTGCATTTTTATGTGACCGAGCATCCGGAATATTCCCTCCTTGAGCTTTGCAACCGATTTTTGCAATCGCCGCTGGCGGATAAAAAGTTGCCTTTTTATTTTTACGACCGGGACGTACTGATGAGTGCGTTTTACCGATCAAGGTTTGTGACGCCCGATAAACAAGCGTTGAGCGACGATGTGCTGAGAAATTATTTAGTGTCTGTCTTTAGAGTCCGATAGCTGCGTTGTGGCAGGCAAACCTTATAGGTTTTAGAAACCTTATAGGTTTAATCCACCTGACTTTGTCCCGTCAGGGAGTCTGCAACAGCGCGTAAAACCTTGCTTCTGTTGCAGACTCCCTGCGGGAGTGACAACCGATGAGGTGTTATGCACAGACACTAGATGAACAACATGTGCGTACCTACACCTGAGCCCTGCTTGTAAAAATCACCCACCGTAATCACGCCATCTACGTCGTCATACAGATCTTCTTTTTTGTAATGGAACATGTCCATGGCTAATTTGCAAGCCCAAAGCTTAACGCCGGAAGCTTTCAAAATATCGAGAAATTCATGTACATCCGGCATGTCAATGCGCTCCATTTCCTTTTTCATCATGTGGGTTGCAAGGGCTTCCATGCCTGGCAATCCGCCCAACAGGGTAGGCATGTGCATGGCCGGGTTGCCAACCGTTGCAATGTGCAGGTGTTCGAGTTTCTTTTTGTGAATGGCTTCGAGGCCAAAAAAAGTAAAAAACATTTCCGCTTCGATGCCCTCCATCCTTGCGCCATTAGCGAGCACAAATGCTGCGTACACGTTTTCAAGCGTCGCTTTGGAAAGGATAATCATCATTTTTTTAATATCGCCATTGTTATCGTTCATGACTGATGTGTTTGATTGTGAAACAAGTTAAATACAGCTGACTGGTTTCGGAATCCCGGCAATCTTAGAAGCCGTCTTCAACGGTGCCATGGGAAACAGCTGATAAAACTCCTTGATGTCCACCACGCCGCTTTTTCCGATTTTGCGGATGCTGAGCGGTACTTCGTTTTTAAACTCCTTTTGCAGGTATGCGATGACTTCCCAGTGGCGGGGCGTCATGTCAATGCTGGCTTCCTGAGCCAATTCGGTTCCGACTGCTTGATTCCATTGAGGAAAATCGGTGAGATAACCCTCTTCGTTGACTTGTACGGGTATCCCGGCAATTATTTTTTCCATTATTAAGCTATTTTAATGTTAATCAAATTGTTTTCCTGACTCCGACATGGTCGCCGAAACGAAAGGAATGTGGGTGCCTTTCAGCAACATATTCCAATAGATCCAGCGGAATGCCAGCTTGCCCATGTGGTTGATGCGGCTTTCTTTCAGCAGACGCAAAGGTCCGATGCCCGGGAACGGGAAAGTACCTTCCACCGGTTCGTGGGTATAGTTGAAATCAATGAGCAGGGCTTTGCCGTTGCCGGTTTCCACAAAGCAGTTGGCATGGCCGTCGAATTCTTCTTTCAAGGGCTCGCCCGCAATGTAGTGGAGAATATTGTCGGTCAGAATTTCCGCCTCGAAGTGTGCCACAGAACCCGCTTTGGAGGCTGGAATATCACTGGCATCGCCCAGCACGAAAATATTTGGCCAGTTTTTGGATTGAAGGGTGGCTTTGTTGGTTGGCACGTAGTTGAGGTCATCCCCCATGCCGGAGCGGGCAATGACTTCATCTCCTTTGTTGGTCGGCACGGTGACCAGAAGATCGAAAGGCACGATGCGCCCGCCGTAATCAATGATCGTTTTTTGCTCGTTGTCAATGCGTTCGATGGCAAAATCGCTTTCAATTTTAATGTGTTTTTCTTCGAGCAGGTGTTCTAATGCAGCCGTTGCTTTAGGTTTGGTAAAGGCACCGCTCAAAGGCGTGACAAACGTGAGTTCCACCTTATCGCGCATATTTCTGTGTTTGAAATAAGAATCGGCCAAAAACGCAAATTCCAGCGGTGCAACCGGGCATTTGATGGGCATTTCGGTGATGTGAACCACCATCTTTCCGCCTTCCCATTCCCGCAGTTTGTTGCGCAAAGCCAGCGCGCCTTCAAACGTATAAAAGTCGAAGACGCTTTTTTGCCATTCCGCGCCCTGCATGCCATCGGTTTCTTCCGGAGCAATTTTGCAGCCGGTTGCAACGATTAGGATGTCGTAGACTAAGTGGTCGCCGTTCGTCATGCTCACATAATGTTCCTGCGGCACGATCCGCTCAATGGTTTCATTGATCAGGTTTACCCCTTTCGGAATAAAATCCTTAATGGGCTTGACGATGTCTTCGGGTTCGTAAATATCAAATGGAAGGAACAGGTAGCCTGGCTGGTAGTAGTGTTCTTTCCTTTCATCAATGATGTCAATCTCCCATTCGCCTGAATTTAAGCGGTGATGCAGGTGATTGGCCATCATGGTACCAGCCGTTCCGGATCCAAGAATGATGATGCGTTTCATGATTCAATTTTTCAATGATCAAACTCGATTCACATTTGTCATCCGGATTTTTTAGAGAAATATCTTTTGTTCGATCGGGTTGTTTTCATGAATAAATTTCGGTGAAAACATCCCGCTTTTCAAAGCGCAAAATCTTTGAAAAAGGAAGCGAAAATCATTGACATTTTCGCAATTTTGTCCAGAACCGGGTTAATGAAATTTAATTACAAAGGACGGATGAAGTCGTGCATAAAATACTGACAGAAGGCTTCTGTGAGCTTTAAACACGAGGTAAAAAACTGATTTTTTTCGTAACTATTTAGCACAACTTGTCCCGCGCAACGGGGTAGCTGTTGGAATAAGTTTGATGACAATGGAAGCGGACTGAAGCCCGCGAAACGAAGCAGCGCACACCCTACGCCTCGTCAGCACTTCGTTTCGCGGGCTTTAGTCCGGCCTAATCCATAGCCACACTTATTTTCGCTGACAAGTGGTAAATAGCTACAAAATATTCTTATCAAACAGCACCTTTTCCTGATTGTCATCCACAATATACCGCTCGTCGTTAGCACTGTCGTCGTAAACGTGATAGATGCCGCCGACCTGAATGCTGTCTAAATAGTGTCTGTCCATTTAGTCCCGTGTCTGTTCTTTAGCGTTCGAGAACAAGGCGTGTTTTGCCCCAAAAATGGGAGTTTACTCGCGTAAATGACCAGTTTTGGGGCAAAATACAACGCAGTTATCGGACTCTAAAGACAGACACTAATTAAGGAGTCTTAATAAGTATTCGCCATACCCACTCTTAAGATAGCGTTGCGCAATTTTTTCCAACTGCACCGCGTCTATGAAGCCCATTTCGTAGGCCGTTTCTTCAATACAGCCGATTTTTAGCCCCTGGCGGTCTTCAATGACCTCGATGAACTGACCCGCCTGCATCAGCGATTTGTGGGTACCTGTATCGAGCCACGCCACGCCACGCCCCAAAACAGCTACTTTTAGTTTGCCCGCTTCTAAATACTGCTTGTTCACATCGGTGATTTCATACTCGCCGCGCGCGCTGGGTGCAAGGTTTTTGGCGATGTCAACAACGGTATTGTCATAAAAATAAAGCCCCGGAACTGCGAAATTGGACTTGGGCGCTTTTGGTTTTTCTTCAATGGAAATCGCGCGGAAACTTTTATCAAATTCTACCACCCCATAGCGATCGGGATCAGCCACCCGGTAGGCAAAAATGACACCACCTTCCGGATTGACGCAGCTCTGGAGCAATTCGCTCATGCCCGCTCCGTAGAAAATATTGTCGCCGAGGATCAGCGCAACGGCATCCTGTCCGATAAAAGGAGCGCCCAACACAAAAGCCTGCGCCAAGCCATTGGGTTCGTGCTGCGCGACGTACTCAAACCGGCACCCGATGAGGCTGCCATCGCCGAGCAATTTCCGAAAATTGGGCACGTCTTCCGGCGTGGAAATGATCAGAATTTCGCGAATACCCGCCGACAACAAGGTGGAGAGCGGGTAATAAATCATCGGTTTATCATAAACCGGCATCAGTTGTTTGCTCACCGCTAAAGTAAGCGGATAAAGTCTGGTTCCAAGTCCGCCGGCAAGGATGATTCCTTTCATGTAAAAACGCTGAGTTGGTGATGCAGGGATCGTGCTGCAATAAAAGAAGATACAAAGGAACGAATTCAGGACGACCTTTCAAAGCTTGCCGAACCATCAGTCCTCCGCCATCGAATGCAGCTCCGTTTGAAGTTCACGGGCTACCTGCCGGTAATTTGCGTCCAGCGCGTGGATCATGGAACCAATGTCTTCCGGAGCATCCATTGCAACCAGCGCTTTCCATATCTGGCTGTTTGCTGTGCTCATATCCGCATTCCCGGCAAAAGCCAGGGTTGTTTTCATGCGGTGTACATGGTCTTTGATGTCGCCCCACGCCTGCCCCAAATAAAGGATCGAAAGCTGTGGAATGATGTCCAATATTTCTTTGGCTACGAGGTCAAGTAAGGTGGCACGGGTTTGAAGGTCGCCCCCGGCAACCTGATCCAGATAACTCAGGTTAATAAACTCGTAGTTGGGTGGCGGCATCGGCATGGTGATTGCTGTTTAAATGGTCTGTCTTTTTAGTCACGTGTCTGCTCTTTAGAATTCGAGAGCAAGGCATGTTTCGCCCCAAAAACGGGAGTCCCGCCGGGCGGTTTAAACCTGTAAGGTTTTTAAAACCTTACAGGTTTGCCTGCTACAACGCAGCTATCGAGCTATAAAGAACAGGCACTAAATACGGGTAGTCTTCTTTTTGGACTTCGGTGCCGCCTTGCGCTCCTCCTGCGGCGGCACGGGCATTTCCAACTGATCAAACCAATCGGGGAAAGGCATGGCATCAAACCCTTTGAACCAATCATCCATGCCCATGCCTTGCTTTTGCCGGGTTTCCGGGTTTTGAATAACGCCGCCGGGGTTGGGCACGACCAGCACCTCTTTGGCGTCGGTTTCGAGGATTCTATAGCCTGCTTTGATGCTGGCGGGTTGGATGTAGTAATTTCCGACCTCTTTGGGCTTCAGGTGGTAAGTATAGGTCACGCTTTGGGTAATCCTACCATTGCTCATGTTGAAGCTGGAGGACATATTGGGGCCGCTAATCACTTCAAATTCATCAAAAGCTGGTGGGCGGAATTCGCTTCCCGATGCATTTTCAAGGGCGAATTGCACCTGGAAATAATTGCCAAACAGTACAGAATCGGTGCTCACTGCTACCGAAAACCGAACGTTTCCCTGACCGGAAGCGGTCATCATTGCCAGACAAATCAGGCCACATGCAAATAATGCTTTCATACGCTCATTTTTTAGTGTAAGGATTCCAAAAATCTTTCTTCCGTTGCATCTGCAAAAATAGGTCAAAAAAGTCCTTGATTTTTACAAATTAAACAACTGTATGAAGATGAGGTTTTTGTAAAAACACCCCGTTTTACATTTTTTGGGGAAAAATATCATCAACCAAGCTTCGGCATAAAGCGCTGGTATACAGATTTTTATAAAAAGTGTTGATAACTTTCTTTGGTTTTTCTTGTTTTTCGGCGAATAGTATTTCTAATTTAGCGGCGTTAACCGAACCTTTTACAATTATGGAAACTGTACCTTCTCGAAGTTGTTTAACAACTTTTGTTTGCCTTTTTTTCTGCTTATTCTCCTACGCCGCTACCCCGCCAAAAGACACTCCCAAAGCAACGCATCCCGATCTCAGTGAAGATCTGGTAAAAGAAAGACTCAAAAGTATCGAGCACAAACTTGTCGAAAGCAAGTACAATGCTGCCGTGGCTGCCAACATCCACAAATATGTTGTTCGCTACAAAAAAGGCGCTGAGCGCATCCTTGGCCGAACTGCACTTTATTTTCCGATTTTTGAAGACTACATCAAAAAGCACAACTTGCCCGAAGGGCTGAAGTACTTGCCGATTATCGAGTCTTCGCTCAATCCGCATGCGGTCTCCCGTCGGGGTGCAGGTGGCCTTTGGCAGTTTATGCCGGCAACCGCCCGCGAAGTTGGTTTGAAAATCAACGCCCAGGTAGACGAACGCTGCGATCCGCACAAATCTACGGAAGCGGCGCTCCTGTATTTAGCTAAACAACACGAGCGCTTCGGAAACTGGGCGTTGGCATTAGCCGCATACAACAGCGGCTCGGGCACCGTAACGCGCGCCGTCAAACGCGCCCGCAACAGCGATTTCTGGAAAATGCAGCGCTACCTGCCCTCAGAAACCCGCAACTATGTGCCAGCCTACATTGCCGCCGCCTACATGGCCGAATTTTTTGAAGAACACGAAATTATTCCGAATTATCCGGATGTAGATTTACAGGTGACCGAAACGGCGCTTGTATATGACGCCTATACGTTTGAAGAAATTGTGAAGCAAACCGACATTGACCCCGATGTGCTCAAATTGCTGAACCCTGCTTACCGCAAAGGCATTATTCCTGCAGATGCCAAAGGCAATTACATCATCCTGCCACGGCGCGTTATGGTTGCTTTCAGTGCTTATGTGGCCGAACACCGGCCGGATAGTGGGGATGGCGTCCTGAAAACTTCGGTTCTGCCGATCTTTGTCCTCCAGTCTTCGGGGAGCTTGAATCGGGAAATGCTGCAAACCACCCACGTCGTGGAAGCAGGCGAAACCTTAGAGGGGCTTTCCAAAGAATTCAATTGCAGCATCCGCCAATTGAAAACGTGGAACAACCTCAAGACAAGTGATTTGATTGCCGGTCAGAAATTGGTGGTTTTCCGCCGCCCTTCGCCTGCCAAGCCCGCCATTAAGATGGAAAAAATGGAACCCGTGATCATCATTCCTGTGGTCATTCCTTCCGAGATAACCGAAGTGCCTTCGTTCAAAGCGCAAAAAATCGCTTCCCGGGAAGAATATGCCTACTACACCGTCAACCGAAAAGAACGGCTGTCGGACATTGCCCGCAACTTGCCAGGGGTAACTACGCCGGATCTGATGAACCTGAATAACTTTGACGACGACGTACTCTGCAAACCCGGAGCGCGCATCAAGATCAAAAAATTAGTTGTTAGAAAATAAAAAAGCAAACTACAAACCAACTTTTTTGCCTCTTGGAATAAGCTCTGGAGTACTGCTTCGGGGCTTATTTTTTTTGAGGATTTGAATATCTGCGTATTCGAGTATTTGAAGCGTGGCTCAAATACTCAAATCCTCGAATCCTCAATTCCTGATAATCCGCATCCCCCTGCGGCCGCCCTGGTGCGTGTCTTCTTCGTCTTCGTCCTCCTCGATGGCTTTGTAGAGCGAGGCTTGCGGTGTGAACAACAACTGAAAGCGCGAAGTCCGGAACTCCGGGATCATCGCTTTCATATTCTGGTTATCGGGCGGCAATTGGCGATGCAGGTTGGCTTTAAACTCATACACAAGCGTACCCTGATGCTGCTGTGCCCAGGTCAGGACGGTCAGCAGCAAACAAAAAATGATGGTGAACCGAATTTTCATAACGTCTGTTTTTTGAAGGCAAAGCTATCTCCCCCTGCGTTAATCATCCTTGATATAAGGTTAATTAGTGTCTGTCCATTTAGTCCCGTGTCTGCTCTTTAGAGTTCGAGAACAAGGCATGTTTTGCCTCAAAAATGGGAGTCCCGCCGGGCGGGATGACCAGTTTTGGGGCAAAATACAACGCAGTTATCGGACTATAAAGACAGACACTAATTAAGGTTAATGGGCAGAACAAAGGGGGCGTTTTGGGCGTATCTTTGTAGCCATCAACCCCCGAAGAGGGCGTTAGCGCTTACAAACGATAAAATCAATTAATCAATTGCTTAAAGATCATTTAACCAATTCCCCCTTCCGCCGCCTGAGCTGTCGGCTGAACGAAGCCAAGTCGAAGGAGTAGGGGGCTTCACATGAATTCCCCCTTTGGGGGTTAGGGAGCTATGACCGCATTCCGCAACATACCGCACCTTTCGCGCCACCACGGAGCTTTGCTGCTCCTGGCGGCCAGCATGGGCTATGCTCTTAGTTTTTCACGGGTTGTGGCTGCGCAAGGTATACGACGAGCGGAAAGGCTGGTTAGCAAAGGAGGCCGGGAACCTTTTTGAGCAAACCGTTCGGGAAATGCAGGATTCGCTCATTAGCACCACCATTCTGGAGCCGTTGGACATTGCGGGGCGAACGGTAGATACCGCCATCATCCTGACTTTGAAGAATGTGCTGCAATTGGATATGGCGCGCAACTAGACGTGTACATTACCAAACTACGCGATTACCTGCGGGAGGATCCCGGTGTACAGATCAATACCATCAAAGGCGTGGGGTATCATTTTCTGACGGAGGGGTGAATCCATACCTCGCGCTGCTTGATCTTGTGAATGACCTTTTATCTAACTATAAAAAAGTATATCTTCGCGAACCTGAACAATAATACTGGCTATCCCTCCACTGTCCTTAGAGCTTGTTAGGGTTAATGAACCAATTGTTGGAAACCGATGATGACTAGATAATATAAATGCGCTTAAATGTCAACATATTTGAAATTACAAAGGCGTTCGCACTGACGATCAGCCTTTTGTATGGCGCACACGCGCACTTATCCGCTAAGGCTGATCCGGTCGTGGATCAATATTGGGCAGATTTTTGTCGCAACCACCCAAAGTATGATCAAAAAGCGCTGGAAGCCTTTTTTCAGGGGTTATCTGAATTTAAGCCCGCCTTTACTGGCGAGCGCTTGGGGTATGCCGTCAGTTTGGTCATTCTTTGGGCAGAAACCCTGGATCGCCCGGCAGACCAGGCGGCTGTGTATTACCATTGTGGCGTTTTTGCGGAAATGCACTTGTCTGTTTTTCCGCCTTATCTGGTGGCCTTTTACTATGAACGTACGGTCTCGCTCAGTGAACGGCACCAACTATATGACCTGCTTTCCGATGCATTGGCGAAATTAGTCGAGTATTATTTTAAAGTTGGCCCGTATGAAAAAACAGTGATTGCTTCGCTTAGCCTGGAAAAATTGCTCAATGAACCTCCCATGCGGGCACAACTCACCCGGATAGGATATAAGTACTATGTTCTGGGACAAAATTATTACCGGTTGCGTAAGTATGGAGCGACACTGGATTATTATGCCAAAGCTTTGGAATCGGGAGATTTCAAAGCTGACCTCTCGATGGCATTGAGTTTAATGAATACGATGGGGCTGTGTTATCACCTGAGCGGGGAGCTGGAAAAAGCGCTTATCGAATTTGATAAGGTGATTGAAGTTGCGCAGCGTGCCAATATTTTGGGAACAGCGTCCCTTGCGAAAGGGAATAAAGGCAACGTGCTCTTAGAGATGGGGCGTTTTGAAGAAGCAGAGCCGCTGTTGCTGGATGATTTTTATACCAACCTGCATACGTCGGACTCGGGTAGTTCCATCGGCGCCGGGGTATTGCTGGTGCGAAGCTATTTAGCGCACAATCAATTAGAGAAAGCCCGACATTTCCTCTCCATTATAGAAAGTGTAATGGATACTACAAAAGTTAACCCAAAGGCGCTTGCGCTTCAGTCGGAGTACTATTCCAGGATTAACAACTGGGAGAGGGCTTACCACTACGCCCACCGGCTCCAGGAAGTAAAAGACTCTATTGAAGACCTACAGCCATGGGAAGGATTCTACGATGCCAGGGAGCGATACGCGTTGTTGCTGCAGGAATCACTTTGGAAAAAATCCCTTGAGGATCAGGAGGCCACATTGCGTAGCCGAAAGATCCATACGTGGCTCATCTCCGGCGCAGGGGCGGTTCTGCTGACTTGCGCCGCGCTGTTTTTATACTACCTACAGCGGCGGCGCTTACTGGAGCATAAATTTTTATTGCGCAAATCAGAGGGAGATCGCGAGGAGTTGGCCAAACGCGTCCGGCAGATGCACAGGCAACTACAATTGGTAGAAGATTTGGAGAAACAGGTTTTGAATGCTCCATCCAGGATCAATGAAGAAGAGATTCGGGCTATCTTGTCGCAGTTTACATTCAGCACAGAAGAAGACTGGTCACAATTCAAGAAGATTGTTGATGAAATACACCGCGATTTCATTGAGCAATTGCGCAGGCATCCTGCTAATTTTTCGGCAGGCGAAGTGCGCTTGCTGACCCTGCTCAAATTAGAATTCAGCTCACGGGAAATTGCCCGCATGCTTGGCATCAACATGGAGAGCGTGAAAAAAAACAAGCAGCGGCTACGCAAAAAATTGAACGAAGCTGGGGATACCGAATTAATCCTTTTGTTAATCAGGGCATAAACGCACTGGTTTTTAGCCGCTATTTACCATTTGTCCCCAGCCTTGTCCTGGCTTTTTGCCGAACTGTCTTTTTTTGTACCCCGTCATCTGAAGGGCCTGATCCCGCTTCCGCTATACCTTTGCTTCCACTATTTCATACCAGACCACAACACAGGGGTTGTGTAAAGAGACCTTATTACACATCCCCGCTTTCCCCCCAATGGGCAGGGCGTTCTCCCTCTTATTAATTTACGGCAGACGTTCCTTCCATTTTTCATCCACAAGCTTTAGAGCACAAAAAACAACCGGGCATGAACCCGATCGTAACTACCTGCATAAACGCACGGCGTGGTGCGGTCTGGTTTATGCCCCCGGCAGGTATTGTCTTTACTCTTTTATAACATTAAACAAATTTGCTAATTATGATGAAGCACTATCGAAACGTGAAAATCCGGCTGACCCCCGGTGTCACAAACTTCAAAAAAACCCATAAAACCTGGCCTCTGTCGGTGTTTCGGGTACTATTATTAGGTTTTTGCTGCTGCTGGGGAACCACGATTTCGGCACAGCTCACACCATGTGCCAACCCGGCTACAGCACCGGTAATTGCGAAGGTTCCGAACAATGCGGAGGTATGCGCAGGCGATGAGTTGACGACGACGGTGGTTGCAATTGGCTTTGGAGGCACCGGCTCTTGCGGTGGCGAAATCCGCTACTCAACGGATGGCGGAACCACCTGGAGCGCTTGGGGAGGTGTCCCTGTCTTTACGGCAGTAGCAGGAACGAACCTGGTAGAGGTACGTCGCGCTTGTGATGGAGGTATTTGTGGCAGTTCTACGAATCAGCTTTCCTGGATCGTGAAGCCCAATCCGGAAGCAATCATTCTGCCCGCAGGCGTTTCGCCTTTTACCTCGGTAGGGGTAGGGGTAGGGGCTCGTTTTCTGGCTTCTCCAACTGATTTTGGTGCCGCAAATGTGGCGTCGTATGGCTTTACTTTTTCCGGCTCACCTGTATTAACAGGAAGTGGCCAATTTGGGACAGATGGCAGTTTTCGCAATCGGGGAGCCACGTACGGTCCCTCCGATGTGGGCGTACAAACTGTTGACCTCACGGTGACCTACACCAACGGGTGTTCTTCTGTTGCGCCACAACATGAAATCACCGTTAATTGTACAACAGCGCCGGGTGGAGAATGTGCCGATCTGGGCCTTTGGCTCAAAGCCAATGGAGCCGTAACGGCGCCGGGCAACCAAGTGAGCGAATGGGCCGACCAATCGGGGGCTGCCATCACCACACAAGCCTCAGCTACGGCATCGGCTGACGTATTACTCAATGCGGCTACTGCCAACTTTAACCCGGCAGTGCAATTCAATGGCGCTACCGATAAGTCGCTCAAAGGCAGCGCCGCTTTCGATTGGGGCGCTTCCCCGGCCAGTATTTTTATCGTCGCTAAAAATGAGGGATCTACCACCCCGGTAGCGGGTCTGTTTTCAACCAAATCAGGTTATGGCCCCAACAACGCAGGCCCTGGCATTGTATGGGGCGGGGGGCGTTATAATTTGGATGGATCGGGCTGTGGTGCGGCACTAACAAGTAACCAGACCAATCAGTATCGCGTAGTGCGGGGTGTTTACATCAGTGGCGACAACACCAATGGCGGAAGCAGTTGGCTCGACGGCGCGCTGCAAGCCATTGGCGGCAATTGTGGAAATACCGGGGGAGCCGATTTTGAAATTGGCGGTAGAACCCAGGGCGGCGGTGCCCTGCTCAATCGGATATTCAGTGGTGAAATTTCGGAAGTGATCGTTTACCGCACCAACCTTTCTGCGACTAATGCGCAGCGCGTTGAATCTTATCTGGCGGTCAAATACGGCATTACCCTCGATCAAAGCAGTCCGGTGGATTACCTCGCTTCAAACGGAACAACTTTTTGGAGTGCAGCAACTGCGGGTATTTACAACAACGATATTGCAGGCATTGGCCGTGACGACAAAAGCGTTCTGGTTCAAAAACAATCTCGTAGCATCAATACGGATGAAATTGTCACCATTGGCTTAGGTGCCATTACCGCTTCTAATGTGGCGAATACAGCGGGCTTTGCCAGTAATTTACAATTCCTCACCTGGGCCAACAACGATGGTTCCAAGGCTTACGCCGACAGGCTGGCCGATGTGCCGGGGCAGGTTACTGATCGTATGGAACGTACCTGGCAGGCGCAAGAATATGGTGGCAATGTGGGTAATACTGAAATTCTGTTCGACCTCACCGGTTTGGGCTTTACCGGCGTGACTGCCGGTGATTATTACTTGCTGGTGGACAACGACGGTGACTTTAGCAATGCGGTAGCGATTGCAGCGACCACTTATGATAATGTGACCAAGATGCTCTCCTTTGGTTCAGTGAACCTGACAAATGGGCAATTCTTCACCATAGGGCACATTAGCTGCGATGTGGAAATTACGAATGTGGCCACCACACCGGAAATATGCCCAGACGCCAATGACGGCACCCTGACGATTACGGCCACGACCAGCCGCGGACCACTGACTTATGCCATTACCGGCCCCGCCAATCTGAGTAATAGCACAGGGGTGTTTACCAGCTTGCCTCCAGGCAATTACGACATCACAGTAACGGATAATGGTTCTGCCAATTGCCTTGCGACGGAAGACGCGACGGTTGCTGCCGGTGTAGATGTTACGCCTCCCACAGCTGTTTGCTCCAACTACACTGTCGCGTTCAACGGGCAGGCAAACTTCACCCTGGATCCAGGCAACTTTGTTGTGGCTACGGACAACTGCGGCGTTGCCAGCATTACACTTTCCAATCCAGTCATCACGTGTGCAAATCTGGGACAAGTGATTCCGGTAACCGCCACAGTAACGGATGTAAACGGCAATACCGCTACCTGCAACAGCCAGATCACCGTAGTCGGTTTGCCTTGCGGCTGGAGCCATAACTCCGGAAGCTTAGGCTGCGAAAGCGGTGTTACCTACAACCCGTCAACAAAGGTATGGACTGAAAATGCCGTGGATTGTTACTACGCACCCTCGTTCAACAACGATGAACTGGCGTTTGCCCAGTACCGCTTGTGCGGCAACGGTTCGCTGACAGCCCGCGTAACCAGCATTACAGGAAATCCTTATGGGTGGGGTGGTATCACGATGCGCGAAAGCAACGATCAGGGTTCGAAGAAAGTGCAATTGATGACCAACCTGAACAACCTCAGCCGGCGCGAAACGCGTTATACCACAGGCGGAACTTCCTATCCGCAGCAGTTCCCCAGCAACCAGCGTTATTGGCTACGTCTGACGCGAACGGGAACCCAAATTACCGGTCATGTATCTCCCAATGGCACGCAATGGTTTCTCGTTATGGCTCAAACGGTTAATATGAATAACTGCCTCGAAATTGGGTTGATCGTTACCAATTATAGCCCGCAGAGCAACGTGACGGCCACTTTCGACAATGTGAGCGTTACGGGTGGCAGCAGTAGTCTTGCCGCCGGGGCAATGAATGAATCGCCCCTACAAGATTTCAGCGTATTTCCCAACCCAACAACGGGAGAAGTAACGATGGATCTGTCTTCTTATACCGGTAAAGCCCTGCATTTCGAAGTTTACAACCTGCAAGGGCAATTATTGCAACGTCAGGAACTCGATGCTGTGGAAACACCGACCGTTCGTCTGGATTTATCCGCTTATCAAAACGGCATGTACCTGATCTGCATAAAGGCAGAAGGCCAGCCAGGTGTGACGAAACGAATCGTGCTAAATGGTAGGAATTAACAGCATGTAGCTTTTTTTTATTGCTAAAAGAACCAGGAGCCACCCCAGATTTTTAGGGGGTGGCTCCTATTATTTTAGACAATTTTAGCGCAAATCTGCATCGCTTGATACCTCACCAACCTCAGTGATCACCTGAGTGAAGATCCGGGAGCCGGATCAACATAACTAAAGGTTATAGGATACCACTTTCTAACGGAAGGCTGAAACAAAAACCCTTCTCTATTTTGATCGAATCTAAATAACCATCCCATCCGAACTTTAAAAATCGCTGCTTCCTATTTAGTGAGAAAGGTTTTTATATTTGCCCTGCTTTCATCGAAGAAAGTTTTTGGGTTACAAAACAGGGATTTTTGGCGGAACGATCTCCGTTCTCACCGAATTTCTTCAAAACAAGCAATACGAATAATGAGAAGCGGAATCGTTAGAACATTCCCACTGTTCTTCCTTGTCCTTGCAAGCAACGAAGTTTCAGCCCAAACCGCATCGGGTGGCAGTTCCAGTTACTTCATTTACGCCTTGATTGCCCTTGCCATCGTAATCTTCCTATACATTGTCATTCAGGTGGCAGACAATCTGTTGGCTATTGAGGCTCGCAGTTCGAATGCAGATAAAAGAGGCGTTAACCTGGGGCTTTTTCCTGGCGTTAAAGATATTTTTGCCGCCAGTTCGCCTTCGTACATCGGGGAAGCGCACGTAACGGCACTTCACAAAGGCCACAACATCCTGCTGGAAGGCGAAGCAGCGCACACCCTCGAAGCGGCTGCCGGAGTGACAACTTACGCCGTTCAACCACCAAATTTCAGAGGCATCCTGCCCATTCCCAAAGTTGTGGTAGAACCTGGCCAGGAAGTAAAAGCTGGCGATGAATTGTTTCACGACAAAACCAAACCGGAGATCAAATTTGTATCGCCGGTCAGCGGAGAAGTCGTCGCCATCAACCGGGGCGAAAAACGCGCCATTGCAGAAGTTATTATTCTGGCAGATAAAACGATCAGTTATCGTTCCTTGAATGCTCCTGACCTCCAATCCTGTACCCGCGAAACGTTAGTCAATTTCCTGATGGAGAGCGGCGTCTGGCCGATGCTGCGCCAACGTCCTTTTGATTTATTGGCAGAACCCGGAGTTGTCCCGCGCGACATCTTCATTTCCACCTTCGATACCGCGCCATTAGCCCCCGACCTCAATTTTGTGGTGGAAGGTAAAGGCACCCTGTTTCAGAAAGGGTTGGACGTATTGGCAAAACTGACTCCCGGTTCAGTACACCTTGGGCTTGACGCAAGAGGTTCAAAAGCGCCTTCCGCGATTTTCACCGAAGCTGCCGGCGTTCAGAAACACTGGTTCAGCGGCAAGCACCCGGCGGGTAATGTGGGCGTTCAAATTCACCACATCAAGCCGATCAACGCCAATGAAAAAGTGTGGACCTTGAACGTTCAGGACGTCATTTCCATCGGTGCCTTGTTCGTAGAAGGCCGCTATAATGCAGCCCGCGTGGTGGCGCTCACCGGCGCTGAATTACAGGTGCCTAAATACGTTCAAACCTATATCGGTGCCAATATGGGCGAATTGGTAGCGGGCAATTTAAAAGCTGGCAATATTCGCCTTGTTTCCGGGGATGTTTTGTCGGGTAGCAAAAAATCGGCTCAGGAATTTCTGAATTTTTTCGACGACCAGGTCACGGCCATCGGAGAAGGCGACTACTACGAAATGTTTGGCTGGCTGCTGCCTTTATCGCTGCGCCCCAGCGTTTCCAAAACCTTTCCGAACTTTTTGTTCCCGAGTTATAAATTTCATGCCGACACCAATACACACGGTGAAGAACGGGCTTTTGTGGTGACCGGTCAATATGAAGAAGTGCTGCCGATGGACATCTATCCACAGCATTTGTTCAAAGCCATCCTTGTCAACGACATCGAACGCATGGAAGGTCTTGGTATTTTTGAAGTCGTTGAAGAAGACGTTGCGCTTTGCGAATTTGTCTGTACCTCCAAACAACCTTTGCAGGAAATTCTGCGAGATGGATTGGATACGATGCGGGAAGAAGCTTAGGAACGCCGAAATAATAACTTCCCGATTTGGGCGGTGGCTTTTCCCACCGGACTTCGTTGCTTCGTCGGTCACGTAGCTTTGGCTACGCTCCCTTCTTGCGCCTTGTCCGCTGGAAAAATCCCCACGCCGAAAACGCGAACTTATTATTGCGATGTTCCTTAGTGAGTTTTTAAGTGGCAACGTGCAAATAAATTAATTTTCATAAAAAGTACCGAATCGCTCCGGATATGAAAAAAGAGCTTTTACAGTTTCTGAAAAGAATTGAACCGGACAAGAAGAAGTCCCCGTTTCTGCATACGCTCTACGACGGATTTTTTACTTTCGCTTTTACGCCGAACCACGTAACCAAAGGCGGCGTACATATCCGCGACGGAATGGACCTCAAGCGCCTGATGGTGCATGTGGTGTTGGCCATGCAATTGTGCTACATTTTTGGAACGTATAACATTGGGCACCAGCATTTCACTGCCATTGGTGAACACACGGGCTTGCTTTCCGGTTTGCACCTCAAGCTATTCTACGGCCTGATTCAGATCCTTCCGATCGTGATCGTTACCCACGTTGTGGGACTTGGTATTGAGTTCTACTATGCGATGCGTAAAGGGCATGGCATCGAAGAAGGCTTCCTCGTCACGGGTGCCCTTATTCCGCTGATTATGCCGCCGGATATTCCGCTCTGGATTTTAGCGATGTCGGTCGCTTTTGCGGTGATCATCGGCAAAGAAGCGTTTGGTGGAACGGGTATGAACATTCTGAACATTGCCTTGTTGGCGCGGGTGTTTGTGTTTTTTGCTTATCCGACTACCATTTCGGGCGACTACGTCTGGGTTTCGGGTTTGGCTGACTTCAAAGCGGGCAGTCCGGTTGATTACGGCTGGTGGCATACTTCGTTTTCCAATACAATTTTCGAGTGGTTCGGCTGGACGACCTTTGATGTAAAATCAGCGGTCGTGGACGGGTTTACTGGCGCTACCCCGCTTACTTTGGGCTACAGCGGCGGGTGGCAGGCCATCACGAACGTTTATGAACCGAGCCAGATGTTTTGGGGTTTAATTCCTGGTTCTGTAGGCGAGACCTGCAAACCCGCCATCATTGCCGGCGCTTTGTTCCTGATTTTCACAGGCGTGGCCAGTTGGCGCATTATGGTGTCCATGGTTTTGGGTGCGGCCATCATGGGGATGATTTTTAATGCCTGGGATGCCACAGCGTTTATGGATGTTCCCTGGTACCACCACTTCACCATTGGCAGCTTTCTGTTTGCGATGGCTTTTATGGCTACGGATCCGGTGACGGCGTCTTCGACCAACCGCGGCAAATGGATTTACGGTTTCCTGATTGGTGCCATCGGTTTGATCATTCGCGTCATGAACCCGGCTTATCCGGAAGGCTGGATGCTTTCGATTTTGTTTATGAATGTGTTTGCGCCGACGATTGACCACTTTGTCGTTGAAGGCAATATTGCGCGCAGGCTGAAAAGAGCCAAAAAAGCGACCGCCTAAACCTGAATTGATTCACTTATAGAAAGCGAGCCTTATGTTCAGCAATAGTTATATCATCCGCTTTGTACTCGTCATGTGCGTGATCGTCGCCGTTGTGCTGGCTTTCATGTCCAGCGGACTGAGCGAAATACATGGCAAAAACGAAGCGGTGTTCAACAAGCGCGCCATACTTACCTCGATAAAGGACTTTCTTCCCAATGCGTTGGAGTCTATGTCGGATGCAGATGTAGAAATGCTGTTTAGAAATAATATCCAGCAAAAAGTGGTTAAGTTGGATGGCAGCGAAGTAACAGGCGTAGTGGCGGAGAAAATAGATATGGCAAAAGAGAAGAAAAAGCCGGAAGCCGAGCGGAATCTGCCCTTATTCATTTACAAGGCGGATGACGGTAAATCCTACTACATCCTGGCCGTCCGCGGCAGTGGTCTTTGGGATGAAATTTGGGCCAATATTGCGCTTCTGGAAGACTTCAACACCATTGCAGGTACTTCTTTTGACCATAAGGGAGAAACGCCGGGCCTTGGCGCAGAAATCAAGGATAATCCTGCATTTTCCGCACAATTTATAGGTAAAAAACTACTCGATGAATCGGGTGATTTTGTTTCAATAAATGTGGTTAAAGGCGGCGTTTCAGATGAAATGCACGATGTGGATGTCATTTCCGGCGCCACCATCACGTGCAACGGCGTTCAGGAAATGCTTAAGCGCGGTTTAGGTTACTATCAGAATTACCTGAATAAACTTAAAACCGCCGGTTAAATCAATCGTTAGGACTGCGGTGCAAACCACAGCGCTATATCCTGCGTTTCTAATATCTAATACCTTACATCTAACGTCTCATACAATGGCAGAGTTAAAAGAATCTGTAAAGCAAGAACAGGAATCCTGGTGGAGTAAAAAAGAAAAAAAGCTGATCATTGACCCGCTTTTAGACAACAACCCCATCACGGTGCAAGTATTGGGCGTTTGTTCCGCATTGGCCGTTACCACCCTAACGTTCAAGGCTCTGATCATGGCCATTTCTGTGACGCTGGTAGCCGCCTTTTCCAATCTATTCACCTCTTTGTTGCGCAATTACATTCCTTTTCAGGTCCGAATGATCGCGCAATTGGTCATCATTGCCTTTTTGGTAACCGTGGTGGAGCTGACTTTGAAAGCTGTTCAGTACCCCATGTGGAAAGAGCTTTCCGTATTCATCGGATTGATTATCACCAACTGTATTATCATGGGTCGCTTAGAAGCGTATGCCATGGCCAACAAGCCTTGGAAATCCTTCCTTGACGGCATCGGCAACGGCCTGGGTTATGGTGCCATCTTAGTCGCACTGGGCATCGTGCGCGAAATATTTGGCAAAGGCACGTTGCTTGCCGGCAGCCCGTTCGAGCTCAAAATCATAGGCCCGTCGGCTGATTTTCTGCTCAATTCTCAAAATGCATGGCTGAGCTGGTATGCTCCCAACAACCTGATGGTGTTGCCGGCCTCCGCGTTGTTCCTGATCGGCATCATCATCTGGATTCAGCGTTCGATGCAGCCAAAATTAATTGACGTATCTTAAAACTGCTGCTCCCGCTTTTGCCGGGCAGCTTATTGAAAATAATTCTGGACGTTAAAAACGCCAAACAATGGAATTTTTAAATGTATTTCTGAAATCCGCCTTCATTGAAAACATGGTATTGGCCTACTTCTTAGGCATGTGCTCTTTCCTGGCGGTATCCAAAACTGTAAAAACAGCCATTGGCTTAGGCATCGCGGTCATTTTCGTTTTGGCCATCACCATGCCGATCAACTGGCTCATCAGTGAATACCTTTTGGTTTCAACCGGAATTTTCGGGATGGATCTCACGTTCCTTCGGTTCATCCTTTTTATTGCAGTTATCGCGGCGATGGTGCAATTGGTGGAAATGATCGTAGAGAAATACTCGCCGTCGCTCTACAACGCACTGGGTATTTTCCTTCCGCTGATCACGGTGAACTGTGCCATTCTCGGAGGATCGCTCTTCATGGTCTCGCGCGAATACAACCTTTCGCAATCCATTGCGTTTGGCTTAGGTGGTGGGTTTGGTTGGTTTTTGGCCATCGTAGCCTTAGCAGCTATCCGCGAAAAAATGCGCTATTCCAATGTGCCGGCACCGTTGCGCGGTTTGGGCATGGCGTTTATCCTGACGGGACTGATGGGCATCGCCTTCATGAGCATCATGGGCATTGACCCGGCGGTTTACATGAAACTGAAATAAGCTTTAAGCGTAGAACAATCTAAACAGCATTGACAATGATATTGCTTTTTGAGATCGGATTGGTGCTTTGGGGAACAGTGGCATTCAGCGCCGTAATTCTGGGACTTGCCCTGTTGCTGATCTATGCCAAGAAAAAATTAGTGCCGCAGGGCGAGGTAAAAATCATCGTTAATGGCGATGTAGAACATCCGCTTTTGGTGCAGCCGGGATCCTCTTTGTTGTCGGCTTTAGCCGGCAAAAATGTCTACCTCCCTTCTGCCTGTGGTGGTGGCGGCACCTGCGCCATGTGCGAGTGCCACGTAGATGCTGGCGGCGGCGATGTCTTGCCGACGGAAATGAACCACCTGACCCGAAAAGAAGCTGCCGAACACAAGCGCTTAGCCTGTCAGGTTAAAGTGCGGCAGGATATGGAAATCCGCGTGCCGGAAGAAGTATTCGGCATCAAAAAGTGGGAATGCGAAGTGGTTTCCAACTACAACGTAGCATCTTTCATCAAGGAGTTTGTGGTGCGTTTGCCGGAAGGCGAAACCCTCGATTTTGAGTCGGGCGGTTACGTACAAATTGACGTGCCGGTCACGACGGTGGATTTCAAAAATATGGACATCACCGCACACCCGCAATATCACGATGATCCCGAAAAATTCCGCAGCGAATGGGATAAGTTCAAACTCTGGGATCTGAAAATGGTGAACGAAGAAGAGCAATTTCGCGCCTATTCGATGGCCAATCACCCCGCCGAAGGCAATATGGTCATGCTGAATATCCGCATCGCCACGCCACCGTGGGATAGAAATGCCAACAACTGGATGGCGGTAAATCCGGGGGTTTGTTCTTCCTATACCTTTGGAACCAAACCTGGTGACAAGGTGATGATTTCCGGCCCTTACGGCGAATTTTTCATCAAGCCGACGAAAAAGGAAATGGTTTATATCGGCGGTGGCGCGGGCATGGCACCGCTGCGTTCGCACCTGTACCACTTGTTCCACACGCTGAAAACGACCGATCGCAAAGTGTCTTTCTGGTACGGTGGCCGCACGCGCCGCGAGTTGTTCTACGTAGAAGAGTTCCGCGAAATTGAACGCCAATTCCCGAACTTCAAATTCTACATTGCACTCGACAACCCGCTGCCGGAAGACACCTGGCAGGTGAAAGAAAATATGGACGCGCCGGGCGATGGCTTCAAAGGCTTCATTATGCCGGTGGTGTTCAATGAATACCTGAAGAATCACCCGGAACCAGAGGAAATTGAATACTACTTCTGCGGCCCACCTATGATGAACGCTTCCGTGCTCAAGGCGTTAGACGAACTGGGCGTTCCGGAAGAGAATATTGCGTTTGACGATTTTGGAGGATAGGTTGGTTATTGGTATATTGGATACTGGTCTACTGGTTATTGGTTACTGGAGCAGATTTGACAAACACTTGAAAACCTGTCAAATCTGCTTTTTTATTGGCTGTCGCGCCCTTTCGGCGGAAATATGTCAGCCGCCGACCAATTTTGTCAGGTTATTGGGGATTTCAATCATAAGTGATTTATCTGTTTCCGCTAGATCAACCCTTTGGTTGTATAAGGCTAAAAGGCTAATTATTTCTTGTGTGATTCCTTTGTCTCCGAATTCTCCTATTTCATCAACATTTTGTGAGACAAAGTTTTCAATACTTACTAAATGAACTTTCCCATCAAATATATCCTGAACCTGTGATTGAATTATACCAAGCCTTTCTGAAGGGACTATAAGGTAGACTCTATAGCCTTCTATGACATTCAATCTGCATTTTTCGAGCACTTTTTCTCCCGGAGCAACAGTAACATAAAAAACGGTAGCTCGTACCATGAAATCTCCTTTGCGATTTGTCGCCTCATCAGAAGCACTAGCATGCTCATTGGATATTAAAATCTGCTTGTCCGTAATTTTATCGTCGTCCGCCATCAGGAACGCTTTGCTCAGAATCAGCATCAGGATATGATCCCCGCCCTCGAAAGGGAGCCAGATTTATTTTTCCACTTTCGGATCGCTGTCCTGCACAATACAAAGGTATTGGTCGTTGGGCTCCATGAGGATGTTGCCGCTGCCGAGGTTGATTTTATACGAGCGGATTTTTCCGGCGACGTGTAGGTAATTGCCTTCCAATCTGCATTATTTTGCAATTTTGGTCATCGGCAACAAACGCTCCAACAGGTCTTTACGGATATTCGCAATGGACGTTTTCGATTTTTCGCCAAAAGCGACTTCCCGCCAGTAGCCCAGCAGAACGCCGGTATTTTTCTGGTCGAAATAAGGATCTGCGCCAAGACCACTTACGGCCACGAATAAATCCACGTCCCGCATGATTTCGCTTAATATGGACAAAGAAGTTGCCGCACAACTCAACATGACCACAACGCCTGTTTATGAGCGCATCAAACGGATGGAAGAGGATGGCTATATCCGAAAGTACGTCGCCTTAGCCGACAAAGACAAGCTCGGCCTGTCGCTGCTGGCTTTTTGTAATGTGTCGCTGAAAGAGCACGCCCGCGACGCCCTCCTTAATTTTGAGGAGCAGGTGCGTGATCTGCCCGAAGTGATCGAATGTTACCACATCGCCGGACTGTTCGACTACCTGCTCAAAGTAGTAGTGACCGATATGGCTGCCTACCAGCATTTTATTGTCAACAAACTTGCTGCTTTCGACAATATCGGAAACGTGCAAAGTATGTTCGTGATGACGGAGATCAAGTATTCGACGCGGTTGCCGGTATGAGGGTTCCATCGGAGCATAATATCGTTAGAAGGAAAGCATTTTGAGTAGTTTTATACCTCGAACCGTCGAGTTTTGTGCATCGTGTTGGTGGTCCATTTCAAAGACCCTTGCAGGGTCTAATTGAATAGCCCCCGATAAGTTGACGCCATCACACTTCAAGTCATAGAACGAGTAAGCACGACTCCTGCACAAAACCTGGCGGTGTGCAGTATAAGCATGCCATAGGTATTCAATATTACTTAATAAACCCGCACCACTCCATCCAAATCCCCCACCCCCCCAAAATTATATGCATCCAACCCATGAATCCGCAATTCCGTCGCTGGCACGGGCAACTGCGCAGGCGTGCCTTTCTGCAAGCTGCCCAGCGCATCCACATTGTCAAAATCCTGGCGGGTGCCGATCCTGCGGCGGTCGAGCCAAAGTCCCATCGGCGCTGTGCTGAGCAACTCGATGGCACGTTCGTAAAAAATGGCGCGTTCCACGGCATCGGCAGTGGCGGAGGGACTCAGGGAAGGCAATTGACCACGCGTTACGCGGGTTCCAAGATTGAGCAGGGTGATGGCTTCTGCTTTGCGGTTCAGGCGCAGCAAAGCTTCCGCGCGCAGCAACGCGTTGTCCGCAGCCAAAAAAACAGGCATAGCGCCGGAAGTAGCGCCGTCGCCGGCAAAGGAAGGATCGGTGATGTTTCGGTTGTGTTTGTAATGCGAAAAATGCCACTCTCCACGCTCAACGGGGAAGTTTTGGTTTGCAAAAAACAGAAAATCGGAGGCTAATCGTGCGTCGGTGGAGGTCGCCATCGGATTCGACAGGGGCGCTTCGCCCTGTGCAACCACTTCCGGATAACGCGCGGGCTGTGACGGGTCGAGCGCAGCAATCAGGCGTTGATCCACCCGCGCCCAGAACGACCCCTGACCCGCTTCTGCAAAAACGTAGCGCTGGTAGCTCGCCCAGAATTTGCCGTCGGCCAAAGGCGCAAAATTTTGGTTCAGGCCCGCTTCGGCATGCGTCAATACGGTGGCCCAATCTGCCGTACCATTTTCGGTGAGGGTTCGGGGGGCCTGCGCCAAAAAACGCGCAGCATAGGAATGGCTCAGGCGCACAAAACCGTCCGCATCTAAAGTCAGACCGTTGAAATAGCGGTGAACAAAATCATCCCCCAGCGCTTCCGCAATCGCAATCCCCGCTTCCAATTCGGCGACAGCCGCTGCAATGACTTCGGGATAGTTCGTGAACGGGATGTCCACTTCGAGGTCCGTATTTTCATCCGCCAGCAGCGCCTGGTCGAAAATCAGGCCCAGGTAGCCCCAACTTACGCCCCGCAAAAAATGCGCGGCAGCTTTCACCGACTGATCCTGCGGGCCGTCGTCGTCAATGGAAATGCCTTTGCCCATCGCGAGGAAGATGTCATTTGCACTCGACACCGCAGAAAGGCATCCCGACCAGGGCACCTCCACAATTTGGCGGTAATCCGGGTCTTCCGTAGCGCGGTTGTTGTAGGCTGCGCGGGGTTCCAAGCCCATGCGCTGGGCGCCAAAATTGCCCCACGACATCCCATAGGCATCCGACGCCACCGACAGGCCAATAACGGGGTGTTCGCCGTGTACACCCTGCCACCACGACACATAACCGCCGCCTAAGGCAATTTCCAGGTCGGCACCGTTGGAGAGCACGGCGTTGCGGTCGGGGTTGCTTTGGTTGAGGGTGTCTAAGTCTTTGCAGGCGCTGAAAAACAGCAGGAAAAAAAACGATGCGATGCGAAGCGAATATTTATTCATGCTTTTGGTTGATTATTTTGAATATCGGTATTTAGTCTGTGTCTGTTCTTTAGCGTTCGAGCGCAAGGCATGTTTGGCCCCAAAAGTGGGAGTCTACTCGCGTAAATGACCGATTTTGGGGTCAAACATAACGCAGCTATCGGACTCTAAAAACAGACACTAAAAAGTCAACTGCAGGCCAAACGTCAGCGTACGCGCCAGCGGGTAATTGAACGCATCCACGGCAAACAAATTCGGGTCGCCGTTGGGGGTTTGGGCGTCGCTGCCGGGTGCGTTTTGAAAACGGTTCGTCAGCATGTTTTCATCGCGGGGGGCAGCGCTCACATCGGGGTGCAGGCCGCTATAGTCCGTCACAGTAAAAAGATTCCTGCCGATCAGGCTCAGGCGCATACTTTTGATAAAATTGCCGAAAAGGCCCTGGCGGATGGTAAAGGAAATGGCTGCTTCCCGCAACATAAAAAAGGAACCGTCTTCCACAAAATGGTTGTTGGCAACCAGCACATTATACAAGCCTCCGCTGCCGTAAAAGCCTGCTGTCACGTCAGGATATTTACTGACATCAGCGTGGCGTTCATCGCGGTACAGCCACTGCTTGCTCAGGTTGTAGACATCGCCGCCGCGTTTCCAGTCGAACAAAGCATACAGTTGGAACCCTTTGTAGGCAAGCGTATGCGCAAACCCCATCCGGAAATCCGGGTTGATGTCGCCGATGGCCTGCACGATTGGGTTTCCGCTCGCGTCCCGCAGTTTATAGGGGCGTTCACCGGGGGTACCTAAATCCTCCTTGCGCACCACATAGCCAACCGGATTGACGGTGTAATCATTGGGGTCGAGGCCCTCCTGATCAGCCAGTTCGCTGAGGTCTTTAGCGAACACCTCCCCCACCATCGTGCCGAAAGGTTTGCCGGCTTCAATGAGAAACAAACTGGATTGCTGGAGACCGGGGCCGGTGACGTAGGACGGAATAGCTAAGCTGGATATCGTTTGTTCGGTGCGGTCAAAAGTGGTCATCAATTCCCATCTAAAATCAGGAATAGCGATGCGGAACAGTTTTTTAAAATCAATATTCAGGGCTGCTTCGTACACGGTGGCATCAATGGCCCCGGCGTTGCGCCACTGCCCTTTGAAACCTGCTGCGCCGGTCAGGGGCACAAGCAAAATCTGATCGTCGGTTTTAATTTGGGAATAATTCACTTCCAGGTCGAAGGCTCGCAGGAAGGTAATGTTGCCGCCAATTTCCACCTCCATGGAACGCGCCGGACGCAGGAACTCGTTGCCCAGTGTGCTTTTGGTCAACGTACCATTAATCAGCTCGAAGGTCTCGAAGCGCTGCCCGAACGCAGGCCGGATGCCCGACGTGCCCGTAGAAGCGCGCAATTTCAGCTCCTGAATGCCTTTCAGGTTCACCGTTTCCGTCACTCGCCAGGCTGCGCTGAGGCGGTGGTAATTGGCCCAGCGCGATTCTGTTCCAAACAGCGACACCCCTTCCCGCCGGATCAATCCGCTGAAAATATAGGTCTTTTTGAAGTCTACATCGCCGATAAGGAAACCGGTATAGCCCACCATTTCTTCTGCTTCAGAAGCAATGGCGATGTTGCTGCGCGCATTGTCGAGTGAGTGAATGCCCGTCACCGCGAGGTTTTCGCCGATGGCTTCATCGTATTGCCGTGTCAGGTCTTCGTACAAAAAGCTGCCCCGAACCGCAGCGTTCAGTTTGCCCACCGATTTTTGAATGGTAACATTAGCGCGGGAAGTCATGTATTTTCCCACCTGCCTGCTTTTGTGGATTCCGCCACCGCCGCTGCCCTGTACGCCCGCAGTCACTAAATTGCCGAAAAGGCCCGGAACATTGGCGCTCAGGTATCCCTTCTCCACAAAATGCTCGAAGTCGTTTACCGTGTAATCAAGCGTAGAAGCATAGCTCAGCGTCAGCCATTCTTTCGCGTAATAATTGGCGCCCAAGCTGCCTGTGAACCGCGAGCGGCGCACGGTTTGGCGCGAATTGAGGCGATCGTAAAGCGGGTTGGTCACGCCCAGCCCAGTATTATCAATGTCCCAGTCGAAAGCGGCTCCGTTTTCTTCGTTCCCTACATCGAGGTTGAAAATGGGCGTCAGAAACAACGCCGAAGCCAAATAGCTGCCGGGGCCGTTGGAAGCGGGTGCCAGCAAGTCCTGTGTGGAAGTCGAATACATCGAACTGACTTGCAAGTCTAATTTTTCGCTCAGGCGGTGGTCCATATTTGCCCGGAAGGTGTGGCGCAGGTAGCCGTCGGTATTTTGCAAAATGCCTTCGTCGTTGTAGCGCTGCACTGACGTATGGAAATTGCTTTGTGCAGTTTTCCCCTGAAGCGCCAGATAATGCGTCTGGAAAGCGCCACGACGAAACAGCACGTCTTCCTGGTAGTCCTGCAGGTTTGGCAACGGCGTATCGTGGATGCCGGTTACTGAAGGATTTCCGAGAATGGGTTGCGGACCTTCCGGGTCTAAGATTTCCCGGTTGGTCAATGTATTCAGGTCATACCGGCCAACGGATTCGGAAAAACCCGTTTCGCCGCGGTAGATGACGCGGGTATTGCCAATTTCGAGGTTTTTGCCGCGTTTGGTAAAGAGTTGCACCACCCCGTTGGCGGCCTGTGAACCATAAAGCGAAGTGCCGGCCGAGCCTTTCAGGATCTCAACCCGTTCGATGTCTTCTGCATTAAAATCCGCCAGCGTAGCACCGTTCAGAAAAATGCCATCAACGACCAAAAGGGGTTGCTGGCCGTTGGCAATCACATCGGCAGAACGAATTTGAAAATAAGCGCCTTGTCCGGGCTGACCGCTCACGGGGTTAACCCGCAGTCCGGCTACTTTCCCCTGCAAACCCGCGCCAGCATTGGCAGCCGGAACCGTATTCAACGCTGCCTCGTCGAGAAAACCGACTGAATAGCTCATTAGTTTGGGTGAACGACCAACCGCCGAACCGGTGACCACCACGTCTTCCAATTGCGTAACGACCGGTTCCATTGCAATACTGATTTTGGTGCGGCCCCGCAGTTCTACTTCCTGCACTTTGTAGCCTATGCAATAAAAAATCAGTTTGCCGCTTTCCAAAGCATTCCCGTAAACATTCTGGTTGACGGTGATTTTGTAAGCGCCGGCAGCGTCCGTTGAAGCGCCGACCTCCGTGTCTTTCAAGACAACATTCACGCCAATCAACGGCTCGTTTGAGTCTGACGCAACCACGACTCCTTTTACATCAACGAGTTGTGCAAAAATTGCGTTAAAAAAAAAGAAAAAAACCGGAAGCAGGCATACGCGCTTCCATGCTATGTCCCCGTTTACTAAACTTTGAAAGTTTACGGTATGTACGTATAATGTCGCTTTTCTGCATTGCCCTTCTCCAAAGAATCTGAAAAAGCCTGTAAAGCCAAAAGCGATCTCGCAGACTCCCTGCGGGAGTAACAAACCAACAATGTTTCGGGTCGAAATAGGCATTTGAAACCTACGGTATGGACACTTCATGGCAACTTATTGATTTGCAATGGCTTGTAATTTGAAATATAAAATCGAAATTCGTTGAAAATCAAATTTTTACAAAGCGTGGCACCGACTTGTGTACACACCATAGGTTTTTAAAACCTGTAAGGTCTCATCGCGCGAAAATGTCCGATAGTATGGTCGCCCCTACCGTTCCACCTTGATCCGTAATGCTTCCGACAAGGGCGTGGACAGGCAGCCCCAGCGATTCTGGAAACTGTACGCCAGCACTGCATAACGTCCGGAGTGGTATTTGGTCATTTCCAAATAAAACTCTGGTTTACCCTGCAACTCTTTTGTGCCGGGCGCAATGAACCATTCTCCCTGTCCTTCAGGCTGGAAGTAGAGGGTGTATTTATAGCCTGGTTCCGTCAAATTGTATTTGATCGCCAGCCAATCGCCTTCCGTGATGGGCATGTCGCCAACCACCGAAATTTCGCGCTGGTATTTGCAGTTGCTGAAAGTAGAGATGGGCAATTGCGGCTGCTCAAAAACAACAGTAGCGCCGGCTACAACCGATGGTTTTTCGGATTTTGCAGCAGGTTGGGCTTCTACTAAGAGCGGTTCGCTGTTTTGCACCTTGCCTTTGGCAACCATTTGTTCAATCGGCGTAGGAGCGGGTTGCTCCACCAGCTTGTTCTCGAACGTTGGTTCAGGTTTGCTAATTGTTGGCGCGAGGCGTTCGCGGTGTAAGTAGTTTTCCCCGAAATTATAGCCTGGCCCCTGCCCAAATACATACGCGGCAATGCTGGAACCCGATTTCGTTTCCACCTCCACTTCAATATAGCGCTCTTCAACGGTGAGGCTCTGGAGCGATTCTTTCACCAAAGAACCACCCTGTTTGCCTTTTGCAAGCAGGCGAATCGGGCCGTTCGACTTCCCCGCCCACACGGTGTAGGCGCAGCCGCCGTTGATGCACTCCGCCGGGTTGGTCCAGGCAATGTAAGCGGGAATATCGGATTGCACAGACAAGTAGACGGGGCGCAAGTCCTGAAGGCGGTTGTAGTTTTTGGGCTTGCTTTCTGTGGGCAGGTTTCCGGGATCGGGCAGGCCTTTGGATTGTACCTGGTCGTTCCCCATAGCAAGTTCTCCTTGTCCGATAGCTGCCCGAATCCAGAACGTACTCAGGGGAATGGGGCTACTGCCAGTTCCGGGACTGATGTAAATCACCACCTGAATGGTATGAATGCTGCGTTTGAGGTCAGCTTCATCCAGATTGAAACGAAACGGGATTGCCTTCCCGGCAATCAGGGGTGCCTGCTCAACCGTCTGGTCGCGATGCCCGGGGTGTACGTAGCGGATTTGGGCATAAGGCCGGCTTCCTTCGCAGGGCGAACCCGCTGATAAAGTAACCGCGCCGCGAATGACCTCATCGTATAATGTTGCCTGCGCAAAAGCAGTGCAGGTGTCGGGAATGGTCATCGGTGCCGCTTTGTCCATGATTGGCTCCTCCACAAGTATTGTTGTTACTATTGTTGTTGCAATTTTCGGTGCTCCGATGCGCAGCGTGCCCCCGAGGTAATGATAAACAGGCGTGGTGCAATTTTCGCCCGTTGCGGAAACGCGTATGTTGTATTCGCCATCCGGCAAAATGCACAACGGTTCGGTTCGGGTGGCATTTCCGGTGGCTGACTGGGGTTTTCCGTCGCTTCGCAAAGGTTTCCAGCCTGCTCCATTGCTGCTGTAATCTACATTAAACGACCAGGTTTGCCCTTTGCAATTAACGCATTCAATGACGACTGCCGGCCGGTTATCAGCGCCGCAATAGCCATCGGCTTCTGACCGAACCATGAGATCCGGCGTTTCACAGGGCCGTGGTGCATTCATATTATCTGTAGGTGTAGCTTTTTTGTTGTAGGCCGTTGCTTTTTTTCCGGGGTACTCGTAGCGGTAACTATCGCTCAGCACTTTTGAGGCAAACCGGGAAGAGAGCGACTTGGGTGTCCGGTAGTCGAGCCCAATGGTATAAAAATGCAGGTTAGCTAATCCTTCGATGTAGATGGTATCCTGTTTGCGGTTGCTCATTTCCCAAAGATCTTTCACTAAGCGCGTGCTGCTCACCGTGGCCAGGTTGGTTCCTAAATCCTTGATCCACAGCGATGCCTCTATAGCAGGCGCTTTGCTGTGCGTAAAATAGAGCGTGACCATCGCCACCCCGCTATCAGGTGCAGGGGTTACGGAAACATAAAAAACAGCCTCTTCTTTGTCGAAAAGTCCTTTGAGATTTTGTGCATGAATTTGGGTTGCTGAGACCATAAAGAGCGCTAAACAAACAAAGCAAATGATGCTTTTTCTCATGTCTTAAAAAATTTATTAATGTCAGAAATGGGGCTTTCCCAAAGCCATAAGCACTGGAAAATCCGAAAATAAGGTCTTCCTTGAGATAAGTTGATTTGTCGTAGCAGAAGGGCGTTTTCGCAGATGAAGGGTGGCACCTTGTTGGAACAGAGGCAAAAGTAAAACAAATCCGGGAAAACAGTTCTGCATTTTTTTCCTATTCAAAAAATTCAAATTTGAGCAGTTGCAGGCTTTGCAAAATTTGTTACTTTTGCAACGCCTAACACGTCATAATCTCCACATTGCCTACCTTATCTTCTTGGCGCTATTCAGACGACAGGATTGTTCATTGGTTACATCAGGAAAGCCGTGCGCTTTTCTGCAACAGTTTTTTTTGTTCGTTTTGAGTTTGAAACCCATTACAATCATCAGCATTTTGAAACCGCTTTTCAGCATTTTGTTTTTGCTACCCTGGTTTTTCAGCCATGCACAATCCGCCATCGAACTGACCGATTGCGGGGTCTCCTATATTGACCCGCAGGACGTGAACGACGGCACTCTGCCTGAGCAGGACACCTTGCGCTACCTCGAATATTTTACAGAAAACAACCAGTTGCGCAATTTTTATGTAGACATCAATGCATTCGGGGGGTCGCAAACCGACCGGACTTTTGTTTACGCCATTCTTCCCGACAGCAGCCTCAAGCTGATGGGCAATCTTGCTTTTGGAGCGTGCAGCAGTTGTGTGACCGGCTTTGCTTTTATGCACGAAAATCAATTGCTGGTTGAAAATGTCACGACCCAGGCGGAGATGAACATGTGGCTGCAATCGCTCAATCAACCGGCATTTGGCCTGCCCGGCAACCTGCAAACCTTAGCCGGCGTGGGGCGCATTAGCGGCAAGCTGCCTTTTTGCGCCATCGGATGGATGGTCGAATACAGCGTTTACAGCAATCCCAATACGTCCTCTACCGAATTTTCCACCCACATCCTTTGCCCTCAGGTCGTTTCTGCCTGTCCAATTGAAAAAACCCTCGAAGTAGATTGCCAAAAGGACAGCATTTTCCTGCAAGCTATTTTGCCGCAAGGCTGTTTCGACGGGCAAGCCACCGTTCAATGGTCAAACAGCAACGGGTGGACGAGCAATTCCGCCGTAGCTGCGCTTCCGCTCGACGGCAACCTCGGCATATATTACCTGACGGTGCAGGACGACTGCTGCACCGTCGTGGATTCTCTGCCTGCGGCCAATCCGCCTTTTGCGCAAGCACCTGCGGATATTGCGCTTTGTGGCGGTGAAAGCCTAAGTATTACCGGAACCGGCGGCTCAGGGCATTTCTGGACTTTTGAAACCGGTACGGTTTTCAGCGACTCCATCCTGGTCCTTTCCGATCTTCAGGCAAACAATGCAGGAATCTACGTGTTACATGCTTACAATGAAACGGGCTGTGAGGATACCGACAGCCTTTTAGTAACCGTCAATATTCCCCCCAATCCTGAAATCGTTTTTTCAGCGCCCTGTCTCGGCGATACACTAACACTTCAAGTATTGAACAGTACTTTTTTTGCACAATTGTCCTGGCTGAATCCTCAGGGCAACCCTTTAAACCCACCGACTGTCCCTGATTTTCAATTGGATGACGCCGGGGATTACACCCTGACCGCAACAGACTTTAACGGGTGTGTTCTTACAAAAACCATCCTCATCAACGGCAACGAGCTTCCTGACCTGAGTTTTGAAATCGAAGAAAGCTGCGACAGCGTCCGGGTATATGGCGTCCCGGATACTTATCAATACGTTTGGAGTAACGGCACCATTGGCCCGGTGTTTTCGACAGCAGAAGGCAATATTTACAGCGTCACTGTGACCGACGCGATGGGCTGTGCGGTGGTACGACAAGTTGAAACGCCACAACCCGACGGGCCGGACATTGCCATTGAAGTCCTGCACCCTTTCTGTCCCGGCGATTTCGGGACGGTGGAAATGATCCCAGCAGACGAAGACCGCCCGATGATTTTTTCGTCCGACGGCGGCGCGACCTACCAACTTTCACCCTACTTTGAAAAATTGCTTCCCGGCGACTACACCTTTGCGGTGCAGGATCTACTGGGTTGCGTTCAGCTGTTTCCCGTTTCGGTTGAAACGCCTGACACGATGGGCGTGGAACTGAATCTGGAACGCTTGGTGGTGCGTCCCAATACGCCGGTTTCCCTGAATGCTACGACTATCGGCAACATACAAATCTGGCAATGGCTGCCGGAAAGTATTGACAGCGGTGAACCGATGACGGATTTTTTGGCGCAAGGCAGCTTAGATGTGCGCATTGTGGTGCAGGACGACCGGGGTTGCAAAGCATCCGACGGGTTTCGCCTGGAGGTGGTGTTGGGCGACACTTACGCGCCAACGGCTTTTTCGCCCAATGGCGACGGCATCAACGACTACTTTACCTTGTACAGTGATAATGGTTCCGGGGAAATTATTGAGTCCCTACTCCTCTTCAACCGCTGGGGCGGTTTGGTTTTTGAAGCCAAAGAAATTCCGCTGAACGCCGAATCCTTAGGTTGGAACGGCAGGGTTGGCAGCAAAGCGGCAACCCCTGGTGTGTTCACGTACTTAGCCGTCATTCGCTTTGGCAATGGCGTTTTGCGGGAACTGAAAGGGGATGTGGTTTTGGTGAGATGAAAAATGATTATTGAGGAGTTGAGGAGTTGAGGAGTTGACAAAACAGGAGACCCCTTATACAAGACACAATCATGAAAAAAGTAGTATTTCTTTTTCTGATCGGTTTTTTGGCAATAAGCGCCGCAGCGCAACGGCGGCTGGAGCTGGGCATGGAGGCGACGATTGGCCGCGCGCACACCACGTTTCGGGGCGACCTGGCTACGATGGTGGGGTTTGAAGCCCTGGAAATTACCCGCGCTGATGTGGATACGGCTTTTGCGCGCTACGACTTAGATGCGCCGCGCTGGTTGAAAGACCTGTTTCCGGGCATTAGCATTGAAGTTGACCAGGAAGTGGTCAAGAAATTGAGCAGGCCGATCAACTCGGTGCGATTTTTTGCGCGCTACGACTGGTTGGGTGCAAGCCTCAGCATTGCTGATCCGCGCTTAGCAGAGCAGGCCGAATCAAAAAAAACAAGTAACCAATTAAAATCCCTGCGTCTCTCTTTATCGGGCGATGCAGAAGCGCTCGCTGCGCATTTAGCTGCAATGGCTTTGGCCGACGAAACCAGAACCAAATCTTTTTTTGCAAAACGCTACGACCTGGAGGCTTACGTTGATTTCAAAAGACTTTTTATGCGCGATCAATTGCTGGCAGAATGGGGGAATAAAGGCGATAACACGGTGGATGTGGAACTCTTGTCAGGCTTCCGCTTCAGCGCCGATCCTTCGCCGGTGGTGGATCTGGGCAATGTATTGTTCGTCCGCGAAAAAATTGACGCCCTGATGGAAGGCGGTTTGCTGGCACCTGTGGAAAATACCACCGACCGCATTGCCGACGCCATTCAGGAAGTGGTTTTTGGAAAGTTTCGCGACCCTCGGGTGGTGCCGTCTATCGGCTGGTTTTTGCGCGGTTCGGTTCCGGTCAATTTCGGCGGCAAATTTTCAGTAGTAGCCGGAGGGGAATTCAGCATACAGAAACATACCTCGATCAAAGGCACGAAGCCGATGGTTTCGGTTTATGGGTTTGTGGGGATGCGGTGGGGGATTTGGTGAGGACGATAGACGGGAAAGAACAGCCGAGAAGTAATCACTTCGACCAATACGAAACTAACGAACAACGAACAACGAACAACGAACAACCTTCAGCGCCCCTCAATCCATTATTTCTCAACACTTTAACACAGGCGTGTTATGAACAGGATAATTCTACTCATCATTATTACACTGGCTTTGCTTCCTGCGTTTACTAATGCACAACAAAATCAGCAATACGGCAACCGCCGCTACCTGCTCAACCTGAACGATGCTCAACTCGATATAGGTCTACAAACGGCAACTGTTTTTGCTTTGGACGACCGCGCCAGCCTTTCTTCCAACCCGCATTTCCAGGCGATGTGGAACTTGGTCAAACTGGGTGCAACTTTAGAAACGCTGTTGCGCGGTGCCAATGAACCGCTGAACGACATTGATTTGGGTCAGGAATTTGGTCGCAACGGCTACAACAAAACCGTGGTGATGCTATTTGTCCGATACGGTTTTGGCGAGTCGTCCGACTTGAAGATTCAGCGGCATTTTCTGGAATTTGGCATCAGCCCCGGTTATTTCCGCGAAGGCAAAAAAGGCACGCACCTGCACCTGGATTATCAGATGAACTTAGCCAAAACGGATTACGGCGCAGGCGCGCAGAGCATCGGACGCAGTTTCGACTACGAAATATTCGGCGGCGCCCGGGTGGGCTTCGACGGCAGCTTTGCCCGTTCGGAAAGCGAGTCGGGTTTCTTTACCCACCTGAATAGTGAAATTCAGCGCATTGCCACCGAAAACGATTTCACCGCCACGCAATTGGTGTCCTTGCAAAACTTAGCCGAAACCAGCCGCATTCTGCTGCCCGAAGACGTCGGCGGGAATGCCTTCCATTTCGGACCCATTTTTGGCGCGCGCGTATCCAAAAAAGTATTCCGAAACAGCCGTATTTTTGCCAGCGGCATGGGTTTCTACGACCTGATGGACGTGGCGTCCCCAAAACAAGGCGAAGAAAACAAGCGCAGCCAGCACATCATTTCGCTGTCGCTGGGCTTTAATGTGACGATTGGCGGAGAAGGGAAGGCGATGGGGAATGCGTTTCAGAATTTCTTTTAAGCGGAGGTCTCTCATTTCAGGGTAACCTAAATTTACCCTGAAATGAGAGGCACGTAAAACACTTCAGCTTCTAAAACAATACCTCGGCCCAATCCGGTAAAACCCCTCCCGCTCATAAAAACGGATTGTTTTGGAAAACTCATCGCCGGGCGTCGTCAATTCAATGCGCTTCCAATCCAGGTGTTCTGCTAATTTTTTGACCTCATCCACCAGCATTTTGCCGACGCCTTCCGAGCGGTATTCGGGCACGACGTAAAGTTCGTTGATCACGCCGTATTTGCCGCCCGCAGAAATTGAAAGGCATTCTACAATGGTTACAATACCTACAATATCCCCATCTCCATCCAATGCCAGCAACGTGGAATGGCTGTCGTCTTCTTCCATTTCGGCAAAAATTTCATGAATTTCTTCAGCATCCGGGCTGCCTTCCACTTCTTCAAAAAGCGCGGCAAGCAGCATTGAAATAACCGCTGAATCAGATGCGTCGGCAATGCGGAACGTGATCATAAGTGGTGGCAGGTTTTGAATGCCCGGTAAAAGTAAGGGATTTTTTTTCGTAAATCTATACCTTCCCAGGCTTGTGAGCTATTCTCGCCGAATCGGAGTTCGGCGGTACACGGCTCACTCCAAAATCTTAAACGTCGTTCGTCTGTTCTTCTGGTGCTCTTCCTCGGTGCAGCGGGCGCAGAGGCAGTTGATCTCCAACTGGCTTTCGCCGTAGCCGCGGGCACTAAGGCGGGCGGCGTCAATGCCTTTTGTGATCAGGTAATCCACAGCCGATTGGGCGCGCCGTTGCGACAATTGTTCGTTGTAGCCATCGGCACCACGGCAGTCGGTATGGGAGGAGAGCTGGATGCGGATCTGCGGATTCAGGCGCAGGGTCTCCGTGAGGGCGTCTAAGGTTGGTTTGGCGTCGTTGCGGATGTCCCACTTGTCATAATCGTAGTAGATGTTTTCGAGGCGAATTTCCTGTTCTAAATAAATCCGGTCGAGTAGAATCTCTACTTCAAAGCGTTGTACTGGATTGTCCGGGTCTTTGCCGATGCCTTTTGTGGAAAACGCAGCTTTGTTATTCAGGTAATTTTCGGCAGAAGCCAAAAAATTATAGTCTGTATTTTCGTTTAGTTCCAGCGAAAACAAGCCGTCTTCACCCACTGTCACGTTTTTTTTCTCCTTGCCGAAACGAATCTCCACTTTGGAGCCTGGCAGCGGTTTACGGCCCAATACGCGGCTGTTGGGATTGCCCGGTTGTTCAAAGATTTTTTCCACTACGAAGCCGTCGAGGATCATTTTGTAAGCCAGGGCCTTCAGTTTGGTCGAATCCACGGGCGGGGCAGGCGGAGGAATGCGCTTCTCAAAGCGGTAGATGTCGTCGCTCCCGGCGCCGCCGGGGCGGTTGGAGCTGAAATAACCCGTCAGGAGCACATCTTTTCCAAGGTTTGCGCTGCGGTCAATGACAAACCCGAAATCGTCGCCCCCCGAATTAATGGGCAGTTTCAGGTTATAGGCCGGCACCCACGAGCCGTTGTTCATTTTATAGGTTCTGAAAACATCCAGCCCCCCCATGCCAATGTGGTAGTCGGAAGAGAAATAGAGCGTATCGCCATCCACGGAAGGAAATTTCTCATTGCCCGGCGTATTGATGCTTCTGCTCATCAGTTCCCCTTTGCCCCAGCCATCGGCGGTGCGGGTAGACACCCACATGTCGTAGCCGCCCCAGCCTTCAGGGTGGTTGCAGGAGAAATAAAGCTTTTTCCCATCAGCAGAAATGGCCGGCTGGCCGTAGTTGAGGTTTTCGCCCTCCAGCAGGTATAAGGGGCGTGCAGGCAACCAGGCACCATTTTTGATTTCGCTCACCAAAATTTTGCAATAGGCATCTTCCTTTTTTCCGCCGTAGCAACGCGTAAAATACACTTCGCTCTGGTTGTCGTTGAAAACGGCAGTTCCTTCGTTATCGGTCGTGTTGAGGGTTTCACTGAACCCGCTCACCACGCTGCCCGAGGCGTCGGCGATATAGAGATCTGAAAAGGCATTGCCTGTCCAGTTATAGGTGTCATCGCCGGTGCTGTTTTTGCGATCGGAGGTAAATACCAACTGGTTGTCTTTGAACAACGCCGGCGCGTAATCGGCCACCGGAGAGTTGAAGAGCAATGGCTCCACCACGTATTCTTTGGTTTTGGTTTGTTTCCAGCCCAGCGCGTTTTCACAGGCGCTGATTTCGCGGCGGTATTCATAAGGGCTGCCGATCTCGATGCCGAGGTCTTTGAACGCGCCCATCGCTTCTTCGTATTGCTCCGCCTGCTTCAGGGCGAAGGCGTATTCGCGCAGCGCATCCAAGCCCGCCTGATTGTCGTAGGCGGTACGGAACCACTGAATGGACACGTCGCTTTTGCCCAATTCTTTATAGGAAAGCCCCATCAAATAGGCGATTTTTCCTTTTTCAAGGCGGGTTTTGGCTTTGTTGTATTCTTTTTGCAGCAGGCCGGTGGCCACGGAATATTGTTTGCGGTCGAAGGCAGTACGGCCGTCGCGGATTTTTTGTGTGTAATTGCAGGCAACCAAAAGAGCCAGCAGCAGCAGAACGAGGAGGCGTGTAGTTTGTACGGGCATCTGGTAAGGATTTTGAACCTTGAAGGTATTGAAAGTAACGTTTCCTGTGGGGGCTTTGTTGCTGATGGGGGTATGGTAGTTGGTCAGGATACAGACAGGATAGAAGTTTACTTAAAATCACAAGAGCCACCCCCGAAAACCGGAGATGGCTCTTGTTTCATGCTATCTTCAAGCCAACGGCGAATTACTTTGCTTTGGCCGTTGCTTTAGAGGTCGTTTTTTTAGGTGCATGCACGATTTCAGCGTTTTTGTCGCGGGTGAAGTCGTACATCAGCGCCGTTGCTACGTAAACCGAAGAGTACGTACCGGCGAGGATACCTGCCAGCAAGGCAAAAGCAAAGCCTTTAATACTGGCACCACCGAAGGAGAACAGCACGATCACCGTAAACAAGGTCGTTGCAGAGGTAAGCGACGTACGGCTCAGTGTGACGTTCAGCGCACGGTTGATGACTTCTTTCCGGCTCCCCTGCATATGCAAGCCCAAGTATTCGCGAATCCTGTCGAATACGATCACCGTATCGTTGACCGAATAACCGATAACCGTCAGGATGGCAGCAATAAACGCCTGGTCAATTTCCAGCGAGAAGCCGGCTATCCCGTGGAATAGCGAAAACAAGCTCAATACAATCAGCGTATCGTGGAACAAAGCAGCCACGGCACCCATACTGTATTGCCATTTGCTGAAGCGGATGAAAATATAGAGGAAGATCAGCAACAGGGCAGAACCCAGCGCCCAGAAAGCGCTGCGTGTAATGTCGTCGGCGATGGTTGGTCCCACTTTGCTCGAACTTTCGATGTGCGTACCCGAGCCATCGGCTGCTTTGAATTGTTCGAAGTCCAAATTGCCGCCCGACAACTTGTTCACGCCTTCGTAAAGCTGCTTCATGACCACATCTGCCGGCTCTACGCCATTGATGAGTTCCGTAGCATTGATCAGGTAATCCGTGACAACGTTATAGGTGTTTTCTGTATCAATAGCCTTTACCAGCGGCGCTTTGCCGTCGAATCCCGGTGCCAGTGCCTGGCGAACTTGTTCGGCTTCTACCCTTTTGCTGTTGTCAAAAGTAATGTTGTAGGAATAACCACCTTTGAAATCAACGCCCAATTCGAATCCCCGGGTAAAGAAGGAAACCAAACCAATGAGGGTGATGCCCGCCGAGAACATATACGCGTATTTGCGATAGCCCAGCCAGTCGAAATTGACCTTGCTGAGTGCGTTTTTAGTCATAGGTGTTGAAAAACTGATGGATCTGCCTTTGCTCAACCAGGTGTCGAACATGAGGCGGGTGATCAACACTGCGGTAAACATCGTGCAAAGCACACCAATGATCAGCACCACCGCAAAACCCTTAATGGGACCAAGACCGAAGTAGGCCAGAACCATAGCGGATAAGATGGTGGTGACGTTGGAGTCAATAATGGCTGAATAGGAATGCCTGAACCCTTCAGAAACCGCAATCGCCAGGGCTTTGCCCTCTCGAAGTCCTTCCCGTATCCGTTCGTAAATGATTACGTTGGCATCCACCGCCATACCCATAATGAGTACAATACCGGCAATACCCGGCAAGGTGAGTACTGCGCCATAGGATGCTAAGGCACCAAAGATGAAAAAGACGTTCAAGAACAAGGCAATCACAGCAATGATACCGCCGCCGCCATAGTAAAAGACCATGAAGCTCAGTACGATCAGGAAGCCGATGATCATGGCGATCATACTCTTGCTGATGTTTTCAGCGCCAAGCGACGGACCAACCAATGATTCCTGGATGATTTTCGTCTCCGCCGGCAAGCTGCCGATTTCGAGGATGCTGGCTAAGTCGGTGGCTTCGTCAACGGTGAAGTCTCCGGTAATTTGTGAGTCTCCGGAAGGAATCGGGTTTTGAACGCCCGGTGCCGACACGATTTCATTGTCGAGCAGGATGGCAATTTCCCGATTGTTATCGGCGGCTGCCTTTTCCGTCATCTTCCTCCAGATGCTGATGCCGTCGCCTTCCATTCTCAGGGAGACGCTCATTTCGTTGTTGCGCTGATCGAGCGAGGTTCCAGCCCGGCTGATGTAGTCGCCGGTAAGTGGCGCTTTGCCGTTCGGTTCCATTTTGAGGGCGTACAGTTCGTAGTCCTCCGTTACTTCTTTCGTTTCAAAGTCTTTAATCGGTTTGCGCCCCCAGCGGAAGAACGCATCGCGGGGGAACAGGTTCTTGATGTCTTCGCGGTTCAGGATGCTGTCTATGCGGTTGCGGTCGTTTTCCATCGCCGTTCCCATAACTGCCTGACCGTAAGCACGCGGGCCTGTGCCATTGAGCGTAAAAAGCTCGAACAGCGGACCACGTTTCAGGGTGTTTTCAGGTTTGAAAATTGTATCAAAGCGCTCGATTTGCTGAGGCGTAATGACAACACCCGCTGTGTCTTTCACGAACAGGGTATCAATCCGCTCAATTTCGCGTACAGTCTGCTTAGGGCCGCCTTCGGTCACGGTCAGCCGCTCATTTGCCGCTAAAAAAGCATCTTGGATACCAGGGTCAGCCATGCGGTAAACGTTGTAGAACTCTAATTTTGCTGCTGCCTGCAAGAAGTTACGGGCGCGTTCCGGGTTGTCAATACCCGGCAATTCCACCACGATGAGGTCACGCTCCGCGTCGAGGAATACGTTTGGTTGTGTTACGCCGAGTTTGTCAATCCTTTGTTTGAGCAACTCGAATGTGCGCTTTACCGCCTCATCTGCCCGGCTGCGCAAGGCTGAAACTACGTCGCCGTCGCTGCTTTCAAAGTTAATTTCTTCCCGAAGTTCCGCGTTCTTGTAAAAGAGGTTAGCCAATTTTTTGCCATTGGCAACTTTGGCGTATTCGCGGGCAAAGAGCGTAATGTAGTCGGCCTGATCAGATTTTTGCGCATTGGACGTGTTCGTCAGGGCTTGCGCCAATCCCGGATCCTGGCTGCCGCCAGCCAATGCTTTGATAAAATCTTTGAGATCCACCTGCATGATGATGCTCATCCCACCTTTGAGGTCAAGGCCAAGCGCCAACTGACGGGCTTTGAGCTGCTGGTAGGTGAACGACAACAATGGCCGCCAGTCTACGATCAGTTTATTGGAAATGGAGTCCAAATACTCCGCGCGTTTCACCTTGAACACCGCCTTCTTCTGGAGTTCATCCTGAATGTTATTGGACGCTGTCTGCGCATAGGCATCTGCTTTTCTTTCTGCCCTGGAAGTAGGGTAAATTAAAGCGTACTGCACTAAGGTCACCAACGTCATGACGATGAGGAAGAACTTCACAATCCCTTTGCCTTGCATGACTTATCGTAATTTTACATTTTGAAGATCAGGGGGCGCATCCTGTCGTTCTTGCGCCTTCCCTCTGAAAAAACTGCGCAAATATAGAATTTTTGCGGTAGCGTAAAGCACTTTTTTTATCTTTAACCAAAACAGGTGCCGAATTCACACAATTCAACTGATGATTGATGTTATGAGAATGTCGTATCTGTCGAAAACGTTACCACCCCATCCGCTCCTCAAGCGATTGAATATGAGCCAAATGATGCCGGCTATGCCAATCGTAAAGCGCCAGGATGCTGTCAACACGAAAGGCTCGGGTATAAGCAGGGTGTAAAAATTCGCGCTCCCACTGTGCTGTATCCAAGCCGCGCAACAACATCACCCAGCGCAGATGCAGGTATTTCAACAATGCTAAAGACCATTCCACGGGGGCGGATTTCCCGTCGGGCAGCTCGGCCCAATGATTTTCTTCGTAAGGTTTAATGGTGGGCACATCTTCCGTTAGCGCCAGCTTGATGCGCACGTAGGCGTTCATGTGGCTGTCTGCAACGTGGTGGATCAACTGACGCACCGTCCAGCCACCGGGGCGATAGGGCGTATCCAATTGGATGTCAGACCAACCGGCAACGGTATCGCGGATTTGTTGCGGCAAAGCCTCGATGGTGGCAATGTACCGCACTATATCATCCGCAGTCACTTCCGCCGGCCTTTTAAAGCGACCGATCGGGTAGCGTAGCGGTTCCAATTCCTCTTCACTTAAAGTTACCATAGCTTTTGCTGTATTAGGTGAAAGTGGGTCAAATCTCCGGTAAAATTGGTAAATTTTTTACTTGACTTTTCAGTAAAAAGTGATTACTTTTGTAAGTGCCAATGTAATTAAGCAAAGGTACAAAAATAACAAGGTATTGTCCTGCCTTTGGACAGATGGATGCGACAGCGTAAAACTAAACTTTCTCTCCAGCGTCTGTTTTGCCCGGAGTTTTTAGTCCGGTCTCCTGCCGGAAAACGAAAAGGGTTTCAGCCATGTGGTTGAAACCCTTTTTTATTTCCCTTCCAGAATCTGCTCCGCGTGAGCTTTCGATTTCACATTGACAATCACCTGCTCGATCATCCCTTTCCCATTGATCACAAAGGTGCTGCGCAACACGCCGTCGTAGTGGACGCCGAACAGCACTTTTGGCCCCCAGGCGCCGTAAGCGTTGGTAATTTTCAGGTCTTTGTCCGCAAGTAGCGGGAAAGGCAGGTTGTATTTTTTGATAAAGTTTTGGTGCTTCTTTTCGCTGTCCGGGCTGACGCCGAGCAGTTCAAAGCCTTTTTCGCGCAGCAATTCGTAGTTGTCGCGCAGGTTGCACGCTTCTGTCGTGCAGGTAGGCGTGCCGTCGGCAGGGTAAAAAAACAGGATCAGTTTTTTGCCTTTGTAATCGGCTAAGGATATTTTTTCGCCCTGTTCATTCACGCCTGAGAATTTTGGGGCGCGATCGCCTTTTTTTAGTGTGATCATCCAGGTTCAAGTTTTTTCATGGTACAGCTATGACTATGTTCTTAGTCCAACGCTCCTGATACTTTTAGTACTTCTGTTCTTACAGGTTCTGATATCCTAAAATCGGTTTTGTCAATCAAGTTGAGTATCTCTTTAACGGATTGAATGACGCCTTTTTCCTTAGCGTATCTGCGATGATTACTTTCATAAAACTCTACAATTCAAGATTGCCGATCTTTTTTATGTCTTCAACAGTTTCCCCGAATATGGATACGCCGTATGTTCCAACTTCTTCCAGCAATTGCCGTTTGCTCACCCTACTAATTCTTAGGCCTGCCCTGATGACAAAATACCTTGCCCAAACAGAGAGGCAGCTATGATCATTTTGACTTTGGAAAGTTCAACTCCTTCTGGCCAATTAACAGTTAATGTATTCATGGCCAATTATTAAAAGTATAGGAATAGTGGATCGCTTTAGCAAGATAACACTTTTCCATACGGGTTCTGTTCATTTTGTGCGAGTGCTTTTATATTTATTAGGAACATCGCAATAATAAGTTCGCGTTTTCGGCGTGGGGATTTTTCCAGCGGACAAGGCGCAAGAAGGGAGCGTAGCCAAAGCTACGTGACCGACGAAGGCAATTGCGCCGACTGAAAGCAATTGCGGGAAGTCCGGTGGGAAACGCAAGTTCGGCGTAGCCAAAAGCCACCGCCCAAATCGGGAAGTTATTATTTCGGCGTTCCTTAGGATTACTTCAAAAACTTCCCTTCAAACACCCGCTCATTCCCCATCGCATCGCTCACGTGTAAGCAAAGCTCGTGCTCGCCCGCCGGCAATTTCGGGTCGAACCAGTGGTAAAGTAAGCTGATTTTGGCGTCGAATTCCATCAGGATCCATTTCCCGTCTAGGTATGCGCGGTATTGGAGTCCTTTCACATTCGGGGCAACGGAGTAGTTGTCACTGATTTTAAACGACATCCGCTTAAGGGTTTTCATGTCGTATTGGAATTTAGACGGTGTGATCCAAGGCGGCACGGTATCGGTCATGATGCAATAATCGCCCAGACTGCGGATTTCAGTATGCATCCAGCCGTCAGGTTTCCAGGTTCCGCCGCAGTTGGTTGCTCCGCCGTTGCTGCGCCGCTGGCCTATGAATGCTTTGCGCTGCAAATACGCCGGCAAAACAGAGTCGGGACGCAATGCAATCGGAAAAAAGTCGTGTACCGGAGTGCGTGCGCGGTGCAGGTGGTGAAGCGCCGAATAGACATTCTTCGCAGTAACCCGGCTTTTCTGGTATTTGAAATAGACATTTTCATAAAAAGTGCCTTCCAGGAAGCGTACCTGGATGCCGTCGGATTCAAAATCTGCTTTTTGATGGTAAGGCAATTTTTGGGCATAGTCACCTTTTTCAGGGGTAGTAGCTGGCGCTTTGTATTTCACCCAAAAGATCAATTTCGAGCGGTTGCCGCCAATATCCGTGGCGACGAGCATAATTTTAGTGGCTTTACCCGGGCGCAGGGCAACCACACCGTCGTTCAACCGCTGCTTGTAAATGGGCAGACAATTGCCCGGCAAGACATAGCTACGATAAAAATAACTGTTGCGTGCAATCTGTTCTTCGTAGTCCAAATGTGCGTTCAGGTAGCGGGTATCACCGTAAGAGAAGTTTTCCATGTCGAACTGGTAACTGAGGGTATCGTTCCGGTGAAGCCGCAGGCTATAAATACCGTTTTTATTGTTCATGCCATTCATGAAATCGTACACCTTCAATCCAAAAGCGGCGCGGGGCGAAGTGACATAGAGCGTATCGCCTTTGATTTTGTAATTTTTGGCACCTTTAGGCTTGATGACTGTATGGATTTTGCTGCTCAGGGTTTCGTGCTGCGTGTTGAGGTCGTAAGTTTTCAACTCGTACATCCGCGGCGCGGTGGTGTCATTGACTTTAAAGCCAAACAACATGGGGTTCACCAATTCGTCTGTTTTGGTGTCCCGGATCTCAAAATGCAGGTGCGCGCCACGCGACCCGCCGGTATTACCAGTAGCGCCGATGCGGTCGCTTTTTTTGAGGGGAAAAACCGAGCTGGATGGCCGCAAGTCAACTTCAAAACGCTCCTGGTCGTACTGCATTTTTTTCACGTATGCTGCGATTTCGGGACTGAACCGGCTGAGGTGTGCATACTGGCTGGTGAAGCCGTTGGGATGGGTGATGTAAATGGAATTGCCGTAGCCGCTGGCCTGCACCCGAACGCGCGAAACGTAGCCGTCTGCAATCGCATAAAGGGGCGTGCCTTCCGGTCCGCGGATGTCCAAACCTGCATGAAAATGGTTGGGTCGCAACTCCCCGAACGTAGCTGTCAACTGGATCTGCCCATCTATCGGTGACCGAAAATACCCCACCGGATACAAACTGTTTTCGGAGTTCCGAAAGGCCAGGATCAACGCACTGACCATCAAAAGGAGCGTAATTTTAAAGCGCATAACTATTAGATTTTCAAGACGGGGTGTGTCCCCGGGTGAAACAAGGTGTCATTGATGAAAGAGGATTGATGATGTATAACTTACAGGTACATCATCAATGATCAATTAGGTAATCGTCAATCATCAATAAAAAAACGGTCTACAAAAGGTTATCAGGCTAACGTCCATCTTCCAATCCATGTTTCTTCTTTTTCATTTAGTTTCAACAAGTCCAAAAATTGCTCCCGATCAATCGAGCGGGCACCGAGGCTGCCAAGGTGGTTGGTTTCTTGCTGACAATCAATTAATTGGAACCCTTTTTCAGCTAAAAACTGAACCAGGGTAATAAATCCGAACTTGGAAGCATTGGCCTCCAGCGCAAACATAGATTCTCCAAAAAAAACCTTGCCCAGCGATAGTCCGTATAAGCCACCGACCAGCTCATCGCCTTTCCAAACTTCTACAGAATGGGCAAAACCCATTTTATACAAGCGGGTATAGGCCGCAATCATGTCGTCAGATATCCAGGTTCCGCCGCTTCTGCCCCGATGTCCGCTGGTTCCGCAAAGCCGCATCACCGTTTCAAAATGTTGATCCAGCGTGACGGAAAATTTTTTTTGGTTAAAATAGGGGCGCATGCTGTGCGATACCTTCATTTCGTCGGGAAACAACACAAACCGGGGATCCGGCGACCACCACAGGATGGGTTCGCCTTCATTAAACCAGGGAAAAATGCCCATGCAGTACGCTTTCAGCAAGCGCGCTGCCGACAAATCGCCGCCCACTGCCAGAATGCCGTAATCGTCGGTCAACGACGGATGCGGAAACGCAATGGTTTTTTCAGAAAGATAAAAATAGGGCATGTCGGCGCTTCTGACAATGATTGATACGTACTGTGCTGCCAAAAATATTCGATATTTTCGAAATGCCCCATTTTTTTTGAATGTTTAATGGAACACGTTGATTTTTGGCGACCGGGCATTGGGCGACCGAGAGGGCATTGGGCGACCGCGAGGGTCGCCCCTACGACAACCGTTCCACCATCATCTTCGCGGCTCGCGCAGAAGCGCCTGCCGTGCCGAGTTGTTCGCGCAATGCTGCGTATCCCGCCTGAATGGATTGGGCGGCAGCCGGATCAAGCAGCCGGCGCAATTCAGCGCTAATGTTGCCGGCGTTGCAATCGTCCTGGATCAACTCCTCCACCAATTTCCTGTTGACAATCAAATTGACTAACGAAATATAAGGCACGTTCACCACGCGGCGCGCAATCCAATAAGAGAGCTTGCCTCCGCGGTAACAAACGACTTCGGGTACCCCAAACAAGGCTGTTTCCAGCGTTGCCGTACCGGACGTGACCACGGCAGCCTTTGCTTGCCGCAATAAATCATACGTTCGATTCTGGATCAGGGTTACCTGTTTGCCCGCTTTTGTTTCCGAAAGCAATTGGTGGTAAAAATCTTCGGGAATGGCTGGCGCGCCGGCGATGACAAAATGATAATCGGGAAATTGAGGAATGACTTCCAGCATCAGGAGCAGGATTCGACTGATTTCCTGGCGCCGGCTGCCGGGTAAAAGCGCAATCAAAGGCCGATCAGGCAAGTGGTGCGCTTCCCGCAAATCGGAGTCATGCGGGTGTTGATCCACTACGTCCAGGAGCGGATGCCCGGGAAAATCTACTTCGTAGTTGTATTTTTGATAAAAAGCCTGTTCAAAGGGTAAAATGACGTACATCCGCTCTACGGCGCGCCGGATGATTTTCACCCGGCTGCTGTGCCATGCCCAAAGTTGTGGGGAAATGTAGTAAAAAACCCGCATCCCATGAGTTTTGGCCCATTCGGCGATGCGCAGGTTGAAACCCGGGTAGTCAATTAAAATGAGCACATCGGGCTGGTATTGCAAAATATCGCTTTTGCAAAAACGCATGTTACGCAAAATGGTCGGCAGGTTTTTGATGACTTCCACAAAGCCCATAAAAGCCAAATCGCGGTAATGCTTCACCACCGTGGCACCTGCCGCTTGCATCAGGTCGCCGCCCCAGGCTCGGATATCTGCTTCGGAGTCTTCTGCACGCAGCGCCCGGATGAGGTTGCCGCCGTGCAAATCGCCGGAAGCTTCGCCTGCTATGAGGTAGTATTTCATGAGTATATAGACATCAGATGTAAGACATTAGATACAAGACACCGGATGCTTTCAAATCTTCAAATTTCCAAATCCATTATTCCGGTTCAAACCCGAGAATAATGTTAAAATCCCCCATATTGCGCAAACTGCGTTCGCCACCTTTGTCGAAACCGACGCCATAATCGAAGCCCAAAACGCCGAACATGGGCAGGAATACCCGCAAGCCCAAACCGGCTGACCTTCGGAGGTCGTACGGATTGAAATCGCGTGTCGTACGCCAGGCGTTTCCTCCCTGCGCAAACGCCAGCACATAGATCGTAGAACTTGGATTGAGCGATAAGGGGTAGCGCAATTCCAGCGTAAATTTATTGTATAACGGTGTCGCGGAGGTGCCGCCGGTCGGGTCAACGTTCGCCGGCAGGTCGGCAACTTCGTAGCCGCGCAGCGAAATGATGTCCACGCCGGCAAAGCCGAATTGCTGGTTATTGATGCCGTCGCCGCCGAGTTGGAAGCGCTCGAAAGGCGAGGTGCCGATATCGCTGTTGTAAGACCCCAAAAGCCCCATTTTCACACTGGCTTTCAAGACTAATTTGCCCACAATTGGTTGGTACCACTCTGCATTGAAAGTCCACTTGTGGTATTCTAACCAGCGGAATTTTTCTATTTCCGGCAAATCGCCGTAATCTTTTTTATTGAACAGCGAATAGGGCGGCGTCAACTGCACCGATAAGGATATGCTGGAGCCGTCGCGCGGGAAGATCGGGTCATTGATCGTAGACCGGGCGATGGTTTGTTTGATGCTGAAGTTGTTGTAATTGCCCTCCGAAATAACCGCGCCACGGTCGGTGCGGAACAAGCCCCGCGCCCAGTTGGTCAATTGCAGGGTCTGAATGTTGATGGCGGTGCTTGACACAAAGTTGTCATCCGGCCATTTCAGGCGGGTTCCAAGGCTGATGGTTGCCTGAATGATGTTGAAACTCTGGTAAAAATCGGTGCCCCGGGTTCCATAAGCAAACCGGTTGTAGAAGCCTGCCACAGTAAGCGAAGTCGGTTTTTTGCCTCCTAACCAGGGTTCGGTCAATGAAACGTTATAGGACTGGAAGAAATCGCCGTTGGTCTGAGCGCGCAGGGAGAGGCGCTGGCCGTCGCCTTGCGGCAGCGGATGCCAGGATTCTTTTTTGAAAAAATTGCGCAGCGAGAAGTTGTTGAACGATACACCAAGGGTGCCGATCACACGGCGCTGACCTCCCCACCCTGCCGAAAGTTCCAACTGGTCGGAAGGTTTTTCTTCTACTTTGTATTCGATGTCTACGGTGCCACGTTCGGGGTTAACGGGGGTATTGATGCCCAGCGTTTCCGGGTTGAAGTAGCCGAGGTTGATGATTTCGCGCTGGGAGCGAATGATGTCCGAGCGGCTGAATTTATCGCCGGGTCGCGTGCGCAATTCCCGACGGATGACGTGCTCGTGAGTACGGTCGTTGCCTTTGATGATCACCTTGTCAATGGTGGCTTGCGGGCCCTCAAAGATGCGCATTTCCAGGTCAATCGAGTCGTTGTCCACCGAAACTTCGGTTGGTTCCACCTGGAAGAACAGATAGCCGTTGTCCATGTAAAGCGTACTTACGTCGCGGCCATCCTGGCTGAACCGGAGGCGGTTTTCCAGCAATTCCTGGTTGTAAACCGCACCTTTTTCGATGCCGAGCACCGACGAAAGCGTCGGCGTATCGTAAATGGAGTTCCCTTTCCATTCGATGTTGCGGAAATAATAACGCCTGCCTTCGTTGATGGTCATATGGATACGCAGGTCGCCGTCTTCTTTGCGCCAAATGCTGTCTTTTTCAATCACGGCATCGCGGAAACCAAGCGTGTTGTAATATTGAATCAATTTCTTTTTGTCTTCGGCGTATTCGTTCTTCAGCAGTTTGGAAGAAGCAAAGATTTTGCGCTTCACTTTGGTCTTCTCTAATTTCTTGCGCAGTTTGCCGGCTTTGGCGTTGTCGTTGCCACTGAAGGTAATGTCCTGAATTTTAATGCGATTGCCGCGATCCACATTAAACACTAAGCCCACTGCGTTGACCCGGGAATTATCTGTTTCCTCCAGCACCGTCACCCGGGTATCTAAGTAACCTTTCTCAATAAAATATTTTTCGATGCCTTTGCTGGCGTTGACTTTCACGTTTTCGGTCACAATACCGCCTTTCAGCAGGTGTTTGTTGACTTCTTCATTCAGGTCGTCGTGGAAAGATTTTTTGGTTCCGGTGAAGGAGTGGCGGGTCAGCCTGGGGCGCTCCTGCACCACGATTTCCAGAAAAATCACATCCCCGATGGTTTTTTCCTTCAAAATTTCCACGCTTTCAAAGAGGCGCAATTTCCAAAGCGCTTTGATGGCTTTGGGGATTTCGGGGCCGGGGATTCGTATCTTGTCGCCCACCCGAAGGCCGGCAATGCTGGTGATGGCGTTGTCGTCGCTGTAATCCGCGCCGGTCACTCTTACGCCGCCCAGCTCGTAATCTTTAGGCTCGCCATAGTTGAACACTTCTTCCTGAGCGAAGGAAAAAACGGGAATGAGCAGCAGGCTCCAAAAGGAAATGATTATTTTATTCATCCTGGTATGTATGCGTTGGTTTCGCAAAACGCGCGGCGAAGGTACTTAGAAACTGAATGAAAACCCCCTTTCGATTTTCTAAAAGTGTATTTTTGCCAACAGACCGCCATTTTGTAAAGGTATCAGCGAATTGATGCACGGAGGAAAGAGCGTGAGCTTTTGGGAAAAGTTGTATGGCCTTCCTGAAAAAGTAAGCTATTCATCACTTGATCCCTCAGGAGCGTGTCGTAAATAAGTTACGTGAATTGGGCGAGGGGATTTTTTTGATCTCCCTGGCAGCGTTTACCTGCTCACAGCCACGGATTCCAACGAGATTCAATATTCGGAAAAATTTTTAAAATTGTAATTTTGTAAAAACATAAAAAACTCATGAAACACCTCCTCACAGGTTTCATCCTCCTTTTGGTCATTAGCTTGTGCGCGCAGCCTTCCATCCTGCTGGTGGATGACTCCAAGGACAATTTCAGCAATACCGCGTTTCTTGCCCTTGCGCTCGACTCAGCCGGGTATGAATATACCGTTTTCGACGCAGCTGGCAGCAGCGGGAGTCCGACTTCCGAGGTGCTTTCCCAGTACGATTTGGTCATCTGGCATACTTCCACTGACGGGGTTGCCCTTCAACTTTGGGATGCTGACGATCTGGACAACGGCCACCTGATGAGTTACCTGCTCAACGGTGGTAACCTTTGGCTCATTGGCAACGATTTTTTGTTTGACCGTTATGGCGCGGCGCCCGATACGTTTCAATTGGGCGACTTCCCGTATGATTACCTCGGTATTGACCGGTACGTCGCGCAGTCTTATGGTGATGACGGGGGCGTGGGGGTGCCCGGGGTCGCTCCTGCACCCGGACAACCGGCTGACGGCTTGGTTGCATTGGACTGGAATTTTGCAACCCTTTGGTGGGCAGATGCCGTGTCGCCCCTTCAGGCAGCAGCGCCGGTATACCTGATGACCGGCGATGCCTACCCCCTGGCGGGAATGCCGGCAGCGGTGTGGTACAACCAGGGAGATTTTCGCGTCATGAGTTTCTTTTTCGATTTGGTGCTGGTTTCCGATTTTCAATTGGCTAAGCAGACCGTAGCATCCGTCGTGGGTTTGTTTGAAAACCTGATCAGCGGCACAGCAGCCCAATTGCCCCCCGGAATCGAGCTAAAAATCGCGCCCAATCCATTTGCGGAAAGCGTAACCCTATCTTTGTCGCTGGAGCGGAAAGCCCCTGTCAGTATTCAGGTTGTTGACCTTATGGGACGCAAAATCGCCCAACCACTCGTACGAACAGAACTCGCCGCAGGGTTTCACAATTTCCAGTGGATCCCCGAGCCGGGTCTTCCGAACGGCGTTTATCTCGCCCGTTTGGAAATTGATGGGAAATCAACTGTCGAATACCTCGTTCTGTCCAAATAATTATGCTTACTTTTGTAGTAGCCTGGAGAAATGGCTGATTGTTTTAAAACCAACACCGCTCCGCTGAACTTTCTTTGCGATCTTGCGGTTTTGGAGGTATTGATTTACTTTGCTTAACGAAAAAGAGGACTCTGTTTGAGCGAAATTATTTTAACCATTGACAACGTTGATCTCGTCGCCCTGTTCGGCGAGAACGATGCTAAATTAAACTTACTGCGAAAGGCATTTCCAGAAGTTACCATCACCTCGAGGGGCGATAGCCTCAAGCTCGCCGGTGATAAAAAATACACACAAAAAGCCAAGTCGAAATTCGAGATCATGGTGCGCCTGCTTAAGGAGCACGAGGAACTGCCATTGAATGTTGTGGAAGATTTGATGAACGGCAGCAATCCTTTTGAGACGCGGCTTGGCAGTGGCAGCGGCAACAAGACCATTGTGGTCGGTGTAGATGGCAAGGACATCAAAGCCAAAACGCACAACCAGCGCAGGTTGGTGGAGGCTTCCGAAGGCAACGATATTGTTTTTGCCATCGGGCCGGCAGGTACGGGTAAGACTTACACCGCCGTAGCGTTAGCCATACGGGCACTCAAAAATCGCCTTGTCAAAAAAATCATCCTGACCAGACCGGCTGTAGAAGCGGGGGAAAATTTAGGATTTTTGCCCGGCGATTTGAAAGAAAAAATTGACCCCTACCTGCGTCCGTTGTACGATGCTTTAGACGACATGGTACCCGCTGAAAAATTGGCGCATTTCATGTCTACCCGCGTCATCGAAATAGCGCCGCTGGCCTTTATGCGAGGACGAACATTGGACAACGCCTTCATCATCTTGGATGAGGCGCAAAACTGCTCCACCATGCAGTTGAAAATGTTCCTGACACGAATGGGGCCTTCTGCCAAATGCATCATTACCGGCGACTTATCGCAGATTGACCTGCCTTACCACCAGAAATCCGGATTGCAGCAGGCCATCAACCTGCTGAAAAATCTGGAAGGGGTCAGCACCATCTACTTAGATGCAGAAGACGTGGTTCGCCACCGTTTGGTGAAAGAAATCATCAAGGCTTATGAACGGGCCGATGAAGCCGCGCGCAAAAGGTTTGAAGAAGAAGAAGAGGAAATCCATAGAAGGAGAAGTTTGAGGAATGGATCCGCTCCCCACGAAGACCAGTCATCACTTGCAAGGTTGGACAACGCTGAAGAAGCGCAGCCGGCAGAAATTTTATAGCCAGTGGAATACGCCGTACGCATTAATCCGGAAAAGCAGAATGAGTTTCTGCAATTGCTCAAAGCCTGGCAGAGTCTGGGCGTAGTCGAATATTACGAAGTGTTGAAAGAAGGAGCGCAACTCCTCTCCGGCCATTCGGCTGCGACCAGCGGGGTGCAAAAACCTGACTGGGCCGATCACTACCGGGATTTGGTAGATTGATTTTTTATGCCTGTCTTTATAGTCCGAATAGCTGCGGTCGTTTCGACTTCGCTTAACGAACGCCCGTTGAGCGAAGTCGAAACATGGGGCCAAACATACCTTGCTCTCGAATTCTAAAGCTCAGACACCGACTAAAATGGACAGACACTAAATAGTAAGATGTCAGATTTTAAACTGCAAGTGTTCATGATTTCTGATGTCTCGCATCTAACGTTTTTATAGCACACATGACCCGAACAATAAGCAAATCTGATCGTACCGTTCTGGGCTCGATCGAACTGGCAAGTTCCAAAAGTATCAGCAACCGCATCCTCATCATCCGCGCTTTGAGTGGCGCTCCTTTTACCATCCACCGGCTCGCCAACGCCAAAGATACCCAACTACTTGATGGTCTTTTGAATTCAAAAGCGGCTGTATTGGATGCAGGTGCTGCGGGTACGACCTTCCGCTTTCTGACGGCCTGGCTTTCCCTACAGGAAGGAGAACAAGTCCTAACCGGCACCGAACGCATGAAGCAACGTCCGATCGGTGCCTTAGTGGATGCCCTGCGGAAAATCGGGGCCGATATTCAATACGTTGAAAACGAGGGCTACCCGCCCCTGCGCATCGGATCGCCTGTCGGGATGGGAAAAACAAATGCGTTGAGTGTGCCGGCCAACATCAGCAGCCAGTACATTTCCGCACTACTGCTCATTGCGCCGTCGCTGCCAAATGGCTTAAACCTGACTTTAGAAGGCGATATCGTATCCCGGCCCTACATCGAAATGACGCTGCGCCTGATGGCGAATTTCGGCGTGATGCACCGCTGGGCCGGCAATACAATTCAGGTTGAACCACAAGCTTACAAAACTAAAGTCGCTGACACGGGTTTTACAATCGAGGCAGATTGGTCAGCCGCTTCTTATTACTATGCCTTGGCGGCAATAGCAGATGAAGCGGATATTCGGTTGGGAGGTTTGTACGCAAACAGCTTGCAGGGAGATTCGGTGCTGGCAGATATCATGGTGAAATTCGGGGTGCAAACCCATTTTGAAGCTTCCGGCATCCGGATTGTCAAAATGCCGGGAACACCGCCGCCGGCCTTTTTTGAATACGATTTTGTGAAATGCCCCGATATTGCCCAAACCTTAGCAGTCGTTTGCGCCGCTTTGGGCACACAAGGGCTGTTCACCGGCTTAGATACCCTGCGCATCAAAGAAACAGACCGGATCGCTGCCCTGCAAACGGAATTGCAAAAGACCGGGGTGTACCTGAGCAAACTGCCTGCTCGTTTTTCAAGCAAAACGGAAAAAGAGTTTTACATGATTGAAGGAAAATCGGAGTTAAAAGGTACGCCGGTTTTCGATACGTACGAAGATCACCGCATGGCGATGGCTTTTGCGCCGCTGGCATTGCTGGAGCCTGTTGCAATTGCCGACGCTGATGTGGTTGAGAAATCTTATCCGGATTTTTGGGATGATTTTCAGAAACTCGGATTTATAAATTAAAAAATGACAATGCCTAAACATAAAAAATCAAAAATCGCGGGCGAAAAGCTCAGCGCAAAAGACCTCAAGAAGGAGGTGCTTTCTCTGTTTCGTAGAGAACCTAAAAAGCAGTTGAACCCCAAGCAGGTCATCCAAAAACTAAAATTAGACACCAACATGGATGCCGTAGCGCATGCCCTGAACCAACTCACAGAAGCCCAGCAATTGGTAGCGCTGCCGGATTTTAGGTACCAACTCAACCGTTCGGCTACACCTGAACAAGATTCCGCCCGAAGAAGCGGAGGCGGAGGCAATGTCCGCGTGGGTGTGGTAGACATGACCCGAACGGGCGCCGCCTACATCGTATCCGAAGGCAAAGAAGCCGACGTATACGTGCCCGTTAAGTCTATGAACACCGCCATGCACGGCGACCGGGTGGAAGTGCGCGTCTGGACGCCGCGGGGTCGTTCCCGCGAGGAAGGCGAAGTGGTGAAGGTGATCGAGCGTGCCACCGAACATTTTCTCGGCACCCTGTTCCTCTATCCCAAATACGGCATCGTTTCGGTGGAAGGCAAAATGCCCATCGAAATCATGGTGGATCTCAAGGATTTAAAAGAAGCGAACGAAGGCGATAAGGTCGTGGTGAAAATCACGAAATGGCTGAGCGGGAGGTTCCAGCACCCGGTTGGCATAGTCACCACAGTGCTCGGCGCTGCGGGCAGCCACGACATCGAGATGAAAGCCATCCTCATCAACAACGGCTTTAATATCGAATTTCCGGAAGAGGTCATTGCCGAATCGGAGGCGTTGTCGGAAGCGATTCCCACTGAAGAAATTTCGCGCCGCCGCGATATACGCGGGATCACCACCTTCACCATTGACCCGGATGACGCGAAAGACTTCGACGATGCGCTCTCTATCCGCTACCTGGAAAACGGCGATTGCGAAGTGGGCGTACACATTGCCGACGTATCGCACTACGTGAAGCACGGAACGGCTTTGGACAAAGAAGCCTACTTGCGTTCGACCTCCGTTTACTTAGTGGATCGCGTGTTGCCCATGCTTCCGGAAAAACTATCCAACGGCTTGTGCTCGTTGCGCCCGAACGAAGACAAACTCACTTTTTCTGCGATTTTTGTATTCGATCAAACCGATAAAATCAAGGAGCGCTGGTTTGGCAAAACCGTTATCCACTCCGACCGCCGTTTTGCGTACGAAGAAGCCCAGCAAATTATGGACGCCGGCGAAGGCGATTTTGCAGAAGAGCTAAAGTACCTGAACAAGATTGCAAAGCGCCTGCGCGCCGTGCGGTTCAAAAAAGGTGCCATCAACTTTGAATCGGAAGAAGTGAAATTCCGTTTGGATGAACACGGCGCGCCCATTTCGATGTTTGTCAAAGAACGCAAAGAAGCCCACCTGCTCATTGAAGAATTTATGCTGTTGGCCAACCGCGAGGTGGCAACCTTCATCTCCAAAAAAGCAGAAGGGCAATTGGAAATCCCCTTTGTTTACCGCATACACGATGAACCAAACATGGATAAGGTGGAAGACCTGGCCCGGTTTGCCATGGAACTCGGTTTCCAGATGAAGATCAACACGCCGAAGGAAATTGCCAATTCCTACAACCGCTTAGCCGAAGCTGCTTTAGCTGACCCAGCCCTGAAAATGCTGGAACCGATTGCCATCCGCACCATGGCCAAAGCAGCGTACAGTACCGAAAACATTGGTCACTACGGTTTGGCTTTTGAATACTACGCCCATTTCACCTCGCCCATCCGCCGCTATTCGGACGTGTTGGCGCACCGCATTCTGGAACCGAATCTGGCGCCGAATGCCTATCTCCGGGTCAAAAAAGACAAATTAGAAGAGCAGTGCCTGCACATCTCCAAGCAGGAGCGCTGCGCGATGGAAGCCGAACGCGAATCAGTGAAATACAAGCAGGTAGAATTCATGGACAAACACATCGGCGAGGTGTTTGAAGGCTTTGTTTCCGGCATCGGCGAGCGCGGTCTTTACATTGAGCTGAAAGAAAGCCGCGCAGAAGGTATGGTCAGTTTTGACACGATGTCCGAGCCTTTTGAATTTTCCGGCGGCAGCCGTCTGCGCGTACGCGGCTTACACACCGGCAATGTGATCAAAATGGGCGACATTGTGCAGGTGCGCGTGACTGGCGCAAATTTGGCAAAACGGCAGATTGATATGCAGATGGCGTAAGGTGCGTACTGCTGATCTCCCGATCAGCGACTACTTCCCCGAAAAATGCTTCAGCATAATTACCTCCCGGTCAGTGAGCTTGCGAAAGAACCCGCGCGGCAGGTCTTTTTTGGTAAGGCCGCCGAGGTAGACCCGGTCGAGGCGCTCGACGGTATAGCCTAAATGCTCGAAAATCCGGCGCACGATGCGGTTTTTCCCGATGTGGATTTCGACGCCCAATTCGGTGTGTTTGGTGCCTTCTACATAATCCACCCCGTCCACCATGGCGATGCCGTCTTCCAATTGAACACCTTTTCGGATTTTTTCTAAATCGGCATGCGGGAGTGAGCGATCCAACTGCACATGGTAGATTTTTTTCACCCCGTGGCTGGGGTGGGTCAACTTTTCAGCCAGTTCGCCATCGTTGGTCAGCAGCAGCAGACCGGTGGTGTCGCGGTCGAGGCGCCCAACCGGGAATACCCGCTCGTGTACTTTCCCGGCCAGCAAATCCATCACGGTCTTGCGGCCCCGTTCGTCTTTGGCGGTAGTGATCACGTTTTTGGGTTTGTTCATCAGGACATATACCTTGCGGCTTTCGGGCTTCACCGGTTTGCCTTTCACGGAGACGAGGTCGTTCGCTTTCATCTGGTAAAACGGCTCCAGCATTTCCTTGCCATTTACGATGACGGCACCTGACTTCACCAAATCGGCAGCCTGACGGCGCGAACACACGCCACAATACGCGATGTATTTATTGAGGCGCATGCCTTCAATGGACTCACTTTTTTCAGCGTCTTCGGGGTTCTTTTTGGGACGGGATGAAAAATCCGCTTTGGGAGACGGTTTCTTCTTTCGGTCAGCAGACTTGCCCTTAGCGGGCTTTGAATTTTCTTTTTTCATGATGCAGTATTACCAATGCGGGGCAAAAGTACGGAAAAACCTGGCAATTTGAGTTTGAAATGCTCCAGGGAGGATTACCTTTGAAGAAATTGGCAAGCGGCAAATTGGCAAGAGGCAAACATGAACTTTAGTACTTGCCCTTTGCCCACTTGTCCCTTGCCCTTTTATTAAACAAACTCGAAATATCCATTCATTCATGCCCAATCCCTTCGAGATTCTATTTGAAGATGACCTCCTCATCGCGATCAACAAGCCGTCCGGGATATTGGTGCATCGAACTAAGATCAGCGAAGACCAGGTATTTGTGCTTCAATTGCTGCGCGACCAAATCGGGCAGCGGATTTACCCCGTACATCGCTTAGATCGGGGCACTTCGGGCGTACTGGTTTTTGGAAAAAGCGGTGCAGCAGCAGGTGCGCTCTCTGAGCAATTTCGGGAAAAATCGGTAGAAAAAAATTACCTCGCCATCGTGCGTGGGTACGTGGAGGAGCAGGGCGTCATTGATTATCCCCTGCCGCACCCCAAGTCGGGTTTGCCCAGGGAAGCGTTAACCCGATATACCAAACTGGAACAAACGGAGCTTCAAACCCCCGTTGGCCGCTACGCCACGGCGCGTTATTCTTTGGTAGACATTACGTTGGAAACTGGCCGAACCAACCAAATCCGGCGGCATTTCGGCCACATCCGGCACCCCGTCATCGGCGATAAAAAAAACGGCGATTGCAAACACAACAAGTATTTTGAACAAGAATTAGGCATTTCCCGGCTTTTGCTGCACGCCTGCCGGTTCGCTTTTTCGCACCCGGTTCACGGCGAGCGTATTACGCTGATGGCGTCGCTTGATGAGGCATTTAGGGAAGTTTTGGATGCTTTGAACCTGCGACAGGCAGTGGATACAAGTTTGCTGGGGTTTCCTCCGGCAAAACCGATCCACCTCAGCGGGTTCCTCAACGAAGGTTAGGAGCAAAAGGCCTCCTGGAAAAGTGGACAGTTATTATTTCAGCGACCCTAAGCCCCGATTTTCGTTATCTGGAATCTATTGGCTTTCTTTGCACCACGATTCATCACAAATAGTTTTTTCATGACAACAAGACTCATTTACCTGATTTTTATAGCCTTCCTTTCATGGCCGATTGCCGGAGTCGCTCAAAAAGTGCCGACGCTGCCGAAAAAAGAAATCAGCGTCATTCCGGCGCCGAAAAGCGTAAAATTCGCACAAGGCGACCTGAAAGTTGCCGATCTGACCCATATCCGCCTTCCGTTGCAGGCCGATTCTGCCCTTGAGGCAACGGTGCGTTTTTGCGCGGAGTACATCAAGCTGTCCACAGGCCGGTCGTTGGAAATCCGGCGCGGTGGCTACAAAGGCCGCAACGCCATTGTGATTGCCGCCCGAATGGACTCGGTAGCCGTCACCCCCGAAAAAGCTGGTGCCTATACGATGGAGGTGCTGGGCACACAGATTTACATCAAAGCAGCCGATAACGCGGGCATTTTTTATGCCTTCCAAACGCTCCTTCAATTGATGCCCAAAGGATTTATTCCAAATATGAAAATCGAAGATGCGCCCCGATTCCGCTACCGAGGTTTGCACTTAGATGTGGGCAGGCACCTATTCCCGGTGGATTTTATCAAAAAATACATTGACCTGATGGCGATGTATAAACTGAATTATTTCCATTGGCACTTGACCGAAGACCAGGGTTGGCGCATCGAGATCAAGCAGTATCCCAAGTTGCAGGAAGTTGCCGCTTATCGCAAAGAAACCTTAGTTGGCCACGGCAGCAATAAACCGTACCAATACGACGGAACGCGCTATGGCGGTTATTATACGCACAATGAGATCCGCGATGTGGTGCGTTATGCCTCCGAGCGCTTCATCACCATCATCCCGGAAATAGAAATGCCAGGCCATGCCCAAGCGGCTGTAGCGGCTTATCCGGAATTGGGCTGCACGGGCCAAAATATTGAAGTTGCCACACGCTGGGGCGTATTCGAAGACGTTTTTTGTCCAAAAGAAGAGACCTTTACTTTTTTGGAAAACGTGCTTTCGGAAGTCATCCAACTTTTCCCCGGCCCCTATATCCACATTGGCGGCGACGAATGCCCCAAAGTGCAGTGGGAAAACAACGCCTATTGCCAGGAATTGATCAAAAAAGAAAAGTTGAAAGACGAACACGGCTTGCAAAGCTATTTCATCAAGCGCATCGAAAAATACCTGAACAGCAGGGGCAAACGCATCATTGGCTGGGATGAAATCCTGGAAGGTGGCCTCGCTCCAAATGCAACCGTGATGTCGTGGCGCGGCGAAAAAGGCGGGATAGAAGCTGCCAAGAGTGGCCACGAGGTCATTATGACGCCAACCGATAATTGCTATTTAGATTATTATCAGGCACTTGGAAAAGACGAACCCCTTGCCATCGGCGGCTATTTGCCGTTAGAAAAAGTATACGGCTACGAACCCGTTCCGGCTGAACTGACTGAAAATGAAGCGAAGTTTGTACTCGGCGCGCAAGGCAATGTCTGGACAGAGTACATGAAAACGCCGGAACAGGTAGAATACATGGTTTTTCCACGCGCCATTGCCCTGGCAGAAGTGGTTTGGTCGCCCAAAGCAAGCCGCAATTTTAAGGATTTTGGTCGCCGCCTCGGCATTCACATTCCGCGCCTGAAAGCTGCCGGTGTGAATGTAGCCAACCACCTTTACGATGTCCAAATGAATATACAATCGGGCGAAGGCAAAGGCGTACTTTTGGAATGTGCCAACTTAGCGGGTCTTGGCGTTGTTCGTTATGATGAAAGCGGCAAAGTGCCAACGCCCAACAGCCTTATTTACACCAAAACTCCGATCAAAGTTGAAGGGTATCTTGATGTGCAGGCGCAGACTTTCCTAAAAAACGAACCGGTTGGCAAAAGTGCTTCGGTATCTTTCCTCTGGCATTTAGCGGCGGGCAAATTGATTACCCTCGCCAATCCTCCACACCCGAAATACGCATCCGGTGGCAAAGGTGCCATCGTCAACGCCGTTATGGGCAGCGATGAACGCTACGGCGATAAGGAATGGCTGGGATTTGACGGAAAAGACCTGGAAGCCGTGATTGACCTGGGCGAAGCCACCGCAGTAAAAGAAGTGACCCTGCGGTTTTTTAATGACCCGGGACAGTGGATCTACCCGCCCAAACAAGCTTCGGTTGCCGTTTCGACCGATGGCAAGTCGTATGACAAGGAGGTGGTGAAAGAGATTTCCCCTACGGTAACGGACAAAATTGTAACCATAAAAATCGCTTTGAGCGGCAAAACCCCGCGCTACCTGAAGATAAAAGCACAAAACCTCGGCATCATTCCGGATGGCAAACAAGGCGCCGGGGAGCCAGCCTGGTTGTTTGTGGATGAGATGGTGGTGAAGTAGTTAGTGTCCGTCTTTAGAGTCCGACAGCTGCGTTATGCGAAGGCCCAAAATTGGTCACTTACGCGAGTAAACTCCCACTTTTGGGCCTTCACATGCCTTGCTCTCGAACTCTAAAGAACAGACACCCGACTATAAAGACAGACACCCGACTAAATGGACAGACACTAGTTAGATGTTGGCGATTCGATTCAGTAGAATTCATTCAAAAATACCCTCAAGGTGAAAAAACAAAGCTTCTTCTGGTCTCTGACCCTCGCAGTTCTTGCAGTGCCTGTGTTGCTCCGGGCGCAGGATGGCGCTGATCCGCTGCGTTATCTGGAACAATTCAACGCCGAACACGGTGCCGTTACGGCCCGGAATCTGGAGTACATCCAATATTCCGTTCACGTTGAAGACTACGTTGAAGTGGAAAAAAAGCGGCAGGAAGTGCTGCGCCAAATGGATGAAACCATTAAAAGAACCGCAGCGATGCCTGCGTATAAAGGCAATGCGGCCATGCGCGACGAAATGGTGGCTACCATAAAGAGTTACCGCGAATCTTTTACCATTGAGTTCAACGAACTGAACCTGCTGAAACAGGAAAGCAAAGAGTCGTTTGAAGCGATGGAGGCCTATTTCAAGGCACAGGACGAAGCTGAAAAAAAGCTGGGGCAGGCCTCCAAGCGCTTTTACACGGCTCAAAAAACGTTTGCAAAGGAGCACAATATTCGCTTAGTTGAAGCGGAAGAGAACTCGGAAGTGGAGCAGATCAACCAAGTTAATGCTTACCAGCGGGCTATTTTTTTGAAATATTTTAAAGTATCAAAACACAACGCGGTGTTTATGGATGCTTTAGCCAAAGAAGACCCGAAAGGCATGGAACGCGCCCGGATGTTGTTGTCGAACGACACGGATGCCGCACTGCTGGTGCTGCGCAAAATGCCCGGGTTCAAAGGCGATGTCGCTTACCGGGATGCGGCGATCAAACTCATTGAGTTTTATGATCAATTAGCAGAAGACGGCTTTCAAAAAATCACCGCAATCAAGCGCAAAAAGGAGTTGACACAGGAAGATGTGGACATTTTCAACGGGGTAATTGAACACTACAACGGCAATGCGGACGGGTTGCTGAAAAATTACAACGATGCGCTCAATCAGTTGCTGCGGAACAATGTGCCGAAGCCTCCGACGAGTACGAAGCGGATTTAAAAACCTTTCACCTTGGTCTCCTCTGCACAGTCGGTTGGCAGCAGGGGATATGCTAACTAAGCGACAGCATACCCTGTGTAAGGACGGTATTGAGCATTTCTACAAAACTTTGACCTCTCCGAGGCCGGAAATCATAAGTATTTAGGGGCGGCTGGATAGTTACGAATAATTTAATCCTAATCATCCCCCCCCTCAATAACAGCAGACAAACCCCGCTCCACCAAAGCATCTTTTTTCGGCAACAACTCGCGCTTCGGTGCCGTTTTCACCGTCGCTTTGCCCTTGTAGTGGATGAGGAGGGCTAATTGTTCTGCCTGGGTATGCACGTGATCGAGTACATCCATGAAGCACTCGATCACCCATTCAAAGGTATTGACGTCGTCGTTGTAGACGATGAGTTGGGCAATCTCACCGGTTCCGGTTTCGTCCACTTCGTCTTCCACGAGGACTTCTTCCAATTCTTCGATAGCGTGATAGTGGCTCATAGTGGTTAAATCTTTGCCTGACGGGAACCTCTTAATTCAATTTTGAAAGGGTTTCCTGTATAGCCCCAAAATTAGGCAAATCGCCGGCGGATTCCAAGACTTCGGCATAACGAATAGCGCCTTCTTTGTCTATTACAAATGCAGCGCGCTTGGAGACGCCTTTCATACCAAACGCAAATTCTTCATACAATGCGCCATACGCCTTCGAAACTTCTTTGTTGAAGTCAGACAGCAACGGAAAATTGAGGTTTTGTTCTGCTTTGAACTTGCCAAGCGTAAACAGGGAATCCACGGAAATGCCCAGTATTTCCGAGTTCAGGCGTTCGTATACGTTCATGTTATCGCGCATTGAACACAATTCAGCGGTGCAAACCTTGGTGAATGCCATAGGAAAAAAAACCAACACCACGTTTTTGCCCCGGAAACCTTCCAGCGCAACCGATTCTTTGTCTGAATTGTAAAGGGAGAACACAGGAGCCTTATCGCCTGTTTTTACGGACATTGTGCTTTATTTTAGAATTTATTTATAATCAGATTAAAATAGTTGCAACTGTAAACCTGCCAACTAAATCCTGTCAACTCATAAAACTCTCCATCACACCAATGGTTCATTCCTTTAGCAATTTCAACACTGCTTCTTTTTCCGGTATGGAAATGCCTGCCGATTCCATCCATTCCAAATCGGATAGCGCATATTCGTTAAAGCGCCATTTCCGGAATATTTTTTTGCCGGAATACCGGCGATAAACAGGTTCGGCTTCTCTGAACCGACCCACGAGTACCCAGTAATGACCCAGGTTTTTGTTGAGCGCGGTACTCTCAGGGAATTTTCCTAAGCCTTCGTAAAGCACATTCCTGGCCGGTTCATTTTGTTTAGAGAGCAATAAAAACCAGGTTGCCCAATAGTAGTTCTCTTCTTCTGCTTCGCCGAGGCTGAGCAATTCCTGATATTTCTGCGCGAGGCCTTTGTAGTCTTTGATGGCATTCAAGCCGTTGATTTCCGCTTCGATGGCCCGGATTCTGGCTTTTGCGTTGCTTTTGTCTGCATAGCCCGAGGCACTCAAACACTGTTGCCGGATGCTTTGGAGCTGGTAGTTTTTTTCGGAAGGCGAAAAGCCGGTCCAGGCCGATGGCAGGTGTTCGTTCGCAATGCGGTCGCGGGTACAGTGACAAACGCTTTCCGCTTCTGCATCCTTGCGGACGAATTTTTCCATGCAATCCTGGAAGATTTCTTCTTTTCCTGTAGCCACCCATTCGTCTGCGTATTCGCGGGTTTCCACAATCGCCGCTGCTTCAAAGTTGACGAAAACCCCCTCCGTAAGCGCTGAATTGTTGAAACACAGGTATACCGTACCACTTTTTACGGCATCTATCCGGATGACGCCGTCTTTCCCGTTTTGCACCGAACCTTCTTCATAATAGCGCTTCGGGCGGTCGTAAGTCCAGGCAGCGCCCATATATTTGGTTTCAAAAAACTGGTTACGGCCTTCCAGGTCGGTCAGCCAGGCATCGCACACCGCCACACCAGAGGGTTTTACAATTTGCCCCACCGCACTCGCTGCAATACCCACCAGATTGGATTTAAGAAAACCTTTGCCAAAAAATTGCACCAATTGTCCCGCCAACTGGATTTTTTCGCGGGCGCCAGAACTTTTTTCATTTTCCGCAGTGGTAAAAACATAATACCATTCCACGGTATTGGGGGGCAAGTCTATGCGGACTGCATGCCGGGGTTTGCCGCCAAGGCTCATGCTGCCGTTTAGGTAAAAGGTGTGTTCGCTGTGCAAAGGCACGACTTTATGCACCGTGCGGTATTGCTGGGCGGAGGCTGGCGTCAGGCCAAAAACCAGCGCCATCACAGGAAGGGATAGGTAACTTATTGCTTTCATGATTTAGAAACCTGAATTAGATTGGCCAAAATTAAAGAAAGCCTGTCATTAATTTTTGTTCTTTTACAGGCATGAACAAGGTAAGAAACGCTTATATCGAATTGCACATTGCCGTATTGCTTTTTGGTTTTACGGCTATTCTCGGCGATTTGATCCAATTATCTGCGCTGGCCCTTGTTTGGTGGCGCGTGTTGTTCACCACGCTGAGTTTGTTGCCCCTGGCGCAGCTCCGCTATCTCCGTTATCAACTGCCACGACGAACCTTGTGGTCCTATTTTGGCGTTGGCGCATTAGTCGGCATGCACTGGATCGCCTTTTATGGTGCCATCAAACTTTCCAATGCTTCCATCGCGCTGGTCTGTATGGCAACAACTTCGTTTTTTACCGCCCTTGTCGAACCGTTGCTCATGCGGCAGCGATTCAAGGGATATGAACTGGCTTTGGGTGCCCTGATCGTGCCGGGCATGGCGCTGATTGTTAACGGCGTTCGCATCCCGGTGCTCTCCGGCCTTGCGGCAGGGCTGGCCGCTGCCTTTTTGGCCGCCTTGTTTGCCACGCTGAATAAAAAAATCGTGGGCAAAACAGATGAAAAAAGCGTCACTTTTGTGGAAATGGGAAGCGCATGGATGTTTTTGAGCGTGATCTGGCTGTTGTTTTTTGCCTCAACGAGCAGGGATACCGCTTTTTGGCCGCCGGCGTTACTCGATTGGATTTACCTGCTCATCCTGGCTCTGCTTTGTACCACGCTGGCTTATGTATTGGCCCTGCGCGCGCTACGGCACCTCTCGGCGTTTACCTCCAACCTTGCGATCAACTTAGAACCGGTCTACGGCATTGCCTTAGCTTGGTTAATTTTGAAGGAAAACGAAGACCTTTCCGGTAATTTTTACTGGGGCGTCGCGATAATCCTGCTGATGATATTTGTACATCCCCTCCTGCGTCGTTATTTTGAAGCCGGAAAAATTCTCTGATCATGAATCCAATTGTAATTGCCACCAATAATCCGCACAAAATCAAAGAAATACATGAAATATTAAACGGCGCCTTTGAAGTAAAAGGGCTGAAAGAGATCGGCTGCACAGAAGAATTGCCGGAAACGACCGGAACCATTCCCGGCAATGCGGTTCAAAAAGCGCGATATGTATTTGATCATTATGGGGTAGATTGTTTTGCGGAGGACACCGGCCTTGAAATTGACGCGCTGAACGGTGCGCCCGGTGTGGACACGGCCCACTACGCCGGCCCTGAGCGCGATGCGCTTGCCAATATGAATTTAGTGCTTCAGCAATTAGAAGGACTGGGAGACCGTAGTGCCCGTTTCCGCACGGTAATTGCGTTGATTCTGGGCGGTGAACTACATACGTTTGAAGGCGTGGCTGAAGGTCGGATTGCCAACACCCGTTCGGGGCAGGACGGCTTCGGGTACGACCCGATTTTTATTCCCGAAGGGCACGAGCAAACTTTTGCAGAACTTTCTTCCGAAATAAAAAATGCAATCAGCCATCGTGGCCGAGCCATGGAAAAACTAAAGGCTTTTTTGATGTCGGATTGATTAAACAGGGTGCCTGTGCGGCTCCCTAAAGTAACTTACACCGAGTTTCGCGGAGGAGCACGGAGTTTCACGGAGTTCGCTATAAAGTAATGGCAAACTCTGTGAAACTCCCTTTAACTCCGCGAGACTCTGCGTAATCCTAAAAACGCTGTTTGGCCGAGTGTAACGCAGCTATCGGACTCCAAAGACAGACCTAAAACAAGCAGGATATGAGTCGAAAAACACTGATCTTCCTACTCCTCACCGCAGGGGCACTCTATGGCGTAGGCCGGTTGTTGTGGCCCGGCCAGCGGAGCAACTTCTTCACCACCGAATTGGCGCAGGTGGATACGGCCTCGCTCAACCGAATCGTGCTCTACCACAGCGGTAACACGTTTTCGCTCAAACGGGAACAGGAAGGCTGGATCGCTTCTAAAGGCAGCATGCACCTTCCGGCAGTTCAACAGGTAGTGAATGAATTATTGGGCGCTTTATCCGGTGCCATCCGGACGCATGGCATGGTGGCTCAAAGCCCTGAAGCCTGGGGCAAATACGGAGTGGGCGAAGGACAGGGCGTGCGCGTACAATTGTACCAATCAAAGGTTTTGCTGGAGGATTTTATCCTCGGCGGACAACCGGGAGCGGCTACGTTTTTGCGCTTTAGCGGACAACGCAGCGTATACGAAGTGGAAGACCTCCCCTTCGATCTGATCGGCAGGGATTTTGCTGCTTACCGCAATCCGGATTTATTGAAGTTGTCGGAAGGGGAGCAGATTACCGGTTTTGAATGGCAATTCCCGGATACGGTGTATGCTTTTTCAAAATCGGGAACCAACTGGTTTTGCAACAACCTCGCGCTCGACTCTGCGAAAGTTTTGCGCTATCTGAGCGGACTGCGCCATATTTCAAGCAAAACTTTTGCCAATGATTTCGACGAAGTCGAGGCCGGTCGGTATGCCTTCAGCACGTTGAACCTCATGAGCAACCAGACAGAAGAACCTTACACCATCGAGTGCTTTCGCGACACCTTGCGCAAGCCAGTTTATTTTTTTCGCTCCGGCAGCCAGGCAGAGGTCTTTTTTGCAGAAGACTCAACAGGTTTGTATCGGCGATTGTTTAAGAACCTGACAGATTTGATTACTGAAACTTCCCGTCAATAATATGGAAACTGCCCTGCATACCTTTCAGCCCCTGCACACAGAAAACCAACTTGGTTTATGGATTGGCCTCCTAGTCGGCGTGCTTGCATTAGCCGGCATGCTCCGCCTGTTGAAAAACAAAAGCGGCGACCAGAACCGGCGGCTGTTGGGTGCCATGCTCTTGTTTTTCGTTTGTACCATCTCTATTGGAACGGCTTTTTTTAGCTGGCTGACGATGCGAAAAATCGGGCCGGTGAACCTCTACGCCGATGCCATCACAACGCCTTACGGCAAATTGCCTTTCGACAAAATCCGCAGCATTTACATTAAGGAAGAGCAGGATAAATCATTGCTGCAGCCACAAGGCAACGGCAAAAGCATCCGCCTGCTGGTGTTGGAATCCAAGGACGGCAAAGTACACGTATTGTCTGACCAGAACTATAACATTCAGGCCATTCTGGGCAATTTAAAAGAGAGGATAGACGCCTCGAAGGGAAAGCAGCCTTCCGACGATGTACAAAAGTGAGTGTGATAGGGATGAAAAGAAAGAAAAGAACGGTTGCTTATTCTATCGCGATCGTTTTGCGGATAACGCCCGTGAAGGAACGCAGTTCCACCTCGAAAGTTCCTTTGCCGTACTGGCTCAAATCCAATTCATAAATGGTGTTGACCGGAAGATCGAATACATCGTCTTTGAGGAGCACCTTACCCTGGTCGTTTTTGAGGATAATTTCACTCAAATTCATCCTAAGGTCTTCAAAATCAATATAAAAAACTTTTTCGCTGTCGCCAGTGTACAAAGATTGATCCTCGGAGATGGCAGCAGTAGCGCCCTTTGCGGTCAGGGTTTCAACGGAAGCTTGTTGTGAGAAGGCAGAAGTTGCGGAACAAAAAAAGGCAATCAGAATCGGAAAGTAAATTTTGCGTTGCATTTCTGTGATGTTTAGATATGTTGTAGGATTTTCCGCGTGCAAAGTTAGCATAAAACTGTTCTCCCGTTGTGTTTTTTATTTTGCGGCGCAGCTATGTCGGTGAATGTACATTTTTGGACGGATTTTGAGCATTCGGGGATGTGATCACCCTCCCACCCAAGCCTTAAAGCCCGCCGCCTGCTCCTGGCTCACCACCACCTCAAATGGCGGTTTGGGCAACAACTCCAGCAACAATTTGCTCTTGCTCACGGTACTAAAGCTGCGCACAGCGCGGGTGCTCACAATCACCTGATTATGTGACCATTGAACAACCTTCCTCCTTGCCCGACATTGATGAACCAACGCCTCCACAGTATGACTTTTCTGGCCTGGCCGGAAAATTGGAGTGGAAGGGAGATGCGGTTACTGAACAAAGATTGTTGAGAGAGGAATGGCACTTCTGATGCCTTGATTAACCTTTTGGCCAATCCCCAAACAGAAACTCATCATTCCTTTTTTGATGTAAGTCCAAAAGACATGCAAGAATAGCCGTTGGAAAACGGTACCTATGAGAAGCAAAAGTGACGTGTTTTCCATGGCTGCTTGTTTCTAATTTCTAACAAAAATAAAGAAATTTGATCAAAAATTCCATGAAGCGTGTCAAAATTAACCACCACCTCCCAACGCTTACGAAGTGTTCGTCCATTTAGTCGGTGTCTGGTTCTTTAGAGTTCGAGAGCAAGGCATGCGAAGATCCCAAAAATGGGAGTTTACGCGCGTGTGACCGTTTTCAGGGCTTCCAGTTCTGCCGTCACTTTCAGCTTTTCTAAGTTGGCGGCCCGCAGGCGTTCGTCTTCCCAGTCCCTGAGCAGGAAGGTCGTTTCATAGATATTCGTGATAAAAATAACCGCGATCACATTCACGAGCTCTGTTGTAACGATCACATTGTTGTCGGCGGGCACGCCCGACCACCAGAACCAGAACGCGCACATGGCTGCCGTGAACGGTGCCGTATAAAACAGCAACCCAAACAGCATGGTGAGGATGCGCATGAAAGGCCGGCTAAACCAGTCGTAGTAGTCGCGCTGGCGCAGGTAAATGAAGCGGTTGCCCCTCCAGATGGCGAACGCGGCGCCAATGAAATAGACGTAGCCCATCCAATATTGCCAATCCTGCCACGACAAGGCGCCGAACAACCCTGCAAGATTGGGAATGATGACCCCGAACCAGGGGACAATCCATTTCATGATGCGGATGTCGCCGATGTCTTTTTTCATAACTCAGATTTCGTTACCCCATTTTCCGGTTTCGGTTGTCCCATTTCCGGTTTCGGGCACTTGTGCGGCAAAGTTCGTGTATGCGTGGATATGTTTGTTGAAATTAAAATCAAAAAAGATGAAACCTGAACTCATTAATTTTCCCGCCGTATTCGTGGCGGCTTTGGGAGCGTGTCGTAAATTAAGTTACGTGAATTGGGCGAGGGGATTTTTTCATCAGGCAAGGCGCGAGAAGGGAGCATAGCCTAAGCTACGCGACCGACGATCAACGCAGCCTGATGGAAAAATCCACCGCGCAAACCGGTAAGTTATTTACGACACGCTCCTTAGCTTGTTTCGCGCTTGGCGCTTTGTGGTATTCGCCTTTGCTGTTTGGCAAAGCCTGGATGGAAGAAAACGGATTTACGGAGGAGATGCTGAAAGCCAAAGGCGGCACAGCCCGTATTTTCGGCTTTGCATTTTTTTGGAGCCTCGTGATGTCGTTTAACCTGGCGGCTTTTCTGGCTGCCGATGGCATTACTTTGTCTTTTGCTACCTTAGCCGGGTTTTTGGCCGGTTTTGGCTGGGCGGCTTCCGGGTTGTTTATGGTGGGGTTGTTCGAATATCGGAGCACGCGGTATATGCTGATCAATGGCGGTTATGTCCCCGTGGCGTTGGTAGTGATGGGCGTTATCCTTGGCCTTTGGCGTTGAATACGTTATTTAACAAAAACAAACTAAAACGATGGATCAGGTAGAACTCAACATGATCGAAAACTTTCAAAAAAACACGGGCAAAACCCTTGACGAGTGGAAAGCCATCGCGGCTTCGTGCGGCTTGTCCAAACACGGCGAAATGATCAAGTACTTGAAAGACGAATTTGGACTGGGGCATGGTTTTGCCAATTTTGTGGTACATAAAACGCTGGGTACTGACGCTGGCTCAGCAGAAGACAAAAATCAATTAATTGAAAATCAATACAAAGGCAGAGAAAACCTGCGCCCGTTTTACGAAACACTGATGGCCAGCATCTTACCAATGGGCGACGACATCGAAGTGGTGCCCAAAAACAGTTCGGTCAGCTTGCGGCGCAAAAAACAATTCTGCCTCCTGGAACCCAAAACCAAAACCCGCTTAGAAGTGGGCCTGAACATGAAAAATGTGGAAGCTTCCGGCAAAGTGGAAACCTGCCCTCCTGGTGGGATGTGTACGCACAAAATTCGCATCGAAAAAGCAGAAGACCTTGATGCCGAAGCGTTTGCATGGATCAAGCGGGCGTACGACGGAGCCGGATAATCGTAGGGGCGACCCTCGCGGTCGCCCAACCCATAACGCGACAAGTTGCCTAACACCCCCGATATTGCATGAATGAAAAAACCTGAATATTCCGTAAACGATTGACTTACAGAAATAAAGTTTGAACAACACGCCCATTCTCGCCTTTTATTTCTGATTTTACACCTCATCCTGAATAATTGTCTTGGTTTTTTATTGTGGCTGTTGTAGCTTTGAGCAAGCTCAATTGTTTCCGCTTTCACCATTGTTATAATTGCACCAACGAATGCTTGTTGAAGGTCAAATTCACAAGTGCGCACCCTGCAAAGGGCATAAAATCAAAGCTTCGTCCAAGCAAAAAGCGGGGCTGTTGATGGGCATTTTTTTGGCAGTTTTGCCGAAGTGCCCGTTTTGCATCGTGGCTTATTCCAGCACCATGGTCTTGTGTAGCGGAAAAACAGTTTCATTTGGAGCCACTCATGTCTCCCCACTAACCATTGCGATCACGGCTTTTATCGGCGTGGTCACCTTAACTTGTATACTGCTCAATTTTCGCGACAAAAGAACAATTTACGCATTCTCGCTGGCCTCAATGGGTCTGGCTCTGGTATTGTACAGTATGACAATGGGGTTAGAACCGTGGCTTTATTACAGTGGCGTTGCCGTAGTTTTTATAGGTATCTGGTTCAATACCAGCCTGTTAAACTACCTCGGAAAAGCAAATGGCTTTCGCCGGATTTGAAAACTCCGGGAATAAAGCCGTCAAACCCACGATTTATATCAACCCGGTTTGTGGCGTAGCAGTAGGCATCAACAATCCACAGCACGTGGTGGAATACGAAGGCGAAAAGGTATATTTCTGATGCGATGGGGGTAACGTGAAGTTTGAGTTGGCACCGGGGCGGTATGTGAAGGTTGGGGGGGGTGAAACGCCTGCACAAACCTTCCTACGTCTCTTTGGAAACTGCTCTGCGCTATTACAACTTCATTCCGGAAAGCGTTTTCAGCATAACATCAATCACAACAGCCAAACCTGCCGAGTGGCATACTCCGGTTGGGCATTTTGTTTACCATTCAGTGCAACCGCGCTTGTTTTTTGGATACCAACCGGTGGAAAAGCAACACTTGACTTTTAATATGGCTGACCCGGAAAAGACCCTGCTTGATCTGCTTTATTTTAACCCAAGCTTAATTGAAACACCTGATCTTGAAGGACTTCGGCTTAATCAGGAAGAAATCACCGGACAACTCAATCTTGCCCGACTGAATAATTATCTGACGCTCATCTCCTCGCCTACGCTGGAAAAAAGATGGCAGAGTTTGCAAAATCTTCTTGGCTTATGATGAATTTGGAACAAATTGCCCGACAGTTTGGGGTATTTACCCGAAGGACGATCGCAGGGTTCGGTATTTTCGGGAATTTTGGGAACAGGTCAAGTTGTGATAAGTTGTTTAGGAGCGTGTCGTAAATAAGTTGGTTTGTTGAAAAATTGCTATTTTTTTTTCAGACTGCAAGTTTTTTGCAGTGGGTGGAAGTAGCTTTGTACTTGATAGCTATCAAAGGGGGATGCCGAAAACCCTGGCAATATTGCCTCTTAAAGAGAGTAGGCGAAAAAAATCAAATAAAAGTTATGCTGTCTAAAGCTTTTTTTCCCAACCTACTTATTGTCTTTAGCATAGGACTGGCTTTTAACTGTATCTCTCCATCCGCTAAACCTAATAACATAGGAAGCAGCGCATTGGCAAATCGTCCAAGCGTGGAAATTCGTAAAACTACTGACGGAAATCTGGCTGCTCTAATCAAAAACTATCCAGATTTTCCGAGGACGGTTTTTTTGCTGCAATTGACCAATAAAGCAACACTTTCCAGCCCGATTATTCTCAGTGATGCCATTGTTAATTATCAAACGGATCATATTTTTTTTCGAAGCCGCATCACAAACGAATATGTGGTCTTTCAGTTAACGGGCGCTACACCACAAATACCCGATACAGGTATCAATATTGGGGGATTTTCAGGCTTTGGACTCACTGGCCAACTACAGGAGGTCTCTGTTTACAATGCAATGATAACAAACAACGACACGACATTTCCACCTACATCAGCGTTAGTCTCTTGCACGTGTAATGCCGCTGCAGTAGCCTCTACAGGTTGTATATCTGGTGGTCAAGGGGCATCTTCCTGTACACAAAGTGAAGGCGGTGGTGGTGGCGTCACGGTCATGGGAACTGGAGGAAATACCAATTCTACATCTTCCTGCAAAGTTACCTGTATTCAAGGCTATTATGCTTGTTGCACTGTATCATAGACTAGTGTCTGTCTTTAGAGTCCGATAACTGCGTTGTATTTGGAAACGCCAAATGAAAAATGGGAAACCGTAGCCCTCATGTTGCGTGATAGAAGCATCGAAATCCCTGCCTTCAATCTGGTACCACAAAATGACAACAAAATAACCATATCCTTAGACGAAGTCAGGTCACTAAGGCCGGACAGAGCCATTCAAATCAATGAAAATACAATCAAAGGAATGTGGTTCAAATTTGAACAATGAAGCAATGACTGCCCTGCGAACAAGCGCTAATCCTCGACCAAGCTCACCTCCAACGCCTGCACCTTCGGAATCCGTTCCGGCGACAGCGTAAAAAACACCGAAATGGCCTTCTTTTCGCCATTTAAAATGAACGTACCCCGCAACTGATTTTCCGGAACAATTGGTTCGACAGACACAATTTTTCCCGATTGCGCCAACAGTTGTTCGTATTCCTTCATCCGGTATTCCCGCGAAAAATCCGGATAAAAATTTTCGGCCAAAATTTCGTCGCCCAGCTTGGAATCCCAGGTTTGCAGCAATTGCACCACTTGTTCCTTCCGCTTGGCCAAGATGTCGGAAACAGGGAGTTGGCGAGGTTGCAAACCGGCTTGTTGCACCAGCAACCGAAGCGCTCTGACATTAGCAGCACTGGCCGGGGCATAGGTCAGGTTGACAAAAGAAATGATGCCGATGCCGTAATCCGGGAAAAAGCTGTGGTTGCTGCCGAAGCCAGGCAAACCGCCGCTGTGGCCGATGCTGGTCAACCCTTGACAATCTTTTCGGACGCCCAGGCCATAGCCGTATCCCGCCATGGCTGCACAGGGATTGCCGTCGGTATCTTTTGCATTCGGGATCAGCCGGGGCGCAACGATTTGGCACATTTCGCGAACCGAACTGCGCTTCACCGGGCCGGTTTCGGAGCCATTTTTTGCCGGCCACGCCGATAAAAGGAACGCTACGTATTTACTAAAATCTTCAATCGAAGTAATCATTCCGCCCATTGCGCCATAAGCGCCGTCGTGCAACATCGGTTCAAGCTTCCATTGTTCGGCCTCCCAGCGGTAGCCTAAAGCTAAGCGTTCAGCGGGCAGACCTTCGTATTCCCAGTGCGTATCCTTCATGCCCAGCGGCTTGAAGATGTTTTCGGTAATGTATTTTTGATACGGCATCCCGGAAACCTGCGTGATGATGCGGCCCAGCATGGCGTAACCCATATTGCTGTATTCAAAAGTAGAAGAAGATACGGTCGAAAATGAAATTCCGCCCCGGAGAAATTCCAAGAATTCTTCGTCAGTGTCTTCCAATTGCCGATCCCCCCAGGGGTTGTCTTCTGGAAATCCGGCGGTCATGGTCATCAGATTATGGAGGGTAGGCGGCGGTGCATCGCTCGTCAACGTGTTGAGTGGTGCCAACTGCGGCAGGTATTGGAGTACCGGATCGTGGAGCGACAATTTGCCTTCGTCCCGCAGTTTGAGGATGGCCATGGCCGTAAAACTTTTGGTCATGGAGGCAATTCGGAACAGGGAGGCGGTCGTTGCCGGTTGCCGGCTGTTCACGTTAATGACGCCGTCGCTCCTGGCGTGTATGAGCTTTCCATCCACCACAATGCCATAGGCATAGCCGGGATAGTGGTTGGTTTCGGCGAATTCTCGAAATATTTTTTCGACTTCGGGAATTGATTTTTTGATTTTGTCTAAGCGCCCGGCGTCTGTAAATTCCAGCGCTTTGTAGGTGGATGTCGGTGCGTTCGGGCTCATGTCCGAAGAAGAATTTGGTTTATTGACCCCACAGGCGCTTAGGCAGCAGCTCAGGGTGAAATATAGGAATACCTGTATGGGTTTCATAACGACTGGTTTTATTCGTTCTCAACAAATTTAACTATTTTAACCAATTCAACCCTTCCTCCACTGCGTTTCTGCTTCTGCCAATTTTGCCAACACTTGTCTTTCGGTCTGCGCTCCCTTGACATAAGCGATCAGGTCGTCGTCGCCGATCAGGATTTCAGCGGCTGTGCAGGTAGAATCAAACTCTTACGCACCTTGTCGCCAGAAATTTTCTTTGCCAAACAAAGGCATTAACGCTTGCACGAGGTACAATGCGCCAAAAACGCTATGGTAAACCTGCGCATTCCGCACATGCAATTGAAAACCCTGGCAAAACTGGTTTGATTGCCGAAAAAAACGACGTTTTTGATGCGTTGGAAGGATGGGTTGGTGAAAAGGTTGTGGTAGTTCATGGTGCGGCCATGCAGGTGAGGTTCACATTCACCAATTTTTACCCCAAGCAGGGCGACCGCGAGGGTCGCGCTTGTTTTGGGCGACCGCGAGGGTCGCACCCTACCCCGGCATTTTACATACTTCATCCGCTTTCCGCCCACAAACGGAGCATTGGCCGATCTGATCCTGAAGTTTCGGCGTCAAATTGGCGCAGGTGCCACGGAATGGTTCTTTTTTGATGATGAAGCGCAGGCTGATGAGCGCGAATGACAACGCGAACACGGTAAAGATGGCGGCAAGGAACGGAAAAAACTGCGACATAGTGGTATGCTTTAATTTTGCAAATCTACACACCAAAACAACATCCCCTATCGGAAGAAGGTTTATTTTTGCCATCCAAACAAGCGTTATGGCCAAAGACCTGCAATATCAACTCGATGCATTCGCCCGTCTGCTGAAAATTATGGACGAATTGCGCGAGCAATGCCCCTGGGATCGCAAACAGACTTTTCAGAGCCTGCGCAACCTGACCATCGAAGAAACCTATGAACTGGCCGATGCGCTTTTGGAGGAGAACCTGACCGACATCAAAGAAGAAATTGGCGATGTGTTATTGCATTTGGTTTTTTATGCCAAAATTGCCGATGAAAAAGGTGCTTTCGACATCTCTGACGCCATCAATGCCGTTTGCGACAAGCTGATTAAACGCCACCCGCACATTTATGGCGACCTGAAAGTGGCCGACGAAGCGGAAGTGAAGCGCAACTGGGAAAAACTAAAGCTGAAGGAAGGCAAAAAATCAGTGTTGCAGGGAGTGCCGACTTCCCTGCCCGCCATGATCAAGGCCTATCGGATGCAGGATAAAGCCAAACAGGTAGGCTTCGAGTGGGAAACGACGGAACAGGTGTGGGAAAAAGTCGAGGAAGAAATCGGGGAATTGCAGGAAGCGGTGACGCAAAACTTCTCTTTTGAAAAGCAGGAAGAAGAATTTGGGGATGTCCTGTTCTCTTTGGTCAACTATGCACGCTTTATCGGTGTTGATCCGGAAACGGCTTTAGAGCGCGTGAACAAGAAATTCAAAAAACGCTTTGAATACATCGAAGCCAATGCCAATAAAGACCTCAATGACATGACGTTGGCAGAAATGGACGCGTTGTGGAATGAAGCGAAGGGGAAGTGATTGGGGGATTTGAAGATTTGATGATTTGAAAATTGGCGCACGCGGGCAGCCGGGTGGATGCGAGAACAGAACGACGTTTCGACTCCGCTCAACGAACAACGCTCAACAAACAGAACAAACAACGAACAACTTTTCCATACCCAAATAACTGCATAACCGAGTGATTTCTAAAAACAGAGCTGTTTACCGATGAAGAAAATACCTTTAGACATTGTCGCCTTATCGCATAGTGTCACGCAATCGCACAATTACGCCGTCATTCTCGGCGAACAGGGTGGCAATCGCCGGTTGCCCATCGTGATTGGAAGTTTTGAAGCCCAGGCCATTGCGGTAGCCCTGGAGCGCATGACGCCCAACCGCCCGTTGACCCACGACCTATTCAAAAGTACGCTGGATACCTTTAATATCCAGTTGCGCGAGGTCATCATTAACAACCTTTTAGACGGCATTTTTTATGCCCGCATGATCTGCCACAAAGACGGCGACCGGATTGAAATAGATTCCCGTACTTCCGACGCCATCGCAATGGCTGTGCGCTTTGACTGTCCGATCTATACCTACGAATTCATTTTAGACGCTGCCGGCATCGTACTTGAAGAAACCGAGGAAGGGCTGGAAATACTTGAAAAGCAGGATGCCCCCCCCAAAGGTTCGCCCCTCTCGGCATACTCCGCCGATGCCCTCAACCAAATGCTGGAAGAGGTGCTCAATGCAGAAAACTACGAACGCGCCGCGGAGATTCGGGATGAGATTAATCGGAGGAAGTCTTAGTTTAGAAGGAGTTGGCAGTTTTTTAGTTGGCAGGGCGCGTATGAAGACACGAAATCCGAAGGTGACCCCTTTCCCAAAAAGGTGTTACTTTCTCGAAGACCCAAAACTGTTAAGAAACCTGCTGAAACGCCCTTGTTCCCGAATTAGCTTTCGTTTCGTGAAGAGGTAAGTAACCAACATTTTGTAATATGTAAACAACTGCCAACTGAAAGACTGCCAACTTCACTCCCCCCAGAACCCAATCGTTTAGTAACCAATATCAGGGAATACGAAACAAGCCTGCCAACTGCTACCTGAAAGACTGCCAACTGTAAAACCTGCCAACTGTAAAACCTGCCAACTAAAAACCTGTCAACTGAATAATATGGCTGAGCCGAAAAAAATCACCAAAAAGTACACCAACGGAGAAGTAACCGTTGTGTGGAAACCGGATATTTGCATCCATTCCACCATCTGCTTTCGTGGATTACCGGACGTATTCGATCCCCGCAAACGACCATGGGTAACTACTGAAGGCGCAGAAACACAGGCAATCATCGAACAGGTAAAGCAGTGCCCCTCCGGCGCGCTTTCCTACTATCTTAGTGAAGCGGAAGCCCAATCAGGAACCGTGTAAATGAAACACGAAACCATTGTCGAAGTGCCGCCAAACGGCTCCTTGATGGTGTACGGTACGCGGTCAAACACACCGACGGAACGCAAAGCAAACAACACTGCGTAACGGCTTTCTGCTGTTGCTGCGCTTCTTCTAATAAACCATTTTGCGATGCACCGCACCGTACGGGCAGAATATTTTCTGCCCCGGCATGAGGCAGAACATTTTTTGCCCCGGCATGAGGCAGAATATTTTCTGCCCCGGCATGAGGCAGAACATTTTCTGCCCCGGCGCCACCATATCGGGCAGAACATTTTCTGCCCCGGCGCCACCATATCGGGCAGAACATTTTCTGCCCCGGCGCCACCACCATATCGGGCAGAATATTTTCTGCCCCTACGCCTGCGCCTTCGGCGTACTGAAATTCATCGGCGGAAACGGCGGCGTATCCGGTTCATCAATGATTCCGAATTGCTGTTCGTATTTTTTTACATTATCTATCAACGCATTCAGCAGGCGCTTGGCATGCTGCGGCGTAAGTATGATGCGCGATTTAACTTTGGCTTTGGGTACATTCGGCACCAGCCGAATGAAGTCTACAACGAATTCCGAGTGGGAGTGCGAAATGATGGCGAGATTAGAATAGGTTCCTTCCGCGATATCTTCCGGAAGTTCGATATTGAGCTGTTGATTTGGTTGCGGTTTTTTTATGTCTGACATTGTTCCTGGATTTTAATGATTGTGTATTCATAATACGTTTATCCAACCTGATGGGTTGAATAAACGGAGAAATTTACTTCCCTTTCTTTGCAGCCGGCTTCTTTGCAGCTGGTTTTTTTGCAGCCGGTTTTTTCGCAGCCGGTTTTTTTACTTTTTTTGCAAAAGCGTCCGGAATTTCCACCTCAATCATCGCTTTTATTTGCTCCAGCGTCAAGTCTTTGGCCATTTCCGAAGTCACCTTTTCATCGTTTACCCGACCCATCTTGACATTCTTTTTGCCAAAACGAATATAAGGACCCCAGCGACCATTTTCAACAGAAATACCTTCATCTTCCCACTGCTGAATATAGCGCACCGATTCCTTTTCAACTTTGGCCTCGATCAGCTCGTAGGCTTCTTCCGGCTTTAATTTGTCGAAATCAAATCTCCTGGGTACGTTGATGAACAAGTCGCCCCACTTGATAAAGGGACCAAAGCGGCCTTTCCCTTTGGTGACGGGCTGGCCTTTATAGGTTGTGAAGGGCGCATCCGCCGCTTTTTTCTCCTCAATCAGCTCAATGGCGCGGTTCATGTCCACCGAATGCGGATCTTCCCCCCGCGGCAGGGAAATAAATTTTTCGCCATGCCGCACATAAGGTCCGAAACGGCCAATGCCAATGGCAACGTCCTGGGCTTCGTGCTGGCCGAGGAGTTTGGGCAATTTGAACAATTCCAGCGCCTCTTCAAACGTGATGGTTTCGAGCGATTGCCCGGGCTGGAGACTGGCGTAATGCGGTTTTTCTTCTCCAAGTTCTTCCGGGGTGCCAATTTGTACCACCGGCCCGCGGCGGGAAAGGCGGGTCAGGATCGTGCGGCCCGTATTAGGATCTTTACCCAAAACGCGTTCTTTGTTGGGGCGGTCGGCATCCAACAGCGCTTTTTCCACCGTTTCATGGAAAGGGTTGTAAAAATCGCGGATCATTTCCGGCCATTGCTGTTTGCCGGCGGCAATATGGTCAAACTGCCCTTCGATGTTGGCCGTGAAGCTGTAATCCATGACGCGCTCGAAATGCGCGTCGAGGAAATCGCTCACAATCATCCCCATATCGGTCGGAATAAGGTGGTTTTTTACCGCGCCGACGATCTCCGTTTTTTGTTCTTTTTTCAATTCGCCAGTATTGCTCAGCGTAAGCACTCGGTAAATGCGTTCCACCCCATCGCGGTTTTCTTTCACCACATAGCCCCGGCCTTCTTCCATAATTTTCGAGATGGTCGGCGCATAAGTGGAAGGGCGCCCGATGCCAAGCTCTTCTAATTTTTTGACCAACCCAGCTTCCGTGTAGCGCGCTGGTGGACGGGTAAAACGCTCGGTGGCCGTGAGGTGGTTGAGCGGCAGCACCTGGCCTCTTGCCAGCGGCGGCAACATGCCTTTTGCTTCTTCCTCGTCATCGTCGTCTTTCGATTCTAAATAGAGCTTGAGGAAGCCGTCGAATTTAATCACTTCGCCTTCTGCCACCAATTTCGATTTGGGAACGGTGGATATGCCAATGTCTACAATCGTTTTTTCTAAAATTGCATCGGCCATTTGCGAAGCGACGGCGCGTTTCCAGATCAACTCGTAAAGGCGTTGCTCATCGCGGCCCATCGGCACGGTCTGGTTCTCTACCTCTGAGGGGCGGATGGCTTCGTGCGCCTCCTGTGCGTTTGCCGATTTGCTTTTAAAGCGCCGCGTTTGCACGTATTTAGCGCCGTATTGTTTTTCAACTTCCCGGGCGATGTTTTGCAGGGCCAATTCGCTCAGGTTGACGGAATCCGTACGCATATAGGTAATGTGTCCGGCTTCGTAAAGGTGTTGCGCCACCGACATGGTGCGGTTCACGGAAAAGCCGAGTTTGCGACTGGCTTCCTGTTGCAGGGTAGAAGTGGTAAACGGATACGCTGGCGTGCGCTTCTGGGGTTTTACCTCGATGTTGCTGATGCTGAACGTAGCGCCTTTGCATTGCAACAGAAAGGCTTCGGCGTCTTTTTGCTGGTCGAAACGTTCAGGGGCTTCGGCTTTCAATTGCACGATTTTGCCTTGCTCGTTTTTGACGTCGAAGATGGCGGTGATCTTATGATAAGGAGTCACCTCGAAGCGCTGGATTTCGCGTTCGCGTTCCACGACGAGCTTCACGGTCACCGATTGCACACGCCCGGCAGAAAGGCCGCCTTTGATTTTTTTCCAGAGGATTCCCGACAATTCGTAGCCCACAAGCCGGTCAAGCACCCGGCGCGCCTGTTGCGCATCCACTAAGTTGACGTCTACCGTGCGGGGTGCCAGAATGGCTTTTTGAATGGCCGGTTTGGTAATCTCTCGAAAAACAATGCGTTTGGTGGTTTTTTCATCCAACCCCAACACTTGGCACAAGTGCCAGGAAATGGCTTCTCCCTCGCGGTCTTCGTCCGTTGCGAGCCACACTTGGTCTACTTTTTGAACCAGGTCTTTCAATTCCTTGACCACTTTGTACTTGTCGGGCGTGACAACATACTTCGGTGCAAATCCGTTTTTAATGTCTATGGCGTCATCGCTTTTTTCCAAATCGCGGATATGACCATAACTCGATTTTACGGTAAAATCTTTTCCAAGATATTTTTCAATCGTCTTTGCCTTGGCAGGCGACTCAACAATGAGCAAATTTTTTGGCATCGCTTAGGGATGTTTTTTTGAGTTTTGCGAAAGCAGGCACAAAAGTAGAGCCTGCAAGCTTCAAATGCAAGGGGAAGGAAAGATAAGCGTGATTATAATGCATGTTATTGCATGGAAACGCATTTTATGCCCATAACTGATGCCTTTCAGAGTAGCTTTTCTTATTTTTCGCTTTCCAAATCAATGCCACCCATGCTCGAAGCACCGGAAAAACAATGGATACCCGACCCCGCCGACGAAAATGCCGTGCGGGAACTTCACGATGCCTTGCGCATTGCACCCGTTTTTTGCAAGCTGCTCGTGCAACGGGGCATCTATACTTTCGAGGCAGCGAAGCAGTTTTTTCGACCCGATTGGAGCGACCTGCACGACCCTTTTTTGATGAAAGACATGGCCGAAGCCACCGATCGCCTCACTATCGCCATTCAAAAGAAAGAAAAAATTCTCCTTTACGGCGATTACGATGTAGACGGCGTGACCTCCATTGCACTCCTGTATAGCTTTCTGGAGCCGCTTGGCGCGGAATTGGACTACTATATTCCGGATCGCTATAAAGAAGGATACGGTTTGTCTTACGAAGGCATCGAATACGCGAAAGAAAACGGCGCAGCGCTCATCATCGCGATGGACTGCGGCATAACGGCTCGCGACGAAACGCGGCGCGCCCGCAGCTACGGCATAGACCTAATCATTTGCGACCATCACCTGCCGGGGCAGCTGTTGCCGGAAGCCAACGCCATCCTCGATCCCAAGCGACCGGATTGCAACTATCCGTACAAAGAACTGAGCGGTTGCGGGGTCACGTTTAAACTGGCTCAGGCTTACGCCCAAACCCAGCACCTCCACCCTTCTGCTTTGGAAGCGCTACTCGATCTGGTGGCCATCAGCATTGCCAGTGATATTGTGCCGATTACCGGCGAAAATAGAACCTTGTCGGCCTTGGGGATGCAGCGCCTCAACCGTACGGAACGCACCGGTTTAAAAGCGCTGATCGAACAAAGCGGGCGGCAACATCCACTAACGGTAAGCGATATTGTGTTCGGATTAGGCCCCATGATCAATGCTGCCGGGCGATTGGCCGATGCCGGGCAGGCAGTTCGGCTCCTGTTGTCCAACGAAACAGACACCGCTGCCGATTACGCCCGCATTTTGGAATACCGGAATAAGTTACGCCGCGAATTCGACCAGCGCGTTGCAGAAGAAGCCCGCGCCCTGCTGACAGCCGAACCCGACTGGGAGCAGCGCCGTTCCATTGTTTTGTACCAAAAACACTGGCATAAAGGCGTAGTCGGCATCGTTGCCTCGCGCATGGTAGAGCAGTTTAGTCGCCCGGCCATCGTGCTGACCGAGTCGGAAGGCCGCTTGGTAGGTTCGGCGCGTTCAGTGGCCGGTTTCGATTTGTACGAAGGTTTGCGCGCCTGCAAAGACCTGCTGATCAGTTTTGGCGGGCATACCCACGCCGCAGGGCTGAGTCTGATGCCGCAAAACCTCCAAATTTTTAAGGATCGCTTCGAGACGATTGCGCACATGGCGCTTTCGCACGTAACCCCGGCACCGGTGATCAACATCGCTGCCGAAATTGAATTGAAAGACATCACACCAAAATTCTGGAACATCCTGCGGCAGTTCGCGCCATTTGGGCCGGGCAACCGCAACCCGGTGTTTGCAGCCAAAGGGGTGGTCAATGCCGGCTATTCCCGCCTGCTGACGGGCAACCACCTGCGGCTTTCAGTGAAACAGGGCGACGCTCCGGTTTTTTATGGCGTCGCTTTTGGTCAGGGCGACGCACTGCCGAAAATACTCAGCGGAAAACCGTTTGACCTTTGTTTTACGATAGAAGAACAGACCTGGGAAGAGCGGACGTCGTTGCAGTTGATGGTGAAGGATTTGAAGTAGACCTGCACCGGGGCTGTGTAATAAGGTGCAAGGTGCAAAAGGCAAGAGGCAATAATTCCGCGAAATTGGATGATTTCAAAAAGTCGTTCTGTTTGTTTTCAAAAGCAACAGGTGTTATGAAACAAAATTGCCTTTTGCACTTTGCCTTTTGCCTCTTTACACAACCCCGGCAAATACCCCGGTACAAGTCACCCATACAACTCGTAATGCACCTGCGACTTGTCATAGCCCAATTTCAAAATCAAATTAGCTACTGCCTCATCAATCATATTGCTCCAGCCGCAGATGTAAAAATCCACATCGGAACGAGGCTTTTCGTAGTCGCGCAGGTAAATCGGATGCACGTAACCGCTTTGTACTTCGAAAGGAAAATCGGTAGGATTGAGCGCTTCCTCGCGGGACAAAGCCACACTGTAGCGGAATCCGGGCAAGGTCTTTTGCAACGCTTCAAATTCAGCCCGATACAGGATGCCATCGGCGTTGCGGGTGCCAAAAATCAGATGAATACCGCGGTGAGGCTTTTCCTGAAGGGCAATGTCCTGAATCATGCTGCGGAAAGGCGCAATGCCGGTGCCCGTGCAAATAAAAACCAAATCCCGGTCGAAAGGCTCGCGCAGGACAAAGTTGCCATCAGGGCCTTTGAAACGGATTGGGGTTCCCAGGGCTACTTCTTCAAAAAAATAGCGGGTTGCGCCGCCGCCATCCATATTGACGATGCAAAATTCTAGTAAATTATCGTGATTGGGCGCATTGGCGATGGAGTAGCTGCGCCAGCGCTTGAGTCTTTTTTCATCAATCGGCAGATCCATGGTAACGAACTGCCCCGCTTCAAACGGAATCACAGTTTCTCCTTCCACTTCCAGCCAAAAACGCTTGGTCGCCGGGGATTCATCTTCAATGCGGACAACCTTGCTATCGTACCATTTCCAGGGCATCTCTCTTTTCTTTTTGTGATGGTTTACCGGCGGATTTTGTCGTCGGTACACAATGTACGTTTGGGTGAGGTGTTTTGTTCAAGTTTTGTTCTATTTGTATAGAAATAAAAGCACTGCGCAATGACGACGCTTACCACTTAGTAACGGTCTTTGAGCGCAGAGATGAAGATGGCCGTTGGTCGGCAATAGATCACAATGCACCGGATCAGACATTTACCATAGAAGGCAACATCGTTTCATTGGCAGACATTTATGAAAACATACTGAAAGCGTTGATTATCAATCTACCGGAGTATCTTCTACCACAGCCGGAAGGTCTTTGGCCTTAATAAGCGAAACCGCAATGCCCGACGCGAGCGCTACGAAGATAACAGCCAGCGACATCCATTCTTCGGGTTTCCAAACTTCGTGCAACAACATTTTGACACCAACAAAGAACAGGATGGCGACCAAGCTGTACTTTAGGTACTGGAATTTGTCGAGCACGGAAGCCAGCACAAAATACAGCGACCGCAGCCCCATGATGGCAAAAATATTGGAGGTAAACACTAAAAAAGGGTCGGTGGTGATCCCGAAAATGGCCGGAATGGAGTCGAATGCAAACAGGATATCGGTTGTTTCCACCACCATCAGGGCAACAAAAAGCGGTGTTGCCACCAACAACCCTCTTTTGCGAACAAAAAATTTATCCTGCTCGTAGGTCTTACTGACGGCAAAAAAGCGCCGGATAAACTTGATGGTTGGATTTTTACTGGGGTGAACGGCTTCCCCGACGGTGAGCATTTTATACGCAGAATACAGCAAAAAGACGCCGAAAATATAAATTACCCACTCAAATTGGTGGATAAGCGCGGCACCCAGCGCAATCATGATCCCCCTGAAAACTAACGCACCCAAAATACCCCAGAAAAGCACCCGGTGCTGATATTGTTTAGGCACCTGGAAGTAGGAGAAGATGATGGCAATGACGAAGATATTGTCCATGCTCAGCGACTGCTCCACCAAGTAACCGCTCAGGTAGAGCAGGACAGCCTTTGAGCCGGTGAGGTCGCCGGCAACCCAATCCAATTCGTATGCGTAATAGACAACAATACTGAAGAGTAAAGATACGGAAACCCAAAGGGCAGTCCACCCAAAGGCTTCACGCGTACTGACGACGTGCGGATTTTTATTAAAAACCCCCAGGTCGAGCGCCAGGAAAAAACAAATCAATACGATGAAAATTATCCAGAGTAACATTTTCTATTGTTGAAGGCTTGTTGTATTGCACAAAACGCCGCGAACTTATGACTTTTTGATAAACGAACAACATATACTTGACGAACTAAGTTACGTAAAAACACAATAATGGGTGCGCCCCCTCTACCAATTCCATGAAAAATCACCCTGGCATCTGGTTTAACCTGACAAACAACCGATATTTGCCGACTAAAGATAAAACCGGGTTTTTACTGTTTCACAGCAAAGGTTCAATGCTTCGACGTAGAATCTTTTTTGGGCTTTTCCTTAAACAAGGGCTTCACCGGCACAGAGTCAATCAGCGTTTGCAGGGTCGGCTGCTCGGGCTTGAACGGTTTGGGCGGCTTAAAGGTCGTATCCAATTGCATGCGCGCATTGGCAATGATGAGCGAATCCGCGATCAACGAAGCGGCGGTCAGTACCTCATCCCGGCAGTTTTGCTCTTTTATTTTTCGGAAGACCTCTAATTTACGGGCTACTTCCTGTTCGATGGCCGCTTGCCTAACAGCCAAACGGTCGGCTTCACCCTGGCAGGCGCTTGCCGCAACGAAGAGCAGCGACGCAAACGCAAGGACAGGTAAGGTAATCACAGAAACGCGTTTCATTGCTCTTGCTGTTTGATTCGTTCACGCAGTCGGGCTTCTTCCTCCAGCCGGGTGCGCACTAAAGAATCAACCGCCGCTTTCAGCATCATCGGACGATTGGTTACACAAAGCGTATCCCAAAGCGGGCGCAGGGAATCAAGCCGGCGCAGGTAAATCGTATCCAAGATCTGCCGGTCATTGGCGCTAAGCCGGATTTCCCGTTCGGTACAGCTGCTTGTTAGGGCAAAGATAATGATGATTGGTATGATCGAAATTTTCATTTTAATTCATGGTTAGTCTACTAATCCATCACCTTCCTGCGCAGCACAAAATGCTTGCCCAGATAAACCTTGCGCACCATTTCGTCGGCGGCCAATTCTTCTGCGGTGCCGGCTTTCAGAATTTGCCCTTCAAACATGAGGTAGGCGCGATCGGTTATGGAAAGGGTTTCCTGCACATTGTGGTCCGTGATGAGGATGCCAATATTTTTGGTTTTCAGCTTTGCGACGATGGATTGAATGTCCTCTACGGCAATAGGGTCAATGCCCGCAAACGGCTCGTCTAACAGGATGAATTTGGGGTCGGTAGCTAAAGCACGCGCGATTTCCGTGCGCCGGCGTTCGCCACCCGACAAGGTGTCTCCGTTACTTTTGCGCACTTTTTCAAGGCCAAATTCATCAATAAGCTCTTCTAATTTCGCTTTTTGCTGCTCGCGGGTCAGGGTCGTCATTTCCAGCACAGCGATGATGTTGTCCTCTACGCTCAGTTTCCGGAACACAGAAGGCTCCTGTGGCAGGTAGCCGATACCCCGCTGGGCACGTTTGTACATGGGCAGGGTGGTGATTTCTTCGTCGTTCAGGTAAACATTGCCACCGGTAGGGCGAATGAAACCCACCACCATATAGAAAGTCGTGGTTTTACCGGCACCATTAGGCCCGAGTAAACCGACGATTTCCCCCTGGCGCACCTCGACAGACACGCCACGAACGACCTGGCGCTGGCCATATACGCGATCGAGGTTGTCGCTTCTTAATATCATCATGTTCTTGAAACAGTTTAGTCCTCGATATAGATCACCTTCCTTAAAAACCGCAATCCAATCGTCACTTCAAAAGTCAGGTTGCGGATGCGGCGTTCGGGCAGGGTGCGCAGTTCGCCGCTATAAGGATCGGTTACATTCGGAACAGCCGGCTGGCGATACTGATCTGAAAAATCAGGGTTGACCGAAAACTCCACCATGCCGCCAACAAATTCAGACAACGCTACCTCGAATCCCCCGCCGACAGTGATGCCATAATTGATGCGCCGGATAAATTCATACGTATTGAAAGGATAAATGGCAAAGCCCGGGTTAAGTTCATTGAACAGCTCGTATTTGCCGAGGTTGGTGCTGATGGTGTAGTCGCCGCGGATTCCAAACAGGTAATAAACCTTGGTGTCCTTCGCAAAGTCGTATTTCTGCTTGCCTCCAAGGATCAGCGAGGCGTTGTTAAAGATAAACTCGGTAGCTGGCGCTCTGGTGAACCCGCCATTGAAAGCATTGCTAAAAAACAAGTTGCGGAAAGCGCTGCCTCTTTGATGATAACCCGCCTGGGCAAACAAAGAAAAGCGGTTGCCTTCCGACAAACTCTCGACAAATGCAACGCCGTGATAGGCCAGCAAAGGGTCACGCTCGAAGCCGTTCCAGCTTTGCACCCCAATGGAGAGGCCGCCTTTAATGCCAAAATAATAGCCCTGCGCTGAAGTTTGTCCATTCATCCCAAACAACGCGACAATAATCAGTAAAATGGTCTTTTTCATGTGTATCCTGCTTTCTGCTGCAAATTTGCTGTTTTTTTTTGATAGTCCCGGCCCCCTCTCTCCCCCTCTCCCTCTCTCTGCTGTCTCATGGAATAAGTTGACACCAAAGATGTGGAAAAGTTTCCTAAATTTGGACAAAGATGATCAACAAGATGACGACAGAAGAACGCCGTCGGCGACGGTTCACGGAATCATTTCGTAAAGAACAGGTTGAATTGATAGAGAGTGGTCAGGCGACGATAGCGGAGGTTGGCCGTCGCTATGAAGTCAAAGCGGATAATATTGGGAAGTGGGTTAAGAAGTACGGGAGTCGAAAGCCCGAAGGGGGTGTGACGCTGGTGGGCAGCCAGCGAGATTTCGACAGGCTGGCGTTTTTGGAGAAAGATTACAAATCACTACAGGTGCTGTTTGGTGAGCAGCAGATACACTTGATACGTCTGCGGAAACTCTTGGACTTGGCCAAGGGCGAGTTGGGGGAGGACTTCGAAAAAAAAGTCGGTTTCCACTACTGAGTGCCCTGCGGTCAAGCCAGTCCGAGCACGGGATAGCGATGGAACGCTTTTATGACCTGGAGGGTCTGAGTCGCCAGGGCTACTTCCAAGGACTGGCGCGTCAGGATGCGACCAGGCGGCTGGTCGAACAGATAGGGTCGTTGGTCAAAGCGTACCGCAAGGACAAGGATAGGCGTGCGGGTTCGCGCTCGCTGTACTACAATTTGGGTATTAAGAGCCTATTTGACTTGGGGGTCAACAAGTTCGAGCGCCTGATGAGCGAGCACGACCTGGCGCTTGCGCCTTACAAGTCGCGGCTGATAACGACGCAGTCCTGCGTCCGCAGTGGGCAGTACTCCGACTTATCTAAAGGATTGACGATCAATGATATCAACCAGTTGGTGGTGGGAGATTTGACATACTTGATATTCGCGGATTGGGTGTACTACCTGTTCTTGCTGACGGACGTGTACAGCGCCAGGATAGTAGGGTGGAAACTGGGGCAGCGGATGCGGGCCGTCGAGGCGCACGAAGCCCTGCTCCAGTGGGTCGAGCTGAGGGGGTCGCGCAACATCGAAGGCTGCGTCCACCATACGGACGGCGGGAGCCAGTACTTCTCGAACTTGTACTTGGGAACTATGGAGACGCGGCATCTCCGGATCAGCGTGGCGGAGAATTGTGTAGACAACGGCTTTGCAGAACAGCGCAACGGCCTTATCAAGCAGCACTTAGTACCCACGGTTCGGGACTTGCGACAAGAGGGCCTGCACAAGGAAATGGAGGAAATGTTGTACTTTTACAACCACGAACGCAAGCAGGAGGCCTTAGGTTGGCTCAGCCCCGTTCAATTCGAACAACAATGGGTTGGCTGCCCCAGTCCTCCGCTGATGACGATCTATAACCGCGATGTCAAGAAACGTACCGTTCGAAAGAGGGTTTTTTAAGGCATGTGGCGACCAGAATGGAAGTAAAAAACAGCGACCCCCCTAAAGTAAAAAAGTGGGGTACGCTGTCTTGCCATTCCAGCCGCTCGGAGTTATTCCTTGGCAGGTTGCTCCCCAGCAGAGCCTGCCTCTGCTTCGCTCCGAGGCTATAAAGATAATTTTCCCCGTATTTATTTAACCGGAAAGTTATCCACGTTTTATGGGGTAAGGGGGTAAGACCTGTCAACCCAATTTATGAGACTTCAGTTATTGGCAATGGCCGACACGCCCGGCTCCGGTGCTATGGCTACGCGGAGTTGGTCTTGCGAGTTGATGAAGCCGTACTTCCTTTGATTATCCTGGAACACATCGAGCACGGCGTGGATGATTTCCTGGTCTTTGTCTAATTGGCCGTCCAGCGTAATGCGGTCGGATAGGTCGAGCAGGACGATCACGTTTTGGAAAGTCGGGCTGGCGGCATCGGACGCGTCGGGTCTTTGCGAGCGCTGGCCACAGGTAGTTAAGCGCAGCGCTGCGGGGAGCAGCCACCAGTTTTTTAATAATTTCATGGTTTTGTTAATTTAGAGCTTGTTGGGGATTTCATGATTGACTACGTCGAATCTTCGCTTTGAGCGAGAGCGAGGGAATTTTATTTTAGACAAGGCGATTTTTGCAAGCATAGCCGGCAGCTGTGGTGAAAAAATCTAACGCAGTATAAAATAAGATTTGCCGCTTTTAGCCAATTGATGAAATCCCCAACAAGCGCTAAGCTCAAACTTGCCTCCTTTCTCCCCCTTTTTTCCTATTTTCGCCCCCTTATGTCCACCGTCGTCGTCTACAACCTGAATCAATTTTCGGAAGGAATTTACCTGCCCGATGCGCTCCTCGTCACATCCGACCGCGATGGCCGGCTCACGCACATCAAACAGCGCGCAACACCGCAAACCGTAGCTGTACTCGATTTTCCGCCCGATCCGCTGCGCGATAAATTGCTGCGGCTGGTGGAGGATTTGCAACCCAAAGCGCTGGAAGCCAAATACAATGCAGGAAAAAAACAGGCGCTGTCGCTCGAAAAACTGCTGGAAGGGGAGGAGACGAAAACCGTGGTGCTGAACTTCGTACACCGCAAAATGGACGAATGGCTCACCGCCATTGTGCAGCACCGCCTGCCGCTGACAAAAGACGTGGATCGCCGCGTATTGGTCAAGGATTTTCTGCTGGAACTGAGCGATGAAGAATTGCAGCCTTTTCTGCTGTTTCAACGCACGGAAACGAGCATCCGCTACCGGTTGGAATTTGCCGGCGAACAGGGGCGCTTTAACGCCAACGCCCGCAACATCGAACCCATCACCAACCACCCCGCCTGGGTGACGGTGGACTGGCGCTTGTGCCGCATCGCCCACCTGAACGGCAACCTCGTGAAGCCGTTTCAGAAAAAGGAGGTGGTCGTGATTCCGCGCCCGAGTGTCAAAACCTATTTTGAACGCTTTATCCTGAAAATTGCCGAAAAGGTGGACATTGAAGCGCAGGGCTTCGACGTCGTTCAACACACCGAACTGCAAGGCTGCCGCATAGAACCCATTCAAAATGTATTTGGTGGCGACTGGGTGCTGAAAGTGGAAATGGTCTACCCGCGCTTTGCCTTTTTGTGGAACCATAAAAAGCAGTCCCGCACCGCCCTGGAATTTAAGGGAGAAGAAGACATTCGCGTCATTACCGTGCGCCGCGACCCGGAGGCTGAAGCGACTTTCCTTGAAAAGCTGCGCGGATTTGGCTTGGAAAATGTTTCCGGCAGCGCATTTCAGTTAAAAGAAAAACTGGAAACTACGGATCCTTACTACCTGCTCGGCTGGCTGGGGCAACAACGCTCGGAATTAGAAGCTGCCGGTTTTTCGCTGACTTTGCCCAAAGTGGAAGACAAAACCATCGCGATTGCAGCAGCAACGGTGGAACTGCGCACCGAAGCCCGCAACGACTGGTTCGACATCCGCGGTATGGTTAGGGTAGGGGAGTTGGAGGTGCCGTTTTTGGCCATCGCCCGCTACATCCGCGAGCAAAACCGCTTTTTCCCGCTATCCGACGGCCATTTTTTCCTCATCCCCGCTGAATGGATGACGCGCTACCAACACTTGTCGCAGTTTGCCAAAAAGGACGGCGAAGGGCTGCGTTTGGCGAAAAGCCAGTATACCCTGTTGTCGGATCTTGAGTTTCTGGAACCTCCCAAAACCTTGGTGGAGGCACAAGCGCCGGAAGATTTTCGGATTTCGCCGCTGCTGCGCGCGGAATTGCGGCCCTACCAAACCGATGGCGTACGCTGGTTGGTGCAATTGTACCACAACGGCCTCGGGGCTTGCCTCGCCGACGACATGGGCTTGGGGAAAACCCTGCAAACCATTGCTTTATTGCTTTACGCAAAAGCGGAAAAACCCAAAGCCGAAACGGTGCAGGCTTCCCAGCTCAACCTGTTCCAACCGGCTTCCGATACCGGGTTTCTCAATCCCCTGCATGCGCTCATCGTGCTGCCGGCTTCGCTGGTGTTTAACTGGCGGCAGGAGTTGGCCAAATTTGCGCCTTCGCTCACAGTGTACGAACACACCGGCCCGAAGCGCCACAAAGACATCCGCCTTATCAGCCGCTTCGACGTGGTGCTGACCACCTACCAAACCGCGCTCAAGGACGTGGAACTGCTGCGGCAAATCGAATACACCTACGTGGTACTCGACGAAAGCCAATACATCAAAAACCGGGAAAGTAAGGTGTTCAAAGCACTCAACACCCTGGAGGCGAAGCACCGGCTTTCTTTGAGCGGCACGCCCATCGAAAACTCGCTTTCGGACCTCTGGTCGCAGATGGAGTTTGCCAACCCGGGTCTGCTGGGCAGCTACGGCTTTTTTCAACGCAGCTTCATCACGCCGATTGAAAAAGGACAGGACGAAGTACAAAAAGAACTCCTCCGAACGATGGTGCAGCCCTACCTGCTGCGCCGCACCAAAGAAGCGGTTGCGCAAGACCTGCCGCCGCTGAGCACCCAGCTTTTTTATACCGAAATGACCGAAGCGCAGCGCAAATTGTACGAAAAGGAGAAATCTGCGGCGCGCAATTTCCTGCTCGAAAACTTCCAGCCGGGCAACGAGCAATACCGGATTATGGTGCTGCAAGCCCTGACGAAACTGCGACAGATGGTGAATCACCCGCGCTTGGTGGTTCCGGAATACGACGACGACAGCGGCAAGTTCCGCGACGTGCTGGAGCGCCTGGAAGAAGTGCGCAAAGGCGGGCACAAGGTGTTGGTATTCAGCTCTTTTGTGAAGTATTTGCAATTATTTCGGGCAGAGTTGGAAGCGGCCAACCGCCCCTTTGCCTGGCTAACGGGCGAACAAACGTCCCGCGAACGCGAAGCCGCCGTCAAGCAATTTCAGACCGACCCGGCTACCCAGTTTTTTCTGCTCTCCATCAAAGCGGGCGGGGCGGGTCTCAACCTCACTGCCGCCGATTATGTCTTCATCCTTGACCCCTGGTGGAACCCGGCCACCGAATCGCAGGCCATCGCGCGGGCGCACCGCATCGGGCAGGACAAAAATGTGTTCGCCCTCAAGTTTATTACCCGCAACAGCATCGAGGAAAAAATCCTGAAACTCCAGGAGCGCAAAGCCCAATTGGCGGAAGATATTGTGGAAAATGCAGGCCGGGTGGCGTTTACAAGGAGTGATTTGGAAGCCTTATTGGGGTAGAGAATTTTCTACCCGAAACGTATTAGGAGTGGCGTACCGCCGAACTCCGATTTGGCGATTTTTTTGGTGGTTAGCTATAAAACCGCAGTAACTATCCAGCCGCTTTGAAATGCTTTTTGCCATACGACCTCGGAGAGGTCAGGAATCATAAATATTTAGCGGCGGCTGGATAGTTACCTTATTTTAAACTATCCTTCACCACCTTCTCCCCCTTCACCTCCACCAGCGAATCCATCTCAAAGCGGGCTTCATAAATCATAGCGCCTTCGGGCGACCACTTGCGCAGGTAACCATGTCGTTTGCCTGCTTTATAGTCCATCACAAACTGCGGCTGCCGGTTTTCGTACCAAAGCGTATCGCCGCCTTCTTTGAAGCCGTCAACGTAGTATTGGACTTCCTGGATCTGGCCGCTCGGGAAAAAAAGCGTGGTTTTTCCGATCTGTCTGTCGTTTTCAAACAACCTTTCGCCCTTGATTTTGCCATCGGGGTAGAAGTCGGTCATTTTGCCTTCCTTTTTGCCGCCAAGGTGCATAAAGCGGCGTTGCACCTGGCCGGTTCCGTAGTAATCAACCTGTTCTTCGGGTTGTGCAGGCTTCGAATCGTTGTTGCAACCTGCCGTCAAAAGCAAGCCCAGACAAGCTAAACAGAGAAAGATGCTGTAAGATTTGAGTTGGAATGTCATGGATATGTTTCAGCTTTTTTTTTGATGATTTTCCGCCACCTCTATCGCACTTTTCAGCAATCCGATCAAACCAATGCCAAAAATGATGGTGCCAAAGGAAACCTCCTGAACATTGGGGTTTTTCCAAATGCGCTTTTCATGAAGTCTGTGGTATTGAGGCCAGCAAAGTTAGAGATTCCGGGGAAATTTAAAAGTGTTGAAATATTACTTGTATTTTAGCAGCGAATTCAATCATCCTTACATGAAATACGCTACGCTCTTCTTGTTCCTCTCCGCTGCGTTTATTACTAAAGCGCAACCCATCATTTACAAAGACGGTCAGACCCTCATCACCGGCGTATGGTCGGCTGCGGGCACAGACGGAACGGCTACCTTAGCCGAAGTGAGCGGCCAAACGCCGCACGAAGGCAACCAACACTATCGCTTTGAGTATACGTCTACGGGATCGTGGGCGGGGCTTGGGTTGAATTTAGACAACTGGGGGGCCAATACCGCGCGCGATTTTTCGGGCTACAGCCATTTGCGCATTGCCTACCGGGGGCTTTCTGCTTCACAAACCTTGACGCTTGCTTTGCGCAACGGCAGTAATTATGGCCATACGCTGGAGGTTGGCCCGCCTACCAATAGCTATGCAGTTATAGACATTCCGCTGTTTTCGCTGACTTCCGGCTCGGCGGTGAGCCAGTCGGCTGTGCGCGAAATAGACCTCAGCATCCCCTTCAATTCCCCCGTTGGCAGCGGAACCGTGTTTATTGATGCGATTGAATTGGTGAATGTTTCGGGCGGCGGTTCCGGCTCTTCTGCGTCTACGCTCGCGCGCGCCAATGCGTTGGGCCGGGGCATCAACACCGCCAATTGGCTGGAAGCCTTTTGGCTGATGCCTTTCAACGCTTACCCGGAGGTCAACCGCTATACACGCGCCAAAGTACAGGCGTTGCGCAATGCGGGGTTCCAAACTTTCCGCCTGCCCGTCACGTTCGAGCGGCTGAGCAGTACCACGGCACCATACACGCTCGATTTCAACCACATCGCATTTTCGTTGATTGACAGCATGATTGTGTGGGCTAATGATTATGATTTCAAATTGATTATAGACAACCACCACGGCTATCCGTTGACGAATGCCAACTACGCCACAGAAATTCCACGCCTGAGCGCCATTTGGACGCAACTGACCCAGCGGTACGACCACTTAGACCCCGACCGTTTTTTGTTTGAAATTTACAACGAACCCACGAACGGAATCTCGAACGCCAACTGGCGCACCGTGGTGCAAAACCTGTTGGCGACCATCAGGATGCACGAAACGCAAATCCACTCTGTGCTGGTGGGTGCCAGCAGTTGGAATTCGGGCACCAACCTGATTGCGTTTACGCCTTTGCCCGATCCCGACATCATTTACACCTTTCACAATTACGACCCTTATTTATTCACGCACCAGAGCATGAGCTGGACTTCGCCGGCCTATTTCCCGCAAAGGGCTTTTCCGCAAAGCGGCGAAGTTGCCGCCATCAACCAACTCTTTGCGGCGGTGAAAGCCTGGGGCGACAATTACGAAGTGCCGGTGAATCTGGGCGAGTTTGGCTGTTCCACGGAAGCGGATGCCGGCAGTCGCTGCAACTGGATACAGGCATTGATGAACGCCATAACAACCAACGGCTTTTCCTATTTCTACTGGGATGCCATTTCCCCTTCCGATGCCTTCGGTTTTTTCAACGACGGCATTATTGATGAGGCGCATGCCATTCCCTGTTTTGCAGAGGCGATGGGCTTGTTTGCCGAGCCAACGGCTGCTAATTCAGTGGTTTTAGCAGAAAGTATCCGCGTTTTTCCCAATCCTGCTTCAGGGATCGTAACGGTGGAATCGGATGAAACTGGCGCTTCGTTTCAGGCCATACAGCTTTATAACCTGAGCGGCCGGGTGCTCTATCGGCAGGTTTATGCGCCGGAGGATGGGGTGAAAAAACTGACGTTTTCAATGGCGGAGTATCCTGTGGGGGCGTATTTCCTTGCGATTCGATTGGCCGATGGGCGGATGTTGGCGCGACGGGTGGTGCGGCAGTGAAGAAGCAACGTTGTAATACAAATAGAAACCTGATGAATACAACACTTGTAACTATCCAGCCGCTTTGAAATGCTTTTTGCCATACGACCTCGGAGAGGTCAGAGGTTTGTAGAAATGTAGCATTTCAATGTTTTCCCGACCTCGGAGAGGTCGGAAATCATAAGTATTTAGGGGCGGCTGGATAGTTACAAATACAGTATATAGCTTGGCATTTTTTTTTGATTCAAAAATCATATCTATTGACCATCCGGTTCACCAATGTTCTGGAAGCTGTGTTCTCAGCGCTTTCCTCTCCGCGTCGTCTGTGTCGTTCGCGTAGTTCGTGCTCCCATTGATGCCTTCCCGGGGAACACGAACGACGGGGATTCCGCAGATTGCAGTGCTGCATTCCCTCAGCAACGTCTTCACTTTGGCGAGGTTCCGGACAGATATGGGTAAATAGTGTCCGTCCGTTTAGTCGGTGTCTGTTCTTTTAGCGTTCGAGAGCAAGGCATGCGAAGGCCACAAAAACGGGAGTTCGTTTCGACATCGCTCAACGACCGGTCATTGAGCGCGGTCGAAATGAACGCAGCTATCGGACTATAAAGACCGATGCTAACGCGAGGTGTCGGCCTCGTGTCTCCTATTTAACGGGCTCTGCCCGTTCCGCCCGCCAAAAAGGCAGGTAACACAGCCCAAAAATCACCAGCGCCAGCGCCTCCAGCGCCAAAATATACCAGGGCCAAGGGCCAAACAAATCCAGCAGCGAAGCGGTGGGCGGCTTGTGCAGCAAGTACGCATAGTTGGAACCCACGAGCAAGTTGACCAAAAACATCATCACGGCGTAAGCCTGAATGGCCACAAAGGCGCGCAGGATGCTTTTTCGGGTGGGATAAAACCGGAAAACCACGGAGATGTAGATGGTATAGATAACCAAACCACTGTGGGTGATCCAGAATTTAAAAAACGTAAACGTGGGAAAGCTGTCTACCAAATGTGGGGTCAGCACCCCTTGCAGTGTGCCCGCCAGGATCCAGAAATACAGGATTTCGTGCGCCCGGTAGGAAGGTTTCCACATCAGGAAAGGCAAAGCCAGCCCAATAATGTTGCACAAATCAAAAGGCAGGTCAGTTTTCGGATCGAAGTAGCCGTGCGCCACCCGAACAAGGATGTAAAACACGACCGAAAACGCAATAAGGACAGCCATCGCACGCGACAGCGCAATTTGCTTGTGCTCGCTCAGGTATTTTTTTGCGTAAAGCGGCAAAAAAACAGCAAGTAATACCGTGAGGATCAACACGGTCACATGTTCGTTGCCAAACATGACAAAATTCTGGTTGTAGCTAAAAAATGAAGATAGCATGGTGTTTAGGTGTTGGTTCTTCACCTGCAAACATAATCACTAATCCTTACAATTGCGCCAGCAACCACTCTCTTTCCGTGAGCGGGTCGGTAGCGATAATGCGCTCGCGCAGGCGTTGGGCGGTAGTGCGGTCAAAAGCATTGCGGCGCAGCAGTTGTTCGGTCAATTGCAGGATGTTGAGGTAGTTTTTTTCGTGGTAACTCAGCGTGCGGCGGCGGCGCAAAAAAGCCCGGGTGTTTTTGAGATGAGTGGCTAAGAGTTCATTTTCTCCTGTTTCGTAATAAATTTTTATTTGCAGCACCCGAGCCATCATGTTGTGGAAAAAATCGCGGTAATCGGCACTTTGCAGGTGCAGCAAAGCGGCCCGATAGTCTTTTCTGGCGTAAGCCAACCGCGCGGCATTCAGCGCAAAATGCAGGTCGCGGTGTTCCGGCTCCAAATGGTGGCAATAGCGCTGCACAAAATCATCCGCCCAGGCCAATTCCTCTAAGCGGATGGCGATGCCCACAATGTTGTTGTAGGTGTAGGGCGTGATCCAGCCGTCTTCGAGCAGCAACTGGCTTTCCAAGCCCAGGTTATAAATGGTGAAGGCTTCGCGCAAAAACGCCCGCTGCCCTTGATTGATGCGGCGGATGCAGGAATTGAGCGCCAGCAGGAGCAAGTCGCGCATTTCAGCCGCAGGGAAATTGGAAAAACAACGGATCATGGCTTCGCGAAAACGGATAAAGGACGCATCGTCTTCGGGTCGGGTGAGGGTATGGTAGGCTTCCCGGTAAACGGCCACTGCCGGTGCCTCAGCATAAGGCAATTGCGATGCCCAAACCAGTACCTCTTCAATCAATGCGATCCGGTAATCGGTCTCGGAAACCTGCCGGTGCGCCTGGGCAAAACAAGCCTGTCGCAGCTTGAGGCTGATCATGGCGCAGGTGAGGGCGTCGTCCTGAGCTTGCAGGTTTTTGGGGCGCTGCCGCTCGCCGACCGAATCCTGGTGATACACCTCTGATTCGAAATCGTACAACGCTAAGTAATAATCGGGAGAACGCAGGGGCGACTGTTCCAAACGCTGCCGGGCAAACGAAAGTCGTTTGTGAAAATGGCGCTCCAAGCCGCGTTCGCGATAAGCAGCTAACGTGTAATTGGCTCGGTACAGTTGTTCTTCCTGCCAGTGTTTCCAGGCTATCCAGTCTTCCAACTGCCGCAGCAGGTAACTACAACGCAACCGGAATTCCTGATCGTTGAAAGGGGTTTCGGGAAACATCTTTTCCCAAAGATACCTGCGGTTGAATGCGCCTGTCTGTAAAGTATCAGACCCGGTCAACGCCATAAAAAGCCGCTGTACGTCTTCCCGCAGGTTGTGTGCCGGAGACGCTAACCAACGCCCTGCTTCTGCCACCTCCGATGGCTTGAGGGTGGAAATCAGTCCAAAGAGCAGGTTTTTTTGCATCATCAAAGTGTCTTGAATTCTACAAATGTAAAAAACTGTATCAATTTTTCAAAATACCATTTTTTACATGTTTATTAAAAATCAATGATTTAAAACATATTCATACAGCGATTTGAGTAAAAATTGGATCGTAGCAAGCAAGTTTAGAATTCTACAACTCTTTAAATTTTGGTTTGCCGGAATCGAATTCATACCGGATGTTTGTATCATAAAGCTCTTAGCAATGCCTACGTTCACCATAAAAACTTATCCCATGCAATTGCATACTATGATCTCCCGCCTGTGTGTTACAGGCGCGCTCTTTTTGCTCTCCGGCTTTTGGGTCAAAGTCGGGGCACAACAATTTTCGGTCTCTCTTCCAAGCGGCTATACCATTTGCCCCGGGCAAGTTGTTCAGCTTTTCCCTGAAGTTTTAGGCGGCACGGATCCCTATAGCTACTCCTGGACGCCTGCTTCCAATTTATCCTGCGCGGACTGCCTTTCTCCGGAAGTATTTGTCAACAACACCACCACCTACCAGTTGACGGTAATTGATGCGCTGGGCGAAGAAGCAACAGCGACTACCGTGGTTACTGTACTGCCTCCCATCGTACTCGTCATCAGTGTACAGTCTCCCGCCTGTTCATTTATTGGCGGAGTCATGACTGTAACCGCAACCGGAGGGGCACCCCCATTTACTTACCTATGGAGCAACGGCGCTACGGGCGCTACCATTGGCAACACCCCGCCAGGCACTTATTGTGTCACTGTCGCTGATAGCTGGGGATGTGCAGAATCGGCCTGTGCCGTAATCACGCAAGGTGCTTCCCCTATTGTCATCAGCAGCAATGTAACCCCCGCCAGTTGCCAGTCTACCCCAGATGGTGTCATCTCCGTGATCGCTTCAGGCGGCACGCCGCCGTATCTATACGCCTTGAATGGTACCCCGAATGCAGAACCAGTTTTAGCTGGACTTCCTACCGGGGAATACGTAGTGCAGGTCACGGACGCCAACGGTTGTGTTCAAACGCAAACCTTTTACGTCGGCTTAAACCTGGTCGTTGACGCCTCCGCCGGAGCCGGTTTCCTGAATTGTACAACCGGCACGACCTCCCTTCAGGGCTTTGTGACCCCCAGTGACCCCAACATTAGTTATTTGTGGACCGGCCCGAATGGTTACACCTCGACGGAGTTGAACCCTGTGGTGAATGCCGCCGGTTTGTACACGCTGACGGCGACCAATTCGGACTTTCCCGATTGTTCTTCCTCGTACGGCCTTTTTGTACAATCTTACGGCGACATCATCATAGACGACATGTACGTGCAACTTACCGGCTGCAATACCTACCAACTAAGTGGCATTACTCCGCCCGCCTATTTTGGCCCCATCCAGTTTGAATGGACGCTTCCGGATGGTAGCACGATCATCGGGTTGACCATTACCGCAACCCAAACCGGCGTGTACCAGTTGCGCACGTTCATCCCGGGGCTGCCTTGCGAATCTTATATTTCCCGCTTCATTGACGCCGAAGCGCAATCCTGTGCAACCCTGAACGGGCGGGTGGTGAACGATATTGATCTAAATTGCGTCGCAGCTTCCGCAGAAGACGGCCTGAGCGGCTGGATCATCACCGCCGTCAGTGCAACCGATACCTTCAACGCGATTACTGACACACTCGGGAACTATAGTTTTTCGCTGCATTTGGGCAATTACAGCATCAGCGCCAGCGGACCAACTTCTTCCTGGCAGGTTTGTCTGCCAATCGCTGGGGCGAATCTGAGCGCTGCCGGACAAGTCGCCACGGTGGACATCCCGGTACAAGTTATCGTCAACTGCCCGGAATTGAGCGTTACCTTGACTTCACCCCTGCTGCGCCGGTGTTTCAATAGTGTTTATTACATCAACGTGTGCAACCAGGGAACGGAAACGGCTTTTGTGCCGGTGGTGACCCTGACTTTGGATGGTTTTCTGACCTATCAAAGTTCACAATTGCAGCCATCGGGCATTAATGGCCAGGTGATTACCTGGAATTTATCTGACCTTGAACCCGGCGAGTGCAGAAGCTTTGCGGTCTTTGTAACGGTCAGTTGTAATGCTGCTTTGGGTCAGACGCATTGTTCGGAAGTAACCGTTACGCCGGATCTGCTGTGTACGCCCCCCACGGGCAACTGGTCGGGTGCAAACCTGGCTTTGAGCGGCGAATGTGCCGGCGATGAAGTGCGATTTCGGGTACTCAACAGTGGTACGGGCGACCTGGCAGAGCCGGTTCAATACATCGTCATTGAAGACGCCGTGATGCTCATGCAAACCCCCGGCAGCATCGAGCAACTCCCGGCCAGTGAAGAAACCTTTTTCGCCTTTCCGGCAAATGGAGCTACTTACACCTTCAGCCTCGAACAGGCAAGCGGGCATCCGTTTGCCCAATTCTCCCCCACCATTTCTTTGGAAGGGTGTGGCCTCAACAATCAGGGAACCTTTAGTACCGGCTGGACGAACCAGTTCCCCCTGCAAACCTCCACCCCGGCTTCCGATATTTTTTGTCTGGAAAACATCGGTTCTTACGACCCCAACGACAAAAGCGCGCTGCCCGTCGGTTATGGCGAAAACCACTACCTGAAAGCCAGCGATGAAATCAACTACCGCATCCGTTTCCAGAATACCGGCACCGATACGGCCTTCACCGTGGTTATTCGCGATGAATTGGCACCGTGGTTAGATATGACCACCCTGCGCCGGGGTAACGCCAGCCACGCCAACCGCCTCAATATTCAGGGCGAACGCACGTTGGTCTTTACGTTCGACAACATTTTGCTGCCCGACAGCACCACGAACCAGGAAGGCTCGAACGGATTTGTAGATTTTTACATCCGCTCACGGGAAGACACCCCGCTGGAAACGCGGGTGGAAAACACCGCCGCCATCTATTTCGATTTCAACGAGCCGGTGCTGACCAATACGGTTTTCCATACCATCGGTGAAAATTTCGTCGAAATCATCAACTGGGTAAGCAATCCAGGCGCTGATTTGGGCTGGAAAATTTATCCCAATCCAACGCCGGGCGCAGCCGTACTCGAGTTGTTGCATGCATTTGCGGGCATCAAAATACTCATCATCACGGATCAGCACGGTCGCGAAATACGCCGGATTGCCTTTGACGGCACGCGACTGTCGCTGACCGAACCTTTGCCGTCGGGCTGGTATGCATTGCGACTGCTGGATGCGGGAGGAAGGGCGCTGGGAAGCGGGAAGTTGGTGGTGAAGGAATAGACCAATAAGATATAGTCCTGTACTCCGGGCAAAAAAGATTCGCCTCCATTTTAAAACGGAGCCTCCCAGACGAGGCTCCGTTTTTTTTTTGAACCCTTAGGCAGGTAAAGCTTACTTTTGCTTCGCGACTTGGCTGTCATGATGCTCCATGGCCCGCCCGATTGGTTTCACAAAATTCCTGAATGAACCGCTATCTTTCTGTTGCCCGAAAGGGTATTCTTCTTGCCTGGATTGCCATCATTGGCTTTTGCGGCCTGTACTATTTGCTGTATCCCGAAGTTTTTACAGCATCATACCTTGCAACTTATCTGCTAAAGCATAAAGAGCAACTTGTTGTAATTTATTCCCTGCTATCCGTCATCCGTGGGTTTACGCTGTTGCCCAGTACGCCGCTGGTACTTGCAGGCGCGCTGATCTTCCCACTCCAGCCTTTTTTGGTTTTGTTCATCTCTATGGCCGGCATCCTGGCCTCTTCGGCGATGATCTATTATTTTGCTGACCGGTTGGGGCTCAACGATTACTTTGCCAATAAATACCCGAAAAAAATGGGACAGATCCGGGAGCAGTTAGAAAGACCTTCCGGCATGCTGTTCCTGTTTTTTTGGGCATTTTTCCCGGTGGTGCCAACCGACCTGGCGTCTTATGTAGCCGGGGTTATTCGCATGAATTTCTGGAAATTTATTGCCGTGGTCTTTTTAGGCGAACTTTTGCTGTGTTGGGCTTGTATCTGGGGAGTGGGTGTGTTTTGGTAAAATAAGTAATCACCTGTTGTTTAGGTATTCCTTAAAGCCGGCATCAATGCTTGCCGCGTCGAACGCACTCCCGGCAAGCATAATATCCAGACCTCCTATCCCGACATTTTCACGCCCTAATTCGGGCGTTCCAAAAAGCATGGCTGCGTCACGCATCCCGAAAAGCCCCTGCTGCTCCTTTTCCCCTACATTCAATTTCAGCAATCCTTCTGCCATTTTGCTGAGCGCTTCCGGCAGCCCTGCATGTCGCGCAAAGCAGAGTACGAGTAATTCATTCAGTAAGGCTTTTGGAACACCGCCAGCTTCCATCATGCGGAGCGCAATTTCGATATTAGTGGGTTCTTTGTGAAACAAGAGCTGCCGCAGGTTGGCAATCACTTCAGGGGTGGGGTTGAGGGCTAAGGGACGTTGTTCTGCATGGTCAAGGAATTGCGAGAGCACCAGTTCGTTGATAAAAATCAGGGTGCGTTTTGACAGTGCCGGAGAAAATTCGGGGTGTTTGCCCAGCAGGACGTGCGTGGTGTCGACGCCGGGCCGGTTAACCAACCGGATCCCCTGTTTTTCAACCCGTGCGGCCAGGGTAGCAAGGTCGAATGCCGTTGCTCCGGCGCAGTACAATACTTTGCCGGCCTGCAATGCCTGCTCCGGCTGCTCCCGGCTGCGTCGAAACAATTCATTCCGGATCAGGAATTCGAGGTCTTCGTGTTGGTGCAACAGCAACAACGCGCGAACGCTCACTTTTGACAAAACTTCCTTGCGTCCTTTTGCCACCTGATAAAGGAGGGGAAGCAGTTTCCCGGATTGAGGAATTTTCCGGACTGTTTTCCACAATAATCTGACGATCTCGGCTTCTTTTGGCGGCAATAACCCGTCCATGCGCTGGATATGATGCATGTAAAACAGGCTCTTGGGTGGTGCCTGCAACAGTACGTCCTTAGCGGAAAGCGTTTCCAGTGCCCGCAGAAATTTGAATTGAGCCGGCAATCTGCTCAGTTTTGTTTGATCAAGGTGCAAGGTTTCGAGCTTAGTGAGGTGCCCAATGTCGTTGGGGATTGATGCGATGGGGTTGTTGCTTAAATTCAGGGTTGTGAGGGTATCCGGGAGCGCCGGCCATTTTCGGAGGATGTTTCCGGCAGCATCGAGTTTAGTCAGCCGGGGCAACGCACTCAAGAACCCCGGTAAGCTGCGCAAGCGATTCCCGGTAAGGTTGATGTTTTCTACCCGCGTACACTGCTGTATCCAGTCGGGCAGGCGGTTCAGGAAGTTATACCCGGCGTCGAACTGAATCAGGTATTTGAAAGGGCGGTCGAATTCAGGGAGTTTGGTCAGTTTGTTGCGGTTGAGGTTCAGGCGGCGCAGCTGTTGGCAACAGCTGATTTCGACCGGAAGAGCCGCCAGTTCGTTGTTCGACAAATCTAAGTTTTCAAGCAGGGTTAATTGCCCGATAGCGCCGGGAATTTTGGTCAGGCGGTTGCCGGTTAACGCCAGTTCTTCTAATTTTCGGCATTGAAATAATTGGGGCGGCAATTTAGACAACGGGTTGTTTCCTGTTTTCAACTGGCGCAGCGCTTTCAGTTTCCCGATGTCTTCCGGGAGTGCGGCTATCTGGTTGTCCGAAATGTTCAGTTTTTCCAAATACTTCATCTCGAATAGCGGTACTGGTAATTCCCGCAGAAAATTGCCGGCTAAGGATAATTCCCGCAGTTGCGGCAATTGGAACAGGACTTCGGGTATTGCAGTTAACGCATTGGTTTCGAGCGATACGACGCGCAAAGGCAGGCGCGCTATGGAATTCGGCAAACGCCGCACCGCATTGTCATTCAGGATGAGGGTATGCAGTTTTTCAAGATTAGCGATTTCTTCGGGTATTTGAACCAGTTTGCAGGACGACAAATCCAGCACCACTAAGTTTTTCATACCCAAAATGCGCACCGGGAACTCGTCAAATTTCCGTTTCGTCAAATAAAGCTCCGTTACCGTTTCCGGTTGCAACAAAGCGATATTTAGGTCGTAAACTTTCATACTTCAGGACTGCCGATATTGGTTTTTTAATATTACTACTTCTGATTGTCAGTTCTTTATGGCAGAACAAGTCTATTCGTCTGATAGTTTATAAAAAAATTCTTCAATTTCTGTCTGTCGAGTATTAGCAAATCCTATTTATCGGCAGGATCTTTTGAAGTAAAAGCAGCTAAGGAACGTGTCGTAAACAACTGTCACTTTTTCATTCAGCGACCCTATATACATTTTTATGAACCATATTTCCTCAGAATCTTCACGATATTATCATATACAATTTCCGATATGGCCCATGCATTTCCGCCACTGGTATTTACAAACTGAATCACCACTGCATCAATATCCTTATGATATCGGGCTATACTCTGATATCCGGGTAATAAGCCGGTATGCTCATACTTATAAACAGAGGAATATATAGCCTGCTCGTCTTTATTTAATAAGGAGCCATCATTCAATGTCCTCAAGAAAATACCCACATCTTGTGCTGTAGCAACCATCGAGCTACCAGGGGACACAAAATCAAGCATCTTCACATCCTTATCATAATGAGAGTCATACCCACTCACAATCTTGGTAGAATCCACCTCACTCAGTAATCCATAAGTATGAGTTAACACAAGAGGAGTCAAAATTTCAGTTTTGATATATTGTTGATGGCTGTAGCCTAAAGTTTTATCAAGGATTTTACCAATCAATAGATAATTTGTGTTGGAATAGTGATACCGACTGTCCGGTTTAAATTCTGAGGGTTTATCCAATATAAGTTCCAAAACCTTGTTGACATCCGTTGGCGGCTTGTCCCATGGAAATTTAGGGTCATCAATCCAATCAGGAATACCGCTACGTTGTTGTAGCAACATTCTCAAGGTAATCTTATCTGCATTTTCGATTCTTCCAACAAGTTCTGGCAAAAGGTTAGCGAGTGTGTCATTAAGCGACAATTTTGGGCTATTAATTATTTTAGCGGTAGCTACAGCAATATACAACTTGCTGATACTTGCAATCTTAAATAATGCTTGTGGGTCGGCCGGCACTTTGTTTTCTTTATCTTTCCAGCCAGCCATGTAAAATGCTGGTGGCTTACCTTTTTGATCTACATATACAATAATGCCGTCCAGATTATATTTTAAAGCATCATCTACTTGCTCCTGAACTGTATTTGGTAATGGTGCTAACCACGCCCTTACCACAACCCAGGGTATGAATACCACTGCACAGATTATTGCAACGATTGGTATGATTATTTTAAGCAGTGGCTTTGTTTGTTTCATTTTTTAGTCAACCTATTATTTAAAGGCTTGTCAGTTTTTAGCCTTGCCGATAATCGAGTCACGCACGGGAATCTCACCCACACGTTCTCACGGAACCGTGCATGAAAGTCTCCCTTCACACAGCCTGCCCCAATTTGTCGGGGGCTCTTCTTGTTTATAAATCGCAATTACGGATGCACCAATTTGCAGTGGTGGAATAAACCGGGATTGTCCTTGTACTGTTGCTTTAGCCAGACGACCGCCGCCTTTTTGTACAAACCCTTCTCCCATTTAACCCACTTTAGTAGCCTGTGGTTCAGTTGATTCCAAACATGCCTCATTTGTTCCTCCGCTTCACTTTGATCGGCAAGTTTTGTCGGCCGTTCTGTTCGCTCGAACCCCGCACATGAATAGGCTTCTCTTGGTGCCTTCCAGCTTTTTTACAGCATTCTTGATAACCTTGCGGTTTGCTTGATTCTAGTCGCACACGGACACGGCTTGGCGATGTGGGGGATTTTTATCATTAGAATTCCTAATTTTGAACCCTGCACGACCTGTTCCGATTCAGCGGAAAATGTTTCATAGAAGCGCTTCAGCCGCCATATTGCCAAACCGATGTTGTGCGTTCGTGCTATTTTCCGCGTGTTTTGTTTCAATTCTATTGTGTCGTCTAATTTTGTTAATACTACCAAGGGCCATTCTTCATAACTTGATAAAACCGAAAGCCGTTAAACCGAAAAAGACCTTGCCCTGCACCCCACCACATATTTCCTGACTTATCTTGATACATACTTTGAACACAACAAGTTAAACCGTTAGCAGATGTAAACACAGTAAACGCTTTTGGATTTGGTAAGGGAACCGTAGGGTCAAATCTCGTAGTACTGCCTCGGGCTGTAACCCAAATAATATCCGACTGTTCTATATATATGCCCCAAAATTCCGTTCCACCTAATCCGTCTTTTGGGGTGTATTCTGTTAAAGTTTTTCCATCATATTTGCAAATGCCGTTTTTCATAGTAAACCACATATTTCCAGCTTTATCCTGTGCCATGCCTCCCGCATAGTTATCTCCCAAACCTTCCTTTTCTGCAATATTGGTAATTGTTTTTCCATCATAGCGAAAGACACCATTTTCAGAAGAAGCAAACCAAATGTTTCCACTTTTGTCTTCCATGATGCCAGCAACATTGATAGGAGGAAGCTGTTTAAATAATGAAAAACTTTGACCTCCTTTACTATCGGCAGATGGGTCATATCGGAAAACACCGCCATGTGTGCCTACCCAAATAGTACCCGATTTGTCAACAAGGATGCTTTTTCGACTTATATCTATATGGCTCAAGCCATCTTTTTGATTATAATTTCTAAAGGTATTTCCATCATATTTATAAACGCCCTGGTCAGTCCCAAACCAAAGATTACCATTTACATCTTCATTAATAGCATAAACAGTGTTGTTATTAAAACCATCAGGGTTGGAAAAGTAGGTCAACGTTTTTACATCATACCTCACTACGCCTTCGCCTAAGGTACCAAACCATAAATTCCCTTTCGAGTCCTGAAAAATACTTCGGATATATTGACTGACTAAGGTAGTGTCAAAATCGGGGGCCATAGCAACTGCCTTAAAGTTTCTTATTACTGTTGGACTTGCTTTGGTAGCATTTGGGTCTTTAGGTGTGTTTGTTTTTTCTTGTCCGGTGCAGGAAGTAAAAATTGTCAAAAAGCTAAAAAGTAATATTTTGTTCAATGCCATAATTATAATTTTTACTGTTTTAAAATTTTGATATGCGCAATGTTTTTATGTTACCGTGCATGACGCACAACGCGTTATTGTGTCTACTATTCTATTTCTTAGCGATTTACAATAACTTTTCGTGTTGCTGTTCCTCGTTTTGTCGTAACGTAAATAATGTAAACTCCGTTGTTGTCAAGTTGCAAGTTTGTTGTTTTTTGTGTTGCTTGTGTTTTAAGTATTTGTCGCCCAAGTAGGTCTGCAACGATTATTTCTGCATTGTCATCTGGAAGTGAAATTGTAAATTGTCCAGTGTTCGGATTCGGAAAGACGGAAACGTAATTTTCATCATTTATTTCTATAGGAACGTTGACGGTAGTACAGCCATTGGGGAAGTAGGTGTCGATAATATTTTGCAGGGCGACTACCGCTGAGTCTCCATGTAAATTATTATAAAGGGGAAGCCAAACGTTATACCACCCATTTTCATAATCCGGATTACCACCAGGAGGTACAGAACCATTAAAGTAAACCTGGGCTTGCTGGCTAAACTGCGCGCTGTCCATTGGAATAATAGATTGATAATGCACCAGGCGATTACAAATGAGAGGAGAAGGCTGTAAATCATTGCTATTTATTGCCAGAGAAAGTGCAGCTGAATCCTGCGGATGCACGCCCCAGAAATGAATCAGTGGACGTAAGTCTACACCCGCTGCCTTTGATAACTTCAGTATGCGATCATCAATTTGTCCCAGGGATCCCGGGGGAACTCCATTGATGTAATCGAGATTTACCTGATGGTAATAATTCTCAAGTGCTTCCCAGCCAAATAGTGCAGCAATTTCGACATATTTACCATAACCCCGATGCTGGTATCTAACCTCATCTAAGGTTGTATTGGAAATGTCCATGGGGTTCCCGATGCGGAAATTATGCGTAACCATCCAGTTTATGGCCGACTGGTCTCGGCTGCGCCAATACTCATTATTAAAAGACCAGCCAAATGCGCTGTCGATGTCAATACCATATAATTCATTAAAGATTGTTGCGGAAAGCAGATTCACAATGGCTTCTTCTTCACCCGGAAATTTTACCATTGCTTGGGCGTGACCAAGTTCGTGGAACTCAGATTCCCACATATTGGCGGCTCCGGGTTTTAAAAACCAATGTTGACTGTTTCCATTTTGAACATCATATGGGCTGTAGGGATTATTGATTTGCGGGTTTCCAATGCCATAGGCGCCATGCTTAATTTGAACGTCCAACATAACATAAAGAACTTGATTATTGCGAACAAGAGGATAGCCTAATAAATTTGAAACCACATCCATGCGCGCATCCCAGTCAGCCATAAGTGTTACAGGGTCGTTATAGTTGTATATAAAACTTGTTGGCACCTGCATCATGAATTTTTCAGATTCAAAATCAGCCCAGGGAGCCGGATTAAGTCTCTGAACATTTTGCCATTCACCTAAGGTGGTAAGGTCAAAACTTTTTGCCGAAAAGAACGGTGCCGGAACTACGTTGGTTAATTCAATCTGTTGCAAACCAGCAGAAGCCGGGTAGGGAGTGATGATATAAATTCCTCCTCCGAAAGGATTTGCTATAAGCGTTACCGAATCTGTGATGTCGTAAGTATTAGATATTCCGAAAAATCTCTGAACAGTAGTATGTACAGTGCTATTCATGAGGGGGTGCGCACCTACAAGTATTTTATATCCTGCATTCACCATTACATTTGGCACCGTTACTTTTCCAATCGAACCAGGAGATAGGTAATAACCAGTTGGTCTTCTTGCAGGGGTTGTAGACCATGCTGTGGGCTTCCCCCAATCAGTCGGCATCGAAGCATTAACGGTTGCATTGTATACCTGAGAGGAGTCAACGGGTAAGGGACAAGTCCCGGGGAAATAATTGGAAGTCAAATATTTCCTGCCTTGTAAAAAGGTGCTGTATTGCGCTATTTTGTTTTTGGTATACAGGACATCGAACAATTCCTGCTGAATTAAAAAAATCACGCGGTCATATTCAAAGCCATCAAGGGCTCCCGGCGAGTTTGGGAAACCACCCGTTGTAGCGGTATTTAGAAAAATAGGACCTGTATTGGCCTCATAACAATTTATGAGGGCAAAGGCTGATGTAATTACTGGAAGATCATCAGCGATAAATAAATGGTATTGATGAATATTAGCGGCTAAAGAATTGATTTGGGCCGCAGAAAGCAGGGTTGTGTTATTACAATGATCCATCAACTGCTGAAAATCGTTGATCAGGATTGCGCTGATTACACCTGGTGGGTAATTAAAAGTAGTTGTTTCGCTAAAAGTAAATTGACCACCGGATGCAACTAAATTGCCATCTAGATAAACATTGTAAGAGCCATCCCCAAACGCACCGCAACAAATTCCATCACCATAGGAATCATAAATGGTAAAATAAAGCAGGTTACTTGTGGGATAGCAAATCGTATCATTGTTAGTAGTGCCGCTCGCAATAATGGTGTTTGCTGTATCTTTTATATCCCAACTTGTTTCATTTGGGTAAGTATCGGGAATAATATTGACGATGATTTGTGAGTAGCCTATCGGGCACTGTGCCTGTGAATATTGTGTTGCACTAATTATTATCAATGAACATACGAGTAAAATTGAAGAAATTTTTTTCATGTGTTTTTTATTTTGTTAATTTTTTAACCTTATTCTGACTCTGATCGGTTTTCAACAACCCCGTTCGTAACCCGGAATCTTACCATTGCGCACAACGCGTTAATAAATGCTCCCAAATTCTCTTCAAGGCGATTAATTTTTCTAGTGCCTGGTATAGCAACAATTTCATCGTTTTGACTCAAAACCCACGCAAGGGCAACTTGTGCTTTGGAGACTCCCTTAGTATTTTACACGAATTTTTTAAAGCAACGTACTAAGGAGCGTGTCGTAAACTTAAAAATGAACATTATGTACAGCGGGATAATACTGAGTGATGTCAAATCAAAATCTTTCGCCGAATAATGTAGTCATGCCAACACAAAAACGTGGCGACTGAACGATACGGTCGCCACGATTCGCCGATGGTTAAAATCGCTTCTTTCGGGGTGTCTTTTGGTAAGTTTTTTAAGTGTTTGATGCTGTTGACCAAAGCCAAATCGCCAATTGGAAAAATATCAGCACGTTGCAAAGCGAACATCAAGAATATGTCGGCTGACCAATCACCCAAACCTTTTAATTGTTTTATTTTTATTCTAACTTGTTCATCATCAATATTTTGTAAGTTTTCTAAATCAAATAACCCCCTCCGTATTTCGCTCGCCAAATGCCTTGCGTAACCCATTTTTTGACGACTGAAACCGCACTGCTTCATTTCATTATCATCCAACGCCAAAACGTATTCGGGTATCACTTCGCCAATCCTCGCTTTCAGTTTTTCAAAGCACGCCTTCGCCGCCATTATCGAAACTTGTTGCTCCAAAATAATATGCACGAGTGTCGCAAAGGTAGGTGCGCGCGTCCACATCGGAGGGATACCATTCTTTGTTATAATTTTTTGAAGGTCAACATCTTGCGCGGCTAAATGATGACAAATTTCTTTAAAATTTTGCTCTGAAAAGGTATTCATAAATTTAATTTACTAATAATCAATATCTTACAATCTATAAAGCAACTTCATGTCGCACTGCCAAGCATTTATGTAAAAGCATAATCTTAGCTCAAAATTTTATCACAATTAAAACCTAAGATTATGCCTTTACAAAATGTTGTTGACCCAAATTTATACATTGGAATCGACATACACAAAAAAAGTTGGGCTGTATCCATAAGAACCGAATTGTTTGACCATAAAACATTCTCCACTCCGCCTGATCCCGAGGGATTGTACGACTATGTGATTGCTCATTTTCCTGGACATGATGTATCAATAACAGATGAAGCGGGTTGTTGCGGATTCAGTGCAGGACGTTATTTTCTTGGTCTGGGATGGCAAGTGACGATCATCAATCCGGCTGATGTCCCCAGGATGGATAAACAAAATTATCAAAAGACTGATAAGATTGATAGCCGTAATCTTTGTAAACAATTGCAGAAAAACAATCTCCGAGCCATCCATATACCGACTGAAGAACAGGAGCAGTTTCGCAGCCTGTTGCGGCAGCGAACCAATATTACCAAAGAACTTCGAAGAATGAAGTCACATATCAAGGGCATGTGTGAAATGGTCATCAACCTGTGGTACGGAATCCATGCAGAGCAAACTGCGGACGCTGGATTTTTTCCACACAGAGTATCTAAATATAGGCAATCTTTTGCGGGCACATTGTCGTAAGGGTCGCTGAATTAATAAGTGTCGCTTTCTCCTGGCAAGGCATTTTGATTCTAACCGAGGCGGGCCCCGAACTTGATCGGGGCGACCTTAGCCATAGCTAAGGGAGGCGGTTCCCCAACGCAGGGTAGGAGCAAGCTGAAATTTGACGTCTCTATTATCACACAAATGTTGGTAGTGTCATTAATGGCAGCTACCTATAGGAGCCTTAGATTAGAGTCAAAAAAATAAAAAATATGCAGTAAATTAAATAAACATATTATCTTATCCTGAGTAGGAAGCTTTACATAGGAACCGCTGTTAGGTGTAGTACTTTTCACTTTTGCCCAATTAATTTATGGTCTTGTTGAGCAAGCTTGTTTTTAATATACTCTTTTAATTGCTCAAGGGTCATATTTTGAGTTTCAGCGCTAATTTTGTCCCGGGTTTCACGCATCATCTGCACTGCGTCAAATGTTTTTTCTTTTTTAGTCGTTTCCATATTTTATTAAATCTTTTGGGCTTCTTATTTCAATCATTTTTCCCTTCTCCTCCAATTCCTTCAATTCAAGCAATGCCCGAAGTGCATTTTTTCCCAGGGACACCGACCGCAGCGGCAAATTTTGGATAACGCCTGATTCGTAAACAGGCAAAACCTGTTGCTGGTGAGTATAGCATCGCGACTTTGTTTATTTTGCGCGGCGTTTCCATCCGAAAAGGTAACACCTTTTGGAAAGGAGTCACCTTTGGGCGGCGTTTCCATCCGAAAAGGTAACACCTTTTGGAAAGGGGTCACCTTCGGGCGGCGTTTCCATCCGAAAAGGTAACACCTTTTGGAAAGGTGTCACCTTCGGGCGGCGTTTTGACAAAAGTAAACAAACCCAATCCTTCAGCGATGCAACGAACAAAAAAATGGTACGATTACGTTCCGCACCCGGCTGTTATGCTGTTTGGCATACTGACGCTGGCCGCCATCATGAGCTACCTCATTCCGGCGGGGCAATACGAACGGGTGACGGAAAACGGAATCACCATGGTGAAACCCGGTTCATTCCAATACATCGAAGCGACGCCGGTGAGCTTGTTTGATATGTTTAGGGCGTTGCCGAAAGGCTTTAAAACGGCAGTAGACATTGTCTTCATTGTGTTGGCCAGCGGGATTATGTTTGGCTTTTTAGAACATTCCAAAGCTGTGGAAAACGCGGTGGGCACGATGGTGCGGAAGCTGGGCTTGCAACGGCGCTACCTGATTGTGGTGGTGATGACCTTCCTTTTTGGCAGCCTCGGCGTTTTTGTGGGCTACGAAAACAACATTGCCATGATCCCGATTGCAGCGGTGCTGAGCTTAGCCATCGGCGGCGACCTGATGCTGGCGGCGGGCATTTCGGTCGCGGCGGTCACGGTTGGCTTCGGCCTCTCCCCCATCAATCCCTACACCATTGGCACCGGCCAAAAAATCGCCCAATTGCCCTTGTTTTCCGGTGCTTGGCTGCGCAGCATCCTTTGTTTTTCCGGGTTGGCTTTGCTGGCCTGGTACAATGTGCGCTATTTTAAAAAAATTCGGCTCGATCCAGAACGCAGTTTGGCAACTGGTCTGGATACGGAAGGCCTGGGCTTGTCGCTGGCTGTTGAGGATTATCGGCTTCGCGCCAAAGACTGGTTGGTGCTTGGCGTCTTTTTTTCGGGCATTGCAATCCTGTTATACGGCGTTTTTGTACACCATTGGTTCATCAGCGACCTGGCTGCGCTTTTTTGTATGCTCGCTTTGGTCATCGGCTTCATTGACCGGCTCAAGGGCAGTGAATTTGGCAGTATTGCCCTGAAATCGGTCGGCGTGGTGGCGCCCGGCGCTTTTATGGTGGGCTACGCCAGCGCCATCAAAGAAGTGCTGGAAATGGGGCATATCAACGACACCATTGCCAACTACCTCTCGGGCCTGCTCACCGAATTGCCGCTTTACGCTTCGGCAGTCGGGATGACGATGGTGCAGTCGGCCATGAATTTCCTGATCCCATCGGGCAGCGGACAGGCGCTGGCGACCCTGCCGGTGCTGGTTCCGGTGGGCGACGTGCTGGGACTAACCCGCCAAACCACCATCTTAGCTTTTCAAATCGGCGACGGACTGACCAATCTGATCAACCCGGCGCTGGGGGGCCTCATCGCTATGCTGGGTATGTGTCGCGTGCCTTTCGACCGCTGGCTGCGCTTTATTTTGCCGTTGACGGCGGGACTAGTTTTGATGGCGGTGCTCGGTGTGGTTTTTGGGGTGTGGGTTGGGTATCAATGAGCTTTTTGTATTGCCCTCGGAAGTAGTAGCCCAACCGATTCTGGAATCATCCCGAATTTTTCACGCCCCATCCTTCGACAAATTTCGACTGCGCTCAATTACCAGCTCACGCCCCTTCGGGGCGAAATGTCGGTAGAAAAAGCATCGAATTGTCCCGTTTCGTGCCGTAGGTACGTAATGTTGACGCTATATTGCATACTTACGGTACGAAAAACCATACAAAATGCTCCGTGTCTACCGATATTTGGTCCGTACGGAACCGACTTGATGAAAATTCGGGATGTCTCCTATTCGCATAACGCAGCTATCGGGCTATAAAGACAGACAATAGTTAATCCCCCCTTAAAGTACCGTTATCCCCTTGAAGCAACCCTTTCTCCCAACATTTGTCTGTAAATTGTATCAGATAACATCAATCACTGACAAACCCGACTGTTGTATGAAATCACTCCTCGCATGCATCATGCTGCTGTTTGCCGCGCATTTAGCAGCCCAAGCGCCGCCTCCGGCAGAAATCGTCAAGAAAAAATACTTCACCCAGTCCACGGACAGCCAGACCATCCAATTCGACGGCGTGCTGGACGACCCAATCTGGAACACCGTGGAATGGGGCGGCGACTTCATTGAATACCAGCCCGACGAAAATACGCCGCCGAGCCAGCCCTCGCAGTTTAAAGTACTCTACGACGAAAAACACCTCTACATCGCCACCCGCGCTTACGACAGCGCCCCCGACAGCATTGTCCGCCGCATGAGCCGCCGCGACGAATTTCCGGGCGACTGGATCGAAATCAATATTGACAGCTACCACGACCTGCGCACCGCATTTTCCTTCACGTTTTCCGTGAGCGGCGTGCGCGGCGACGAACTCATCAGCAACAACGGCAATTATTGGGATTCCAGTTGGAACCCCATTTGGGAAGGAAAATCGCATGTTGACAGTCTGGGCTGGACGGCGGAGATCAAAATTCCGTTCAGCCAGTTGCGCTACGGCAACCAAGCCGAACCGGTTTGGGGCATCCAGTTGCAGCGACTCATGTTCCGGAAGGAGGAACGCTCGACCTGGCAATACATTCCACAAAATTCAGGCGGCTGGGTGAGCTTTTTCGGCGAGCTGCACGGCCTGCGCAACCTGCCCGACAACAAGCAGGTGGAACTGGCACCTTACGTAGTGGCCCGCACTGAACATTTTGAAGCGCAGGAGGGCAACCCCTTTTCCGACGGCTCCTTGAACGCCCTAAATGTGGGCCTTGACGGCAAAGTGGCGGTGACCCGCGACCTGATCCTCGACTTCACCATCAACCCCGATTTCGGGCAGGTGGAAGCCGACCCCGGTGCAGTTCGACTCGACGGCTACGAGATCTTTTTCCAGGAACGGCGCCCGTTTTTTGTCGAAAGCAACAACCTGTTCGACTACCAGCTCACGGGTTCCAATGCAGGTGGCGAGTACGATTCCGACCTGTTGTTCTACTCCCGGCGTATCGGTGGCGCGCCGCACGGGTTCCCAAATCTGGCCGATGGCGAATACGTGGATCAGCCCCAGCAGACCTCCATCCTCGGGGCAGCAAAATTCAGCGGCAAAACCTCGAAAGGGCTTTCGCTGGGCATTTTGGAAAGCGTCACCCAGCAGGAAAACGCCACCATTGACCGCAATGGCGAACGCCGCGAAGAATTGGTGGAACCCACCACCAATTTCTTCATGGGGCGGGTGATGCAGGATTTCCAGGAGGGCAATACCATCATTGGCGGGGTTTTTACGGCGGTGAACCGCGACAAGGGCCTGCCTTTTGTACACCGGAATGCGTATTCCGGCGGTCTTGACTTCCAGCATTTTTGGAAAAACCGCTGGTGGTTTGTGGGGGGCAATGTCATTTTCAGCCGCGTGGAAGGTACGCCGGAAGCCATCTTAGCCACACAGACGGAGTTTGTCCACTATTTCCAGCGACCCAATGCGCCCCACCTCTTTGTGGACAGCACCCGCACCGGCCTCACCGGTACCGGCGGCACGTTTAAAATCGGAAAATTCGGCGGCAAACCTGACGAAAGAGGCGGGGTACTCAAGTTTGAAACGGGCCTCACCTGGCGTTCGCCGGAACTGGAACTCAACGACGTCGGCTTCCTGCTGGCAGCGGATGAGATCAACCACTTCACCTGGGGAGGCTACCATATCCAGAAGCCGTTTTCGGTATTCCGCAACTTTCGCATCAACTACAACCACTGGGCGCGCTGGGATTTTGGCGGTCAGTTTCTGTATTCAGCCTTCAATACCAACGCGCACGCTTTTTTCAAAAACCAGTGGAGTATCGGAGGCGGGGTCACTTGGAATCCTTACGACATTTCCAACAATGCCCTGCGTGGCGGTTCTTCGCTGCGCCGCCCGCCCGGTATGGGTCTCAACGCCTACGTGGAAACCGATAACCGCAAAAAAATCAGCTTAAACGCGAATACTTTTTTCGCGTGGGGTTTTGGCAATACGGTGCGCGTGCAAAGCTACAGCGGTGGCGCGAACTACCAGATCTTAGACGCGATGCGTTTGAGCCTGTCCACTGGTTATGAGCGCAGCTGGCGGCGACAGGATCAGTTCGTGGCGCAAACAGCCTTCGCTGGCGACCTGCGCACCGTCGTCAGCGAAGTGGAGCAACGCAACTTTTTCGTGACAGCCCGCCTCAGCTACAACATCACGCCCGACCTGACGGTGCAATACTACGGCCAGCCTTTCATTTTCAGGGCGTTGTATAAAAATTTTGGCTATGTAACCGACCCGTTGAACGCCGAATACGACAACCGCTTCCACCGCTACGCGGGCAGCGAAATCCAGTCTGGCCCCGGGCATTTTGCCATTGACGAAAACCGTGACGGTCAGGAGGATTACCGCTTCAACAAACCCGATTTCAACTTCATGCAATTCCGCTCCAACCTCGTGGTGCGCTGGGAATACGTGCCCGGCTCAGAGGTCTACTTTGTGTGGTCGCAGCAGGCGTTCCCCAATGCGTTCGATGACTTAGACTCGCCGTTGCACCGGAGCTTGTTCGGCAATGTTTTTGACGGGCAGCAGAAGCCGGATAATATTTTTTTGGTGAAGTTTACGTATCGGTGGTTGATGTGAGGGCATGGGCAGAGCCCATGGAATAGGACACGCGAGGCAGAGCCTCGGCGCGAGCGAAGAATAGGACACGCGAGGCAGAGCCTCGGCGCGAGCGAAGAATAGGGACACGCGAGGCAGAGCCTCGGCGCGAGCGAAGAGACAGCAGGGGTAATCCCATTTTTCACCTGCATCCGAGCTATACGCTGACGGCTCTGTGGATTGCACAAGCCAGTCTTTTGGCCGATAAGGCATCGTTGTTGTCAAGTGCGGTTTATTTTTATGACAAGATGGTTTTTGGGGCGGCACAAGGGGTGGTGGATGCGTTTTTGGCTTAGCGCTTACGACAGCTTAAAAACAACCTTGAAATAGAAGAAGAAAAACACCACGCTTTGGTAATACAAATCAAAAGCAGGTATGCTCGTTTGCCTGAAGATGACTACTATAATTAATCCACGCCTACTCGTTTTTATAAAGTCCCGGGCTTCTCACCAGCTTTCCATCACCCTCAAAAAACCCTCTTTATACGCCCGACCAATGGGAATTTCCAAATCCCCGATTTCAACGTCGTTGGCGGTAAACGCGCTGATTTTATTTCTGGCGACCACGAATGATTTATGCACCTGAATGAACCGATCTTTGGACAGGGTTTTGAAAAAATTGCCAATGGAGATTTTGGTGATGATTTTTTGGTTGGCCAAAACGATCTTCACGTAGTCTTTCACGCCTTCCACGTAGAGGATGTCGTCCAGCGCAATTTTGATGGTTTTGCGGTCGGCTTTTACAAAAATGCAGGCAGGGTTTTCGGTGATGGGTGCAGGAGTATGCAATAGTTTTTCTTCGAGAAATTTTTCAATAGCCTGGACAAACCGCTTAAACGGAATCGGCTTCACCAAATAATCCAGCACGTTCAGCTCGAAGCCCTCGACGGCGTATTCGCGGTAAGCGGTGGTGATGATGATTTCCGGCTTGTGTTGCATGGAGGCGATGAGGTCCAGCCCGGTTATTTCCGGCATTTCGATGTCAATAAAAAGCAGGTCGGGCTGGAGGCGTTTGATCTGGGTGAGCGCTTCCGCCGGTTCAGTGGATTTCCCACAAACTTCAAACTGGCTAAATTTTGACAGGTGCTGTTCGATGACGTTCAGCGCCAGCGGTTCGTCGTCCACGATAAAGCATTTATAAGTCTTCATCCCTGAAATTTATTTCGAGCCTGACGCTGTAGTGATCCGGCTGGTTGTCTATACTCAACTGATGGCGGTCGGGATACAGCAAGGTAAGCCTTTTCCGGATATTTTCAAGGCCGACGCCTCCGTTCACTTCGGTCTTATCCTTGCCTCTTTTTTTGCTGTTTGTAAGATGGAAAACGAGCTTTTTTTGGTCTGCAAGTAAGCGTATTTGAATGCGAAACAGCCCTTCCTGCCCTACCCCGCCGTGCTTGAAACAATTTTCGGCAAAAGGCAGCAGGATGAGCGGCGCGACTTTGACGGCGGGATTCCCAACGGCAATTTCCGACTCGATTTTCAGCTTTTCGCCGTAGCGCAATTCCTCCAGGTCTACGTAATTTTGGAGTAGGTCTACTTCTTTCGACAACGCCACTTTATCCATATTCGCCCGGTAAACCAAATAATCCAGCAGTTCGGTGAGTTTTAAAATGCTGTCGGCGGTCAGGTTCGACTTCATTAGGGCGAGGCTGTAGATGTTGTTGAGGGAGTTGAACAAAAAATGGGGATGGAGTTGCCCTTTGAGCAATTTGATTTCCGCTTCGGCTTTTGCTTTGATCAATTGTTCGTTGAGTTGTTGCTTTTTGCGGTAATCGCCAATGATGTAAATGCAAACAGCCAGCGCGATGATGGAATAATCGCGGATGATGTTTTTGAGCATTTTGTCAACGGGCATTTTGAAATATCGGTCGCTTTCTATATAATTCACCAGTTCTGCCCACTTGATCCGGGCAAAAAAGACAAATGCGGCTACGACTAAAATCCAAAAAACGAACAGTGGCCATTTGCTGGTTTTTAAATAACGGGGAACGACGTACCCGGCAATAAAATAGGTGGCCAGCATCAGCGCTGGCAGGGAAAGGAAGGTAGACTGGAAAAATCGCAGGCTCTTTTCAGGGTGCATGTGAACGAGGTTCGCAAAGTACTCCGACGCCACGTAAAGCATCCAGAACAGCAGGTGGACGGATAACTCTTTGATGTTGATTCGGTAGTGATTTTTCATGTTTTTATACTGCGCTACAAGGCAAACCTAATCACAAATTAACATTCCTATCGCGAAAGTTAAAAGCTCAAGGAGACAAACGCCCGTTTGTCGTAGCGCAACAACCGGATTCGCGCTTTTTCTTCAAAATCGGTTGTTGCTATCCATTGGCCGGTAGTTGATCTTCTTTCCATTTTTTGGGTTCAAAGCGGGGGTAAGTTTGTGGAGATTTTATTCACTAAAAATTAAAAGGTAATGAAAAAAAACATCATGAATTTCCTGCTTTCCGGCGCTGTGTTGTTGCTCGCCTGTTCCTTCACCGCAAGCCCCGTTGCGCACCCTGAAACGACTTCCGATGTATCCGCAATAGACGCTGTGCCTGTTGGCGGCGCCTACCTTATGTTCGCCGGCAAATTCGGCGGAGAAATCACCCGAAAAGAAATCGCGGAACACCAGGAGTTGGAAGTGGATGGCTGCGCCAAAGGCTCCCGGATTTTCAAATTCAACTTAGACATCACCCAGGGCGGGAAAGTGACGTCCCTGCAATCCGAATCCGGCACCCTGACCAAAGCTATGCTGGCCAAACTTAAAAGCCTTTCCTCCGGCGACGCCTTTGAATTCAAAAAAACCAAAGCGTATTTGCCAAATGGGAAAGACGTGGTGGACGTGCATGCGAAGAAGTTTGTGGTGGTGTAGTGTCTGGCTTTAAAGTCCGATAGCTGCGTTATGCTAGCCGTATGATTGGGTGACGCGGAGTTTCACGGAGGGGCTTTACTCTGTGAGACTCCGTGTTCCTCCGTGTCATAAAGGAATCCGTAGAGACTGCCCCGCTACAAGTTTTGCCTGCTGCTTTTACCCTGGAGTGGATCCTTTTCCGGTATGCCATGAAATTTCAGGAATAGATGAATAATAGAGGGACGAATTTGCAAACAAAAGTTACGCAGATCCGTTGTTTTACTAATACATAAAAACACCTCTTTCATCTTCCACAATCGCAACGACATGAAACTTTTTATTCGGCTCTGCACGAATTTCCTCAAAAGCAGCAACATCCACTTATTGACCTCACTTTTCGCTTTCTTATTCACGCCCAACCGCGCTGCTGCTCAATCCTGTGATCCCAACGGCAATTTGATCATTTTTAGCAATTATGATGGAGGGGAACTCAACATCAATGTGGATGTTGATATTGCTGACCTCCGAATCGGTATTTGCACTTACGAGCCTGTCCGAATCACGATCAGCGGATCTTTCAGCGGCAATGTGACGGAAGTCTTGTATGCGCGGGTTTAAATTCCAGTCAAAACAACAACAATTGTAATATCGGAAATTTCCCCACTTCGATCAGCGGCGTACCCACCTCGAATTATACGATCCAAACAGCACCACCGGTAACGGTAGCCAATCCCAATGGAAATAACAATGGCATCATTTGCGCGTACAGTTGCAACCTGAATAACGACCAGGGCGGCTGCAATACCATCAACCAGGTTGTTGAGTATTTTACGACCCAGTTAGGCGGCAATTTGTATGCCTTGAATGTGCAATATTGCTGCTGGCTAAACAGCACCACTTATTCCGTTGCTGCATTGAGTGGCCTGTGTTGCCAGTCTCCCAACAATGCTGTTTCAATCGCTTATACCGGGCTCCCTTTTTGCACCAATATCACGACACCCCAAAACGTGAGCCTGACGGGTAGCGGGGTCGGCACTTACAGCACAGTTCCTGCCGGACTTGCCCTTGATCCGGCAACCGGAGCCATAACCCCTTCCGCAAGTGCGCCCGGCTTCTACATCGTTACCTACACGGTGCCCGGTTGTCCCGGCACGGCTGCTACGACAACCCTTCAAATCATCAATGCTCCGGTGGCAACCATCGCTTACCAGGGGCCTTTCAGCGAAACGGTTACGACATCCCAATCGGTCGAATTGGGGCCTGCTGGTGGTTCTTTTACTTCAAGTCCGGGCGGACTCAACCTCAATGCCACTACCGGTGCCATTAACCCTTCCCTGAGCTTACCCGGGACTTACACCGTCACTTATATCCCGCCGGCATCACCTGCATGTCCTGGTGTGCCGGTTTCAACGGAAGTGACCATTACCAGCGATCCGGCGAACAATGCGGCGTTTAGCTATCCGGCGTCGAGCTATTGCGATTCGGAGAACCCGCAGCTGCCCGTTATCAGCGGTTCGGTCGGGGGGAGTTTCACCGCCACGCCGGCTGGAATAAGCCTTGATGCGAATACAGGAGCAATTAATTTGCAAAGCAGCCTTCCAGGTACGTATGCCGTCATTTACACGTTACCCGCTCCTTTCACCGCTGCGGATACTTTTACGGTAAGCGTGATTGCGGGACCACAAGTGCAGATTAGTGCCCGGGATACCCTCTGCGGACAAAGCATCACGCTTGCTGCAACCGGAACGGGTGAGTTCCTCTGGAGTTCGGGGGAAACAACCGGAGTGATTGCCGTAGCTCCGGATATCAGTACCCAATATTGCGTGACGAGCACCCTCAACGGATGTTCTGATACGGCTTGTATTCGGGTAACGCTAGACCGATCTTGCTGCAAGCTTTATGTTCCGAATGTTTTTTCGCCCAATAGCGACGGCGTCAACGACACTTTTTATCCATTTGCAACTTGTCCGTTCGCGGCTTATGAATTTTTAATTTTCGACCGATGGGGTGCCTTGATTTTCAAAAGCAATAACCCGCAGAACCGGTGGAACGGCACCTTCAACAATAAAGCTTGCAGCGCTGATACCTACCTCTATTCGATCTCGTATCAGTTTACATCCCAGCCCATAGAAAGAATTTCCGGGAGTGTGGATTTATTGCGATAGGCTATTTCACCAAATCCTCAAATCTTCAAATCCGCCCATCACCCCTTCACTGCCTTCGCCACCTTAAACCCCCGCTTTTTCATCAGCGCGTCCGTATTTGGGTCGTGGCCCCTGAATTTGCGGTAAGCTTCCGCTTCATCCATGGTGCCGCCGACGCTGAAGATATAATCGCGGAGCTTTTTGGCCATCGCCTTGTCGTAGGGGCCGCCCGCTTCGGTAAAAGCTTGGTAGGCGTCGGCGCTCAGCACATCCGACCACAAATAGCTGTAATAGCCGGCAGAATAGCCGTCGTCGGCAAAAATGTGGCCAAATTGCGGCGTACGGTGGCGCATCACAATTTCTGACGGCATGTTGAGGGCCGCAAGGTTTTCTTTCTCAAACGCGTCCGGGTCAATTTTCGCAGAGCCGGCCAAGTGCAACTTCATGTCAATCAGCGCGCTGGCAATCAGCTCAACCGTGGCAAAACCCTGGTTGAATTTAGAGGCGTTGTTGATTTTGTCCACCAAAGCCTGCGGAATAGCTTGCCCGGTTTTGTAGTGGAGGGCATATTTTTGAAGCACTTCCGGCGTAGAGAGCCAGCGTTCGAGGATTTGTGAAGGGAACTCCACATAATCCGTCGCCGTGTTGGTTCCGGAAAGCAGCGGGTAGGTCACTTTTGAACTCAGGCCATGCAGCGCGTGGCCAAATTCGTGGAACAGGGTTTCCGCGTCTTCCCAGGAAATCAGCACTGGTTCGCCCGGTTTACCTTTGATGAAATTGCAGTTGTTGGAGACAATGGTGGTGATGTCGCCGTTCAGGGTTTCCTGCTCGCGGTATGCGGTCATCCAGGCACCCGAGCGCTTGCCTTCGCGGGCATAAGGATCGAAATACCACACCCCGATCTGTTTGCCGGAAGTTTTGTCCGTTACTTTATAAACGCGCACATCGGGGTGAAAAACCGGCACATCCGTCACCTGTGCAAAAGCGAGGTTGAACAATTCGCCGGCTACAAAAAACATGCCCTCGCGCAGTTTTTCCAACTGGAGGTATTGTTTGACTTCGTCCTGATCGAGGTCATAACGGGCTTTGCGCACTTTTTCAGCGTAATAGCGGTAGTCCCAAGGCTCAATTTTGATTTTGTCGCCGGCCTTGTCTGCCAATTGCTGCATATCTTTCACTTCTTCCTTCACCCGACCGATCGCAGCAGGCCAGACTTCTTCCAGCAACGCCATTGCTTTTTCCGGGGTTTGCGCCATTTTATCGGCCAACCGCCAATGCGCATGGGTTGGGTAGCCCAGCAGTTTAGCGCGTTCGGCACGCAATTGCAGGATCTCCGTGACGAGCGCATTGTTGTCGTTGGCATCGCCGTTATCGCCGCGGTTGATGAACATGCGCCAGGCTTTTTCACGCAGGTCGCGGCGGTTCGAGTAGGTCAGGAACGGTTCGATGGAAGAACGCGTATTGGCGATGACCCAGGCGCTGGATTTGTTTTTTCCGGCGGCAGCTTCTGCAGCGGCGGTGCGAAGGTCTTCCGGCAGGCCGTCTAAGTCTTTTTCATTGGTCAATTCGAGGTATTTATTGCTTTCGTCGGCCAACTGGTGCTGGCTGAATTTCGCAAACAACCCGGCGAGTTGCTGGTTGATTTCGGCCACTCGTTTTTTGCTGTTGGCGTCCAATTTGGCGCCAGCCAGAACAAAATTCGTGTGATAGCGCCAAAGCAGGCGTTGCTGTTCGGGGGTCAGATTTTGTTTGGCCGGGTTGTTAAAAACGGCTTCGATTTTCAAAAACAAAGGCGCATTTTGGATGATCGAGTCGTCAAAAGCGGCGAGGCGGGGTTCGATGGCGGTTTGCATGGTCTCCAGTTCGGGGGTGCTCTTATTGTTTTTCCAAACTTCGTAAATGGCCTGAACGCGCTTGAGCGTCGTACCGGTTTTTTCCAGGGCTTCAATGGTGTTGGCAAAAGTAGGCGCTTCGGTATTGGTAGCGATGCCGTTAATTTCGTTGCGATTTTCGGTCATCGCCGCTTCAAATGCCGGCTGGAAGTCGGTGATCTGCACTTTGTCGAAAGGCGGCACGCCATTGTAGGCGCCCTCCCATTTCTGTAGTAGCGGATTGGCCTCGGTGGCAGACGCACCGGCCTTGTCTTCGTTTTTTTTCATACAGTTGGAAAAAAATAAGGAGATTAAAACAAGCAGGAACAAAGCGGGAATTCTGTTGACCATTTTATTTGAATTTTATTTGGAAAGTGGTGTAAAGGTAAAAAAAACCTTCCCTCCTCACGTCACATTTACCCAATTGCAGTATTAATGAATCAGAATGCCTGAAGGGAACCATCGGCGGGGAAGAGATGCTGGAGCATCACCCTGCCCCCGAAGATGTTTTTCTGCTCATCGAAGTGTCTGACACCACTCTCCGTTACGATCAAAAAGTAAAGCTGAAACTTTATGCGCACGCGGGCATACCGGAAGTATGGATTCTAAATTTACAGGGCAGATGTGTTGAGGTTTATCGCAAGCCGGAATCAGGAAGTTATCAATCCAAGGAAATTATTCCCCCGCAAGGCGACTTGCACCTTTCTGCTTTTGATCTTTCTTTTGCGGCAAGCGCAATTATTTAGAGCGCTGTCTTAAGACCTGCTTCATAAAAGCAAAGAATATTGAGAAAATAATGGCAAATAGGGAATCGGATTCCCTATTTGCCATTATTTTTAATTTGCCGGATTTTGGATAGGGGCGTTTTCCTGTCTGGCGGGAAAACCTATTGTCGCGAAGTCTAATAAACCCGTCACAACAGCGCTAATGCGTGATCACAATTTTCACCCGCTCCACAGCATTTGCATCCCGCTGAATTTCTATAAAGTAGATGCCGGGTGAAAATGAATCAACATTCAAACTTGTAATATTTGAAAATGCGGACAGGGACATGCTGTGGACTTCTCTGCCGTACAAGTCAACGAACCGAAGTTGTCCAATTTGTTGAATGTTTTTGGCGTACTCCACAGTAAGTATATCACGGACCGGATTGGGGTAGGCTCGCAACCTGGCTGAAGTAGCGGGGTATTCCGTGGCTGGGTCTTGTTCTCCTCTTTCTTCGATCAGATCACATTCCGGTTCGAAGTCAATGCCATTTCTCTACAGAATGACCTGGCAGAGATAACCGGCTTCGTCACAGGTTTTGCCTGTAATTTGCAATTGATCTTTCGCCTTGGAGGAGAGTCGGGACAAATAATCTGCTGTCAGGAGTTCCTGTTGGATCAGGGTAAATACGGTGTCGAGACGCCGATATTCCAGTTCAGTGAACGGGTCAAGGTCGCATTTCGTCTCGATTTGGAGCCACAAAGCGTCGAATGCTGTGTAATTTTCGGTGAAAAAATAATGACGTGCCAAGCGATAATCCGTGGAATATGTTTCGAGCAGGGCAAGCCACACGAGAATGGAGTCCACCTCAATGACAATGGTATCCTGCACATAATTCCGCAGAATGTTGCCCCCATCTTTGTTCATCTCTAAGCGTAGCTTGCCGATAGCGATTTCTTCTTCCTCTTGTAAAACATAATCGTTGATGAAGCGCAAGCCTTCCCTTTTTGTTATATTGCATTGGGTTAATTATTTATTTTGATTACCACGAACGTTACGCTTCCCGATTTTGCGACGTTTAAGAGCAATTTTCGGGAAGAGATTGTTCGACGGTCTTTTGGTTGTTATATAGGCCGATTCAAGTTTCAAATGCAACAGATTTTATTCTTTCAGCCAGCCCCGTGCCTGCGCCACTTCCGGGCTGCTGATGCCTGCTGCTTCGAGGTCGTCGAGGTCTTTGAGGAGCGTGGCTTTGGCGGCGGCGGGGTCTTTTTCGTTTTTCAGATAGGTTTCGTACAGGATTTTGGCTTTTGGCCAGTCGCCCCGGAACAGGTAACTATGGCCAAGGTTGGTTCTGACAAAATGCTGGTTTGAGTCAAGGGCAAGCGCACGTTCGGCGGCATCTTGGGCTTCATTAAATTTTTTGACCAAAAGATAGAACCAGGATAAGTTACCGAGCGTCCTCGCTAAGTTCGGCTCGAACTGCACGGGGTTGGTCTTGACCAATCGCTCACAGATGTCCAATGCCCGGCGAAACGTCGTTTCCGCTTCCGGCATCTTTTGAACGGTCTGGTAAAACCCGCCCAAGTTCATCGCCGTCCTCGCCAAATCCGGCTCGAACTGGGCGGGGTTTGCCTTTGCCAATCGCTCATAGATTTCGAGCGAGCGGAGGTACATCGCTTCCGCTTCCGGCATTTTTTGAACGGCGGAGTAAAACAGGCCCAAGTTCATCGCCGTCCTCGCCAAATCCGGCTCGAACTGCGCGGGGTTTGCCTTTGCCAATCGCTCATAGATTTCGAGCGAGCGGCGGTACATCTTTTCCGCTTCCGGCATCTTTTGAACATTTTTGTAAAAATTGCCCAAGTTCATCGCCGTCCTCGCCAAATTCGGCTCGAACTGCGCGGGGTTTGCCCTTGCCAATCCCTCATAGATTTCGAGCGAGCGGAGGTACATCTTTTCCGCTTCCGGCATCTTTTGAATGGTGTAGTAAAAAATGCCCAAGTTCATCAGCGTACTCGCCAAATCCGGCTCGAACTGCGCGGGGTTTGCCTTGGTCAATCGCTCATAGATTTCGAGCGAGCGGAGGTACATCTTTTCCGCTTCCGGCATCTTTTGAATGGTATAATAAAAAGCGCCCAAGTTCACCAGCGTCCTCGCCAAATCCGGCTCGAACTGCGCGGGGTTTGCCTTGGCCAATCGCTCAAATATTTCGAGCGAGCGGAGGTACATCGTTTCCGCTTCCGGCATTTTTTGAACGGTCTTGTAAAACAGGCCCAAGCCCACCGCCGTCCTCGCCAAATCCGGCTCGAACTGCGTGGGGTTTGCCTTTGGCAATCGCTCTCTGATTTCGAGCGAGCGGAGGTACATCTTTTCCGCTTCCGGCATCTTTTGAACGGCATAATAAAAAGCGCCCAAGTTCATCTGCGTCGCCGCCAAATCCGGCTCGAACTGTGCGGGGTTTGCCTTTGCCAATCGCTCTCTTATTTCGAGCGAGCGGAGGTACATCTTTTCCGCTTCCGGCATTTTTTGAACGGTATTGTAAAACACGCCCAAGTTCACCAGCGTCGCCGCCAAATCCGGCTCGAACTGCGCGGGGTTTAACCTGTCTCTTATACACATCTCCGAGCCCACGAGACTAAGGCGAATCTC
>ENA-ORBV01000104-ORBV01000104.1-microbial-mat-metagenome-genome-assembly--contig:-NODE-104-length-169696-cov-8.478307_pt1 | contig 169696 bp, 185 predicted proteins | sample MGYA00237777_ERZ505514 | MGnify/ENA primary metagenome ERZ505514 (study PRJEB26160, sample SAMN06269048) | microbial mat metagenome | isolation source: Oligotrophic lake microbial mat | place...
CCCCACTGCTGCCTCCCGTAGGAGTCTGGGCCGTGTCTCAGTCCCAGTGTGGCTGATCATCCTCTCAGACCAGCTACGGATCGTCGCCTTGGTGAGCCTTTACCTCACCAACTAGCTAATCCGACATCGGCCACTCCTGCAGCGCGAGGCCCTTACAGGTCCCCCGCTTTCCTCCTCAGAGCTTATGCGGTATTAATCCGGCTTTCGCCGAGCTATCCCCCACTCCAGGACATGTTCCGATGTATTACTCACCCGTTCGCCACTCGTCGCCAGGGTTGCCCCCGCGTTACCGTTCGACTTGCATGTGTAAAGCATGCCGCCAGCGTTCAATCTGAGCCAGGATCAAACTCTTCAGTTCAATCCAATTTTGCCAGCCCCCCGAAAGAGACCAGCGACTCACTCAAAGCAATCTCCTAAAAACAGAAATTACTACGCGTGAGTACTTCTAATACCTAAAGCTTTTATGCGAGACGGCGCCTGGAATCCTTTCACAGACCCCAAACCGGGCGATAACCCATGACCCCCTCGCATCAAGCGCCCCAAATACGAAGCACCCACACGCATCGGCTGTTTGAATTTTTAAAGAACAGTGCCGTTGCCGGCTGCCGTTTCCGGCGAAGGGCGCATTATACGGATCGGAAACAGTCGGTCAACACTTTTTCCGGGATTTTTTGCTGACAGAACAGGCGGTTTTGCCGGACGAGGGCTGGTTCCGGAAAAGCACTTCAGGACAAGGTGACTTTGGCGAACCTTCGCTTACCCACCTGCAGCACATACGGCCCACCCGGAGGCAGCTTAAGAGCCTTGTCGCTGACCTTCTGGCCGTCCACCCTTACCCCGCCCTGCTCGATCATCCGCATGGCTTCCGAGGTGCTGGCCGTCAGGCCGGCCTGCTTGAGGACCTGATACAGCAGGATCGGTTCGGCCCCGGTCGCAAGTGGAATCTCTACGAGGTCTTCGGGGATTTCCCCCTGCTTGAACCGCGCCTCGAAATCGGCGAGCGCCTTTTGCGCCGCAGTGGGGTTGTGGAAGCGGGCGACGATTTCCTGCGCAAACGTCACCTTGATATCGCGTGGGTTGCGTCCCGTTTCGACATCCTGCTTCCATTTCCTGATGGTCGCCAGGGACTCGAACGACAGCAACTCGATGTAGCGCCACATCAGGTCATCAGAGATGGACATCAGCTTGCCGAAAATCTGTTCCGGACTTTCGGCGATGCCGACATAGTTACCCAGCGACTTGGACATCTTGTTGACGCCGTCCAGTCCCTCCAGCAACGGCATGGTCAGGATGCATTGCGAGGACTGGCCATAGTCCTTTTGCAGCTCCCGGCCGACCAGCAGGTTGAACTTCTGGTCGGTACCGCCGAGTTCGAGATCGGATTTGAGGGCGACCGAGTCGTAGCCCTGCACCAGCGGATAGAGGAACTCGTGGATCGCGATCGACTGGCCGCTTCTGTACCGCTTGCCGAAATCGTCGCGCTCGAGCATGCGCGCCACGTTGTATTTCGCCGCCAGCTTGATCATTTCGGCGGAACTGAGCTTGTCCATCCAGGTCGAGTTGAATGCGATCTCAGTCTTCCCGGCGTCGAGGATCTTGAAGACCTGGGCCTGGTAGGTTTTAGCGTTATCGGCGACCTGTTCGCGGGTGAGCGGGGGCCGGGTTGCATTCTTCCCGGTCGGGTCGCCGATCAGCCCGGTGAAATCGCCGATGAGGAAGATCACGTGGTGACCAAGATCCTGCAGTTGCCGCAACTTGCTGATCAGGACCGTATGGCCAAGATGCAAGTCCGGCGCGGTCGGATCGAAGCCGGCCTTGACCCGTAGCGGGCGGCCGGTCTTGAGTTTCTCGACGAATTCGGCCTCGACGATCAGTTCGTCGCAGCCGCGCTTGATGATTTCCAGTTGTTCGTTGATATCCATGTGGAAGGGTCGGTACGTGCCAGCCGGAGCAAGGGGTCTCGCGCCAAAAGCTGGAATGTTAGTTGCAGATAGTCGGTTTCACCCAGCAGACGATTCTGCTAAGCTCCGCGCCAATAATGAGAACTAACGACGCATGTCATTGAAGAAAGAAGAAATTCTAGCGCAAAAGCGCAGTCCGAAGACAGCAGGATCGCGCCGCCATTGGCCGCTCATGGTCGCTGCGTTGCCATTTTTCGGCGTCGTGGCGGCATTCGGCATCGCGCCGGACACTGTTCCGGAGCCCGTGAAACTGCAGCATGTGGTCGAGGAGATCGCCCTTCAGGCAGCCCTGCCCACGCCTGCCGCCGAGGTTTCGCGCTTCTGGCGCGAAGAGCGCATCCAGCGCGGCGACACTGTGGCCTCCATCCTGTCCAGGCTCTCGGTGAACGACCCTGAGGCCTTCTCCTATCTGCTGCAGGCCAAGGACGTCCGTTCTCTCTATCAGCTGATTCCAGGCCGCAGCATCCGTGTGGTGACGACCCAGGAGGGCCGCCTGGAATCGCTCGCGTATGTGAACACGGATGGCCGCCGCCTGACCGTAACGCACAACGAAAACGGCTTTTCCGCGACCGAGGAAATCCCGCAAACCGAACAATGGGTGATGCAAAGCTCGGGGGAAATCGAAACTTCCCTGTTTGGCGCCACCGACGCCGCGGGAATTCCCGAACTGGTCGCCACGCAGATCGCCGAAATCTTCTCCAGCGACATCGATTTTCACCGCGACCTGCGCCGCGGCGACCGCTTCTCGGTGATTTACGAGGCACTGGCGGCCGACGGCGAATTTGTCGGGTTCGGCCGGGTCCTGGCCGCGGAGTTCATCAATCAGGGACGTACGTTCCGCGCGGTGTTTTTCCGCGACGACGAAGGGCGCAACGGTTACTACACGCCGGACGGCCGCAACATGCGCAAGGCATTCCTGCGCTCGCCGATCGAGTTTTCGCGCGTGACGTCCGGATTCTCCAATTCACGCTTCCATCCGGTCCTCAAGGCATGGCGCGCGCACAAGGGCATCGACTACGGCGCTTCGACTGGGACACGGGTCCGCGTGACCGCCGATGGTTTTGTCACCTTCGTGGGCCGCAAGGGCGGCTACGGAAATGTTGTAACGGTGCGCCATCCCAACGGTTACACCACGCTCTACGCGCACCTTTCCGGATTTGCCCAAGGCATCCGGTCAGGCAAGCGGGTCGTCCAGGGCGAAGTTGTAGGCCTGGTGGGAAGCACGGGCCTTGCAAGCGGCCCACACCTGCACTACGAGTTCCACGTTAACGGCGTGCACCAGAATCCGATGCGCCTGGCGATGCCGCCCGGACCGCCGATAAACGAACATTCACGCAGCGCTTTCCAGGACACCACCTTCCCGCTGTTCGCGCGGCTCGACATGCTGCGCAATACGGACCTCGCGCGCCTCGACTGAGGTGACAACCTCCACGGTGCCGGAAATTTCCGGTAACGCTTTTCATGGCTAGTTCGGAGTTGTATATCGGCCTGATGTCCGGAACCAGCCTCGATGGCGTCGATGCCGTCCTGATGGATTTCTCCAGCGACCGGTATCGTATCGTCGGCGACTCCTTCCTGCCTTACGATGAGGCGCTTCGCGTGCAACTGCTTGGCATGCACGAAACGCGCTTCGATGAACTGCATGAGGCGGCATTGCTCGGAAACAGGCTCTCGCAGATGTACGCGAGCGCAACCCGTGTATTGCTGCGCAAGTGCGGCGTTCGTGCGGAGGAAGTCCAGGCACTGGGGTGTCACGGACAAACCATTCGCCATCGCCCGGACGCGGGTTATACGACGCAACTTGGCAGCGGCGCCGTCCTCGCGGAGCTTACCGGTATCACGGTTGTTTGTGATTTCCGCAGCCGCGATATCGCGGCCGGCGGGCAGGGCGCTCCCCTGGTCCCGGCTTTTCACCAGGCGGTGTTTTCCCATCCTTCCATCCACCGCGTGATCGTGAATCTTGGAGGCATCGGCAACCTCACGGATCTGCCTGCATCCGGCCGCGTACGCGGATTCGATACCGGTCCGGCAAACATGCTGATGGATGAATGGGTCCGGAAGAACAGCGGCGCCTCGTTCGACAAGGATGGCGCCTGGGCCGCAAGCGGCAACGTCGTGGAAGAATTACTCACCGCTTTGCTGGGTCACGAATACTTTTCCCGCAAGCCTCCCAAAAGCACCGGCAGGGATCTTTTCAATCTCGCCTGGCTGCAGTTGTATCTGACGGGAGTGGAGGAAGCGGAGGATGTGCAGGCGACATTGCTCGCATTGAGCGCAGCCAGCGTGGCGCAGGATATCAAGTTGTATTGCGCGGGGTCCGAGGAAGTGTATGTCTGCGGCGGCGGCGCGCGCAATACCGCATTACTGACATCCCTCAGGGCGGCCTTGCCGCACGTGACGGTGTCCACGACGGGCGATCTTGGCATTGATCCCGACTGGGTCGAGGCCTGCGCGTTTGCGTGGCTTGCCCGCCAGGCGCTGCATTTACGTCCTGGCAATCTCCCGACCGTGACCGGTGCCATCGGCTCGCGGGTGCTGGGCGCGATCCATCCGCGTTAAGCCAATAAAAGACAGGGCAAATATAAAAGGGCGGCCCCGATGGCCGCCCTTAACTTTGTCCGGTATTCCGCTCAGGCGGAGAACGAGGAACCGCAGCCACAGGTGGAAGTGGCATTCGGATTCTTGATCACGAACTGGGCGCCTTCGAGACCTTCCTGATAGTCGATCTCTGCGCCGGCCAGATACTGGTAGCTCATCGCATCGATCAGCAGTACGACGCCATCCTTCTGCATCGAGGTATCGTCTTCATTGACGTCTTCGTCGAAGGTGAATCCGTACTGGAAACCCGAGCAACCTCCGCCGGTGACGAACACCCGAAGCTTGAGCTCGGTGTTGCCTTCCTCGTCGATGAGCTCCTTAACCTTCCTTGCCGCGCTGTCTGTAAAGACCAGCGGGGACTGTATTTCTGCGACTGCGTTCATATCCTGCTCCTTGAGAGAGGCAAATCAACCATCCGGCGAAAACGACCTGGCCGCCGGTATGCTGGTCAATCGCCGCCTGAACCCGACCCCTTTAGCGACACGACCTTAAGGGCCGCGTCGTCGTCCTGGTGCACCAGTCTTCCCTGCACGACCGCGCCGAGCTGAATTTCCAGGGTACGGTAGTGCACATCTCCTGTGACATTCGACTTCGGTTGCAGTTCGACATACTCGCCACCATGCACGGGCCCGATGACAGTACCATTGATTACGGCATGCGAAACCCGTATTTCACCCTCAATTTGGGCCTTTTCGCTCAATACCAAGGTGCTGGGCTGGCCATCGGTGGCGGCAACATTGCCACGCACCCGGCCGTCGACGCGCAGGCCCCCGGTGAATTCGATATTCCCTTCAACGATCGTGCCCGAACCGATCAGGCTGTCGATCCGGTTCTGTGGCTTGGTGGGTTTGCTTCCGAACATGAGATCCCCCGCTCAGGATAAGGTGACTGTCTGGATCGAGACTGGTGTCGGATTGCCGTTTTCCAGCACCCGAACCTGCACCTTTTTGATGACAGCGCCGGGCGGGACCATGAAAGTCCCTTCAACGCGTTGATAGAACTTGAAGACCAGATTATACGCCTGCGCGTTTTCGTCCTGCTTCGGCAGGCTCACCACTTCCGATTTGGCGCCGTTCTCGTAGTCGACGATGAACTGCAGCCGGCCATGGAACTCCTTGACCCGTTGCCTGGACTGGACGATGAGCAGGCGATAGCGGTATTCGCCCGGCAGCGCGTCCTGCTGTACCCGGAAGCGGTTGATGCTAATGCCTCCAGGTTCGCTGCCTGAAGCCATCAGCGTCTGGAAGAAAGCCAGGTCTTCCTTGAGAAGCGCATTTTCCTCCGCCAGGTTGCGGATCTGCGTCGACAGGTTGCCGTGAGTGGCAAGTTCGATCTGCAGCTGCCGTTCCGCGGCGGCAATCTCGCGCCGGATCGCTGCATTCTCGTCTTTAAGGCGGGTGTTCAGATCCTGCAGTTGCGACTGTTCGCGCAGCGCCTCGCCCTGGTCGAACCCCGCATACTGCCGGCCGAAATCGTACGTCAGCCATCCGATCCCGAGGACGACACCCCCGAGCACCGTGAAAATCAACCATCGCAGGTACCAGGGAACGTGGGTGTGCACCGCCACTCTGGGAGCGGCAATGCCAAAACGGCGCTTGATGGCGCGGATCAGGGTCACGGCAACAGGGGTACGTGCTCGATGCCCATGGACTCCGGCAATCCAAACATCAAGTTCATGTTCTGCACGGCCTGGCCGGCAGCGCCTTTGACCAGGTTGTCGATGACCGACAGGACCACCACCGTGTCGCCGCCCCCAGGCCGATGCACCGCAATGCGGCAGACGTTGGCGCCCCGTACTGAACGCGTGTCGGGATGGCTGCCCGGCGGCAGCACATCGACGAATGGTTCCGTTGCATAGCGCTTCTCGTACAGCATTTGCAGATCGACGTCTTTGGTTAACTGCGCATACAGCGTCGCATGGATGCCGCGGATGGCGGGTGTCAGGTGCGGCACGAAAGTCAGTCCCACCGGTGCACCGGCCATGCGGCTCAGCCCCTGACTGATTTCGGGAAGATGCCGGTGCCCCGGCACGCCGTAGGCCTTGAAATTATCGGAGGCTTCCGAGAAAAGGATTTGCACTTCCGCTTTTCTTCCGGCGCCACTTACCCCCGATTTCGCATCGGCAATCAGATGCGCCTTGTCGACCACGCCGGCTTCCAGCAAAGGAAGGAACCCCAGTTGCACCGAGGTTGGATAGCACCCGGGATTCGCGACCAGCCTTGCCTTCCTGATTTGTTCGCGATTGACCTCAGGCAGCCCGTAGACCGCTTCCTCGACGAGGTCCGGACAGGCATGGGACATCCCGTACCATTTCTCCCACACAGATATATCCTTGATGCGGAAATCGGCAGCAAGGTCGATGACCTTCACCCCGGCCTTGAGCAAGGCCGGAGAATCCCCCATTGCAACGCCGTTCGGCGTGGCAAAAAAGACCACATCGCACTTTTCGAGCAAACCGGCTGCAGGATCAGAGAAATTCAAGGACACGCGACGGCGCAGGCTGGGAAACATGTCCGCCACCGGCGTGCCGGCCTCCTTGCGTGAGGTGATTACCGCAAGCTCACTTTCGGAATGGGTCGCCAGGATTCTAAGCAACTCCACACCGGTGTAGCCTGTGCCGCCGACGATTCCTATTTTTATCATTTTGTCCAATGACTTATGATGAGAATTGATGATATAACCGGAGCAGCATTCTGCGCAACCGTTTCGCTCGGCCGGTGTGCCCTGATGCTGGCCGGATTCAGCGAAGAACTGCCGGCACGGAAACAAAAAAGCCGCCCGGAGGGCGGCTTTTCTTGATATTCGCTTATCGCTTGGAGAACTGTTTGCGGCGTCGGGCCTTGTGCAAGCCCACTTTCTTCCGCTCCACTTCCCGCGCGTCCCGGGTAATCAATCCCGCCTTGCTGAGTACCGGCTTTAGCGATGCATCGTAATCGACCAATGCTCGGGAGATGCCATGTCGGACGGCGCCAGCCTGGCCCGACTCGCCGCCGCCATCGACATTAATCATGATGTCGAATGTATCCAGATGATTGGTCAATACCAGCGGCTGACGCACAACCATGCGGCCGGTCTCGCGGGAAAAGAATTCATCGACCGGCTTGTCGTTGACGATGATCTTGCCTTTGCCGGCCTTCATGAAAACACGCGCCACCGCGCTTTTGCGGCGGCCGGTTCCGTAGTTGTACTGGGGATACTGGGGAGTGGCCATTCGAATTCCTAAACGTTGAGGTTCTGCGGCTGCTGGGCGGAATGCGGATGTTCCGCACCACCGTAGACCTTGAGCTTCTTTAGCATTGCGTAACCCAGCGGCCCCTTGGGCAGCATGCCCTTCACGGCCTTCTCCAGCACACGGCCCGGAAACCGGGCATGCAGCTTGGTGAAGTTCGAGCTGTAAATACCGCCGGGATAGGTTGAGTGGCGATAATAGATTTTTTGTTCGCCCTTGTTGCCGGTCACGCGCAGTTTCGTAGCGTTGACGACCACGATGTAGTCACCAGTATCCACATGGGGCGTAAAGATAACCTTGTGCTTGCCGCGCAGGCGTTTTGCGATTTCCGCGGCCAGACGCCCCAACACTTTGTCGGAGGCATCGATCACGAACCAGTCGCGCTTCACTTCATGCGATTTGGCTGAAAAAGTATTCATGGCGGTTGTCCGCGGAGGGGTAATTTGCGAAAGCCGCGTAGTGTATTGGAATGGCCCAATCCTTGTCAAACCCTTTCCCACAGCTCAAGTAGAGGATTTCTAAGCCTAAATCGGAATATCCGAGAGCCGCCACCAATCATCTGAAAAATGCGACATCGGTTCCACTACGAACTCCGCAGCGACGCCAAGTGCTTTTATGACAAGAAAATTTGGTGAATAATGCGCCCTCCCCAGATGTCCGATCCGCCTCGCCACAATCCCTCTATGCGCAAGCTTTGGCTTATTTTTTCCCAGGCAGTGACCATCAGCCTGGCCGCCCTTTTCGTGGTTGTGACGCTGCGGCCCGACCTCGTTTCCTGGGGTGGGCGCAACGGCGGCATTGTCACCGTCCGTGAAACCCAGGATGGGCCACACGACCGTCCCACCGCCTCGCTGAGTGCCGCCGCGAAAAAAGCGATGCCTTCGGTAGTGAATATCTTCACCAGCAAGGAGGTGAAGGTTCCACGCCACCCCTTCATGGATGATCCCCTGTTCCGGCGTTTCTTCGGCGATCAGCTCGATGGCGATACCCAGCACAGCTCCAGCCTCGGCTCCGGCGTCATTATCGGCCCGGAAGGTTACATCCTGACCAACCACCACGTGATCGAGGCCGCCGATGAAATCGAACTGGCGCTCGCCGATGGCCGCAAGGCCCCCGCCAAGATCGTGGGCACCGATCCCGAGACCGACCTTGCCGTGCTCAAGGTCAATCTCACCGATCTGCCCGCCGTGACCTTCGGCAATCCCGGGAAACTGTCCGTAGGCGACATGGTGCTTGCGATCGGCAATCCATTCGGCGTCGGACAGACGGTGACCATGGGAATCGTCAGCGCGCTGGGCCGCAGCCACCTGGGCATCAGCACCTTCGAGAACTTCATTCAGACCGACGCGGCGATCAACCCGGGGAATTCCGGGGGTGCGCTGGTCGATTCCACGGGCAATCTGGTGGGCATCAACAGCGCGATCTATTCGCGCAGCGGTGGCTCGCTGGGGATCGGGTTTGCGATTCCTGCGGATCTGGCCAAGCAGGTTATGGAACAGATCGTGCGAACGGGCTCGGTGACGCGCGGCTGGATCGGCGTTGAAGTCCAGGATATCTCTGCCGAACTTGCCGAGTCATTCCGGCTGCCGAATACGAATGGCACGTTGATCGCAGGAGTTCTGCGCGGCGGACCGGCCGACAAAGCGGGGATCAAACCGGGTGACATTCTGCTTTTCGTGGAAGCCAGCCAGGTCGTCGACTCGACCAACATGCTGAATCTGATCGCCGCGCTTAAGCCGGGCCGGGAGGCAACGCTCAAGATCCTGCGCAATCGCAACGAGGTTCAGATCAAGGTCGGCGTGGGCAAGCGGCCGAAGCCCAATCGTCGCGGCGAGCTCGAATAGGTACTAGCCCGCCGTCCTCGATTCGGGTTCCGAAGCAGGGGGCTTCACCAGCCACTGCGCAACGAGAATGCCGATTTCGTAGAGGATCCACAGCGGCACTGCGAGCATAATCTGCGACACCACGTCCGGCGGCGTGAAAATGGCGCCGATGACGAAGGCCCCGACGACGACGTATGGCCGGATTTCCTTCAGCTTCGCTACGGTCACCATCCCCATCTTTACCAGGATCACGACCGCGACCGGCACTTCGAACGTCACGCCGAAAGCGAGGAAAAGCGTGAGCACGAAATCGAGATACTTGCCGATGTCGGTCATCACCGCAACGCCCTGGGGCGCGACAGAGACCATGAAGTGGAATACAACCGGAAACACCAGGAAATAGGCGAAGGCTATGCCGCACAGGAACAGCAGGGTGCTGGTCACGATCAGCGGCACCACCAGTTTTTTTTCGTGCACATACAGGCCCGGCGCGACGAAAGCCCAGATCTGGTACAGAAGGTACGGCAGCGCGATCACCAGTGCCGCCATCATCGTGACTTTCACCGGAACGAAGAAGGGCGCGGTGACTTCCGTCGCGATCAACTGGCCGCCTGCTGGCAGCGATGCGAGCATGGGTTGCGCCAGGAAATTGTAAAGCTCGCTCGCCCAGGGAAATAAGCAGATGAACACCAACAGCAGCGCGATCACGCAACGCAGCAGCCTGTCCCTGAGCTCGATCAGGTGCGACATAAATGAATCAGGCTCTACGGACATCGCAAACCTTTGAAGGGTGGAAGTTCGGTGCCGGGACGGCTCAGGCCTGCTTATTTTCCGGTGCGGGATTATCCAGGCCCAGTTCCATCTGCGTTTCCGCAGACTCCTGGGCTGCCGGAGATTCCGCCTTTTCGGCTATGGCGCCATCGGTAGGCTGGGCTGCCGGAGGCATCAACTGGATTCCGGTCATCGGCGCCACGGCTGCCTGCGCCTGCTTCTCCAGTTCGGCACCGGCCTGCTTGACTTCGGACTCGATGAAATTGACCTGCGTGCTGACCGACTGCTCAATGGAGCGCGCGGCGTCCTGCATGGTTGACTGCAGCTTGCGCAGCTCATCGAGTTCGATTTCGCGGCTGATGTCGGCCTTAACGTCGGTTACATACCGCTGCATTCGCCCGAACAGGTGGCCCAGGGTTTTCGCCACGCGCGGCAGCCTTTCCGGGCCGATCACAAGGAGCGCAACGACGCCGATTACGAAAAGCTCCGAAGCCCCGATGTCAAACATGGCGGCGCGGGAACCAGACGCTGGCGCCTAGCCCTTGGTCCTGTCCTTAACTTCGGCGTCGATGGTCTGCCCGGAACCGGAGTTCTCAAGCTTGGCGGCGTTCTTCTCGTCTTCGGAGCTTTTCATACCTTCCTTGAACCCCTTGACCGCACCGCCCAGATCCGAACCGACATTCCGCAGTTTCTTGGTGCCGAAAATCAGCAGCACCACCACAAGAACGATCAACCAATGCCAGATGCTGAAGGAACCCATCGCTTTACTCCCGCTAAAAAAACTTCAATTGGATCGCTGAATCATTCCCGGCAGCGGATCCTGGCCGCCCAGCACATGCATGTGCACATGAAATACATCCTGGCGCCCTACGCGCCCGGTATTGACGATGGCGCGAAATCCGTCCGGCGAACCCTGCTCCCTGGCCAGCCGCTGCGCCAGGACCATCATTTTGCCCAGAACCTGCTGATGCCGTTCGTCCACGTGGGCCAGCGACTCCAGGTGCTCTTTCGGAATTAGCATGAAGTGCACCGGCGCAACCGGATCGATGTCGTGGAAGGCGAGGATCTGATCGTCTTCGTACACCTTGCGGCTGGGGATCTCGCCCCGGACGATCTTGCAGAAAATGCAGTTATCGGCGGCCACTGATCAATCCTTGCTAATTCTGTCCGCCAGGCAGTCCCGGCTTACCTGGCCCGTGACGCTTTTTCATCCACTCCCGAAATCCCTTCGCGGCGCTGCAATTCGGCGAGCACGTCCTCGGGACGCAGACCATGCCACGCCAACATGACCAGGCAATGAAACCAGAGGTCGGCAGTCTCGCGAACGATATGAAGTCTATCACCGTCCTTCGCCGCCAGCAGGACCTCAGCTGCCTCTTCGCCAACCTTTTTCAGCACCGCATCGTGGCCTTTGGCGAACAGGCCCGCGACATAGGAATTCCCCGCGTCGGCCCCCTTTCGGGCTTCTATCGTGTCGGCCAGCCGTTGCAGAATCTCAGCATCCATTATCGCCCCGGCTTGTAGATTTCGTTCGGATCCCTGACTAGCGGCTCGGACTCCACCCAGATTCCGCCATCGAGACGGCGAAAGAAACAGCGGCCGTGCCCGGTGTGGCAGGCGATTCCGCCGACTTGCTCCACTTCCAGCACGACGACATCGCCATCGCAGTCGAGCCGGACCTCCTTTACATGCTGCACATGGCCCGATTCCTCGCCTTTGCGCCACAGCTTGTTGCGAGAACGCGACCAGTATACCGCCCGTCCGCTGTGCACCGTCTCGGCAAGCGCATCGCGGTTCATCCATGCCAGCATGAGCAGCTTGCCGGTGGCGGCTTCCTGTGCGATCGCGGGGACCAGCCCGTCGGCGTCCCACGCCACTTCGTGCAGCCACGCATCGCTCACAGGCGCACCTCGATGTTGTGCTCCGCCATGTACTGCTTGGCCTGCAGTACCGTCAGTTCGCCGTAGTGGAAAACGCTGGCCGCAAGCACCGCATCGGCCTTGCCTACCGTAATCCCGTCCACCAGGTGCTGCATGTTACCGACCCCGCCGCTGGCGATGATGGGAATATCAAGCGCTTCGGAAAAAGCGCGCGTCAGCTCCACGTCGAAGCCCGCTTTGGTGCCGTCCCGATCCATGCTGGTCAGCAGAATCTCTCCAGCACCCGCGGCCTGCATCCGCCTGCCCCACTCGAGCGCATCGAGCCCGGCAGGCCGTCGCCCCCCGTGGGTAAAGACCTCCCAGCGCAATGGCTGCGATCCGGGCACCCGCCTGGCATCCACTGCGACGACAATGCATTGAGAACCGAAGAATCCCGCCGCGTCCTCGACCAATGCGGGGTTCTGCACGGCGGCGGTATTGATGCTGACCTTGTCGGCACCGGCGTTCAGGAGCCGGCGCACGTCGCCGACCTCGCGCACGCCGCCGCCGACTGTCAGCGGGATGAACACCTGCGTGGCGACTTGTTCGACGATGCCCAGCATCAGGCCGCGCTCGTCCGAACTCGCGGTGATATCCAGGAAGGTCAGCTCATCGGCACCCTGCTCGTCATACTTGCGGGCGATCTCGACCGGATCTCCGGCATCCCGGAGCGAGACGAAGTTCACGCCTTTGACTACACGTCCGCCGGTCACGTCGAGGCAGGGAATGATGCGCTTTGCGAGGCCCATGGTTCTATAGGGTGGGGGGATTGAGAGGCGGTGCAGGTGCGGATTTCTTGTCGATTCGCGCCTGCCATCGGCGCACTGATGACTTCGGATTGCGGGTGGGAAAGCCGGCCGGCCTTCCGGCCGGTCAGGCCCCGGATTCCCTGGGCTTGGCCATCCTGTCGGCCAGCTTCTGCGCTTCCACGAAATCCAACGTGCCTTCGTAGATTGCGCGGCCGGTTATGGCGCCGATGATGCCCTCGCCTTCTGCCTCGCACAGGGATTTGACGTCCTTCAGGTCGGTAATGCCGCCGCTGGCGATTACAGGGACTGTCAATTCGCGGGCGAGATCCACGGTGGCCTTGAGGTTCACCCCGCTCAACATGCCGTCGCGGCCGATGTCGGTATGGATGATGGCTTCCACGCCGTAATCCTGGAATTTCTTTGCTAGATCGATGACGTCGTGGCCGGTCATTTTCGACCAGCCATCGACCGCCACTTTGCCTTCACGCGCGTCAAGGGCCACCATGATGTGGCCCGGGAAGGCATAGCAGGCGTCGTGCAGGAATCCCGGTGTCTTCACCGCCGCGGTACCGATGATGATGTACGTGATGCCGTCATCCAGATAGCGTTCGATCGTATCCATGTCGCGAATCCCGCCACCCAGTTGCACCGGGACGTCGTCGCCAAGCGCCTTCACCACGGACTTGATCGCCTCCTCGTTCTTCGGCTTGCCGGCGAATGCGCCGTTCAGGTCCACCAGATGGAGCCGTCTCGCGCCTTTTTCCCGCCAGAGCCTGGCCATGGCGGCGGGGTCTTCGGAGAAGACCGTCGCATCCGCCATCAAGCCTTGTTTCAAACGGACACAATGTCCATCCTTGAGGTCAATTGCCGGGATGATCAGCATGATTGGGACATGGATTCGCAGGGCGCGAGGAGGCAGGGAGCGCGGTTAGGACGAGACAGTATCGGTACGTATCGGCGTGAGTTCTTTATCAGGCGCTCGCAGCAGGCACCGCGGATCGGTCCAATGACCCACGGAATGTTCCGTCCCAGGAGACGAAATTGGCCAACAGGCGAAGGCCGGCGGACTGGCTTTTTTCGGGGTGAAACTGCACGGCAAAAATGTTATTCCTCGCGACCGCGCAGGTAAAGCCGTAAGCGTAGCGGCTTATTCCCGCCACCAGCGCCGGCTCCGGCGTGTCAACGTGATAACTATGCACGAAATAGAAACGGCTGGCATCAGCAATTCCTGCCCACATCGGGTGGGACCGGCTCTGATACACTTGGTTCCAGCCCATGTGCGGCACCTTGAGCTTCTCGCCGCCGGCGCCGGTCATTCTGTCGGCCGGGAAGCGCACCACCTTCCCGGGCAGGACGCCCAGGCCCTTGACGTTGCCTTCCTCGCTGCTGTCGAACAACATCTGCAGGCCAATGCACAGGCCGAGGAAAGGCTTGCTCCGGGTTGCCTCCAGGATCGGCTGGCGCAGGCTGCGGGCGTCCATTTCCCGCATGCAATCCGGCATGGCGCCCTGCCCGGGAAACACCACCCGGCTGGCGGTCCGGATCACCTCGGGATCGCTGCTTACAGCCACCGTACTGCCCGGCGCGACCCTTTCCAGCGCTTTTGCCACCGAGCGCAGGTTGCCCATTCCGTAATCAATGACGACGATATCAGCCATGCGACGGATGCGCCTGTCAGAGGCTTCCCTTGGTGGAGGGCAGCATGCCGCTTGCGCGCGAATCGAACTCGACCGCCATGCGCAGTGCCCGCCCGAACCCCTTGAAGATCGTTTCGGCCTGATGGTGCGCGTTGCGGCCCTTGAGGTTGTCGATGTGCAGGGTCACCTGGGCATGATTGACGAAGCCCTGGAAGAATTCATAGACCAGGTCGATATCGAAATCACCGACCAGCCCGCGCGCATAGTCGACCGCATATTCCAGGCCCGGACGACCCGACAGGTCGATGACCACTCGCGACAAGGCCTCATCGAGCGGGACATAGGCGTGCCCGTAGCGGCGCACGCCCTTTTTGTCGCCGATCGCCTTGGCAAACGCCTGCCCCAACGTGATGCCTACGTCCTCGACCGTGTGATGCGCGTCGATGTGCAGGTCGCCCTTGGCTTTGATCTCCAGGTCGAGCATCCCGTGACGGGCCACTTGGTCGAGCATGTGGTCGAAGAAACCCACGCCGGTTGCCAGCGAGGACTTGCCGGTACCGTCCAGATTAAGCCGGACTTCGATCTGCGTCTCGAGGGTATTGCGGTTAACTTGTGCCTGGCGCATGGGATTCGCTACGGGAAATGGGATTTATCCTAACTCAATTAGGGCATGGCCGACGTACGGGATACAACCGCCTCGCTGCCCAGGACCTCGCGCAGCGCCCCGGTCAGCAGTTCGCACTGCGCGTCCGTTCCGACCGTGATGCGCAGGTAGGGCGCGATCCGGGCCGGCCGGCTGAAGTTCCGCACCACGATGCCGCGTTCCCGCAGTCGGGCGGCGAGATCCGCCCCGTCGTGCTGGGGATGCCGCACGAAAATGAAGTTCGCCGTCGAAGGAACGCTCTCGAAGCCCAGCTTTTCGAGGCTGGCAACCAGCTTCCTGCGGCTCTCCATGACCCGGCGCCAGGTTTCCTCGAAGTAGGCTTCATCCTCCAGTGCCGCGGTCGCACCCGCCTGGGCGAACCTGTCCAGCGGGTAGGAATTAAAGCTGTCCTTGACGCGATTGAGCGCCTCGATGAGAACGACATCGCCGATGGCATAGCCGACCCGCAAACCGGCCAGCGAACGCGACTTGGAAAGCGTATGGGTGACCAGCAGGTTGGGGAAACGCGAAACAAGCGGCACCACCGACGCGGCGCCAAAATTCACATAGGCCTCGTCGACGACCACGACCGAGCCCGGATTCGCCCTCAGCAGCCGTTCGATCTCCGTCGCTTCCAGGGAACGCCCGGTGGGCGCGTTCGGATTCGGAAAAATGATCCCGCCGTTGGATTGCAGGTAGTCGTCGACCCGGATCTCGAACGATGCCGACAAGGGAATTTCGCGGTACTCGATGCCGTACAAGCGGCAATACACCGGATAGAAGCTGTAGGTAATGTCCGGAAACAACACTGGTGCTTCATGCTTGAGCAGCGCCTGAAAAGCATGTGCCAGCACCTCGTCGGAACCATTGCCCACAAAAACCTGCGCCGCCGAAACGCCATGGCGCGAGGCGATGGCCTGACGAAGGCGGTCGCTCGCGGGATCGGGATAAAGCCGCAGCGTATCCGCCACTTCGGCACGCAGCGCCTCCAGTACGCGCGGACCCGGTCCATACGGATTCTCGTTGGTATTGAGCTTCACCAGGTTGGCCAGCTTGGGCTGCTCCCCGGGCACATAGGGCGTGAGTCCGTGAACCACGGAACTCCAGTAGCGGCTCATCGGTGGAACCGGTACTGCGCGGCCTTCGCGTGCGCCGGCAAGCCTTCGCCGATCGCGAGTTCCGCGGCAATGGCGCCCAGCTTGCGCGCCCCTTCCGCCGAGACCTGGATCAGGCTGGTGCGCTTCTGGAAGTCATAGACCCCCAGCGGCGAGGAAAAACGCGCGGTACGCGCGGTCGGCAGCACGTGGTTCGGACCGGCGCAATAATCGCCGATCGCCTCCGAGGTATAGCGACCCAGGAATACCGCGCCGGCATGGCGGATCTTCTCCAGCCAGCGCTGCGGCTCTTCGACCGAAAGCTCCAGGTGTTCCGGCGCGATCCGATTGGCGATCGCGCAGGCCTCGTCCAGATCCTGCGTTTCAATCAGCGCACCGCGCCTCGACAGTGACGCGGCGATGACCGCAGAGCGGGGCATTTCCTTGAGCTGCCGCTCGATGCTGGCCGCCACTTTTTCGATGAATGCGTGGTCGGGACAGAGCAGGATCGCCTGCGCCATTTCGTCATGTTCGGCCTGGGAGAACAGGTCCATCGCCACCCAGTCGGGATCGGTCCTGCCGTCGCAGATCACCAGGATCTCGGACGGGCCGGCGACCATGTCGATGCCCACCACGCCGAACACCCGGCGCTTGGCCGCCGCCACATAGGCATTGCCCGGCCCGACGATTTTGTCCACCTGCGCAATGCTGCGCGTGCCGTAAGCCAGCGCGCCGACGGCCTGGGCGCCGCCAATGGTGAACACGCGGTCGACGCCCGCAATGTGCGCGGCCGCGAGTACCAGCGCATTTCGATCGCCGCCCGGCGTCGGTACCACCATGATGATCTCACCCACGCCGGCCACCTTCGCCGGCAGGGTATTCATGAGCACCGTCGACGGATAAGCCGCCTTGCCGCCCGGTACATAGACGCCAACGCGGTCAAGAGGTGTGACTTTCTGCCCCAGCGTCGTACCGTCGGCCTCGGTGTACTGCCACGAAGCCAGCGGCTGGCGCTCGTGATAGGCGCGAATCCGCGCCGCCGCCTGGGTCAGCGCGTCGCGTTGCGCGCCGGGCAGGCCTATGAGCGCGCTTTCCAGATCGGCCTTGCCGATCTCCAGCTCCGCCATCGCGTTCGCATTCACCCGGTCGAACTTGCGGGTATAGGCCAGGACCGCCTCGTCCCCCCGTTGCTTCACGTCCGCCAGGATAGCGGCGACCACGTCGTCGATGCCCGGATCCTGAGAACCCTCGAAGGCCAGCAGCGCCGCGAGCTTCGGCTCGAAGTCGGCATCGCGGGTCACCAGTCGCGCAATCATTGCCATGTTCAGGAATTCGCTACCGCAGCGGAGAAAGCATCGAGGATTGGCTGCAGCTTCGAACGCTTCAGTTTAAGCGCAGCCTGGTTGACGATCAGCCGGGCGCTGATCGGCATGATTTCCTCGACCGCTTTCAGGTTGTTGGCGCGCAGCGTGTTGCCGCTGGAGACCAGGTCGACGATGGCGTCCGCCAGCCCGACCAGCGGCGCCAGTTCCATCGAGCCGTACAGCTTGATAAGGTCGACGTGCACGCCCTTGCCCGCGAAGTGTTCGCGCGCGGTCTGCAGGTATTTGGTGGCCACCCGCAGGCGCGCGCCGCGGCGCACCGCCCCTTCGTAGTCGAAGCCGTCTTGCACCGCCACCATCATTCGGCACTTCGCGATCTGCAGATCGAGGGGCTGGTACAGGCCCGAGCCGCCGTGCTCCAGCAGCACGTCCTTGCCGGCGATGCCGAGATCGGCTGCGCCATGCTGGACATAGGTCGGCACGTCCGAGGCGCGGACGATGATGATGCTGACGTCCGGATTGTTGGTACCGATGATCAGTTTGCGCGAGGTTTCAGGGTCTGCGGACGCGATGAGGCCCGCCGCCTTCAGCAGCGGTGTCGTCTCCTCGAATATGCGCCCCTTCGACAGGGCGATCCTGATGCTCATTGCCTTTTTCCGGTCAGTGCGCGCGCTTGATCCGCGCGCCCAGTTGCGACAGCTTCTCTTCGATGCACTCGTAGCCGCGATCCAGGTGATAGACCCGGTCCACCAGCGTATCGCCCTTCGCCACCAGCCCCGCCAGTACCAGGCTTGCCGAGGCCCGCAGGTCGGTGGCCATCACGCTGGCGCCCTGCAGGGCGGGTACGCCCTGGACGACCGCGGTATTGCCTTCGACTTCTATGTTGGCGCCCAGGCGGCGTAGCTCCTGCACATGCATGAAGCGGTTCTCGAAAATCGTTTCCGTCACCATGGCGGTGCCTTCCGCCACGGCATTGAGCGCCATGAACTGCGCCTGCATGTCGGTTGGAAATGCCGGATAGGGCGCCGTGCGCAGGTTCACCGATTTCAATCTGCCGTTGGTAGAGAGATGGATCCAGTCCTGCTCATGCTCGATGTGCACGCCGGATTCGCGCAGCTTGCCGATCACCGCTTCGAGGATGTTGGCGCGCGTTCCCTTCAGCTTGACATCGCCGCCGGTCGCCGCGGCGGCGACCAGGAATGTTCCGGTCTCGATCCGGTCCGGCATCACCCGGTGCGTGGCGCCATTGAGTTTTTCCACTCCTTCAATGGTGATCACGTCGGTCCCCGCGCCCCGGATGCGCGCGCCCATCGCGTTCAGGCATTCGGCCAGATCCGTGACCTCCGGTTCGCGGGCGGCATTTTCGATGACCGTCGTCCCATCCGCCAGCGTCGCCGCCATCATCAGGTTCTCCGTGCCAGTCACGGTAACCAGGTCCATGACGATGCGGGCCGCCTTGAGCCGGTTCGCCCGGGCGTGGATGTAGCCCTGCTCGATTTCGATCTCCGCGCCCATCGCCTGCAGGCCTTTGATGTGCAGGTCGACCGGGCGCTGCCCGATGGCGCAGCCGCCGGGCAGGGACACGCGCGCCTCGCCGAAGCGGGCCACCATCGGGCCCAGCACCAGGATGGACGCGCGCATGGTCTTGACCAGTTCGTAGGGGGCGGACAGGTTATGCAGCTTCGCCGCGGTCAATCCCACCCCGAGTTTTTCGTCGAGCGAGACCTCCACTCCCATTTGCGCAAGCAGGTTGAGGGTGGTCGTCACGTCGCGCAGGTGGGGAACGTTCTGCAGCCGCAGGGTTTCCGGCGTCAGCAGCGCCGCGCAAAGGATGGGCAATGCGGCGTTCTTGGCGCCGGAAATGCGCACTTCCCCGGTCAGCGGCACGCCGCCCTGGATGACTAGTTTGTCCACGAACGCTTTCCGGAAATCAGCGCGAGGCCCAGTCCTCGGGCGTATAGGTCTTCATCGACAGCGCATGGATCTCTTCGCGCATGCGGTCTCCCAGCACCCGGTAGACCACCTGATGCTGCTGGACGCGCGTCTTGCCGCGGAATTCGGGGCTGACGATGACGGCCTCGAAATGAGCGCCGTCTCCGGCCACTTCGAGGTGGTCGCAGGCGAGCTTTTCCTGAATATAGGACTTGATCTGTTCCGGGGTAACCACTATGCCTGTTCCGATCGGCTGATATGGCGTCTCAGTGACGCAGCTTGTAGCCGCGCTTGAGCAGCGCCAAGGTGGCGAATGATAAGGCCAAAAGGGAGCCCGCCACAATCGCGAGGCTGAGCCACGGCGATACGTCGGACACGCCGAAGAAGCCGTAGCGGAAGCCGTCGATCATGTAGAAAAAAGGATTGAAGTGTGAAACCTGCTGCCAGAAATCAGGCAGGGAGTGGATGGAATAAAACACCCCCGAAAGGAAGGTCAGCGGAACGATGACGAAGTTCTGGAAAGCCGCGAGCTGGTCGAACTTGTCCGCCCAGATGCCGGCAATGATGCCGAGGGTACCCAGGATCGCCGCCCCGAACAGGGCGAACGCCAGGATCCAGAAAAGGCTGTGGATCGTCACGGGAACGAAAAACAGGGTGACCAGCAACACCCCCAGCCCGACCAGGAGGCCGCGCACCGCGGCGGCCAGCACGTAGGCGCCGAAGAACTCCAGGTGCGACAGCGGCGGCAGCAGGACGAACACGATGTTGCCCGTCACCTTGGACTGGATCAGGCTGGACGAGCTGTTGGCGAACGCATTCTGCAAGAGGGACATCATGACCAGGCCCGGCACCAGGAAAGCGGTATAACGCACGCCCGGGTAGACCTGGACATGGTCCTCGAGCACGTGCGAGAAGATCATGAGGTAGAGCAGTGCCGTCAGGACAGGGGCCAGGATGGTCTGGAAGCTCACTTTCCAGAACCGCAGCAATTCCTTGTAGAACAGCGTGAAGAATCCGGCCATGCCCTATTCCCTGCGCATGATCTTGACGAATACTTCCTCGAGATCAGCCTGTTCCAGCTCCATGTGGGCGATCTCGAGCCCCTTGTCGCGCAATTCGGCCAGCACGTTTTCGACTTCCCGGTATTCACGCAATACCAGTTCGTATTCACCGCTGGTTTGCGCTGCCGCGAGCATGGGCTTCAGGCTCTCGGGCAATGTGCCGTTGGCCAGACGCAGCCGCAAGTGGGTGCCGGAATGGCCCTTTAACAGGTTCGCCGTCGAATCGAGCGCCACCAGCTTGCCCTGCTTGAGCATGCCGACACGGCTGCACAGCGATTCGGCCTCATCGAGGTAATGGGTGGTGAGCACGATAGTGTGGCCATCCTGGTTCAACTGGCGGACGAACTGCCACAAGGCCTGGCGCAGTTCGACGTCCACGCCCGCCGTGGGTTCGTCGAGGATGATGACCGGCGGCTTGTGCACCAGCGCCTGGGCCACCAGCACCCGGCGTTTCATCCCGCCCGACAGGGCGCGCATGTTGAAATGGGCGCGGCCGGTGAGGTCCAGGCGCTCCATGACCTCGTCGATCCATGCGTCATTGTTGCGCAGCCCGAAGTACCCGGACTGGATGCGCAGGGTCTCGCGCACTGAAAAGAAGGGATCGAATACCAGCTCCTGGGGCACTACGCCGAGCTTGCGGCGGGCTTGGCGGTAATCGGTCACGACATCATGGCCGAGGACCTTCAGATGGCCCGAGTCGGCGCGCGCCAGGCCGGCCAGGATGCTGATAAGCGTGGTCTTGCCCGCCCCGTTCGGGCCGAGCAGCGCGAAAAACTCACCGCATGGGATTTCCAGGTCGATGTCGCAGAGCGCGCGTAAGGCGCCATAGCTCTTCGACACTCCCTTGATTTGGATGGCTGGGACCACGACGAACCCGGGTGACCGGCGGCTAAAGGCGGCTACTCTGCCGCAATCGGTATCAGGTCGGCAATCCCGTAAAGATGGGTAAGGCTGGTCAGGTTGTTGCCGAGGTTGGCAAATGCGATGTCCCGCCCCTGGCGTTTGAGCTGCCGAGCCCACTCCAGCATGAGGCTGAGCGCCGAGGAATCCGCCGCCTTGACGGCGGAGAAATCCACGAGCGGCCGCTTGCCTTCGAAGCTGCGAATCCCGTCGGCAAGCAACCCGGCCACGGTGTCGAGCGTAACCGCCCCCTCGACCAGATAGCGATCCCCTTCCCGCTTGATCATGTCACTGCTTGACCGGTGCAGGTTTGGCCTTGTTCTTCTCGACCAGGCTTTTCAGGAGCCCGTCGAGGCCGCCATTCTGGATTTCCTGCGCAAAAAGGTTGCGATAATTGATGATCAGGCTGGCCCCGGCCACGCGCACGTCGTAGACCTTCCAGCCATCCGGCGTGCTTTCCATGTCGTAGTCCACCGTAACGGGCTGGGCTCCGCCCGGAAGCTTGATCAGCGTCTGGACTACCGTCTCCGCATCACCCGCGCTCATCCGATGCGGCCGGTACTCCATCGCAATGCCGGTGTAGGCGGTGAACGCCGCGGAGTAGGAACGGACCAGCAGCGTGCGGAATTCACCGGTCAAGGCCTGGCGCTGCTCAGGCTTGGCATCGCGCCAGGGGCGGCCGACCGCCAGCCGGGTCATACGGTTGAAGTCGAAATGCGGCGCCACCTTTTCCTCGATCAACTGGGTGATCCGCGTGGTGTTGCCGGCACGGATTTCCTTGTCCGAGCGGATGATGTTGAGGACCTCCTCGCTGGTCTTTTTCACCAGCGCGTCCGGCGCGACGGTCTGTGCGCGCACTTCGACGGCCATGACGGCCACCGCGGCCACAAGAAGGCAGAACAGCGTTTGCACGTATCTCGATTTTGTTCTCATAGTCTCCGCTACCACGTCCCGTGTTGATTACTTTTTTTCCGTGCCGCCGGAGTTGTTCTCCGCCGCCTTGCCGTACAGGAACTGCCCGATCACTTTTTCCAGCACGATCGCCGACTGGGTGAGTTTGATGCGGTCGCCGTCCTGAAGGTTCTGCTCGTCGCCACCGCCGTCCATGCCTACGTACTGCTCGCCCAGCAGGCCTGCCGTCAGGATGGACGCCGAAGAGTCCTTAGGAAACGGATAGTGCTTGTCGATGCGCATCGCCACATTGGCGCGGAAGGATCTCGTATCCAGCGCAATCCCCTCGACCCTGCCAACCACCACGCCCGCGCTCTTGACGGGCGCCCGCACCTTGAGGCCGCCGATGTTATCGAACTCGGCGATCACCTTATAACCGTCGGACACGCTGACGTTGCTGGCGTTCCCGACTTTGAGCGCAAGAATGAACAATGCGACAACGCCCGCCGTCACAAAGATCCCGACCCAAAGGTCCAATGTAGTCCGTTTCATGGCTCAAACCCCCGTAAACATAAACGCCGTCAGCACGAAATCCAGCGCCAGAACGGCAAGCGCAGAAGTCACGACGGTGCGTGTGACCGCGTGCGAAACGCCTTCCGCCGTCGGCGGGGCGTCATAGCCTTCAAAAAGTGCGATCGCGGTCACGGCCGCCCCGAAAACAACGCTCTTGATCACCCCGTTCAGGATGTCGCTGCGCAGATCGACGTTCGCCTGCATTTGCGACCAGAAGGCGCCGGAATCCACGCCGATGATCACCACGGTTATGAGATAGCCGCCGAATATGCCCATGACGCTGAAGATCGCCGCCAGCAGAGGCATCGAGATAAACCCGCCCCAGAACATCGGGCTGAGCACTCGCGCGAAAGGATCGACGGCCATCATCTCCATCGCCGACAGTTGTTCGGTCGATTTCATGATGCCAATTTCCGCGGTCATGGCCGAACCGGCCCGGCTCGCGAACAACAACGCGGCCACCACCGGGCCAAGCTCCCGCACCAACGAGAGCGCGACAAGCGTCCCGACGGCTTCGGCAGAGCCGTAACGCTTCAGGGTTTCGTAGCCCTGCAGACCGAGCACCAGGCCCACGAACAGCCCGGACACGATGATGATGATCAGGGAAAGCACGCCGGCGAAATGAATTTCGTCGAGGGTGAGCTGGAAGCGGCGGAACGACATCGACGAGCGCGCCAGGACCAGGCCGATGAAGCGGGTGGCGGCACCCAATCGCCATACGGCGTTGATGGTGCGATGGCCGACCAGCCGGATGCCGAATGCGAGGGCGCCGATCATCCGCCGCCCAGCCCAAGGTCGTCATGATAAGAAGGCGCCCCGTAGTGGAAACGCACCGGTCCGTCGCTTTCGGCATGGACGAACTGGTGCACGAAGGGTTCGCTGGAGTCCCGCACCTGCTGGGGAGTTCCTTCCGCAACGACCTTGCCGCCGGCCAGGAAGTAGACGTAGTCCACGATCCTCAGTGACTCCTGGACGTCATGCGTCACCACGATCGAGGTAGCCCCGAGCGCATCGTTGAGCTTGCGGATGAGATTGCCGATCACGCCGACAGAAATCGGATCGAGCCCGGTGAACGGCTCGTCATACATGATGAGCCTCGGATCGAGCGCGATGGCGCGGGCCAGCGCAACGCGGCGGGCCATGCCGCCGGACAGCTCGGCAGGTTTCAACGCCTGCGCCCCGCGCAGCCCGACCGCGTCCAGCTTCAGGAGCACCATATCCCGGATCATGCTTTCCGGGAGGTCCGTGTGTTCGCGCAGCGGGAATGCCACGTTCTCGAATACGCTGAGGTCGGTGAACAGTGCGCCGAACTGGAACAGCATGCCCATCTTGCGCCGCATCGCGTAAAGCTGCGAATGCGAAATGCCATGCACGGGTCCACCATCCACGAGCACCTTGCCGCGACCGGGTTTGAGCTGGCCGCCTATAAGGCGCAGCAATGTCGTCTTGCCCGTGCCGCTGCCGCCCATGATCGCGACGACCTTGCCACGCGGGAAGCGCATGTCGACCCCTTGCAGGATCGGACGTCCATCATAGGAAAACTCGACTTGCGAGAATTCGACGAGATTATCGGAAGGCACTGAATTTTCGGGAGACACCGGCGGGCCGGAAAGCGGAAATCGAAAAAGCATTGTAGCGGAGAGCCTCACCGGCCGCAGAAGGCTTGCATGTTGTCGCATTTGCGTGCACTTTTGCGCAACCCGATTTTTCGACCAGAACGTGACCCAGAACGAAACCCCTCCGAGCAGCGCAATCCGTTTCAGCGGATTAAAGAAATCGTACGCAGGGGTGGTGGTGCTGCGCGGACTCGGCATGTCCGTTCCCGCCGCCCGCACCTTTGGCCTGGTCGGCGTCAATGGCGCGGGCAAGACCACACTGATTAAATGCCTGCTGGATTTCTGTGAGTTCGACGCGGGCGCTGTCGACATTTTCGGCGTCTCGAGCCGGGAGACACGGTCGCGGTCGCGCCTGGCGTTCCTGCCGGAACGCTTCGTTCCACCCTATTATCTGACGGGCGGGGACTTCCTGCGCTACATGGCGACCCTGTACGGTCGTGAATTCAGGGCTGCCGAGGCGGAGAAGGCACTCACCGACCTCGATCTGGACCCGACGGCCCTGAGAAAGCCTGTCCGCGCTTTTTCCAAGGGAATGACGCAAAAACTCGGGCTGGCGGCCTGCCTGTTATCGGGACGGGAACTACTGGTGCTCGATGAGCCAACCAGCGGGCTCGATCCCAAGGCACGTGCCCTGCTCAAGCGCCAGTTGCAGAATGCGCAAGCCGCAGGTCGCAGCATATTCTTCACCTCGCACGCGCTTGCCGACGTTGACGAGTTGTGCGACGAAATGGCGGTACTGCACAACGGTGAACTCCGTTTCAGCGGCACGCCGGTAGCGTTGCGCCAGCGCTTTGCCGCGGACAGCCTCGAGCAGGCCTACCTTGCCTGCATCCGGCAGGAAACCGGGCTCGAACCGTAAGCGTATGAGCTATCTGGCCTATCTGTCACAATTGGAGAATCCGAAAACCATGGGGACATGGGTGCAAGCACGATGGCTTTGACTCCGCTGAAACCCGAACTTCTGATTGTCGACGACGACCCCCTGATTACCGACACCCTGGATTTTGTCCTCAGCAAGGACTACAGCGTGCGCATTGCCGACTCGCGCGCCCAGGTGAAAAGCCTTTTGCGTCAACTGGACTCTCCGCCGGACCTCGCGCTGGTGGACCTCGGACTGCCGCCGACGCCTCATCGTCCTGATGAGGGCTTCCGCCTCATCACGGACCTCGTGGCTTACTCCCCCTCGATCAAGATCCTGGTCCTGTCCGGGCAAAGCGACGAGGCGAACGCGCGCTATGCCCGTACTCTGGGCGCGGTGGAATTCATCGCCAAGCCCTGTGAACCGGAAGTCCTGAAAGGACTGCTCGCCAAGGCCCTGCGCATGGCCGAGGTCGAGCACAACGAGGCCAAGTCGGATACCGGCATCGTTGGCAACGGTATGGCCATCCGCAAACTTCACGAGCAAATACTGCAATATGCGAACGCCCCGTTCCCGGTGCTAATCGAAGGGGAGTCGGGCAGCGGCAAGGAACTGGTCGCCCAGTCGCTGCACCGGCAGGGATCGCGGGCGGCAAAGCCGTACCTGGCTCTCAATTGCGCCGCGATTTCGCCGACGCTCGTTGAGCCCACCCTGTTCGGCTACGTCAAGGGGGCCTTCACCGGTGCGACGACCTCCAGATCGGGATATTTCGAAGACGCGCATGAAGGAACGCTGTTCCTCGACGAGATCGGAGAATTGCCCCAGGAACTCCAGGCCAAGCTGCTGCGCGTCCTGGAAAACGGCGAGTACCAGCGCGTCGGCGAAACCCAGAGCCGTGTGTCGAACGCGCGCGTGATCGCCGCAACCAACCGCGACCTGCGGCAGGAAGTGCGCGCGGGACGCTTCCGTACCGACCTTTATCACCGTCTGTCGGTTTTCTCCGTCGTCGTGCCGCCGCTGCGGGATCTGGCCGAGGACAAGATCAAACTCCTGGACCACTACGCGACCGTGTATTCCCAGCAGAGCGGCGTAAAGCCGTTCCAGCTCGACCGGCAGTCGATGGAGCTGTGGACCAAGTATGGCTTTCCCGGCAACGTGCGGGAACTGCGCAACATCGTCATCCGCCTCACCACCAAATATGCCGGCCAGGCGATCAACAGCGAGCAGTTGCTGGGCGAATTCGACTGGGAGGACGCCACCCCGTCCGTACCGGAAACGAGCCATGGCAAGGACTTCAAGACTGCGATGGAATCGGCGCGCAAGCTTCTGCAAACGCAGAAGCGGTTCAACCTGGACGAAGCGCTCAGGGACCTCGAGCGCAGCTACGTCGAGGCGGCGCTGGACATCACTCACGGCAACCTGAGCCAGGCGGCCAAGCTGCTGGGAATCCACCGCACGACCCTGTACAGCCGAATGCAAAACTACGCCGCCGCAGGGGAGGAGAAATAAATGTATTACGCGTTCTTCGGTCTCAAGCAGCCGCCGTTCAAGATTACGCCGGACACCGAAGCCTTTTTCGAAGGCGGCAACCGCGGCGCGATACTGGAAGCGCTCATCTATGCGATCACCCACGGCGAGGGAATTATCAAGGTCACCGGGGAAGTCGGCAGCGGCAAGACCATGCTGTGCCGGGTCCTGCAGACGCGGCTGCCGGAGAACGTCGAGAACGTCTACCTGGCCAATCCCAGCGTGTCGCCCGAGGAAATCCTGCATGCAATCGCCTTCGAACTGCAGTTGCCCCTGGCCCGGGATGCCACTCGCCTCGAGGTCATGCATACGCTGAATTCCTATCTGCTCGAACGCCACGTACAGAAGCGCCAGGTGGTGGTCTTCGTCGAGGAATCCCAGGGTATGCCGCTGGGCACCCTGGAAGAAATCCGCCTGCTGTCGAACCTGGAAACCCAGCAGCACAAGCTGTTGCAGATCGTGCTGTTCGGTCAACCCGAACTCGACGAAAACCTGCGCCAGACGCAGATCCGCCAGTTGCGTGAACGCATCACCCACAGCTTTAACCTGGCCCCTCTGGACGAAGCCGATGTCAGAGCCTACCTGGCGTTCAGGCTCCATGCTGCGGGCTATCATGGCCCCGACCTGTTCAGCCCCCGCGTGATCGCCTATATGACGAGGGCTAGTGCCGGACTGACGCGGCGGATCAACCTGATCGCGGACAAGGCCCTCCTGGCGGCGTTTGCCGAAAGCACCCACAACGTCAACCTCGGTCATGCGAAGGCTGCGGTAAGAGACAGCGAGTTCAGCGAGGTCCCGGCGACAAGGGTCTCGTCGCCGCTGGTCTACGCATTGGGAGGCCTCGCCGCGGGCGGATTGCTCGGGGTGGCCGCGCTGGCGGCTTATCTAGCCTTGTCGGCCCCCCGCGATGTTCCCCTGTCCGTGGCGGCGGCTCCTGCACCGGCCCCTGTCGGAGCGGCGGTCCAACCGTCGGAAACTGCCGCCGCCGAAACCCCTGCGGCAGAGACTGCCCCCGCGGTCCAGGTGAGCGCCCCGATATCTGCGCCCGTCCCACCAGCAGATTTGCTGGAACAGCGTTTGCTCTCTACCGACGAGTGGTTGGGCCAAGTGGGGCCGGAGGCCTACAGCATCCAACTGCTCGGCACGAACGACCCGGAACTCCTAAGAGAGTATTTAAAGATCATCGGTAAATATCTTGAAATTGAAAAGGTTTATGTGTACCGTACCGTTGCGAATAAGCGTCCCTCGTTGACAGTTTTGTACGGCACATTTGCTGATCGGTACGAGATCCGTCGGGTGCTGAAAAGCCTGCCGGCGGAACTGCAGGCGAACCTGCCTTATACGCGGACAATTCAGGGTATTCGTGCCGAAATTGCCCGCCACCGGTCATGACGAAACGCCTGCCGCGGACGGGCCGGCCGGCCGGCCGTGGCAAGCTGACTGCAAACGCGAGAGCTTAGGGCAAAGTTGACAATGGGTATTCGGGGGGGACAAGGGTCCAGGCTCCGGCGAGCCTTGCGGCCCGCCGGTCAGCACATTGCCGTGGGCCGTCACATCATGCCTATGCGCGTCTTATTTTCAACTTGTGTCGCTGCCGTTGTGTTCAGCCTGCCCGGCTGCGCTTACAAAGCCGCCGTTCCGCCGTCGCGGGGCCATATCGACGCAAGCCAGATTCCGCCGAACCCCCAGGAGAAAATCCTTCCGCCGGTAACCCGCAGCGTCTTCGTACCGCCTCCGCGTCCCCAGGTCAAGGTGCCGACCTACAGCGTAGTGGTGAATGAAGTTCCGGTCCGCGAACTGCTGTTCGCACTGTCGCGCGACACGAAACAGAACATCGACGTCCACCCCAATATCCAGGGCCTGGTGACGCTGAACGCAATCGACGAAACCCTGCCTGCGATCCTCGAAAGGATTTCCCAGCAGGTGAACCTGCGCTACCGCAGCCAGGGCAAGACCATCATTGTCGTCCCCGATACGCCCTATTTCAAGAATTACCGCGTCAACTACGTGAACATGAACCGCGACTCGAGTTCCAGCATAGGAGTCAGTGGCGAAATCAGCGGAGCGTCAGTCGGCGGAGGAGCCGGCGGCCAATCGGGCGGCCAAGGCGGCGGCGCCAACGCATCCACGTCCAAGGTCGATACCAAGTCCACCAACAATTTCTGGGAAGTCCTGCGGCAGAACATCGAGAGCATTCTTTCGGCCAGCAAGGCAATCAATCAGAACGCGGACCAGCGCGCCGCCCGCGCCGAAGCGCAGAAAGCTGCCAATGAAGCGCGCATAGCGCAGGCCGAAGCGGTGTCCCGCGCAGGCGCCAACGCGCAGCAGCTATTCAATACCGCATTCCCGGAAGCGGCCAATGCGCCCTCGGATGCCAAGAACGAGATCGTGGTCAATCCGATCACCGGCACCATCACCATCCTGGGCACCGAAAAGCAGCAGGCGCTGATCCAGCAATACCTGGACAGCGTGGGCTCTGCCTCGCAACGCCAGGTGTTGATCGAAGCAACCATCGCGGAAGTCAGGCTGTCGAACAACTACCAGGCGGGAGTCGACTGGAGTCGCATCGCGACGGGCACCGGATTCACGTTCAACCAACTGTTGCTGGGCGCTCCGCCCACCGGCGCGCCCCCCGGCCTGACTATCGGCTACACGAACGCGACCTCGGATGTCGGCAGCATCAACGTTTCGCTGCGTTTGCTCGAGCAGTTCGGCAATACCCGGGTGCTCTCGAGCCCCAAACTGATGGCGCTGAACAATCAGATGGCGCTGATGAAGGTGGTGGACAACATTGTCTATTTCACCATCGAGGCCGACACCAATACAAATCAAACTACTGCGGTTACAACCTTCACGTCATCGGCTAAGACGGTGCCGGTAGGCCTGATCATGAGCGTTTTGCCACAGATCACGGAAACGGGCTCGGTCAATCTCACGGTGCGCCCGACAATTTCCCGGGTGACCCGATTCGTGAGCGATCCTAATCCGTCTCTGCGGGCCGGCACTGGTACACCAATTCCCAATCTGATCCCGGAAATCCAGATCCGGGAAATGGAATCCGTGCTCCAGGTCGGCAGCGGCCAGACCATCATCCTGGGCGGATTGATGCAGGACGATGTGCGCCGGGACCGCGACCAGATACCCGGATTGGGCAACATCCCGCGGGTCGGCGAGGCGTTCCAGTATCGCAACGAGGCCGTGTCGAAAACCGAGTTGATCATTTTCCTCAAGCCCACGGTTATCACCAACCCCTCGCTGGATAGCGACGAGTTGAAGATGTTCCAGCGCTTCCTGCCCGTGATGGACAAGACCGGGAAGACGCCATGAGCCTTCTGTTGCAGGCGCTGCAGAAAGCCTCAAAAAACCGGGCAGACGGAGAAAGGCAACCCGGTCCCGATCCTCTGGACTCGGACGAGCTTACCCTCGAGCCCATGGGCGCGGCGGAACAAGCCGCGCAAAGGGAACCCGCGGCGGCGATTCTTTCTTCGCCCAGCCCCGCGCAGGCTGCGGCAATCATGCAGGCCCGCCGCGCTCCAGCGTTCGACCCGATCGACTACGCACGCGAGCATTACATGGTCGTGTTCATCGCGGCCGCCGTGCTGGCTGCGATAGGCTATGGGGCCTATGTCTATATCCAGGTCGCGAATCCGTCCTGGTTGAGGTCGAAACCGAGCGCGGCGCCCGCTACTCCGCTCGGGGCTGCGCCAGGACCGGCGCCAAGCGCACCAATTACCGCAGCCGCTCCCGAATCGGCTGCAGCCAAGATAAGCGGCATGCCCGCCGGCAGCCAGACGGCCACGGCTGCCGCCGCAATTCCGGCGGCAGTGGCAGCCCAACCGGCAATCTCGGCCTCAAGCCCCAGTCCAGGCGCGTCGCCCACAATTGACGATCCCACCGCGGGAGCTCAACCCCGACCCACCGTGATTGCCGAAACTTCCCCGGTCCGGGCTGCAGTCTCCCGTCCGCGACGCGCCGCGAAGCTGACGGCGCGCCAGTTGGACGAAGACGGCGTGGAAACCGTAGTGCTGCGATCGGCCGGTCCCGCGAGCACGAGTCAGGACAGTGCCGGAACTCCGCCGACGGTGGCCAGCACAACGCCGGATCTGACCCGTGCATACGAAGCCCTCCTGGCCGGCGACAGCGCTCAGGCCAGGACGTTTTATTTGCAAGTTCTCGACGCAGACCCGAGGAATATCGACGCCCTGCTGGGTCTGGGCGCCATCGCCTCGAAGGAGGTGCGCGTCGAAGAAGCCGTCGGATATTATCAGCGGGTACTAGAGCTGGAGCCGCGCAACGTCTATGCGCAGGCCGGGCTGATCGCAATCATGGGCGGGGCCGACCCCGCAGCCAGCGAGACGCGCCTGCGCCAACTGATTGCCCGCGAGCCCTCCGCATTCCTCTATTTCACGCTCGGCAACCTCTATGCCGATCAGGGCCAGTGGCCGGGCGCGCAGCAGGCCTATTTCCAGGCCCATCAGTCGCAGCCCGACAATCCCGACTACGCATTCAATCTCGCCGTGGGCCTGGAACACCTCGGGCAGACCCGGCAGGCGCTGGACTATTACCGCAAGGCGCTCGACCTTTCGTTCCGCAAGGGCCGCGCCAACTTCGACCAGAACCTCGTCATCCAGCGCGTCGGCCAGCTTTCCTCCCGCGTCGAACAGTGACCCAGTAATTTTCACTATGGCCGAGCAACGCAAGAAGCTTCGCCTCGGCGAACTGCTGGTGCAGCAGGGCCTGATCACGCACGATCAGCTACGCATCGCGCTGACCGAGCAGAAATCCCAGAACATCCCGATCGGCCGCCTGCTGGTGCGCCTGGGCTTCGTCACCGAAGCGGTGATTCGCGACATCATGGCGCGGACCATCGGCCAGGAGAGCATCGACCTGACGCAGGTGCTGGTGGATGCCGAAGCCCTGAAACTGGTGCCACAGGAATTCGCCCGCCGCCACCGGCTCCTGCCCATCGCCTACGACGCCGAACAGAACATGCTGGTGGTCGCCATTACCGAAGTCTTCAATGTGGTCGCCCTGGACCAGTTGCGCGCTACGCTGGGGCACAACATTCAGATGAAGACGGTGCTCGCCGGGCAGGCGCAGCTCGACGAGTTCATCGACCAGTTTTACGGATTCGAGTTGTCCGTGGACGGGATCCTGAGGGAAATCGAAACCGGGGAAATCGACTACCAGAGTATCCAGCATGGCGGAGCGGACGAATACACCCAGCCGATCGTGCGCCTGGTCGGCGCGCTGCTGGTGGATGCGGTGAAACGCGGATCCTCTGACATCCACTTCGAGCCGGAATTCGCCTTTTTGCGCGTGCGTTACCGCATCGACGGCGTGCTCGAGCAGATCCGCAGCCTGCACAAGAATTACTGGCCGGGAATCGTCGTGCGCTTGAAGGTCATCAGCGGCATGAACATCGCGGAAACCCGCGCGCCGCAGGACGGGCGCCTTTCGTTGAATCTCAACGGCCGGCCGGTGGATTTCCGGGTGTCTTCGCAGCCGACCATCTGGGGCGAGAACATCGTTTTGCGTGTGCTTGACCGGGAAAAATCCATCATCAGCCTGGAGCAGATGAAACTGCCGAAGCAGGTCATGTCCAAACTGAACCTGATGCTGGCGCGGCCCGAGGGCATCCTGGTCCTGACCGGACCCACCGGCAGCGGCAAGACAACTACGCTCTACTCGCTGCTGGCGAAGCTCAATGTCGAGTCGGTCAACATCATGACGCTGGAAGATCCAGTGGAGTATCCCGTGGCGATGATGCGACAGACCTCCGTTAGCGAAGCGGCAAAGATAGATTTCGCCAACGGCATCCGTTCGATCATGCGTCAGGACCCGGACATCATCCTGGTAGGCGAGGTGCGCGACAAGGACACGGCGGAAATGGCGTTTCGTGCCGCGATGACAGGGCACCAAGTGTTCACCACGCTGCATACCAACTCTGCGCTTGGCACTTTCCCACGCCTGCTGGACATCGGCATTGCGCCGGACATCATGGCCGGCAACATCATCGGCATCATTGCCCAGCGCCTGGTACGCATGCTGTGCGTGCATTGCAAGGAGGCCTACGCGCCTTCGCTGGAGGAACGCCAGTTGCTCGGACGGGAAGTCGATGGCGAGCTCAAGATTTTCCGGCCTGTGGGCTGCAATCGCTGCAACCACCGCGGCTATCGCGGCCGCACGGCGGTCATGGAAATCCTGCACATGGACGCCGATCTCGACGAACTGGTCGCGCGGCGCGCAAGCCCTAAGGAAATGCGTGACGCCGCGGTCTCCAAGAACTTCAGGCCCTTGGCCGAAGAAGGCGTGCAGCGCGTCGTGGACGGCAGCACGAGCCTGGCCGAAGTCGCGCGCGCGATAGACCTGACGGGACGCGCCAGATAGCGGCCGGGGGAATGCGACGATGGCAGCTTTCCAGTACAAGGCGATAGACCGGACCGGGCGGCCGGCACGCGGCAAGCTCGACGCCGCCAACGAGGTGGATCTCGAATTGCGCCTGAAGAAGATGGGGCTGGACCTCATTACTTCGCGGCTGCTGCGCAGCCACTCGTCCACGCTCGGCGCAGGCACCATAACCCGCCAGGATCTGATCACCTTCTGCTTCGACTTGGAGCAAGTATCACGGGCCGGCATCCCGATTCTGGACGGCCTGCGCGACCTTCGCGATGGCATGGAGAACCCGCGCTTCCGCGAGATTCTCACGTCGGTCCTCGAGGACATCGAAGGCGGTAAGACCTTGTCGCAGGCGCTGTTCGGATTTCCCCAGATCTTTCCGTCGGTGTTCGTAAGCCTGGTCCGTGCCGGGGAATTATCTGGCACGCTGACTGAGGTCTTCGAGAACCTCGGCGCAACGCTCAAATGGCAGGATGAATTGGCATCGCAAACGAAGCGCCTGCTGACCTATCCGGCACTAGTCTTTGTGGTCGTACTGGCAGTCATGATCTTTCTTTTGTTGTATCTGGTGCCACAGGTCACGTCCCTGTTGAAAACCATGGGGCTGCAGCTCCCCATCCAGACCCGTATTCTGATCTGGGTGTCCGAATTCACCGCGACCTGGTGGCCGCTGCTTTTATTCCTGCCAGTAGCGGCATCGGCGACAATCGGCTTCCTGGCCAGAACCAATCCACGCGTCCGATATCTGCTCGACTACACAATCCTACGCCTGCCCGTGACTGGAGAAATTCTGCAAAAAATCATCCTTGCACGATTCGCCAATTTCTTCGCCCTGATGTATCGGTCCGGTATCACCATCCTGGATGCGATCAAGACCAGCGAGGGCATCGTCGGCAATCGTGTCATCGCCGAGGGATTGCAGCGCATCGGCCAGCAGATCAGTGCGGGCGAGAGCCTGTCAGAAGCCTTCCATAACCTTGGCATGTTTCCTCCCTTGGTAATACGCATGTTGCGGGTGGGTGAAAGCACCGGCGCTCTCGATACTGCCCTGCTCAACATCACCTACTTCTACAACCGTGACGTGCGCGACTCGGTAGATAAGGCCCTGAAACTGCTGGAACCGATGCTTACGCTGGTGCTGGGTGGCATGCTCGCCATGGTACTGTTCTCGGTTCTTACCCCGATCTATGACGTCATCGGAAAGATGAAATTCTGATCATGAGCCTGAAGATCCTTGTCTGCGTTTCCGCAGATCAAGCCACCGTCGGCCTCTGGAAGCGGCGCAGGCTGGCCGGGTGCAGTCGTTTCGACAACGACGAAGCCGGCTGGAATGCGTTCAACAACTACCTGATCGCGGCCCGGGGTCGTACGGCCTATGTCATGGCCGACACGGTGGACGAAGACTACCGTTTCGAGACGCTGCCCCATGCCAAAGGTAAAGACCGCAACGAAATGGTGGCACGAAAGCTGAAGCAGCTTTATCGCGGCACGTCCTACCATACCTATTCGCTGCAAAGCCGCGAAGCCGACAAACGCAAGGACGACCGCTATCTGTTCGCGGCATTCACCAGTCCGGAGCTGCTTTCGCCCTGGCTGAAGGCCATCAATTCGCAGGGCCTGCCCGTCGCCGGTGTTTATTCCCTGCCGATGGTGAGCGTATCGCTGCTCGGCCACCTCAAGCTCAAGCACCAGAATCTGCTGGTGGTCACCAAGGGTCTCGCGGGTGTGCGCCAGACTTTTTTCAAGGACCTGAAATTCCGCATCAGCCGGCTGACGCCTTTGCGGGAAACGGTCGAGTCCGCGGATCAGTACTACGCGGATGAGGTCAGCAATACACGCATGTACCTCGACGCGCTGACCATCACCCACGTCGACGACACGCTGCAAGTGGTGATCCTCGATCAGGACGATTCTCTTGCGGGGCTGCCGGCCGCGATTTCTCGCGGGCGACCGAACATGCAATGCACTTTGCTGAACAAGGCGGACATTGCCTCCCGCTTCGCCGTAGCCCCGGCCGAACTGGAAGCCTCCACGGACGCCTTGCTTCTGCATCTGCTGGGCGAAAGCACCCCCTCACATAACTTTGCACCGCCGCAGGTTACCCAGGGCTTTCAGCTCTACCTTGGCCGGCGTCTGGTATATGCCGCGTCGGCGGCATTGGTGCTATTCGCATTGGTCTGGAGCGGATCGAATGTGTTCGATACGATGCGTACCCAGGACGAAACAGCGACGATGCGCCAGCAAACGCAGGAGTATCAGACGCAGTACCAGCAGGTGACAACTCAGTTCCCCGAAGCGTCCACCACAACGGACAATCTGCGCCATACGGTCGAGATTGCGGACCAGCTACGACAAAGCGTACGCATGCCCGAGCCGATGTTCGCCGTGATCAGCCATGCGCTCGACGCTTTACCGCAGATCCAGCTGATTCGTATCGAATGGAAGTACGGCGCACCGGCCGAACCCGGCAATTCGCAGGCGCCCGCCGCCACGGGAGGAACGCTGGTGCAGACCGGAATACTGCGTGGCGAAGTCAGTCCTTTCAACGGCGACTACAAAGGCGCAATGACGCTGATCAACGCGTTCGCCATGCAACTCGCCGCGGACCCCAAGGTGGCCGAGGTGCGCGCTCTCAAACTGCCGTTCAATGCAAGTTCGGATTCGGGTATGACGGGCAGCACGAATACGCCGGGTGGCGCCGGGGGGGCGGAGTTCGAGTTCGCCGTAACGTTCATGGCGGGAGCATGAGCATGGCCCTGACGCTTAAGGATTTCGCCTCGATGAGACTGCCGGTCGCAATCCTTGTCGCGGCACTGATCGTGGCGGCGGTCCTGGTCAAGTTCTCCTCCGTGCAGAACAAGGTGGTGGAGACCCAGCGCCGCGCACAGGCTGCCTCCCTAAAGGAGGTGCGCGACCGCTATCTGCGCTCTGGTGAAGAGCACGAGGCCCTCCTTCGATATCTGCCGGCCTATCGCAAACTGCAGAGAGAAGGCCTGGTCGGCTCGGAGCAGCGGATCGAGTGGATTGAGGCTCTGCGTGCCGCCAACAAGCAGGCCGGGCTGTTCGGCGTGACCTATCAACTGGAGGCGCGCATTCCTTTCAACCTGCCGGGCGAGGGCAACCCCGCATCGCAGTTCCTGCGGCAGTCCCAAATGAAATTGTCCCTCGGTCTGGTGCACGAGGGCGACCTCATGCGTTTCCTGGACCTGCTGGCATCGCAGCGAAGCGGGATGTTCTTCATCCGCAGTTGCATCATCGATCGCCCTGTCCGGATCGATACCCCCGCGCCCCGGCAACCGAACCTGAACGCCCAGTGCGAACTGTCCTGGCTCACAATCGACCCCGGAAAGACCGGCTCATGAAGCTCATTGCGACAGCCTTATCGATAATGGCGCTGCTGGCGCCGTCGCTCCAGGCGGCAGAACCGCTCGGCAGATTGTTCTTCACGCCCGCCCAGCGCAACACCCTGGATGCGGGTAAGCAACTGGACAAACCGAAAAAGGCCGGTCCCACTGTTCGCGGGCCACGTTCTGTCACGGTGAACGGCATCGTCACCCGCAGCGACGGCGAATCTACCGTGTGGGTCAATGGCGGCGCGGCGGGTGTCAAAAGGCAAGGCGCGGCCGCGATCACGGCGAAAGCTTATAGCGCATCCACCGCACGCGTTCAGGTAACGGGGACAAATGCGAAGCTGCGCGTAGGTCAGACCCTGGACCGTACCACGGGCAGGGTCACCGAACCTTACGAATCCAGGCCGGCGGCCAATCGGAAGAAGTCTTCCAGATCCGTGCCGTCAGAGGGGGCGCGGGCTCCCGAACCCGAAATTGCTGATCCGGACGAAGTATCGGATGCGCCAGCGCCGGATAACGAGTCCGCTCAGCGCTGAAGCGGCGTAAAGGCGCCTGACTACCCAATGGCTTCTGGTTCAATCAAAGACGGGTGCGGCGCGCGTAGGCACCAACGTGGCGTCGCGCTCATGCTGATCCTCGTAATGATGTCCCTCCTTGTCGCAATGTTCGCCGTCATATTCGTCAACGACCTCGTACGCCAGAATCAGCAGTTACAAAGGACGACGGATGTGCTGGCGCAAGCCAGGGAAGCGTTGATCGGATACGCCGCTAGTGACAACAATCGTCCTGGCGCCCTTCCGTGTCCCGACCTGATAACCAACATTGCGGGAACCAACACTCCCAATGATGGCAGCGCCGATCTCTACGCCGGGAACGAATGTCCGGGCTTCGTCGCGGGCAGCAATGTCTATATCGGTCGGTTACCGTGGCGGACGCTTGGTCTGCCCGACTTACGGGACAGCAGCGGCGAACGATTGTGGTATGCAGTGTCGCGTCAATTCGCCAGGAATCCAGCGTGTATGCCCAATTGTCCTCTCAATAGCGACACACTGGGTCAGCTTGCGGTCACCGGCATCGAGCCCACCAGCAATGCCGTGGCCATTATTCTATCTTCTGCGGCAACGCTGGAAACACAATCAAGGGGCAGCGCAAACGAGAATAGCGCGACGAATTACCTTGAAGGTGAGAACGCAAACGGCAGCAATCCAACCTTTACCATGGCTGCAGATTCGCCGACTTTCAACGACCGCCTGCTGGCACTCACGAATGGCGATCTCATGCCGGCGGTCGAAAAACGCGTGGCACGCGAGATGATTTCAATCCTGCAACAATACAAAGCAGCAACCGCGACTTCGACGCTGGCAACGCTGCGCCCCGGAATCGGAGTCTATCCATGGAGCGACCGGTCCGACGGTAATAGCAATGACTGGAACCACAATCGCTTTCCCTGCGGGACCGCGCTGCCGGTAAATTGGAATACCACGGTTCCCTCTTCCTCGCCATCAACTCAAACCCCGGCTCTGCCTGCCTGGCTCAGAGACAGTTGCTCCACCAATCCCGTGACCGGCTGGTCGAGCGTTATCTACTATGCAGTCGCCCGCAACAAGCTAGAGAACAACGGTGCCGGTGGTTGCTCGAATTGCACCGACAACACACTGACCGTAACGAATTCGACCAATGCCATTGCCGACCAGTGCCTGGCCGGCGCCACGCCCCTTTGCACCCCTACGGCAGTGAGCAGCGGTTCCGCGGATTTGCTACTGATCACATCTGGCGCGGCGACCGCCAGCCCTCGGGGCGATTGGCCCGCTGCGGATTTTAATCCCATTACCGGGTATTTTGAAGACGCTGAGAACCGGGATAACGATGATGACAATTACGTCGTTCCTGCGTCGACCAATCATGACCGCGATCGTGTCTACATCGTCCGGTAACCGCGGCCCGGCTGTCGCAGGCTTTACCCTTATCGAGGTGGCAATCGCCGTTTTTATCATGACTTTGCTGCTCGGCGGCATTCTCGTGCCACTCTCCACCCAGGTGGAACAGAGAAAAACCAGCGAAACCCAGAAGTACTTGGAAGAAATCAAAGAGGCGCTGATTGGATTCGCAGCGTCAAACAACCGGTTGGCTTGTCCGGCATCCGCCGCCAGCGCGGGTGTCGAGAGTCCTTCAGGCGGCGGCGCCTGTACCAATAACTACAACGGCTTCGTGCCCGCCGTGACGTTGGGTCTTGCAGTGGTGGACAGTCAAGGATTCGCCATCGACTCATGGGGGAATCGCATCCGCTACGCTGTCACGAACGCGAACACCAATGCGTTCACTACGACCAACGGGATGAGTACCACAGGCCTCACCACCCTTGCCCCCAATCTACTTATTTGCTCAACAGCAACCGGCATCAGCGGTTCAAGTTGCGCAGGAGGGACAGCACTGGCCAGCGGTGTACCAGCCGTAATTTACGCCACCGGAAAGAACGGGGGCTATGGAGGAACAGGCCTGGATGAGGCAGCCAATCCCAATGCGAATAGCGCGAACAACGACAGAGTGTTCGTCAGTCATGTCCCTGCGCCCTCCTCCGCCGCGAATGGAGAGTTCGATGACATCGTGACCTGGTTGTCACCCAATGTTCTATACAACCGCATGGTCGCGGCGGGCAGACTGCCCTAGTCCCCTGCATTTTTCACCGGAGCGAGCGTAAAGCACACGTTTCCTGGTGTGTTGCTATCAAGCGTAACCTCGTAACCCTGCTCCCGGGCAAAGCGGGACACCTGATACATCCCGACTCCGAGACCGCTGTTGGACTGCACCGAAGATTTGAACAATTGCGAGGCGAGCGAGTCGGCAACCGGCACGCCGTCATCGCATACGGATAACACGAATCCGTCCCTCCACTGCAGCCTGACCACAATACGAAGGTCGTTCTCCAGCTTTCGCTTTTCCAGCGCGTTCTGCAAAAAATTCTCCGCCGCTGACTCGAATAAGTCCGACGGCAACATGGCGTCATCCGGCAAGCCCCCGGTGTCGAACTCGATGCGCTCATGCGCAAAGCGCTGACGGAACCCCTGCCACCATTGCGCGCCGGCTGTTTTGTCCGCTCCGATCGGAGGCTTAGTCTTCAGCTTGTCGAGCGTAATCTGCAAACGCTGAGTGATCTGGGGCAACTGCCGCAGCATCAGCAGGCGCACCGCCTCAGCGTCGTCTTCATTGCTCGTCTCCGCGGCAGCGCATAGGGAGCGCAACGTCTGTAGCAGATTCTTCACGTCGTGCGTCAGCCGCGAGCCCGTCTCGTAGATCGCCTGCACGTACGCATTGCGTCGTTGCTCCTGTTCGCGCACCTTCGCGCCGTAATAGTCACCCAGCAGGCGGGCTAGCAGCCGGATGTGCAGCACCAGCGCCGGACTCGGCGACCAGCGCGTGTAGAGCGTTAGGGTGAGGCCGCCAAAGGTAAATGCGGTGGCGTACTTCGTGGCGCCGCCGGCAATGCCGTTTGAGCCCCGCCCTTCCCATTGGACGCCGGACAGCCAGGGCAATTCCGCCATCTCATGGGCTGCAACGATCACGAACTTGTCCGGGTCGCGCTCGCGGTCTGCAAGTGCGGCCAGGCTGTGCATCCAGTGTTCGAACGGAACGCCCATGCTGAGGAAATAGCGCGTTAGTAACTGCCCGATGCCCGCAAATCCCGCGCGGGGGTCCCAGAGAAGCGACAGCGCGACGAGCACACCTGCGATCACGATCAGGGCCTGCGCCAGCGAGAGCACATAGTTTCCGTGGCTGACTTCCTTGATGACGAAGGCACCCAGCACCAGCACCACAATCATCAGGAACAGCAACAGGCTGTAGAACAGGTCCACGGAGTAGGCGGATGACGTCTGCGATCGTTCGGTACGAATGAAGAAAATGGCGATGGCGGGCACCACGAGGCCGTATCGGACCACCATGGTGAGGATGGTCGGGAAACTCTGCTCCGGGAACAGATGCGGCACCACCCAGGTCAGCAGGATCGCCAGCAGGTAGACCGCCGCCAGCAGCGACACGACGCGCTGGCGGATGTTCTTGATGCCGGGAACATTGCCGCCGATCAGCGAGAACAGCACCGCGAGCCACAATGCCAGCAGCCACCAGCTTCCCACGGCGATGAGCAGGACGGCCGCGCCGATGATCAGGACGGCCTGTCCGGGAATGAGCTTCTGCTCGCCGCGCCATAACGGCTGCCACAGCAGGAAAAATCCGAAATGCGAAAGCAGCAGGGCCTTGGCCAGGGGATCGCCCAGTTCGAGCAGCAACGCACCGTGAAGGGCAAGCAGCGTCAATGACAGCCAGTGCTCCTGGCGTATGCCGGCCAGCGCCCGCGAAAAACCGGATTCCGATTTGATTTCCGCCGCCATTCTTGACAACCTCAATGCAAGTCGCGCAACTTACGTCCGCATCTGCAACCCTGCGGCATACCGAACACCGATGAAGCTCATCCGCGTTGGCGCCATCGCCCGCTACACAGTCCTCGAAGCGTGGAGGAACCGCCTCATTGTCATCGTGCTGACGGCGACGGCATTGCTGTTCGTGCTGAGCGTGTTCGCCCGGGAACTGGCCGTCACCGAGAGCACGCGCCTGCAAACTGCCCTGCTCGCCTCCGCCCTGCGCCTGGCGAGCGTCTTCTTCGTCGGCCTGTACATCTTGAATGGCCTGACCCGCGAGTTCAACGACAAGGTCGTCGAATTGATGCTCTCACTCGATCTGCCCCGCCCGGCTTACCTGCTCGGCAAATACTGCGGTTTCGCCCTCGTTGCCGTTGGCGTCGCCGCCATCGCCACGATACCGCTCTTCCTTCTTGCGCCACCATCGCGGGCGCTGCTCTGGGGCTGCTCGCTGGGGCTCGAGTTGCTCATCGTCGCAGCCGTTTCCGTCTTCTGTATCACCACGTTCACGCAGTTGCTCAGCGCAGCCGCTTTCGTCACGGCATTCTACCTGCTTGGCCGGTCCATCACCGCGATCCAGCTCATGAGCAGCGCGAATCTAGTGGCCAACGGCGGACTGGGCCAGAAAGGCGGCGAATGGCTGGCGGACGGCATGGCGTTTCTGCTCCCGAGGCTGGATGCCTTCACCCAGACGTCATGGCTCATCGACGGCGCGCTGCCCACGGCAGTGGGCAGCGCGCTGATCCAAACCATCCTCTACGTTGCCTTGCTGCTTGCGGCCGCCATGTTCGACCTTTACCGCAAGAATTTCTGATTCATGCGCGAACGTCCGATTGGCGCCGTTCCGCTGCCACTTATCTGGACCCTTGCCGCGGCGTTCTGCGCGCAACTGGCCTTTAAGGGCATGGAAATCCAGCCGGTGGCCCGCGCCGCGGATCTGCCGCCCGCACCGTCGACCGTGACCCTACGACTGCTCGCTCTTGGTGAACCGATCGGCACCGCGCAATTGCTGTCGCTGTACCTGCAGGCGTTCGATACCCAGCCTGGCATCAGCATCCCGTTCAAGGATCTGGATTACTCCAGGGTCGAGGACTGGCTGGACAGGGTTCTTGAGCTTGACCCGCAAGGACAGTATCCGCTGCTGATGGCCTCGCAGGTGTATTCGCAGGTTCCGGACACGGTCCGCCAGCGCATGATTCTGGAATGGAGCTTTCGCCGCTTCCTCGATGATCCCGGCCGCCGCTGGCGCTGGGCGGCACACGCGGCGATCATGGCGAAACACAAACTCAACGACCTGCCGCGGGCCTTGCGGTACGCCCAGGAACTGAGCCGGCACGCCACGGACCCGTCCGTCCCGGCGTGGGCCCGGCAGATGCATATTTTCCTTCTCGAAGACATGGGCGAGGTGGAAACCGCAAAAATACTGCTAGGTGGCTTGCTGGCAAGCGGCTCAATTAAGGACGAACACGAAGCCCGTTTTCTGACCGAACGCTTCAACGCTCTCGAAAAAACTGCTGAGAAATCGTCAAAGACGTCGGAATCCCAACTGCGCTGAAGGACTTGTAAATTGCAGAAAATCCTCACTGATCGACCAGCGCATCGTGGTGGATGTTAAGTTTTTTATTTAAAAGCAATTGGATAAAAAGATCCGCTGGAAGAATCACGCATGCTTTCATCATTTTGCCAATGCGCACCCTGTCCTACATTAATACATTGAATTCATGTATTTTTCTAAAAAGAAGGCACAGTGGCACGAATCTCGCAATATCAAACTCACCACAAGCCGTCTCAGGAGGCAATAAATCATGATTCGCAAACAACAACAGGGCTTTACCCTGATCGAAATCGCCATCGTGCTGGTCATCATCGGCCTTCTGCTCGGCGGGATACTCAAAGGTCAGGAGCTGATTACGAGCGCACGCGTTCGTAACCTGATCTCGCAGCAGGACGGCGTCAAGGCGGCCTTCTTTGGCTTCCAGGACCGGTTCCGCGCGTTCCCGGGGGACTATACGGCGGCAACTAACAACATCGTCGGCGTCGCAGCAACCGCCGCCTGCGGCAACGGCATTGGCAACGGCAACGGCCGGGTGGAAACGACCAACCTGGAGAACGTGCTCGCCTGGGAACATCTCTCGAAAGCGGGCTTTATCACGGGCACCTATACCTGTGCCGCGACGGAAGGCCCGACCACTTCGCCCGTAAACCCATACGGCGTTTACATGCAACTGGTGTTCGACGGCATCTATGGCGCAGGAACGGCAGTGGCGCCGGCGCCACTGCGCCATAACATCAAGTCCGGCAGCCAGGTCCCGGTGGACATCATTGTGGAAATGGACCGGAAAATTGATGACGGCGCGCCCAATACCGGCGGCTTTCAGTTCTCCCGCTACCAGGGCAACGGTGCGGCGGCTCCGACCGACGGTGCGGCGGCCCAGCCAGCCTGCACCAGCGCCACCACGGCGGCTGGCGTCTGGAATGCTACGAACGGCAGCACCAACTGCGGCGGATCCAGCTTGCTGTAAAGGCTGAATCGCAGGGTAATTTTCGGAACACAGGCCCGCGCTGAGCGGGCCTGTGTTTTCTAGCTGATCATGTTTGTGGACAGCGTGATCCAAAGCATATCTTGATGGACAAACAATCGGTGGGGGATCCCCCCCGGAGGCCGATTCTTCTGGCTACGCGAAGATTATTCGGGATGGCGCCTGTTCCTGCGATGAATCTGAGAACAAGAACAGAAGGATTTACGCTGGTGGAAGTGGCCATCGTGCTGGTCATAATGGGTCTGCTGCTCAGCGGCATACTCAAGGGCCAGGAACTGCTGACCAATGCCCGTGTCCGCGAGTTGATCGCCCAACAGGACGGCATCAAGGCCGCGTTCTTCGGCTTCCAGGACCGGTTCCGGGCTTTCCCGGGCGATTACAGCCAAGCAATAGGCGCCATCGTTGGCGCCACTCAGAACGGCAACGGCAATGCCCGCATCGAAAGCGGTGCCACGCCAAATGAATCGACGCTTGCTTGGGAACACATGTCCGGCGCAGGATTCCTCAATGCAGCTTTCACCTATGCTGCTACTGAATCTGTCTCTACGAGCCCAAGAAACAATTACGGCGTATTCCTTCAAGTCGTCTATGACGGAATCTACGGTGCGGGCACGGCAGCGACACCTGCCCCGTTGCGGCACAATATCAAATCTGGTTCGCAGATCCCCGTGGACGTCATCGCCGAAATCGACCGAAAAATCGATGACGGCGCTCCCAACGGAGGTGGCTTCCAGTTCTCCCGCTACCAAGGCAGTAGCAGTAGCGCGCCGACCGACGGGACGACCGCCGCGCCTGCCTGCACCAGTGCCACCGGCGCAGGCGGCACCTGGAACGCGACCAACGGCAGCACGAATTGCGGCGGCGCCAGCCTGCTTTAAACCCATCGGCCCGATCATCCCTGCATCAGATAAATCTCGGCCTCCGCCAGCTCCTCCTGGGTGCCACGCAATACCACGACATCCCCTTCTGCAAGCGCGGTATCGGGGTCCGGCGCGGAATTGCGAATGTTGCGCCGGCGCAGGGCAGTGATCTCGACGTGCAGGCGGCCCAGGTTGAGTGCGCGCAGTGATTTACCTACTGCCGCCGACCCCGGCGGTAAAATCACCGAGTGCAGGCGTGGCTGATGCCGGTCGTTCCCGTCGTCGACTTCGTCCGTGACGCCGCGATAGAAACCCCTGAACAGCCCGTAGCGCTGCTCGCGGGTTTCGCGGATGCGGCGCAGGACCCGATTCAGCGGTACGCCGAGCAGCATTAGCGCATGCGTGGCCAGCATGAGGCTGCCTTCCAGGATCTCTGCCACCACTTCGGCAGCCCCCGCATCTTTCAACCGGTCGATGTCGCTGTCGTCGAGGGTACGTACGATGACCGGCAGGCCGGGGCGCCGCTCCTGCACCACCGCCAGAATCGCCAGCGCCGATCGCGTGTCCGCGTAGGAAACCACCAGAGCGTCAGCGTGCAACAGGCCCGCGGCTATCAACACTTCTCGCCGGGCGGCGTCGCCGAACACCACGCTTTCCCCTGCCGCCGCAGCTTCCCGCACGCGTTGCGGGTCTATGTCGAGGGCGATGAACGCGACCTTTTCCTGCTCGAGGAAGCGCCCCAGGTTCTGCCCGCTCCGCCCATATCCGCAGATGATGACGTGCCTTTGCACGGCCATGGTCTGTATTGCGATGTTATGCAGGGTCATCGCCCGGTTCATCCACTCCCCCGTGCTGAAGCGCCGCACCAGGGGTTCGCTGTATTCGATGATGAACGGCGAGGCGAGCATCGACAGTACCAGTGCCGCGAGCACGATCTGTGTCATGCCCGCCGGCATCAACTCCAACCGCGCCGCCTCACTCACCAGCACCAGGCCGAATTCACCCGCTCCCGCCAGAGCAAGCCCGGTACGCAGCGAAACCGAGGAGTCGGCGCCGAACAGCCTGCTGAGGCCGAAAATCACGGCCGTTTTACCCGCCAGCAGCAGCACCACCAGCATGGCAACCCACTGCCCGGCGGTGAGCAGCACGCCGACGTCAAGTCGTGTACCGACGGTGATAAAGAACAGGCCGAGCAGCACGTCGCGAAACGGCTTGATATCTTCCTCGACCTGGTAGCGGTACTGGGTCTCCGAAATCAGCATGCCCGCGAGGAAAGCGCCCAGGGCCAGCGACAAGCCAGCCAGATTGGTCAGCCAGGCCAGTCCCAGGGTAATCATCAGCACGTTGATCACGAACAGTTCGGAGGATTTCTGCCGCGCCACCAGCGTGAACCATCCGCGCATCAGCTTTTGCCCGATCGTGAGGATCAGCAGCAGAACCAGCCCCGCCCGGATCAGGGCCATCGACAGTTCGCGCACGACCGCGTCGTCATTCTGGGCAAACGCGGGATAGAGAATCAGGAAAGGCACCACGGCCAGGTCCTGGAACAGCAGGATGCCGACGATCTGGCGGCCGTGGGCCGAATTGATCTCGAGGCGCTCGACCAGCATTTTCGCCAGTATCGCGGTGGACGACATCGCCAGAATCCCGCCGAGCACGACCCCCGTGCGCCAGCCGTAATCGAGAACCATCGCCGCGGCAATGCAGAGCAGCACGATGCCCACGACCTGCGCCGCACCGAGTCCGAGTACAACCCGCCGCATGGTCAAAAGCTTCGGCAGACTGAACTCCAGCCCAATGGTGAACATCAGGAAAACGATGCCGAATTCGGCCAAATTGCGCATGCCCTCGTTGTCAGGCACAAGGCCGATGGCGTGCGGACCGATGGCGATGCCGAGCAGCAGGTAGCCCAGCAGCGCAGGCAGCTTGAGAACCCGGAAAATCACGACCACCACCACGGCCGCGGCGAGCAGCATCAGGACGAATTCCAGGATTCCAAAATTCATGGTCGCTCAGACGGCTCGATGCTCAGTGTGCCTCTCGCCTTTAACTCTAACACAGGGGTTTTTGTCATTCCGCATGACGGTACGGAGGAAGGAAAGGCGAAACCATGGGGTATACTCATTTGCTATGACAGTGCCGGAAAAAATAACCGCTCTGGGCAAACTGTCGCCGCAACAGATTCTCGAATCGGCGCGGCGCGTGCTGGAAATCGAAGCTCAAGCGGTGGCGGATTTGCGCAATCGCATCGATGGGAGTTTCGTGCGGGCTGTGGAAATCATGCTCGGCTGCACCGGCCGCGTGGTAGTGAGTGGCATGGGCAAATCAGGCCATGTCGCGCGCAAGATCGCCTCGACGCTCGCCAGTACAGGCACCCCGGCATTCTTCGTCCATCCCGGGGAGGCCAGCCACGGCGACCTCGGCATGGTGACCAGCAAGGACGTCATGATCGCGCTGTCCAACTCGGGCGAAAGCGCCGAATTGCTGGTCATTGTCCCCCATATAAAGCGCCAGGGTGCGCACCTGATTGCGATCACCGGCAATCCGCGTTCGCCGCTGGCGGTCGCAGCCGACGTCCACCTCAATGCGGCGGTCGATCAGGAGGCCTGCTCACTGGGCCTCGCGCCCACCGCCAGCACCACGGCGGCGCTGGCCCTCGGGGATGCGCTGGCGGTTACGCTGCTCGAGGCCCGCGGCTTCGGCAAGGAAGATTTTGCGCGCTCCCACCCGGGAGGCAGCCTTGGCCGGCGCCTGCTCACACATGTCGCGGACGTCATGCGCACCGGCCCCGCCATTCCGTCCGTGCCGGAAACCGCCTCATTCTCCGAAGCGCTCCTGGAAATGTCGCGCAAAGGGATGGGCATGACGGCGATTACGGGTAACGATGGCCGGATTGCCGGCATCTTTACCGACGGCGACCTGCGACGTACGCTGGAGAAACCGGGCGACCTGCGCACCCTCGGCATCCGTGACGTGATGCATGCCAATCCCCGCGCGATCGGTGCCGACCAGCTCGCGGCCGAGGCAGCGCAACTGATGGAGCAGCACAGGATCACCCAACTGCTGGTCGTCGACGCGGAGAAGAGGCTTGTAGGAGCGCTCAACATGCACGACCTGATGCAGTCCAAGGTCATCTGATGGCGAATCCTCGGAAACCGCAGCGGGCAGCTCGCGGATGAACAGGCGTCTCACGTCCCGCGCGCGACGCATCCGGCTGGCCATTTTCGATGTCGACGGCGTGCTGACCGACGGCACGATCCACCTCTCCGCCCGGGGCGAGGAAGCCAAGGCTTTCAATATTCTCGACGGGCTCGGCTTCAAGATGCTGGCCGACAGCGGCGTGAAACTGGCCCTGCTGTCCGGTCGCAAGTCCGAGATCGTCCGCTTGCGCGCGAAGGAAACGGGCGTCACGCACCTCCTGCAGGGCATCGACGACAAGCTCGCTGCCTATGAGAAGCTGCTCCGCAAGCTCGGCATCGCGGAGTCGGAATGCTCTTTCATGGGTGACGACCTGCCGGACATCCCGGTGCTGCGGCGCTGCGGCCTGGCACTGAGCGTGCCAAACGCCGCGAAGGTCGTGCGAGAGCAGGCGCACTATGTGACGGAGAAAGCAGGAGGGCACGGCGCGGCGCGCGAAGCCTGCGAGCTGCTGATGCGGGCGCAGGGAACGCTGGACCAACAGATGAAGGCATATCTTCGGTGAGGGACCGGCTCATAAGCTGGTCGCCGCTGATCCTGCTGGCCCTCCTCGCGGCGCTCACTTTCTGGCTGGATCGCAAGGTGCAGCCCACGGGGCGGATGCCCGACGGCAGCACGCGCCACGACCCGGACTTCATCATCGAGGGATTCTCGGCGGTACAGATGAACCCCGACGGCACGCGTCGCTATGCCCTGTCGGCCAAGCGCATGGTGCACTATCCGGACGACAACAGCACCCAGCTCGATGCGCCCCGTCTCGTCTACTTCGATTACCAGCGGGCGCCGGTCACGGTGCGCTCCGACACGGCCGACGCCACCCAGGGCGGCGACGACGTCTACTTCCGCGGCGACGTGCAGGTGGTACGTTCGGCCTATGACACCAATGCCGAGCTCGGCATGTTCACCAGCTATCTGCATGTCGTCCCCGACAAGGATTTCGCGCAGACCGACAAGCCGGTGCGGATCGTGGAGGGAAACTCCACAGCCAGCGCAGTTGGCTTAGAATTCGACAACCGGACGCGGCAGATCCGCTTGCTGTCCGAAGTAAAAGCCAACTATGCGATCCCAAAACGTGCCCCGCAGAAGACGCTACGCCCCCCGCGCCCTTGAAGCCGCCCTCGTGGCCGGATTCATCGGGATTGCCTGCGTGGCTAGCCTGCCGGCGTCGGCGGAAAAAGCCGATCGCGACAAACCGGTCAACCTCGAGGCCGACCGCGTCGACCTGGACGATGCCAAGAAGGAAGCCATATTCGAAGGCAACGTCTCGATGACCCAAGGCACGCTGGTGATCAAGGCCGACAAGATCATCGTCAAGCAGGATGCGGACGGTTTCCAGTACGGCATCGCTTTCGGTAAGCCGGCATATTTCCGCCAGAGGCGTGAAGGATTCGACGAATACATCGAGGGCTACGGCGAACGCCTGGAGTACGACGGCAAGGTGGACAAGATGCAGATGTTCACGAATGCGAGGATCCTGCGGGGTGGCGACGAAGTGCGGGGCGACTACATCGCCTACAACGCCGTGACGGAATTTTTCCAGGTCATCGGGGGTGGCAAGACTGCGGCCTCCGCCAATAACCCCCAGGGCCGCGTCCGCGCCGTCATCCAGCCAAAGCCCAAAGCCGGCGCCGAGGATGGCAAAAAGGCCCCGCTTGAGCTGCAACCGTCCCCGGGCGTCAAGCCTGCGCGGCCCTGATGGCCCCGGCTGCGGCGCCACGCCCGGCAACCCGACAATGAGTCAGTTGCGCGCCGAGAAACTCAAGAAGCGTTACAAGGCCCGGACTGTCGTCAAGGATGTTTCGCTGGACGTCTCCAGCGGCGAAGTCGTCGGTCTGCTCGGACCCAACGGCGCCGGCAAAACCACCTGCTTCTACATGATGGTGGGTCTGGTCGGACTCGATGGTGGCGACCTGTTTCTCGACGATCAGGCCCTCACGCATACGCCGATCCACAAACGGGCACGCCTCGGCCTGTCCTACCTGCCCCAGGAAGCGTCGATTTTCCGCAAGCTGACGGTGGCTGAAAACATCCGTGCCGTACTGGAGCTGCGCTCCCTGTCCGAGACCGAGATGCGCAACCAGCTCGATTCGCTGCTGCATGACCTGCACATCGCACATTTGCGCAACAGCCCGGCCATCAGCCTGTCCGGCGGCGAGCGCCGCCGGGTGGAAATCGCCCGCACCCTGGCGACCCATCCCCGCTTCATCCTTCTCGACGAACCCTTCGCCGGCGTGGATCCCATCGCCGTCCTGGACATCCAGAAAATTATCCGCTTCCTCAAGGACCGGGACATCGGCGTGCTGATCACGGACCATAACGTCCGCGAAACTCTGGGAATCTGCGACCGCGCCTATATTATCAACGACGGCTCCGTGCTGGCCTGCGGCAAACCGGAGGAAATCGTTTATAATGAAAGCGTAAGAAGAGTCTACTTGGGCGAGCACTTCAAGCTGTAAGTTCTGGCAGGCCGGCCCCCTAAACCACTCGCCTGCACTCGGGCATTAAAATGCAAGACGCAGCAAAATCATCGGGTAAGGCTCGGCGCCAGCACGCCGTCGCGAACCAATGGGCGGATCGCTTCGTGGCGGGGTGGTCAAGCGTGTGTTGCAGGCCGGCAAAATGCGCCCCGAGGGCCAGGTGACACCGGCCGGCTAATGAAGCATTCCCTGCAGCTCAAGCTTTCCCAGCATCTGACGCTGACGCCCCAGCTGCAGCAGTCCATCCGCCTGTTGCAGCTATCGACCCTGGAACTGAACCAGGAGATCGAGACTTTCCTTCAGGAAAACCCCCTGCTGGAGCGGGACGAGGAGGAAGAGGTCGCCGCACCACCTCCACCCAACACGCTGCCGACCACACCTGCGACGACGACCACCGATAGCGCGCCGACAAACGACAGCGATGCGGGGGAAGAACGCGGCATCTCGGATTCCGACTGGTCGCTGGATGACGGCTATGGGTCGTTCGGCGGGCAGGACGGCGACGACGATTCCGACACCCCCCTCGCGGCGCCGGAACAGACCAAGCTGCGCGACCATCTGCTGGGCCAGATCAGCCTGATGCAGATGCCTGATCGCGACAGGAGCATGGTCGCCTTCCTCATCGACAACCTTGACGACGACGGCTACATGACCCAGGACCTCGTGGAACTGGCGGCACTGCTGCCGGCGGAACTGGAGATCGAGGCCGACGAACTCACCATCGCGCTGAAATACGTGCAAAGCCTGGATCCGCCCGGAATCGGTGCGCGCAATCTGAGCGAATGCCTTGCGCTGCAACTGGAATCCTCCCCCGAGGACACGCCTTTCCGCAAGGAAGCGCTGCAGGTGGTCACCCAGCACCTGGACGCGTTTGCCTCGCGCGACTATTTCAAGCTGAAAAAGCTGCTGCGCTGTGACGACGACCTGTTGCGCGGCCTGCAGAATCTGATCATCCACCTGAATCCGCGGCCGGCGGCAAACTATTCCGGCGGCGAAACCCGCTACATCGTGCCCGATGTGGTGGTACGCAAGGTCAAGGGCATGTGGGTGGCGGCGCTCAATCCCGACGCCATGCCGAAACTGCGCATCAACCGCATGTACGCCGACATCCTGCACCGCAATCGTGACGCCAGCTTCCAGCAGCTCGCCGGCCAACTGCAGGAAGCCAAGTGGCTGATCAAGAACGTGCAGCAGCGTTTCGACACCATCCTGCGCGTGTCGCAGGCCATCGTGGACAGGCAGCGCCATTTTTTCGAACACGGCGAAGTTGCCATGCGCCCGCTGGTATTGCGGGAGATCGCCGAGACCCTCGGATTGCACGAATCCACGGTGTCGCGGGTGACGACGCAGAAATTCATGCTGACGGCGCGCGGCATTTTCGAACTCAAGTATTTCTTCGGCAGCCATGTCACCACGGAAACCGGCGGCGCCTGCTCGGCCACCGCGATCCGCGCGCTGATCAAGCAGTTGGTCGGCGAGGAAGACCGCAAGAAACCCCTGAGCGACAGCCAGATCTCGGAGGTCCTCGGCAAGCAGGGCATCGTAGTTGCGCGCCGCACCATCGCGAAATACCGGGAATCCCTGCAGATTCTGCCTGTCAATCTGCGTAAGTCAATTTGATCAACCGAATGGAGGAATTGCGATGAACCTGCAAGTTTCCGGACACCATCTCGAGATCACGCCCGCCATGCGCTCCTACCTCACCGAGAAGCTGTCGCGCGTGACCCGCCACTTCGATCACGTCATCGACGTCGGCGTCATACTGTCGGTCAACAAGCTGGACCAGAAAGTGGAAGCGACGCTTCATGTGCGCGGCAAGGACATTTACGCCGAATGCATCGATACCAACATGTATGCCGCGATCGATGCCCTGGTCGACAAACTTGACCGCCAGATCATCAAGCACAAGGAAAAGATCGTGGATCATCACGAGGCCGAAGCTGCACGCAACCGGCCGGTAGTCTGATCGCGACACCGCCTCGAGCGCCCTCATGAGTCTGCTAGCAAGGCTCCTGCCGGAATCCAGCGTCATCCTCGACCTCGACGTTTCCAGCAAGAAACGGGTGTTCGAGCATGTCGGCCTGCTGTTCGAAAATTCGCTCGGCATCGGCCGCGGCCAGGTGTTCGATGCGCTGTTTGCGCGCGAACGCCTGGGCTCCACCGGCCTCGGGCACGGCATCGCCATCCCGCACGGCCGCATCAAGGGCCTGCGCGAGGCGGCCGGCGCCTTTGTCCGCGCCAGCGCGCCCATTCCCTTCGAGGCACCCGACGGCAACCCGGTGCAATTGATATTCGTGCTTTTGGTGCCGGAGAAGGCCACCGACCTGCACCTGCAGATCCTCTCCGAACTCGCGCAGTTGTTCAGCGACCGCGAAATGCGGGCGCAGCTCGTGGCGCTGGCGGATCCTGCGGCGGTCCAGAAACTCATCACGCAATGGGAGCCCCATGCCCCAAATCAGCGTCGCGCAGCTGTTTGAGGAAAACGCCGACGCCCTGAAGCTGGCCTGGATTTCCGGCCCGCGGGACTCCTCTCCGCATCTCGACAGCAGCGAAATCAACCAGGCTTCGCAGGGCCTGATCGGCCACCTGAACCTGGTCCATCCCAACTGGATCCAGATTTTCAGCCGCACCGAAGCCGCCTATTTCGCCTCGCTCGGCGAGGAAGCCCAGCGCGAGGCCCTGTCCCGGCTCGCCGACAGCGGCCTGGCGTGCATCATCCTGTCCGACGGCGAAACGGCGCCCCCCACCCTGGGCGAGTTCGTGCGCGAACGCGATGTTCCCTTGCTCGCCTCCGCGCTGCACAGCCTGCAGATCATATGGGTGGTGCGAACCTACCTGGGCCGCGCGCTCGCGGAGTTCGTAACCCGTCATGGCGTTTTCCTCGACGTGCTGGGAATGGGCCTGCTGATCACCGGCGAAAGCGGTGTGGGCAAGAGCGAGCTCGCGCTGGAGCTGATTTCGCGCGGCAGCGGCCTGGTCGCGGATGACGTCGTCGAGCTCTACCACATCTCTCCAGAGACGCTGGAGGGCCGCAGCCCCGAACTGCTCAAGGACTATCTGGAGGTGCGCGGCCTCGGTATGCTCAACATCCGCACCATCTTCGGCGAGACCGCGGTGCGCACCAAGAAGAATCTGAAACTCATCGTGCAGCTTGAGAAACCGGTAGGCGGCGTTATACCGGGCCTGGAGCGGCTGCCGCTGAACGCCAGTTCGGAGGACATAATGGGCATCAGCATACGCAAAGTGATGCTGCCGGTTGCCGCCGGTCGCAACCTGGCCGTGCTGGCTGAGGCCGCGGTGCGCAACTATGTCCTGCAGCTTCGCGGCATCGACAGTACCCAGGAATTCATCCAGCGCCAGGAAAAGCAGTTGAGCAAGCGCGGTTGAACGCGGCATCATTCGCTCCATGCAACTCATCGTAATCAGCGGCCTGTCCGGCTCGGGCAAGAGCATCGCCCTCAACGTGCTGGAGGACAGCGGCTATTACTGCGTGGACAACCTGCCGGCCAAACTCCTGACCGGGCTGACCCAGTTCCTGGCGCAGGAGGGCTACGAGCGGGTGGCGGTGAGTATTGATGTCCGCAGCGGCGCGACCCTGTCCGAACTCCCGGGTTACCTGAACGAACTGCGCAAGAACGGCATCGAAGTGCACCTGGGGTTCCTTGACGCCAAGACGGATACCCTGGTCAAGCGCTACTCGGAAACCCGCCGCCGGCATCCGCTGGCGGACGACGTGCGAACGCTTCCCGAATCGATCGAGCTCGAGCGCGAACTGCTCGCCGAACTGGCCGACTTCGGTCACCACATCGACACCAGCGACCTCAGCCCCAGCACCTTGCGCCTGTGGGTGAAGGAACTGCTGGACCTCGGCGGAACCGGCTTCACTCTGCTGTTCCAGTCGTTCGGCTTCAAGCACGGTGTTCCGCTTGATGCGGACATGGTGTTCGACGTGCGCTGCCTCCCCAACCCGCATTACGACCCCGAGCTGCGTCCGCTTACCGGACGCGATGCGCCGGTCATCGCCTTCCTGCAGGCGGATGCCAGCGCGCAAGGCATGCTCGACGACATCCACAACTACGTGGAGAAGTGGCTCCCGTGCTTCGTGCGCGACAACCGCAGCTACCTGACCATCGCAATTGGCTGCACAGGCGGGCGGCATCGCTCGGTGTATTTTGCGGAGCAGCTTGCGACGCATTTCCGCGGCGGGCGCCGCGTGCTGGTACGGCATCGGGAGTTGTCCTCTTGAGGGTATTTCTGTTCCTGGCCGCATCTGCGCTGGCGATGACGACACAGGCATCGGAATGGATCTCCGTGACGACTACGTCCGAAGGCGACACCCACTACTACGACAGCGCAAAGCTGCACGTCGAGGACCAGACCGTAACCTTTTGGCGCAAGGTGGAATTCCGCATGCCCCTGTATGTGCGTTCCGCCCTGGCGCAACTGGGCCTGTACCGGGAACAGATCGATTGCGCCTCTCGCAGCCTGCGCACGCTGGGCTACCTGCATTACACCGCCGATGGCGCCATCATCGAGGACGTCTATGCGCCCGAGGCGCCACCCGTCGCCATAGCGGACGCGACGCCCGTGCAGCATCTGGAAGACCTGCTTTGTCCGCTGGTCCGCACCGCCCAGACCGAACCACAGCCGCCTGCCGGATCCGGGGATGGACTCGACGAGCTGCGTCAGGAAGTCGAAGCCCTGCAGGCCCACATCCGCAAACTGCGCAGGGGCCTGGAAATGCAGGAAGCCGCCGGATCGGCGCGATGACTCCGCGAACCGTTACGCTCGCCTTTACTGGCGCCTCGGGCATGCCTTACGGCGTGCGCCTGCTCGAATGCCTGATCCGTTCCGGGACGCGCGTGTTTCTGCTGTATTCCCAGGTTGCGCAGATCGTCGCGCGCCAGGAGATGGATCTACGGCTACCGGCGAGAGCCAGCGAGGCCGCTCAATTCTTCGCTTCGCGCTTCGGCGCCAAGCCGGAGCAGTTGCAGGCGTTCGGCCGTGAAGAGTGGTTCGCGCCGGTGGCATCCGGCTCCAATCCGGCCGATGCCATGGTGGTGTGTCCCTGCACCATGGGGACGCTGGCCGCCATCGCCACCGGCCTTTCCGACAATCTCATCGCGCGTGCCGCCGACGTCATGCTCAAGGAATCGCGCAAGCTGATCCTCGTGCCACGCGAAACGCCGCTTTCCGCAATTCATCTTGAGAACATGCTGAAGCTGGCGCGTGCAGGAGCCGTGATCCTGCCGGCGAATCCCGGTTTTTATCATCATCCGGGCAAGGTCGAGGACCTGGTCGATTTTGTCGTCGCCAGGGTGCTGGATCAACTCGGCATTGCCCACGATCTGATGCCCCGCTGGGGCGAACGCGGCGAATCCGGGCGCGAACAGGAATAAGGCTCGTCGCCCATGCGCATGCAGCTGCCGATTTTTCCGCTGAACACCGTGCTTTATCCCGGCGGCCTGCTGCCCTTAAAGATTTTCGAGCAGCGCTACCAGGAGATGACCAAAGCCTGCCTGCGCGATACCACGCCGTTCGGTGTCTGCCGCATCCGCGAAGGGCTCGAGGTCGGCTCACCCGCCGTCCCGGAGCCGATCGGCTGCACCGCGATCATCGCCGAATGGGAAATGCCCCATGTGGGCGTTTTCCTGCTCAAAAGCCGGGGCCAGCAGGCCTTCCGGATCGTCGAAAAATCGACGCAACGCGACGGCTTGATTCGAGCCGAAGTCGAGCTGCTGGAGGATGAGGCGGGCAATCCGGCGCCGGAAGCCCTGCGGCTCTGCCGTCAGGTGCTGGAACAGATTGTGAACCGGATCGGCAACGACTACTTCTTCGCGCCCCTCGATTTCGGCAACCCACGCTGGGTAAGCTACCGCCTTGCGGAAGTGCTGCCCTTGGGCATGGAGGACAGGCAAGCCCTGCTGGAAGCTCGAGACGACGGCGAGCGCTTGGCGCGACTGCAGGCCTTCCTCAACCCGGTGGGATAGGGAGCGTCGGTCCGGCGCCCTGATCATTGCGCAGGCGGCGCAGGATTTCGCGCACGGGCGCCGGCACTGCAGCGCCCATCGCATCCTCCAGCGTCAACCAGATGTGCCCCGGCTCCTGCACCCGACCTTCCATCTGTTCGACGCGCAGCAGGGCAGGCTTGATGGTCAGTGCGAAATGCGTGAAGCCGTGACGCACGTCGGGCAGCGCGCCGTCGGTGCTTACCACCGCGCCAAAGCGTTGCTGCGAGACGCGCCTCGCTTCTTCGATTTCGCCCACCTCGGGAAAGCTCCACAACCCGCCCCAGATTCCCGGCGCCGGCCGCTTCTCCAGCAGCACCTCGCGACCACGCCGCAGAATCAGCATCACGGTGGCTTTTTCCGGAAGGGCTTTGCGCGGCCGCGGTGACGGCAGCGCCGACGTGCGATTCTCGCGCGCGGCCACGCAATCTTCCCGCAGGGGACAAGCGCCGCAGGCCGGCCGACGCCGCGTGCACACCGTTGCGCCCAGGTCCATGAGGCCCTGCGTATAGGCCTCAATCTCTGTCTCCGGCAGCAAGACTCCCGCCTGCGCCCAGAGCTGATTCTCGACTTTGCGTTCGCCGGGAAAACCCTCAATGCCGAAACAACGGGCCAGGACCCGCTTGACATTGCCGTCGAGAATCGCATGGGGCGCGCCGAACGCGAACACGGCAATCGCGCCGGCGGTGGAACGGCCGATGCCCGGCAGGGCAACAATGTCCTCGAACGTGCGGGGGAACTCTCCGGCATGGCGCTCGACCATCAACTGCGCCGCGCGATGCAGATTGCGGGCGCGGGCGTAGTAGCCCAGTCCGCTCCATAAGGCGAGCACCTCGTCCTCGTGCGCGGCGGCAAGGGCGGCGATGCGGGGAAAGCGCTCGATGAACCGCAGGAAATAGGGAATGACCGCCGAGACCTGGGTTTGCTGCAGCATGATTTCGGACAGCCAGATGCGATAGGCGTCGCGTACCTGCCAGGGTAAGTCGTGGCGCCCGGCACGGCGCTGCCAGGCGGTCACGCGAGCGGCGAAGGCCTCCGGCGGCAACGCCGGCATCAGAACAGCTTCTTCAGCTTTTGCTTCAGCGCGTCTTCGGGTTTCTGTGGCGGTGCCGCCGGGGCGCCTTCCGCCGGGGCCGAATCCGTACCGGGTTGCGCCGGTTTGGCTTCCTCCCCGGGGGCGCCGAGCAGCCTGGACTTGAGCTTGTCCTCGATCTTGCTCTTCAGCGAATCCTTCTTTTCTTCCAGTTGTTGCCTGGCCGAATCCGACAGCACGCTGCCGAACTCCAGCTTGTACCTGAGGGCAGTGAATGGGCCTGAGGCACGCACAGGAATGGTCAATCCCTTGAGGTCGCCGAGGTCCTTGCCGCCCTGGCCGCCACTGCTGGCGACCACGGCCGCTTTCACCAGGTAGTTCAGACTGCTTTCCGGAATATTGATGTCGCCTTCGCCGGCGATCCGCAGGAACGGCGACTTGGCCAGGAAGTCACCGTTATGGGCAATGCCGTTCCTGATATCGAAACTGGCGCTTAATTCGGAAAAATCCGTCTTCTCGCCCGCCGCCGCACCCTGCTCCGATTCACGCTTGCCGCCGGTAACCATGGATCTGGCGTTGCGCAGCGATTGCCCCAGGTTGATGCCCTTGATTGCGCCGTCGCGAAGCTCCAGGCTGGCCTTGCCATTGAGCGTTTTCTTCATCGCGGAGACCAGATTGCCCGTAGTCGTCACGTCCAGCGCGACGTCACCACGGCCCTCAAGGATGTCCTGACCGGCGGCATCGCGCAATAAGGGTCCGATCTGGACCCCGCTCAGGCTCTGCTTCACGGCAATTTGATTGGTATTCGCATTCACCGATACGGAACCCTTGGCGCTGCCCTGGTAGAGATTCGCCGCCAGTGGATTCACATCGAGGCGGCCATCCCTGGCTTTCACGTCGAGGCGCACGTTCTGCGCCTTGATGTTGGATGCCACCAGGTCGCCGATGCGCAGGCTCCCGGACACGTTGAGTGCCTTGATCGGCGAGAAGTCGATGGGCTGCTCGGCCTGCGGCGCCGGTGCGGGCTCGGCCGCCGGCGCCTGCTTCTTCGGCGGCAGGTACTTGTCGACGTTGAGCTTGTCGATGGCGATGTCGAAAGTGCTGCGCAGCGCGGCAAAATCGGCGAACGCGAACTTCGCCTTGATGTTGCTCTCATCGAATTTCATCGCCAGGTCCGCATTGGCCGTCTGCTTCTTCAGATCGGCGATGGCGCTCAACGTCAGCGGCACCTTGAATTTCTTCATCGGCAGCGAAGGCGCTGCCAGTTCGAATTCGCCGGCCAGCTTTGGCACCTGAAAGACCTGGGTTTCCAGGTTGGCGAGGATCGGCGTGGAAAGCGATCCCTTCACCTGGTTTTCCGCCTGCTTCACGTCGACATTGAGCACAAGCTGGCCGATGCGTACCGCCTTGCCGGATCCTTCCACGCCGGCAAGCTTCAGACCTATGTTTGCGTCAAGTTGCGGCCCCTGCGCCTTAAGCAACAGGGTGATGTCGCTGCCGCCAGCTTTGTCCTTTGTGATGCTGACCTTCGGCGCATCGAGTTTTGCCTCAAAGCTGTCCGCGTCGCGCTTGCCTTTCAGGGCCAGCGTCACGCCATCGACCAGGACCGATTGGCTGTCGAGATTCACGGCAAGCTGTGGGATGCGAAAGTTGCCCTCTGACAGGGTGATGCCTGCGAGCACGCCGCCAATCGTCGCGGAAAAATCCCTGACCGCCACGCTGCCGCCATCCTTCTCGATGCCGGGAGCCGTCACCTTGAGCCTGAAGCTGTCCTTGGCCGGTTTCCCCGACTCAATGTTTCCGGAGGCATCCAGCTTGAGGCTGCTGATGCGGATCTTCTGCTCGGCCATGCGTGCTTCGATTTCGGCCTGCAGCTCCGATGCCAGGCCGCTAACGCCCGCTACCTCACCGCCCAGCTTCACGCTCAGGCCGGTCACGGCGAACACCTGCTTCTCCAGATCGGCCATCAGCGTGCCCGCCGCCTGGAGCTTCGCATCCACTTTCGGCTGGTTCGCCCGGATGCTCGCAGCCAGATCGAACTTGGTCGGTACGCCCGGCGCTACGCGTCCCGTTTTCAGGTTGAAATCGGAGATCGCATACAGCGCGCCGCTGGCTTCATCCTTCCAGCTGACGGACGCCTTGCTGACGCGCACGCCGTCGACTTCCAGCTTGATCGCCGAGGTGCCCGGCTGCGGCTCCACGGGCTTGACAGGCGTATCGGCCTTCTCCCCTGCGCCCAACAAGTCATCGAAGTTGGTCTTGCCGTCCTTGTACTTGACCAGGTTGGCGTGCAGCCCGTCGAGCTGGATCTGGTCCACCACCACTTGTTTGGACAGCAGCGGGATGAGTTCCAGCGAAACGCGCATGTCGTCGAGCCCGGCGAATTCCTTATCGCTTCTGAACTCCGACAGACGGGTCCTGCCGAGATGCACGCCGATCTTCGGAAACAGCATCAGGCGGATGTCACCCTCGATGGTGAGCGTGCGCTGCGTCTTTTCCCTGACCAGTTCGGCAACCTGCGATTTGTACTGGTTGGGATCGAAGGTGGCAGCGATGAAGGCGAGGGTACCCGCGAACAGCAGGACAACGGCACCGACGGCGATCAGAACCCACTTCAGGATTTTCATTGGCAGCGGCTCATGAGACCACGTTGATATGGAGCGGGTGAAGGGGATCGAACCCTCGTCTAAAGCTTGGGAAGCTTTCGTTCTGCCATTGAACTACACCCGCGAATGGCCAATTCTACGTCAGGCGGACTCGGATGAGAGCGGGTGAAGGGGTGGTGCCCCTCGTGCTAGGATTCGCATTACAGGCACTCTTTAAGTATCTTGAAGTGATTGAAGTCATTATCAATGGGCGGGCCAGGTCGTTTGCAGCGCCGTTGAACGTTTCCGGACTGCTGGGCCTACTCGACCTCCAGGGCAAGCGCATCGCGCTCGAGCGCAACGGCGAAATCGTGCCGTGCAGCCAGTTCGATGCGGCGGAACTCGCGGACGGCGATGCCCTCGAAATCGTGGTGGCGGTTGGCGGCGGCTAGGGCCAACTCGCAGCCATCCTTGATACACGAACAACCAGCCACCATTCACTAATTTATGGATCAACTCGTCATAGCTGGCAAGGCTTATTCGTCCCGCCTTCTCGTCGGCACCGGCAAGTACCGGGACTTCGCGCAAACCCGTGAAGCCATCGACGCCAGCGGCGCACAGATCGTGACGGTGGCGATACGCCGGACCAACATCGGGCAAAGCCGGGATGAACCGAACCTGCTCGATTCGCTTCCGCCAAGCCAGTACACGATCCTGCCGAACACCGCCGGCTGCTATACGGCGCAGGACGCGGTACGAACCCTGCGTCTCGCCCGTGAGCTGCTCGACGGCCACGACTTGGTGAAACTGGAAGTGCTCGGCGATCCCAATACCCTTTATCCGAACATCGTGGAAACGCTGGCCGCGGCGCAGACCCTGGTAAAGGAAGGCTTCAAGGTTATGGTCTATACCTCCGACGATCCCATCATTGCCAGGCAGCTCGAGGAAATCGGCTGCGTGGCCGTCATGCCGCTAGCGTCGCTGATCGGATCCGGCATGGGCATCCTCAATCCCTGGAACCTGCAGATCATCATCGCCGAAGCCAAGGTACCGGTCCTCGTCGATGCAGGGGTCGGCACGGCCTCCGATGCCGCCATCGCCATGGAGCTGGGCTGCGAGGGCGTATTGATGAATACCGCGATCGCCGCGGCCAGGGATCCTGTCATGATGGCCTCCGCCATGAAGAAAGCCGTGCAGGCGGGGCGCGAAGCCTTCCTGGCGGGTCGCATGCCCAAAAAGCTCTATAGTGCGTCGCCCTCTTCTCCCGCCGACGGCAAGATTGCCCCGTCGAATCAGGGTAAAGCGGCCTAAGCGGCCTTCTCCGCAAGTCATTCACCGGCATTTCCCTTTCGCGCTACACCTGCGGGCGCTATGATTCGCGCCCGGTGAATCCTTCAGTACGACATATCCGCAGTTACGTGCTGCGTCAGGGACGCGTGTCGACCGCCCAGCGCCGCGCGCTCGACACAATGCTGCCGGTGTTCGGCATTCCTTTCGCCGCCACCCGCCAGAATTTCGATTCGAACTTCGGCCGCTCCGCTCCGCACATCCTGGAGATCGGATTCGGCATGGGCGAGACCACGGCGCAGATTGCCGCTGCACAGCCGCAGAACGACTACCTGGGCATTGAAGTGCACACCCCGGGCGTCGGCGGGCTGCTGCGCCTGCTCGAAGCACAGAAGCTGCGCAATGTCCGCATCATCCAGCACGATGCGATGGAAGTGGTGGAGCACATGATCGCGCCGGACAGCCTCGCCGGCCTGCACATTTTTTTCCCGGATCCGTGGCCGAAGAAACGCCATCACAAGCGCCGCCTGATCCAGGCGCCTTTCGTCAGTGCGTTGTCGGGTCGCTTGCGGCCTGGCGGATACTTTCACGTCGCCACCGACTGGGAGGAATACGCACTCCAGATCCTGGACGTGCTGTCGGCGGAGCCCCTGCTGGAGAACACCGCGGCGGGTTTCGCGCCGCGGCCCGGGCACCGGCCGCTCACCAAGTTCGAAAGCCGCGGCCTGAAGCTGGGCCACGGTGTCTGGGACGTCCTGTTCCGCCGAAAGTAGTACCTAGACCAGGAAGACCTGTAGCAGGTCGTTGAGGAAGCGTTGCCCCTTGAGTGTCGGACGCAGGCGCAGGTGGTCGCGCTCGATCAGGCCTTTGCTTTCTGCTTCCTTCAATTCACGCGCGATGCGGTGCAGGGGAAGCCCGGTGCGTTCCTCGAAAATCCGCAATTCGATTCCATCCACCAGCCGCAGCGCGTTCATCATGAACTCGAAGGGCAATTCGTTCACTCCGACCTGATTTTCCTGCTGGATCGCGGTACCGGCGTTCGTTTTTTCCATGTACTCGCGCGGTTGCTTCCAGCGCATCTGCCGCAGCACGCGGCCGGGAAAGGAGATCTTGCTGTGCGCCCCGGCGCCGATGCCGAGGTAATCCCCGAACATCCAGTAGTTCAGGTTATGCCGCGCCTGACGCTCCGGAAGCGCAAATGCGGACGTCTCGTAGTGCACATAGCCGGCCTGCGCCAGGCGCTGCTCGATCGCCTCCTGCATGTCCGCCGACGCTTCGTCGTCCGGCAGTTTCGGCGGATGCCGGTGGAAAAAGGTATTGGGTTCGATGGTCAGGTGATACGCGGAGAGGTGTGTCGGCGAGAAAGCCAGTCCGGCCTCGATGTCAGCCAGCGCCTGCCCGATGGTCTGGCCGGGCAGGCCGTACATCAGGTCCAGGTTGAAATTATCGAACGTGGTGCGCGCGATTTCGAGCGCGGCACGCGCCTGCGCATCGTCATGGATGCGGCCCAACGCCTTGAGGTGCGACGGATCGAAGCTCTGGATGCCAACCGAAAGCCGGTTCACGCCGGCGGCGCGAAAGCCGGCAAACCTGCTCGCCTCGAATGTCCCGGGGTTGGCTTCCAGCGTGATCTCCGCATCGGGCATCAGGGTCAATCGCGCACGGATCGCGGACAGCAGTTCATCGACCGCCTGCGCGGACAGCAGGGAAGGCGTGCCACCGCCAAAAAAAATCGTGCGCACCGGTCGTCCCCAGATCAGCGGTAACGCCGCATCCAGGTCCGCGACCAGCGCGCGGACATACTGCGCTTCAAGTTTCTGATCCAGGCTCTTCTCCCTCTCCGCCTCGAGGGGGAAAGGGCCGGGGTGAGGTGGTCCTTTCAGTTCGTGTGAATTGAAATCGCAGTACGGGCACTTGCGCACACACCAGGGAATGTGGACATACAACGCGAGCGGCGGCAGCACGGAGAGTGCCACTGTCGTCGCGGGACTGGAGAGTTTCTGGATCTGCATTGGCAGGAAATCTTGAGATCGCTATGCGTTCACTATAACCTTTCGCCGGCCGCATCCGCATGCGCCGGTTCCCGCGACAACCGGTTCCAGACAGGATCCATCACCAATGCCATCACCGGCACGCCCCTCTACGCAATCCGACCCGATCGGGGTCTTCGATTCCGGCGTCGGTGGGCTGACCATCCTGCGCGAGATCCGGGGGGCGCTGCCCTGCGAGGATCTCGTTTACGTCGCCGATGCGGGCCACCTTCCCTATGGCGACAAACCCCTGGATTTCGTGCGCGGGCGCGCCCTTGCCATCACCGAGTTCCTGGTCGGCCTCGGCGCCAAGGCAATCGTGGTCGCCTGCAATACGGCCACTGCCGCGGCCATCGATTCCCTGCGCGAACGCTATGCCATTCCCTTCATCGGCGTCGAACCGGCGGTGAAGCCGGCGGCAGCGGCAAGCCGGAGCGGCGCCATCGGCGTTCTGGCTACGAACGCAACCCTGAAAAGTGCGCGATACGCGGCTCTGGTGGACCGTTTCGCGCAGGGGACGCGGGTTCTGGAGCAGCCCTGCGCGGGGTTGGCCGATCATATAGAGCGCGGCGGGCTCGATGATGCGGCGACCGAAGAACTGGTGCGGGGCTTTGTTGCCCCGCTGCTCGCGGCGGGTGCGGATACCATCGTGCTCGGTTGCACCCACTACCCATTGATCGCCCATATCGTACGCAAGGTCGCCGGACCGCAGATCGCCGTGGTCGAAAATGGAACGGCCGTGGCCCGCGAACTCGCCAGGCAGCTGACGGCACATGAATGCCAGCGCAGTGAGGGCATCGGGGCCCAGACGTTCTGGGCCAGCGGACGGATCGGAGAGATGGAGCAGGTCCTTCCGCGTTTGTGGCAGGCGCATGCGCGAGTGATGCCGCTGCCTCATACCGCCGGCGGCCTTGCCGGCGCGAGCAGTTCAGTCTGAGCGGCGCACCGCCCGGATGATGCGCAGGACCACCGGAAGCAGCAGGCCGCTGCGATAAGCCAGGCGCAGCAGCCGCCTCGGCCCGATCACCATCAAGCCGGCCGCGGCTGCACCAACCAGAAAAGGCTGCGACTTGATATAGCGTCCGGCGCGCCGCAGCGAGTCGGCCATGCCCAACGACTGGCGCAGCACCACCGAGTCCGCGGCGATCCTGCCGCGCTGCTCCGCAGCGAGGGCTACCAGCATGCGCCGGCGGCTGATGATCTGGCGGATGCGGGCGCTCAATTGCCGAGCCGCTCCCTGTCCTTGGCCAGTTCGTCCAGCGTGGCCTGGAACATACGCGGCCGCGCTTTCAGTTGCGACAGCACGTGGAACCAGGCACCCACCGCGAGCACCGCCACTGTACCCGCGAGGCCCGCGGCGACCAGCACCCGGTTCGAATCCCAGAACACAATGATGATCGCCACCGCAGACAGGATCACCGCAGTGAACATCAGGAACAACCCGACGATGCTCCAAACCAGGAGAGTGGCCAGCCTCGCGACCTGCTCCTCGAGTTCGGTGCCGAGCAGTTCAAGCCGGGTATGGGCGAGCCCGACGAGCGTGACCAGCAGACCCTTCAGCGAATCGAACAAGCCGCGGGGCCTCGCCGCCCGTTCGTCGTCGACATCGTGATCGATCATGCCGCGATCACTTGCGGCTCAACATCAGGCCAACCACGAGTCCGACACCCGCAGCGATGCCGATCGCAGTCCACGGATGCTCGTGCACGTATTCGTCGGCGCTCTCTGCCGCTTCGCGGCCACGCTCGACGGCCGCCTCGCCCGCTTCGGCGAGGGCTTCCCGGGCCGCGCGGATCGAATCCTCCGCGCGCGCCCGGGCCGACGCGACTTTTTCGCCGGCCTGACCCGCGGTCGCCTTGAGCAATTCCTCGGCGTCCATCATCACCAACCGCAGATCCTTCATCAATTTTTCAGTCGATACCTGCTGCTTTGCCATTGTCTGTCTCCATGCCTGGGTTTCTCGGACGGCGCCAATCACGCCGGTATCGCGCGGAGCCGGTATCGCGTGGATCTACCGCGCCACACCCTTGAGAGCGGTCCTGGATACATTAGGTTCCGGCCCACTCAACTTGCTTTCAGCATATTGACCAGCGCCCCGAGCGCCTTGCCGCGATGGCTGATCCTGTTCTTTTCCACTGGCGTCAGTTCCGCACCGGTCTTTCCCGATTCTGGATCGAGGAACAGCGGGTCATAGCCAAATCCGTCATTGCCGCGGGCTACGCGCAGGATTTCGCCCTGCCATTCTGCCTGCGCGATCAGGGGCTGCGGATCCTCGCCATGCCGCATCAGCACCATGACGCAGCAATAATGCGCCTTGCGGTCGGTCTCGTGGTGCAGCAGTTGCAGCAGGCGTTCATTGTTGCGCTGATCCGATTTCGGCTCGCCCGCGAAGCGCGCCGATTGCACGCCGGGCGCGCCACCCAGCGCATCGACGCAAATGCCAGAGTCATCCGCCAGCGCCGCCACTCCCGTCAGTCGCGCGGCGTGGCGCGCCTTGGCCAGCGCGTTCTCCACGAAAGTCGAATAAGGCTCTTCGGCTTCCACAATTCTGAAGTCGGACTGCGGCAGGACTTCGATGCCCAGCGGCGCCAGGATCTCACTGATTTCCCTCAGCTTGCCTGAATTGTTGCTCGCTATGACGAGTTTCTCGAACATTTAGATCCTTACCGCAGATACCCTGGCGTAGCCCGGAGTATCTGCGGTTAATTGTTGTAGTCGAGAGCCGCTTTCTGCGCAGCGACAAGCTGGCGGATGCCGCTATCCGCGAGCGCCAGCATGGCGTCCAGTTCCTTGCGTGAGAACGGCGCGCCCTCGGCCGTGCCCTGCACCTCCACCATGCCGCCGCTGCCGGTCATCACGACGTTCATGTCGGTATCGCAGGCCGAGTCCTCGGGATAGTCCAGGTCCAGCACCGGCACGCCCTGGTAGATGCCCACCGAAACTGCGGCGACGAAATCGAGAATGGGTGATTCGGCGACCAGGCCGCTTTTCTGCAGATGACTCACAGCGTCATGCAGCGCCGCGAACGCGCCGGTAATGCTGGCGGTGCGCGTGCCGCCGTCCGCTTGAATCACGTCGCAGTCGATCTGGATGGTACGCTCGCCGAGGCGCTCCAGGGACGTCACCGCCCGCAGGCTGCGCCCGATCAGGCGCTGGATTTCCTGGGTGCGGCCGGACTGCTTGCCGCGGGCCGCTTCGCGGTCGCTGCGGGTATTGGTCGCGCGCGGCAGCATGCCGTACTCGGCCGTCAGCCAGCCCTGCCCTTTGCCCTTGAGAAAGGGCGGCACTTTTTCCTCGACACTGGCGGTGCAGATCACGCGGGTGTCACCGCACTCGATCAGCACCGAACCTTCGGCGTGGCGCGTATAGCGGCGCGTGATGACAAGCTTTCTCAACTGATCGGGGGTGCGTCCACTTGGGCGCATGGCGGTTCCTCAATGACGACGGTATGGAAGTCCGGCGGCTACGGGTGGTGCGGGAAAGCCGGGGCAGGTGCCGGTACGTTCTGTGCTATCTTTTCGGCTCACCAATTTTGGTGAACTCCCTTCACCTTGTAAAGCTTCCCCTTCCCATGATCTACAGCATGACCGGTTATGCCGTCGCATCGGCGGAGTTGCCTTTCGGCACGCTCAACCTCGAATTGCGCTCGGTCAACCATCGCTACCTGGACATCCAGTTCCGCATTCCCGACGAACTGCGCACGCTGGAAGCCGGCATGCGGGAAATGGCGACCGCGCGCATCAGCCGCGGCAAGGTGGAAGTGCGCGTGGCCGTCAACAAGGCCCCAGCGTCCCCATCCAGCCTGCAACTCGACGAAAAGCTGCTGGGGCAGCTACAGCAACTGAACCAGCGCGTGAAAGCGGCGATGCCGGAGAGCCCGCCGTTGACGGTAAACGACGTGTTGCGCTGGCCCGGCATGCTCGGCAACGACGAACTTGAAGGCGAACTGCTACAAGAGTCCTGCAACCGGCTGATTGGCCGCGCCCTCAACGACCTCACGGCCATGCGCGCGCGGGAAGGCGACAAGCTCAGGCAGATCCTGATCGAGCGCATCGAATCCATGGACGCGCTGGTGCGCAAGGTCGCGCCACGGATGCCACAGTTGCTCGCCTCCTACAAGGACAAGCTTTCGTCGCGCCTCAAGGACGCCATGGTGAACATGGACGACGACCGGCTGAAGCAGGAACTGGTGCTGTTTTCCTCGAAAATCGACGTCGACGAGGAATTGTCCCGGCTGACCACGCATTTTGGCGAAATCCGCCACATCCTGGAAAAGGGCGGCGCGGTGGGCAAGCGCCTGGATTTCCTCATGCAGGAACTGAACCGCGAAGCCAACACCCTGGGTTCGAAGTCGGTGGACCTCGAGGTCACCCAGACTTCGATGGACCTCAAGGTGCTGATCGAGCAGATGCGGGAGCAGATCCAGAACATCGAATGAAGCCAGCCACGAGGTTCGAGGTGCGAGGGTCGAGTGAAGTTCGAACCCTGTCGTGGGAAGCTGTGACAGGGAATCTTTCGCTGGTTCGTAGAATTCTCGATTTCAGTTTGCCACTGAGGACGCGGCCCCCGGCCCCCGGCCCCCGGCCCTGAATTCCGTGACCGGCAACATCTTCATCGTGTGCGCCCCGTCCGGCGCCGGCAAGACCTCGTTGGTCAGGGCCATGCTTGAACGCGAGCCCTCGGTCAGCCTGTCGATCTCCCATACCACCCGCGCCATCCGGCCTGGCGAACAGGAGGGACGCGACTATCATTTCGTCGCGCGGCCAGTGTTCGAGAAAATGATCGAACACGGCGATTTTCTGGAAAGTGCCGAGGTGCATGGCAACCTGTATGGCACTTCGCAGACCTGGATCGAGACGCAGCGCGCCAGAGGCCGCGACCTCGTGCTCGAAATCGATTGGCAGGGTGCGCAGCAGGTGCGCCGGCTCATCCCGGACGCCATCGGCGTTTTCATCCTGCCGCCCTCCCTGGAGGTGCTGCGGCAAAGGCTGACCGACCGGCGCCAGGACAGCGCGGAGGTGATCGACAAGCGCCTGCGTGCCGCCCGGGGCGAGATCGCCCATGTGGAGGAATTCGACTATGTTATTATTAACAGCGATTTCAAGGCGGCGGTTGAGGACCTGGTCGGCATCGTGCGCAGCGCACGCCTGCCGGTGATCCGGCAGCTTGCCCGCCATCGCGACCTGATCAACAGCCTTAAGTAAACGACAACATAATGGCGCGCATCACCGTAGACGATTGCCTGAAACACATCCCGAATCGTTTCGAGCTCACGCTCGCCGCGACTTATCGTGCGCGCCAGCTTGCAACCGGCGGCACGCCGATGGTGGACACCAACAAGGACAAGCCCACCGTCATCGCCCTGCGCGAAATCGCCGCGCAGAAGATCGGGGTCGATATCCTCAAGACCAAGACCTGAACGACGCCCACGCACTGCGAACTTCTGGAGGTCATCCCGATTAGCCCGACCGCCTCGTGACGGGCGGTCAAAACGCCGCTACACCACCGACAATGTCCGAGGCCGAGCTACTGTTCAAGGACGCAGCCGGCTACCTCAAGCCGGAGGACATTGCTCAGCTTCAAAGCGCGTATCTGTTCAGTGAATCCGCCCATCAGGGCCAGTTCCGCAAGTCCGGCGATCCGTATATTTCCCACCCGATCGCCGTCGCCAAGATCCTCATGCAGTGGCACCTCGACAGCCAGGCGCTTACCGCAGCGCTGCTGCATGACGTGATGGAAGACACCGCCGTCACCAAGAACGAGATCAGTGAAAAGTTCGGCAAGCATGTCGCCGACCTGGTGGACGGCGTCTCCAAGCTCGACCGCATCGAGTTCCAGACCCAGGAGCAGGCTCAGGCGGAGAATTTCCGCAAGATGCTGCTCGCCATGGCGCGCGACGTCCGCGTGATCCTGATCAAGCTCGCCGACCGCCTTCACAACATGCGCACCCTGCAGGTCATGCACGCGAAGAAGCGCGCCCGCATTGCCAGGGAGACGCTGGAAATTTACGCGCCAATCGCACACCGCCTTGGCCTCAACCAGCTGTACACCGAACTGCAGGAACTCTCGTTCCGCCATCTCTACCCGAACCGTTACAACGTGCTGTCCAAGGCGTTGCTGCGCGCGCGCGGCAACCGTCGCGAAGTGGTCGACAAGATCCTCGAATCGATCAAGCAAAAGCTTGCCGACAGCCATCTCGATGCCACGGTGACCGGCCGCGAGAAAAATCTCTACAGCATCTACAAAAAGATGCTCGAGAAGAACCTCTCCTTCGCCGAGGTCTTCGATATCTACGGCTTTCGCGTCATCGTGCGCGACACGCCGGCCTGCTACCTCGGACTGGGCGCGCTGCACCAGCTTTACAAGCCGATCCCGGGCAAGTTCAAGGACTACGTCGCCATCCCGAAGGCCAATGGCTACCAGTCCCTCCACACCACGCTGTTTGGCCCATTCGGAACGCCGATCGAAGTGCAGATCCGCACTTTGGAAATGCACAAGATCGCCGAGGCCGGCGTCGCCTCGCACTGGCTTTACAAGGAGAACGACGCTCAGATCAACGACCTGCACCGCAAGACTCACCAGTGGCTGCAGAGCCTGCTGGAAATGCAGTCGGAATCCGGCGATTCGATCGAATTCCTTGAGCACCTCAAGATCGATCTTTTCCCGGACGAGGTCTACGTGTTCACCCCCAAGGGGAGGATCATGGCGCTGCCGCGTGGCACGACCTGCGTGGACTTCGCCTATGCCGTGCACACCGATATCGGCAATCGCTGCGTGGCGGCCAAGATCAACCACGAACTGGTGCCGCTGCGCACGGAACTCAAGAACGGGGATCGCGTCGAGATCATCACGGCAGTGCACGCCAAGCCCAATCCGGCCTGGCTGAACTACGTGGTCACCGGCAAGGCGCGTTCGCACATCCGCCATTTCCTGAAGACCATGCAGTACGAGGAATCCGCTCAGTTAGGTAAGAATCTACTCAATCAGGCACTCGCCGCGCTGAAATCCGGTGCCGAAAAGGTCACCGACGCAGAGTGGGAGCGGCTGCTCAAGGAGAACAGCGCCAAGTCGCGCCAGGAGGTGCTGGCGGAAATCGGGCTCGGAAAGCAGCTCGCCATCGTCATCGCGCGCGAGTTGCTCTCAATCGCGGAACCCAAGGGCAGCAAGAGCGAGAAACTGCCCGGCAGCCTGATTATCCGCGGCTCGGAGGGCATGGCATTGCAGTTCGCCAAGTGCTGCCACCCGATCCCGGGCGATCCGATCATAGGCTTTCTGAAGAAGGGCCACGGCCTGGTGATCCACACCCATGATTGCCCGGTGGCGCGCAAGACGCGCGGCGATCCGGAAAAATGGCTGGACGTGGAATGGGCGCCGGACACCAAGAAGCTGTTCACGGTGAACATCAAGATGGTCGCTTCCAACCAGCGTGGCGTGCTCGCGAAGATCGCCGCTGGTATTGCCGAAACCGATTCCAACATCGACAACGTCAGCCTCGAACCTGGCGATTCGAGCGCCTACACCATCATTCATTTCACGCTCCAGGTGCATAACCGCCTGCATCTCGCTCGGATCATGCGCAGCCTGCGGCGGGTGCCCGAAGTGCTGCGCATATGGCGCCTGAAGGGTTGACCCGCAAGCCGGGGTGAATTAAGGTTCGCACTCCTGAAAAGGGGAGTAGCTTCACAGCGGTGGCCGTCAAGACGGGTGCGAACCCCGGTGCCGCTGGCAGCGCAAGCTGTCGCGAGACCTTTACCGGTCGGTAAAGGTTTTTTTCGCCCCGACTTTTCCGCCCGGTATTTCATTTGCGGGGTACAGGCGAAAAATGGAATTCCTCTCTGCCGAGTTTTTTTCCGCGCTGCTGGCCATCATCATCATCGACCTCGTGCTTGCTGGCGACAATGCCATAGTTATTGCCCTTGCCGCGCGCTCCCTGCCTGCGGACCTGCGCAACAAAGCGATACTCTGGGGCACCGTGGGCGCGATCGTAATGCGCTCGGCAATGACAATCATCGTGGTGTGGCTGCTGATGATCCCGGGTCTGCGTTTCATCGGTGGCCTGGCCCTGGTCTGGATCGCGTGGAAACTCCTGGTGCCCAAACAAGACACCGGCGAAGTGCACGCGAAACCCGTGGATAGCTTCTGGGCCGCGATGAAAACGATTGTCATTGCCGATGCGATCATGGGACTCGACAACGTGCTCGCGGTTGCCGGCGCGGCAAAAGGCAGCTTCCTGCTGGTCGTGCTGGGGCTGCTGATCAGCGTGCCGATCGTGGTCTGGGGCAGCACACTGATCTTGAAATGGGTGGACCGTTTCCCGGTGATCGTCTACGTCGGCGCCGGTGTTCTGGCCTGGACCGCTGCGCAGATGATGCTGCACGAACCCCTGCTGGCCCCGTATGTCGACAACCCGGTCCGCGGCGTCACGTACGCGCTGGTGATCGGTGGCGTGTTGCTGTCGGGATACCTGTCCGCGCGGCGTGCCGGGATAACCGCATCGGATCCGGATCGATCCGCGTAGCAACCATGTTCTATACTCCGGGTTCAGGCTGGTCTTGAGAAAGCACATGATGGGGCGTTTCTATTCCGCGGTGATGGTTGTCATCCTGGGCAGCTCCGCCCTGGTTTACGCTGCGGACCAAAGCCGGCTGCCGCAAACGATGCGCAGCGAGTCCCTGGAACTTCCCGGACTCACCGCCGGTTGCCACGTCTGCGAATGGCGCCCGAAGCTCAACCAGATGCCCGCCTCGGACCAGTGCGGCATTGAGGACTCCGGTGCCGTCAGGGTGGGCCTGTTCGAATGTGGCTTTTCCCAGGACTGCCAGCGCGAATGCCACTTCCTGCGTTGCGGGACGGATTGAGCCTGAATTCACGCCGGAATCCCCTGGCTTCTGACCCGTAAGCCACCCGGTCGCCCGCCGGCGACGCTTTTGCCTTCAAAACCGGTGCGGGCGCTCCGGCACCTTCCCACAATCGCGTTAAACCCCTGATCAGATTTGTGAATTTACGCGTGGCACGGCGGTTGCCATGTTAAGCCCAGATACAGGGGTCAGCCGCTGTGCGGCTGGTCAATCTTCTCTCAACGCGAGGTGCACCATGTTGCTCGACCCGATGTCCAACCTGACAGCACGGCCCGGAAGAACGGTACTGCAGCTGATTCAGGAAGGCATACAGACGCTGTTCCACCTGATGCTGTTCTCGCTCCTGGTGCTCGGTTTCAGCGGCCTGGTTTACAAGGCCTTGCGGCCCGAGGGCTGGATGACCGGTGTGGTGGGGCAGGTCTGGGGCCAGCACCCCGTGGCGGCGATCCTGCTCAGCATTGCTGCGGTGTGTGGGGCCATGTGGGCTACCCGTTTTTTCGAGCGTCTGCCGTTGTTCGGCAAGCGCGGCGACATACTGGTCTATTGCTGCCTCGCTTTGGGACTGTTTTTCGCCTTCAAGCTGGTCGTCACCGGGTCTCTCTAGATAGGGTTCTACCTCATCGCCCCCCGCCTGCGGACCCTCCCCCACAGGCGGGATCAGGGCGATGACCCATTCTGTTGGCTGTCGTCCGGCAGCTACAGAAATTCGTCAGATACATCATCGAGTTAGCGTAACGGCATGCGGCGATGTCGCCGGCCAACGACTTGCGCACCGCAGGAATCGCCGCCAAGCGGTTGTTTTCGCATGTGAGCGCATCTGGCATACGCGTTGCGAGAACAATTTTTGCCACGTGCTTCTGCCGTCGCCCGCAACGCGGACCCTGGTCCGTGCCATCAACGAGTCCTGGTGAAGAGGAAACTCGAATGCAGATGCGTGCATCCCTCCTGTTAGCCGCAGCCTTGGCCGCAAGTCCCGCGTGGTCCGCCGATGCGGCCAAGCGCGAGGCCGAGCGTCCTTCCACTCCCCAGTTCGGAACGGCATCCGCGAAGGCAGCCATATCCGCAACCGGAGCAACGGCACCACGAAAACCGAAGCGCGTGCGCTACACCATCCCGGCGCCGACGCGCATGTAAGCCTTAAATAAAAAAAGGCCGCGAGATCGCGGCCTTTTTTCAATTTCGACAGGCTCAGGTGCCCGGCCGCTCCATTTTGCAGGTGGTCGGCAGTGCAGTGTCCTTGGCTTCAATGCGGGCTTCGGTCCTGAATCCCATGCCGGTGCGTTCGACGTCGTACTTGGCGCCCTTGGTTCCCACCTTGACGAAGCTCGAAATGAACAGCGGCTGCACCAGTTGGTGGTTGTCGGCCCGCATTTCTACCTCACCCGTAATGCCCTGGTGCTTCATGCCTTCCAACGCCCTGGCCACTTTGGCCGGCTCGGTGGACTTGGCCTGATTCATGGCCTTGGCCAGCATTTCCACGCCATTCTTCAGCGACAGGAAAAAGAAATCGTCCTTGGCATCGGAAAAACGCTTGCGGTAACCCTCGGTCAGCGCATCGGACTCCTTGCCGCCGTAGTTGGTGTGCCACATGCTGACCTGGCGGATGTCCTCGCCGGCCTGGCCGATCGCAGTCGGACCGCCAACAATGCCGGAGTAATAGGTGAACAGATCCGCCTTCAGGCCCGACTCCTTGGCTGCCTTGACCAGCAGCGACAGGTCCACGCCCCAGTTGCCGGTGATGACGCTGTCCGCGCCTGCCGCCTTGATCTTCGACACATACGGCGCGAAATCCTTCACCTTGCCGATCGGGTGCAGGTCGTCGCCGACGATTTCCACATCGGGCCGCTTCTGCGCCAGCATCGCCCGGGCCGCCTTGGAAACGCCCTGCCCAAAAGCGTAGTCCTGGTTGATCAGGTAGACCTTCTTTATCTGTTTCTGTCCGGAGATATAGGTGGTCAGGGCGTGCATCTTCATGTCCGTGTCCGCATCGAAACGGAAATGCCAGAAACTGCATTTTTCGTTGGTCAGGCTGGGATCGACCGCACCGTAGTTGAGGAACAGGACGGTCTGATCCGGATTGCGGGCGTTATGCTTGCTCACGGCATCCGACAGGGCAATAGCCACGTTGGAGCCGTTGCCCATGAAGAAAAAACGCACCCCCTTGTCAATCATCTGCTTCAGGGAAATCAGCGCTTCCTGCGGGCTGCTCTTGGAATCGAAAGTCTCGATTTCGAGCTTGGTGCCGCCGAGTACGCCGCCGCCAGCATTGACGCCTTCGACGATCAGAAGCATCTCTCGCGCACCGTGTTCGCCGACATTGGCAAACGGTCCCGACAGGGGATCCATGTAACCGATCTTGAGCGTGTCGGCCGCGAGGGCCTCACCGCCAACCTGCACAACCAACAGCAGCCCAAGAAGGCCGCGGCAAAGTTCTTTGAATCGCATGTGCTTTACTCCTCCATCGTCTAGGGTGCGGGCACCGCTGTAGTCCGCAGCTATTTTTGGCGCATGACCTCATTCTAACCCAGCCTGCACCGCGTCCTTAACGCCCCAGCGGCAAGCGGGTTTACCAGCGGCGGAATGTCAGGCTTGCTTGCGAACCGGGTTGGCAAGCCTGCCCAGACCCTCGATCCGGCATTCGGCGACATCTCCGTCCCTGATCACGACCGCACCCGGGGTACCGGTGCTGATGATGTCGCCGGGATACATGGTTGCAACGTGTGAATGGAAGGAAACCAGGTAAAGCGGAGGGAACGCCATGTTGGCAACCTCGTTCTCCCTATGCAGCTTGCCGTTGTTCCAGGTGCCGACCTTCACCTTCAGCACGTCCGCCACCTCGTCGGGCGTGATCAGTTCCGGCCCGAAGGAGAAGAATGTGTCGAAATTCTTCGAGCGCGTGAGGAAACGCGGATTCTTCTGCAGGATGTCCTCCGCCGTCATGTCGAGAATCAGGCAATAGCCGGCGATGTAAGCCGGCGCGTCGGATTCCGAAACGAAGCGGCAGGTGCGTCCGATAATTACGCCGATCTCGGCTTCCGCCGTCACGCGTTCCGACTGGGACGGCAAAACGATAGGGTCGGCTGGGCCGATAATCGTGTTATCGCATTTCATGAACGACGCCGGCTCTGTGGGATAGGGCGCATTCAGGTCCGCAGCGTGGTCGCGATAATTCAGGCCGATGCCCAGGATCTTGCGCGGATGTCGGTACAGCGGACCATATCGGACCGAGCCCGCATCCAGTTTGAACGGCGTCTGCTCCGCATCAGCGAGGATGCTGCGATTGAGGCCGCGTTCGATCAGCGTGAACAGATGTTGCGGCCAGGCTTTGCCCAGGTGTGCATTGATCGCCGCGACCGGCACGATGCCGGCGCGGGTGACGACGGCCGCTTGCTCCACGCCGTCCAGTTTGATGGTGCAAAGCCTCATGGCGAATGACTCCGCTGAGCGGGCCCGTCTATTTAGGTTTCGGATTATACGGCGCGAACCGGCGCGTTCTCAAAACTGCCGAGCCCCGTTGCCGGGAGATCTACTTGGTTGCAACGAAGCGGCCGCCACCAAGCGCACGCGACTGCACCAGCGCCACCAGCCGTGCATAGGAACTGTAGAACGCATCGTCACCGGACGGCGCTCCTTCGCGGGTTGTTTCCTCGCGCAGCTTGCCGTACATGGCAAAGCGCTGCGCCAGGATCTCGCCCCAGACGCCGGTCAGGTCCTCAATCCCAATGTCGCGGAAGCCGGCTTGTTCCAGCAGCAGCCGGTAGCGGTCGAAGCTCTGGATGGATTGCGCCGCGATGCCCTGCCACATCGACTCATAGTCGGCCGCATCAAGCGGGCGATGCTCGGCCCAGTCGGTAAATGCCAGGCGGCCGCCCGGCTTTAAAATCCGGAAGGCCTCGGCCAGCGCCGCCCGTTTGTCCGGGACATGCAGCAGCGCCTCCTGGCTGATGACGGCATCCATGCTGTCCCCGGCAAGCGGCACCCGCATAACATCGCCACGGACGACGCGCACCCGGCTGGTGAGCCCCACCCGCCGCGTCAGGTCCCAGGCCCCCGGCGCACGATCGGGATTCAGCTCGATGCAGGTGACAACGGCGCCGTATTTGTGGGCGAGATAGCGAGCCGGACCGCCGAGGCCAGCGCAGAAATCCGCCACCTGCCGTCCCGGTCCGATCAAGGCGCGCTGTGCCAGCGTATCCACGACCTCGAGACCGCCGTAATGATCCTGATCGTGCGGGAACAGGTCCTCCGGTGCGAGCGCGTCGAGGTTGCCGCGCTGTGCCCACAGGCGGGCAAGGATCTGGACATGCGAGATCGGGTGCCGGCTGTAGAATGCCAGCACGTGTGCCTTCGAGAAGCTTTCCTGCGTCATCTCATGTCCATGCCCGCCGGGGGCGCCGCTTCCACGAACTCCGGTTTCACGGCACGATCACAGACCATAACCGATATCCTATAATTCTGCCTGTTACGGTCTGGTCTCAAAAAACAACAAGGTTCGGAAGGGAAATGAAACCCAAGCTGCTCGCCTGTGCGCTCGCATTACTGCTGCCCGCTTCCGCTCTCGTGCCCGCCGCATTCGCGGCGAAGACCGATTCCTGTGCGCACTGCCACGGAACCGACGGGAATTCGACTTCGAGCGCTTACCCCAGCCTTGCTGGCCAGACCAAGCAATACCTCTACAAGCAGATCAAGGCCTTCAAGGACGGCGAGCGCAAGAATTCCATGATGTCGCCTTCGGTCGGCGTGCTCACCGACCAGGACATGCAGGAGGCCGCGGAATACTTTTCCTCGCAGTCCCTGAGCCGCAGCACGGCGAAGACGGATCCCGCGGTCATCGCCGAAGGCAAGAAGATTGCCGACGCGGCGCAATGTGTCGCCTGCCATCAGCCCGGCTACAAGGGCCTTAACGAGTTTCCGCGCCTGTCGCGCCAGAAGTATCCCTATCTGGTGAAACAGCTGAAAGATTTCCGCGATGGCGTGCGCACCAACGACAACGGCGTGATGCTGCCCACGTTAAAAGACCTGACCGACGCTCAGATCGAAGCGCTGGCGCAGTACCTGACCAGCCTTTAGGCGCTCAACTGCCGGCCCCGGGTCGCGCGGCAGGCCGGGGGGGTACGTCGAATTACGACGACGACTAATTGAAAACGCAGAAAATTGGTGGGCCGTGCAAGATTCGAACTTGCGACCGTTGGATTAAGAGTCCACTGCTCTACCAGCTGAGCTAACAGCCCTTTTCGCGAGGGGCGCATTCTAACAAAAAACGGTAGAGGCGTCGCAAGCCGGTTGTACCGGCCAACTTGAAAATCGGGATTCTGTGTGCCTATGGCGACAGACTGCAGCACCCGTTCAGCTTCGGACTGGCGCAAAACGGCCGATTCGGCTGTGCCCACGCCCGCAGAAAGCGCCATGGGAACCCTGTGGGAACTATGGGTCGCCATTTGCGCCCGAATCTGCCCCCCCCGGCGTCATCCCGGACGGGTGGGAACGGTTCGTGCTGCCTATGGGACAGACTCGGACCGTCGAAGACCGCCAGCACCCCAGGCGGTCCATTGCGCGGCAGTCACAAACCATTTGCGTCAGGCAATGCAACCCGGCAACAGCCGGGGAAAAGGAGCGTGCAAGTGAAAACAGATTTTAAAGCTGCCTCAGTACTCAAGCGCCTGGGTAAATCCCTGTCCGACGCGGACATCGACTACCAGGCGGGCCAGGGCATCCATGAATTCAGCGTCAGGCTGGGCGGCATGCGTCACGTGGTGGACTTCACCGACGACCTGATGGAGAAGAAGGACGACAAGGACCTGTCGGTGGTGATCCTGGGCATTGTGGAACGCGCCTCGACCCAGTCCCTGCCGGTTCACTTCATGGTGCGCAACGACAACTTCGACAAGGTCTTCAAGTCGCTGCGGCACTGACCCGACCCACGGATGAAGGTACGCGCCGGTTCCCATGGCTGCCGACTGCGACGGTTCTGCGGCCCAACCATGCACAAGCCGGCTTTACACTGGCCCCGGGTTCGGCAGTAAAGAGTTTGAAGAGCCAGCTGAACGCTAACCCTATGAGTCCGTTGGTAGGCGGTGCGAGATTCGAACTCGCGACCAACGGATTAAAAGTCCGCTGCTCTACCGACTGAGCTAACCGCCCAAAAAAGAGGCGAATTTTACCGGCGGGCGGCAGGGAGCGTCAAACCAAAATACTCTCGAAACAGCCGCTCCTGATCAGGTTTCGTGCAGCATCCGGCGATATTGCAGCTTCATGGTCACGGCGGCGCCGGCAATGATGGAAAAGAACACCAGGATCGAACCCAGCGCCAGCGTGGAAATACCAGTAATGCCCTGGCCGATGGTGCAACCCATGGCCGTCACGCCGCCGAAGCCCATCAAGACTCCGCCGAGGATGTGGTTACGCGTATCGGAGCCGGAAGCAAAGCTTTCCCAGCGGAACCGGCGCGTGGCGGCGGCGAGGGCGAACGACCCGGCCAGCGTGCCGAGCACGACCGCGACGCCAAAGGTCAGGCTCATCGACTTATCGGCCCAGAACTGCAGCAGCTCGAGCGTATTCGCGGCTGGACCGATGAAGGTAAAGGACTCCGGCCGCGCGGTGCGGGTGCCGAGCCAGGCCTCCTGCAGAGTCTCCGGGTCTTCTGCAACAAACCCGATGTGGCCGGTCACGTACCAGCCACCGACGATGACCAATCCGATGACCGTGCCCGCGAACACGCGCTCGTAGTCGGTACGGAATCCGCGGTCCCGGAGCACGAAGACCGCGAGGCCGAGTGCGACGGCAGCCGCGATCCACGGCTGCACACTGCGCTTGCCGATGCCCAGCGGCACGGCCAGCAGCCATGACAGGTCCTGCCCCTGGTCGAACTGGACCGCCAGCGTGCTCAGGAACTCGCGTGCCGGCGAGAACAGGCCACGCAGGGTCATTTGCGCGGACAAAGCGAGGAACAGGAGCACGACCAGAGATTTGAGGTTGCCGCCGCCGAGGCGTACCAGGCTGCGGCTGCCGCAACCCGATCCCAGAGTCATGCCCACGCCGAACAGGAAGCCGCCTGAAAGATAGGCGAGCCAGGGCCAGCGGGCTCCGGGATAGGCGGAACGGGACAGATCGACCAGCCCGGCAAGATCCAGCGCATTGGCGCCGGCGACGGCCACCGCTATCGCGAGCAGCCACATGCGCATCCGGCTCCAGTCGCCCATGTTGACGATGTCGGAGACGGCGCCCATGGTGCAGAAATCCGTTCTTTGCGCGACCGCGCCGAATATCAAGGCGAGCAGGAAACCGGACAGTACGACGAGCGAAACGATGTGGGTGGTAGTTTCCACGGTGTCAGGTCCGCAGGCGGTTACAAACCCACCGAGGCTTGGCGCTTACTTGATGCGGGCGAGGCGCCCTTTCGCCTTTTCTGCGGATTCGGTGGCCGGATACTTCGCGATCAGGTCCTCGAAGGTTTTCTTCGCGGCCGTACTGTCCCCCAAGGTCGACTCCGCAGTGCCGATGATGAGCATTGCATCCGGCACCTTCGCGCTGTCAGGGTAGGTCCCCAGCAGCCGGCGTTGCGCTTCGATGGCGGCCCGAAAGTCACGCAGATGGAAATAAGACTCACCAATCCAGTACTGGGCATTCGACGCCAGCTGATGCTTCGGATACGTCTTCAGGAATCCGTCGAAACCGCGGATGGCGCCCTGGTAGTCATTGATCCGGTAGTTGCTGTAAGCCGTGTCGTAGGCACGCTGAATCGCCGCATGGTCCGGGTTCGACAGGCTCGCGGGCGGCAACGACGCTGCCGACGTGCCTGTTGCCGCGGGAGCCGTGGCTGCGACGACGCCGCCAGGTTGGCCCGCGGTGGTCGGCGCCGGCGCGGTCGATGCAGGTGCTGTAGCCGTGGATGCGGGCGGCACCACCGGCGCCACTGTGCTGGGGACCGGTGCGGGGATAGAACCGGCGGGCGTTCCCGCAGCCTGTTCGAGTTTGCGCACCCGCTCCTCGAGATTTGAGATGCCTTCCGGATCCTTCTTGCCGGCCCCGGCGCCCTGCTGTTCGATGCGGCGCAGCCGCGTATCCAGGTCGACGTACATATCGCGCTGGCGCTTTTGCGCGTTGGCGATCTCGTTGGTCAGCACTTCGATCTGGCCGCGCAACCGGCTGATGTCGCCGTTGAGTGCCTCGACCTGGTTTAGCAGTTGCACGACCCCCCTGTTGGGAGGCGCCTCGGCCTGCGCCGGCGCAATGGCAGGCTGGGCAAGAAAAACGGCAAATGCGAGAACGGGCAGACCTCGCCGCCTCGAGGAACAGCGTGCTGCGCCGCTGGCGGATCTGGATGAAACGCCGGTCAGCATGTCGGATCCCCCGGTTGCCATGCAGTTAAGTCCACCGCTAAGTCCACCGCGGCGGCGGCGAGTCGCCGAAGCCGCGGATGATCCCGCCCTCTACTTGGGTTCGCCGGGATAGACGATGTCACTGCGGCGGTTCTTGGCCCAGCTTTCCTCGTCCTGCCCGAAAGCAACGGGCTTCTCCGCACCGAAGCTCACCGTCTCGATCTGCTTGTCGCCGACGCCAAGCAGCACCATCGCGCGCTTCACGCTGTCAGCGCGGCGCTGTCCAAGCGCCAGATTGTATTCGCGGCTGCCGCGATCGTCGCAGTTGCCCTGTACTCCAACTTTCAGGTCGCCGTTCTGCATCAGCAGTTTCGCGTGCGCATCGACCACGGGCACGAACTCTTCCTTGATGCTGTAGCTGTTGTAGTCGTAATAGATGCTGCGTTTGGCCAGGGTGCTGCCTGCTTCCTTGAGCTGCTCCCAGGCGTCGCCTTTCAACTGCGACCCGCCGACCGTTCCGTCGGACAGCGGCCTGACGATGGCCTGGTCGCCCTGACCCGCGGCCTGCTGGCGCTTTTGCTGTTCCTCGAGCTGGCGCTTGAGCTCCTCCTGCTCCCTGGCGATCTGCGCCTGCCTGGCTGAATCCTGGGTGGCGCTTTGCTGCGCGGCCTTCTGCTGGTCGAACAGGTCGCGCTGCTCGATGTCCGCACCCTTCTGTCCCTGCGCCGCGCAAGCCGCGAGAAAGTACGCCAGCGTTATTGCAAGAATGATATTTCTCATCACTACTACTCCTTTCGGCGATTGTTCGAAAGCGGTCCCCACGCAGGTTCGCGAATGTCACCGGACTGCGCGGTAATTCTTTGCTTGATCCGCCCATCGCTCGACACCGCGGCTAATATACCACGCGACTTTACCTCGGACGCGTAGAGCACCATCTTGCCGTTGGGCGCGAATGTGGGCGATTGGTCGAATCCGCCGCTGGTGAGAATCTGCATCTGGCGCGAACCAATATCCTGCAGGGCCACATTGAAGCGGCCTTCGTTGCGGTGGATGAAGATGAAGGATTTCCCGTCCGGACCGTGGCGCGGCGTGACGTTGTAGCTGCCTTCGTAGGTCATGCGCTCGGCGTCGCCTTCGCCGTCGGCGCGCATGCGGTAGATCTGCGGGCTGCCGGCACGATCGGAAGTGAAAAGAATGTACTTGCCGTCGGGAGAAAAATTCGGCTCCGTGTCGATATGGGGCGTGTTGGTCAGCCGCACCAGCCCCGATCCGTCGGCGTTGATGCCGTAGATGTTCGACGTGCCGTCCTTGGTCAGCACCACCGCCAGGCGTTTGCCGTCGGGCGCCCAGGCCGGGGCAGAATTCGAGCCCTCGTAGTTGGCCAGGACGCTGCGCGTGCCGTCCGCCAGGTTGTGGATGAACACGATGGGCTTGCGCCGCTCGAACGAGACATAGGCGATACGGCTGCCGTCCGGCGACCATTGCGGTGAAATGATCGGCTCCTTGTGCGCCAGGATGAAGTCGGCGTTGTAGCCGTCCGCATCGGAGACCTGCAGTTCGAAGCGCGCATCGCTCTTGGTCACGTAGCAGATCTTGGTGGCAAACACGCCGGCGTCGCCGGTCAGCTTCTCGTAAATGGCATCTGCGATGCGATGCGCGGTGAGCCGCAACTGCTGCGTGCTCACCAGGTACGAGAAACCGAATATCTGCGATTGCTTGGCCACGTCCATCATGCGGAAGCGCACTTCCGCGCGGCCGTCACCTTTTTCGATCACGCTGCCTATCACGAGGGTTTCCGCACCCTCGTTCTTCCAGTAGCGATAGTTGATGTCCACGGGTTCGGCGGGAAAGGGCCGCACGCTGCCGGGCGAGCCGAGACGGAACAAGCCGCTGCGCTGCAGGTCGGCCGAGATGATCTGGCTAAGGCGCTGCGCAAAGCGTTCCTCGCCCGCGAGGGGCAGCACCGTGATCGGGATCTGGTTTGCGCCGCCGCCGATGATCTCGATGGTCAGCGGCTGGGCGCGGGCAGGCGACCCGGCCCAAACGATCAGCGCCACCGCCATCAGCAGCCAGCCACGCAGCCGGTTCAGGCCGCTCGAGTCAACTCTTTGCATGTACGCAGTCCACAGCGTCGGTCATTGGTCACTCCTTCGGTCGAAATCTCAATACAAGTTCGCGAAAACGGTCCTGGAACAGATCCGGATCGGCGGGCACCGGCAACGGCTGCGCCGCCAGGATCGCCCGTTCGACCGCAGCATCGTAGGCAGAGTTTCCGCTCGATTTGCGGAGCGTGGCGCTGAGCACTTCCCCGCCCGGGATCAACACCACCTCGAACTCCGCGGCCGGATTACCCTCAATGTTCGGCGGCAGCACCACACGGCTCTGCACTTTCGCCCGGATCCGAGCGACGGCATCCGCCACCAGCTTGTCCTGGGCGGCCCGCGCGGCGGCTTCGACCCGCTGTCTGGCCTCCGTGGCTTCACGCTGCTTGCGGACCACCTCCTGCTGCTGGCGCTCACGCTCAGCGGTGGCCGCGCGCTGCTTGCGCTCTTCTTCGCGCTTCAGTTCCTCGGCCTGGCGCTCCTCCTCCAACCGCTTGCGCTCCTCGGCCTTGCGCACATCCTCCTCGCGCTTCAGCTTTTCGGCCTCGACGCGCTTATGCTCCTGTTCCAGCTTGTTCTGTTCTTCCTGCAGCCGGCGCTTCTCGCCCTCGAGCTTTTTCTGCTCCTGCAGGCGCGTGGCTTCCTCTTCCTTCTCGAGCTTCTTCTGCTCCTGCTCGAGCTTCTTCTGCTCCAGTTCCAGTTTCTTCTGTTCCTGCGCCTGCTCGAGTTCCTCTTCCTTTTGCTTGCGCTGCCTTTCCTTGAGCTCGATCTCGGCCGGCGAGGGTTTCGGCGGCTCCACCACTTTCGGCGCGGGCGGGGGTGGCGGCAGCGGCACCTTCTTCACTTCCGGCGCCGGCTTCGGCGGCTGGGGCTCAGGCGGCGGCGCTTTCTGCGGCGCCGGCGTCAAATCCTGCCAGATCTCCACTTCCACCGGCAGGTTCACCTTCTTCTGCCAACTGATGCCGAAGATCAGAAAACCGAAGAACAGCAGATGCACCACGAATGCGAGGACGCCGGAGGCGACGCGGCCGGGCTCGTTTGCCGTCTGCATGTCAGCCTGAGCGCGGTTTTGCCAGCAAGCCCACTTTCTTGACCTGGTTCTGCTGCAACAGGTCCATCACCTGGATCACGGCCTCGTACTTCACGTCCTTGTCGGCGGATATCACCACCGGCTGATTCGGTTTCTTCGCCTGCTTGTTCTTGATCATCTTGATCAATTCATCCCGGCTGACCGGGCGTTCGGCGCCGGAGATATCGCGGTCCGTGATCGAAAGCCCGCCGCCGACACGAATCGAGATCTCGATCGGCGCCGCCGGCGGCGCCGAGGTCTTGCCGATCGAAGGCAGGTCGATGCTGCCGGGATTCATCAGCGGTGCGGTGACCATGAAGATCACCAGAAGGACCAGCATCACGTCGATGTAAGGCACGACGTTGATCTGGTTCATCAGCCGCGGATGGCGACGCTTGTGCATGGCCTCAGAATCCCGTCGCCGGAGCCTGTCCCGGGGCCGGCTGCACCGCAGCGTTGGCCTGGCGCTGCAGGATGTTGGAGAATTCTTCCATGAAGCTGTCGAAACGGATCGACAGCCGTTCGATATGGCGCACGAAATGGTTGAAGGCAATGACCGCGGGAATCGCGGCGAACAGGCCCATGGCCGTGGCGACCAGGGCTTCGGCAATGCCGGGCGCCACGTGCGCCAGGGTGGCCTGGCCCACGTTCGCCAGCCCGCGGAAGGCGTTCATGATCCCCCACACCGTGCCGAACAGGCCGACGTAAGGACTCACCGAGCCCACCGTGGCGAGGAATGACAGGTGCGATTCCAGGTGGTCCATTTCACGCTGGTAGGTGGCGCGCATGGCGCGGCGCGTGCCATCCATCAGCACGGCGAGGTTGGTGCCGGTCTGCTTGCGCAGTTTGACGAATTCGCGGAAGCCTGATTCGAAAATACGCTCCATGCTGCCCGCATTGGTGCGGGAGCTGGCCGCCGCCTGGTACAGCGTGCCGAGGTCGGCCCCGCTCCAGAAGCTGCGCTCGAACTGGTCGGTCCGGCGTATCGCATCGCGGACCACGAACATCTTGCGGAAAATGAACCACCAGGAAATCATCGAAACCAGCAGCAGCAAGGCCATCACCAGCTGCACGAGCACGCTGGCATCACCGATCAGCCTCAACAACGAAAGGTCTTGGGTTGGGTTCATGTCCGTTTTAAAACTGTTTTGTTAACGCGGCGCTGCCGCGAACGGGGTTGACGGTTTCATGCGACTTGCGCCGCTGGGCGGCTCCTGTCGCCAGCCAGCGACGCCAGCAATGCCGCCGGAATCGCCATCGGCTTGAAGCTCTCCGTGGCCACGCAGGCCACGTTGACCGAAGCGCGCAGCAGAGTTTGCTCCCCACGGCGTACTTCCTGCAAGAAGGTCAGTTGCGCGCGTCCCATTTTCCCGACTTCGGCGGTCACCATCACCAGGTCGTCGAGCAAGGCCGGTTTGACATAGGCGATCTCCAACTGGCGGACCATGAATACGAGTTTGAAACGACGCGCAAGTTCCGTCTGGCCGAACCCTTTTGCGCGCAGCCACTCGACGCGCGCGCGCTCCAGGAAATCGAGATAAGTCGCATGGAATACCACGCCGCCGGCATCGGTGTCCTGGAAATAAACCCGCACGGGCAGCGCGTAGCCGATCTCAATTCTCCCGCCAGAGTTGGCCGTTGCCGGATCCGGAGGGGACGGCGAGGCCGAAATGCCGATAGGTCGAGACCGTCGCCATGCGCCCGCGCGGCGTGCGCTGGAGATAGCCCTGCTGGATCAGGAAGGGCTCGAGCACGTCCTCGATAGTGTCCCGCTCCTCGCCGATCGCCGCAGCGAGGTTGTCCACGCCCACCGGTCCGCCCCCGAACTTCTCCATCACCGCCAGCAGCAGCTTGCGGTCCATAACGTCGAGGCCGATCTTGTCCACGTCCAGCATTTTCAGCGCGGCATCCGCAACGGCGCCGCTGACGTGGCCCTGCGCCTTGACTTCCGCAAAGTCGCGCACCCGGCGCAGCAGCCGGTTGGAGATGCGTGGCGTGCCGCGCGAGCGCGACGCGATTTCCAGCGCGCCCTCCGCGGAGATGTCTACTTTCAGCAGCTTTGCCGAGCGCTCTACGATGCGGGTCAGCTCTGCGGCCGAATAGAATTCCAGGCGGGAAACGATGCCGAAGCGGTCTCGCAGCGGATTAGTCAGCATCCCTGCGCGGGTGGTGGCTCCGACCAGGGTGAAAGGCGGCAGGTCGAGCTTGACCGAGCGCGCCGCCGGGCCCTCGCCGATCATGATGTCGAGCTGGAAGTCCTCCAGCGCCGGATAGAGGATTTCCTCGACGACGGGCGAAAGCCGGTGGATCTCGTCGATGAACAGCACGTCGTTGGGTTCGAGGTTTGTCAGCAGTGCCGCGAGGTCGCCCGGGCGCTCGAGCACCGGCCCGGAGGTCTGGCGCAGGTTGACGCCCATTTCGCGCGAGATGATGTGCGCCAGCGTCGTCTTGCCCAGACCGGGGGGGCCGAACAGCAGGACATGGTCCAGCGCTTCGCCACGATTTCTCGCGGCTTGGATGAAAATCTCCAACTGGGAACGAATCTTTTCCTGGCCGATGTATTCGTCCAGCTGCTTGGGGCGCAGCGCCCGCTCAATCGCTTCTTCCTGCGGCGAGGCCGGGGCTGGTGTGATCAGGCGGTCGGTTTCGATCATTCTCTGGAGCCGGGTCGCACTGGGCGTCAACCCCGGCCGCTCTTGAATTCCTCTAGCAATGGGCGGACCTGATAGGCCTGGGCATTCACTTCCTGCGGCAACGCGCCGGCCAGTTCGTCGAGGCGACGGTTGACAATGCCGGTCAGCTTCAGGATCGCGCTCACGAAATATTTCTTGCCCAGTGGCGACAACGCGAAGCGCGTCCCTTCGTAGTTGGTGGCATCGTCGATCGAGAACCGCATTTCGTCGTCTTCCTTGTTCCAGAAGTGCTGCATGCGGGTGCGGTCTTCCTCGGCGCCGCGAACTTCGCGCAGCTTCCCGGAGAATGACAGAGTGGTCATGACGTGGGTGGAGATGGTGTGGTCGACGATTTTCACCTGCTTGCGGCCCACATCGGAGCGGAAGTGGCTCAGGAGCACATCCAGTTCCTCGACCGAGAATTCGCTCTCGCTCAATGCCTGCCATTGCGGGCGCAGCCAGTCGAGGCTGGTGAAGTCCGCCGCCAGCTTCGCTATGGTCGATTGCAGCAACATGTCCTCAGCGCGTTTCCAGGTGGCATTGGACGGATTCCAGTCCGGCCCGAGTTTGTCCTCCCGGCCCATGCGTGCCAGCAACGAACGGATCGCCAGCAGGCTTTCCTGCTTGAGGTAATAGTTGCCGATGGAGACCGAGGTATTCAGGTCGTGCAACTGGATCAATTCGGCGACCTGCTGATGCTTGTCGACGTCCGCCGCGGTATCGGCTGCCGCCGGGACCGCGAGGGTCAGGGCGATGAGAAAGGGGATGAATCTTGCCGCTAGCGTCATGGATCTCCGTCTCCCAGGGCGGCGAAGCCCGCCGGCCCGCTCCGCAAATTGCTGCGGATTATATCCCAGCGCCCCGCCATATCGCCGTATGACGGCGGCTTTTCATGTCGCCCCGCAGCGACATGGCCGGCCACCGCCGTCGATGGCGTTAAGTTTTGGACAACAGCTTCAGGGCCTGCCGGATCGCATCCTGCACCGGCGTCTCCGCCGGCACCTTGGCCAGGGCGACACCGGCTTCCTTTTCGCTGTAGCCGAGCGCGATCAGGGCATGGAGCGCATCGCCGCGGGCCGCGGCCGGAGACCCCTCGACGGGGGCCGGTCCGCCCCCGGCAAGCTTGTCGCGCAATTCGAGCAGCAGGCGCTCAGCGGTCTTCTTGCCGATGCCCGGGATGCGGGTCAGGCGGGCGCCGTCCTGGGACGCCACCGCGAGATAAAGTTCGGTGACCGACATGCCGGACAGCAGGGACAACGCGGTGCGTGCGCCAACGCCGCTGATCTTCAGCAACTGCCGAAACACGCGGCGCTCCTCTTCAGTGGCAAAACCGAACAGCAGGTGGGCGTCCTCGCGAACGACCAGATGGGTATGCAGCACCACGCTGCTGCCGGTCGCCGGTAACAGGAAAAAGGTGCTCATGGGCACATCCACTTCGTAACCGATGCCCTGAACGTCCACAACCACGGTGGGGGGGCGTTTTTCGCTTAGCGTGCCGGTCAGCCGCCCGATCAAACCAGCCTCCCGCGTTTCATGCGGTAGCCGCTCGTGGCCAGCTTGCCCAGCCCCTGTCCGCCATGTGCATGACAGATGGCGCAGGCCAGGGCGTCGGCCGCATCGGGGCTGGGATCGCCGGGAAGCCTGAGCAGCCGCCGCACCATCTCCTGAACCTGCTCCTTGCGCGCATGGCCGTTGCCGACCACCGCCTGTTTAACCTGCAGGGCGGTGTATTCCGCTACCGGCAGGTTGCCAATCACGGCAGCGCAGATCGCGGCGCCGCGAGCCTGGCCCAGCAGCAGGGTGGACTGGGGATTGACGTTGACGAAAACCTTTTCGACGGCAACCTGGTGCGGGCGAATCTCTGAGATGAGTTGCGACAGGCCTTCGAGGATGGTGCGGATGCGCTCCGGCAGATCGGCGTCCTGGTCGGTACGGATGCAGCCGCTGGTGACGTAGGCGAGCTTTTGGCCGGACTTTTCGAGGACGCCAAACCCCGTGACCCGCAGTCCGGGATCGATGCCGAGGATTCTGACGATAGGCGAAAGCTGGGGTGCGGAACGCGCGACGGGAATGACCGCAGCCTCTTTCAGCATGCGCCGGATCCGGCGGAACCTTCCGGAACAAGCATCATCGACCGGTCCTTTCAGGACTCCATGACGGCGGTGGTGTAAACCTCCTGGACGTCATCGAGCGATTCGAGCGCATCCAGGAGTTTCTGCATCCTCGCACTTTCGTCGCCATCCAGGGGATTTTCGGTGGTCGGCTTCATGGTGACTTCGGCGACTTCCGCCTTGAGCCCGGTCTTCTCCAGCTTTTCCTTTACCGCGAGAAAGTCGCCAGGCCCCGTGATCACTTCGATGCTGCCGTCGTCGTTGGCAATGACGTCCTCGGCACCGGCCTCCAGCGCAGCGTCCATGACCTTTTCCTCGTTGGTGCCGGGCGGATACAGCAACTGGCCGCAGTGCCTGAACAGGAAAGCGACCGAACCGTCGGTGCCCAGGTTGCCGCCGTGCTTGGCAAACGCGTGGCGGACCTCTGCAACGGTGCGGATGCGGTTGTCGGTCATGCAGTCGACGATGACCGCGGCGCCCGAAATGCCGTAACCCTCGTAGCGGATTTCCTCGTAGCTGACGCCTTCGAGTTCACCGCTGCCGCGCTTGATGGCGCGCTCGACGGTGTCCTTGGGCATGTTGTTGGCATAGGCCTTGTCCACCGCCAGGCGCAGGCGGGGATTGGCGCCGGCATCGGAGCCGCCGAGCCGCGAAGCCACCGTGATTTCCTTGATGAGACGGGTAAAGATCTTGCCGCGCTTGGCATCCTGGCGCCCCTTGCGGTGCTGGATGTTGGCCCATTTGCTGTGTCCTGCCATGACTTCCTCTGCGTGAACTGCCGCCGCCGTCTGGTTGCTGTCGATTCGCACTAGGCGGCTGATATAATTTGGAAAATCTTACCACAGCGCACTCTTTCCCCAGGCCGGAATCGCTATGTCGCAGCCACTGCTGATCGCCAAATCCTCGCACGAGCTCTGCCTGCTCCCCGCGCTTGCCAACCGTCACGGCCTCATCACCGGCGCGACCGGCACTGGCAAGACCGTGACCCTGCAAACCATGGCCGAAGCGCTCAGCTCCATTGGCGTGCCGGTGTTCATGGCCGACGTCAAAGGCGACTTGTCCGGCCTGTCACAGGCCGGCGCGATGAACCCGAAACTGCAGGACCGCATTGGCAAGCTCGGCCTGGAGAATTTCACCTTCGCCGGCTCCCCCGTGACGTTCTGGGACGTGTTTGGCGAACAGGGCCATCCGGTGCGGGCGACGATTTCGGAAATGGGACCGCTGCTGTTGGCGCGCCTGCTCAACCTTAACGAAACCCAGGCCGGCGTGCTGACGCTGGTGTTCAAGATCGCCGACGACAACGGGCTCCTGCTGCTCGACTTCAAGGACCTGCGGGCCATGGTCAAGCATGTCGGCGACAACGCCCGCCAGTTCACCACCGAGTACGGGAACATCTCCACGGCAAGCATCGGCGCGATCCAGCGCGGCCTGCTGGCGATCGACGAACAGGGCGGCGACCTGTTTTTCGGCGAGCCGGCACTGAACATCGCCGACCTGATGCAGACCGACGACAAGGGCCGCGGCGTGATCAACATCCTCGCCGCCGACAAGCTGCTGAGTGCTCCCAAGGCTTACGCCACGCTGCTACTGTGGCTGCTGTCCGAGCTGTTCGAGGAACTGCCCGAAGTGGGCGACCTGGACAAGCCGAAGCTGGTGTTCTTTTTCGACGAGGCACATCTGCTGTTTAACGATGCGCCTCCGGCCCTGCTCGAAAAAATAGAACAGGTCGTGCGCCTGATCCGCTCCAAGGGGGTCGGCGTCTTCTTCGTTACCCAGAATCCGCTGGATGTGCCGGACACCGTCCTCGGGCAGCTCGGCAACCGCGTCCAGCATGCGCTGCGCGCATTCACCCCGCGCGACCAGAAGGCCGTCAAGACCGCCGCAACCACATTGCGTGCCAATCCTGAGTTAGACGTCGAGAAAGCGATCACCGAGCTTGGCGTGGGCGAAGCGTTGGTTTCAATGCTGGACGAGAAGGGCCGGCCGTCCATTGTTGAGCGCGCCTTCGTGCTGCCGCCCCACAGCCGCATCGGCCCGGCCACACCCGCGGAACGCGCCGTGGTAATCAAGAATTCACTGGTAGCAGGCGTCTATGAAGCATTGGCTGACCGGGAATCAGCGTACGAAGTGCTCAAGGCGCGCCGCGAACAGGCGGCCACGACGTCCGCACAAACATCCCCCGCACAAAAGCCGGGCACTCCGGCACCGCCTTCATCCGGCACCGGCTCCATATTCGGCGACGTGCTGGGAAGCGTTTTGGGCGGTGGCGGTTCGCGCCGGCAATCCGCCGGTGAAGCCATGGTCAAGAGCGCGGCGCGCGCCATCGGTTCGGGGGTCGGACGCGAGATCCTGCGTGGCGTGCTCGGCTCCATCCTCGGCGGCAGCCGCCGGCGCTAGGCGGTCCTTTCGCCGATGACGGCCACTCCTCCGGCCGCCGCGGCACGTGCTTCGTCCGCCGGAACGGCCTGCGTTCTGATCGCGGCAAGCTGTTTCTCCGCCAAGGCAGTGTTGATCAAACTGGCCTACGCCTATCCCGTAGACGCCACCACCCTGCTCACGCTGCGCATGCTGTTCTCTGCGCCGTTTTTCGTGCTGATGGCGCTGTGGTCGACGCGGGGCGCCACGGTTCATCGCCTCACGCGCAATCAGTGGATTTCGGTTCTGGTGCTGGGCTTCACCGGCTACTACCTGGCGAGCTACCTGGATTTCCTTGGCCTGAAGTACATCACCGCCGGGCTGGAGCGCCTCATTCTGTTCCTGTATCCGACCATCGTCGTGCTGCTGTCGGCGTGGTGGCTGAAAAAGCCGATAAGAGCGCATCACATCATCGCCCTCGTGCTTTCGTATGGCGGCATCGCACTGGTCTTCACGGAGAACATGAACTTCGGCAACCACGCGCACGAGGTCGCGCTCGGTGGCGCGCTGGTGTTCGCCAGCGGCGTGGTCTATTCCTTCTATCTGATCGGGGCTGGCGAAACGGTCGGCAAGATCGGTGCGATGCGCTTCACGGCCTATGCGATGCTGGTCGCCTGCGCTGTGTCCGTGCTGCAGTTTTTCCTGACTCACGACGCCGGAGATTTGCGATTGCCGACCCAGGTGTACGGGCTGACGCTGACCATGGCGATCCTGTCGACCGTGATCCCTGCCTGGCTGATGTCCGAAGGCATCAGGCTGAACGGCGCCAACCATTCGGCAATGGTCGGATCGGTGGGCCCGGTGGCGACGATCTTCCTGGGCTACTGGTTTCTGAACGAACCCATCACGCTGATCCAGATCGCCGGTGCTGCGCTGGTGCTTTCGGGCGTGACGCTGGTAAGCGTCAGACACTAAATCGCAATGCCATGCTGAGACTCGCGCCGATGCTCGGTCTGGATGGTACGTATTCGATTTTGGACTATTCCAATTTAGCATTTACTCTTCCATCTGCATGATGCGCAAGAGTCTCCACACTAGGGATTACGCCGTCTTTCTGGAATTGCTGATCGAGGCCAGGCACCGGGCCGGAATTACGCAGGCCCAGTTAGCCCAGCGTCTTCTTTTCGAGCAGCCAGCTATCAGTAAGATTGAACGTGGCGAACGTCGCGTCGATGTCATCGAGCTAAAAATGATCTGCAGTCAGTTAGGCATCCCACTGCAGGACTTCATTGCTGAACTCGAAGATCGGCTCTCAAAGAAACATGTCTGACAGACTAACTCCCGATGAAGCGATGAGACTGCTGACCCGCCGTTATCAGGCGGCTCCCGAGGCGCTCGTTGCCGTTCTCTGCCCCTTACTCGTGCCAATTCACACACTTGACAGGAGAATCTTTGTCGTCGAAGGCCAAACTCATGCGCGTGCGAGCTTCACCGTGCAAGTGAACCCACAAACCAGCGGTGTGCTTGTCCGTGGCCGCACTGGCAAATTTGTGCCCGCGAGCTACGGCGGCGGAGAACCTAGTTGGCGCGAGATTGCTAAGGGTCGGATTACTGATGTAGATGCGAGGAGCGGGATTGCATACGGTGAGATTTATCTCGGGTTTGGCGGCCGAGGGGTTGACCTGCAAGCCGCCGTTGTTGACCTCACTGAAGGTGATTTCCTCGAAATTGACCAATACGGGGTTGCCGCAAAAGCGCTCAGCGGCCTTAGTGAATACTATCTCGTCGAGAATCTGAAATTGCGCGGCTACGACGTTGTACGGATGCCGGAAGATATGGCGTCCCATCTTGGGGCGTACATGAATTTCGACTTTCTCATTGAGCGCGACGGGGTGAAGAAGCGGCTCGAGGTGAAATCACTATGGGGCACCAATACCGAGTTTGCACGGCTCATCCACAGCACCACCACCCCTCCGCGAGGTGATCCTACAACTTGGACCGAGCAACAGAAGGCCAATTACTACCCGACAAGCAGTTGCAAATTTCTAACCCAGGACATCTTTGCAGTGAGCCTTTTTCTGCGCACCGGCAATATTGAAGAGTTCGCCTTCGCGCGCTCTGTTCCTCGCGATATTCACCCCCACGGCCTACCGCGAGCGCGAAAATTTCCGGAACACGTCAGCCAGAACCCCTCATGCAGAATCGGAGACGGCACATGGTTCGCAACCGTCGATGAGGTTTGGAATCTCCGCTAGCGTTTCATCGGTCCCAATCGCCGTAGAGTCGAGACGGCGAATGTCGGTCAGAAAAACACGCTGTGAGGCCTCAAATTTCTCTTGTGTCGTTGCAAGCGCTTGAGCGGCGACCGAGAGTGCAGCTATGTCGTTCTGGGTCACCGGCAATACTAGATCTAGGCATGAAGCATCAGCAATCGCCGGATAGGCGATGCCGATATTATTGCGGATCATCTGCCGCCGAACAAGTTCTGTCTTGAGCAGCCACACGAGCGCGAGCGGATGTATGCCGGAGCAGCGAAGGACGGCAAATCCGGTTGAACATACCGCACCGTCAAGGCGAAGCGGTGTTAAGCCAACCGCGCCCCGTTCCGGCCGAACTGTGGACACCAGCACGTCACCCACGCGAATTACTTTGCGTGCGCGGCTAGGAGCGTCAGCCGCCAGAATTCGCTTGTGCCCCACTAGCCCCGTCCGAGTGTCCACATCCGAGATTTCAACGTAGTCGAACTCTCTTGCATCTTGTCGTCTTGGGTCAAGCCGATCATCTATAAGTGCCGCTACTTCAGAAACCTTCAACAAGGCTGTTTCAGGATGGTCAAGTACGGCCGCGATGTTTTTCGGAAGACCTATGTGAAAAGCCGCATCCCATCGATCGGCATTTGCAGTAATAGCTCGCCGGTGTTGGACATTGGACGAACTCTTCCCTTTGTAGTCCGCGAGTATAGCCGGGAGATCATTGCGAGCGGTACGCACGCGTCGCCGCTGCCCACTGCGGGTCACCACGTCAAACCCGACTTCGCGTACCTCTCTAAAGTAAGTCGGGCGGTGAGCCTGGATACCTCCTCCGTGCTTCTGCAACACAAGCACGGACGTTTTTGTACTAGTCCCCGCCGCTCCGAACGTCACGGGTGGAAGCGATATTACGGCTTCGATGCTGCACCGCTCATGCAGCCAGGCTCGGAGTTCAGCAAAGGCGTTTCGATTTACCAGGATGCTGTCCGGCACCACACTTGCGACAATGCCGCCCGGCGCTAGCCAATCAACATACCTTTCTAGGAAGAGGACTTCGGATTCCGCTCTTGAGCGCTTACGTCCCATAGCGAATCCGTTCAAATCGTTTCCGCTGTATGTTGCCCCAAATGGTGGATTAGTCAGGATCAGCTCTACCCGGCCATTCAACCCAGCGCAAATTTCCCCTTCTGAGCCACTACTCGCAAGTGCATTTGCGAGCCGAAGATTTGCGGCTTTCGCACCAAACAGACCTAGGTTAATCATGGCAAGCCGGAGCATTCGTTCCGACTTATCAATACCAACAACGTGCCTCTCGACAAATCGCGAGAGCCAACATAACGTTGCGCGTGGATTGTGCCGTTGGCGAACAACGCCATGACAGAAACGAATTGTCTCGGCAAGAAAAGAGCCAACACCACATGACGGATCGAGAACTATTCCTGCGTCGCTGTCTGCGCCGGGATTGAGCAGACGCTCGCGCGCCTCTGGTGTTAAAGCATTGAACCCGATCTCGACCATAAATCGAGTGATTTCTGGAGGCGTTAGGTATTGTCCCATTTCCTTCTCATCGACGAAGGACGTGGACATGAAACGCGAGAATACTTCGTTGATTAGATCGTCGCGTCCTGCTTCATGCAGTTCGCGAAAGGCGCTCGCATCACGCTCGAAAATCCGTAGGAGTTCATCGGCGAAGCGTTCATCGCTTTCTGAAAGTGGGGCGAAAAAACGGTCTAGCCCAAGAAGTCCCCTACCCCTCCCTTCGCCATTGCGGACAGGAAGATGTTCCGTGAGCGTATTGGTCATGAACCTGTTGAGAGCGCTTACAGCCGTCTCACCATTAGTGTGCAGACTGTCTCCGATGCCTCTTCCACCAGTGTCTATTGATATAACGTGGACGAAGAAGAGCGCCGCGACGAGATCAAGAACCTCTTGGCGCGATGACACCGACGCAGTGCGGTGAAACTCTTCTCGCAGGGCATGAATAGTTCCAGAGATTGCTTCTTCCAAGCGTAGTAGCCGAACGTCTACATTCGGTCGCTCCGCCATTGCGACGAGATCAGGAGGACTGTCCACGAGTGCGCGCAGGCGCTCTTCTTGTTGCTTCCTCGGCCGGGCCTTCCCAGAACGCCAGCGGGACAGACTGGCGATAGAAGTTCCAATGCACGTAGCGGCCTGTTGGGCGTTGCCGCCGTTCTCGGTAATGAGCCGCGCAATGAGATCGGGAATAGAAGTCTGATGCATAACGCGCACAGTAATATGCCAACATGGGATATGCAAGAGACGAACAGAGAGGCCGAGATCTGTGAACACCTAAGCGGCTTTTTAAGCCCACTTTTCAATAACATGGCAACGGATCTTCGTGACCCGTCGTCGAATCAAGAAATGTTGGGATGTAATTGAGAGAATGAACTCTGACTAAACGTTAAACCTGAAATGGATCACGTCGCCGTCGTTGACGACGTACTCCTTACCTTCTAGGCGCATCTTTCCCGCTTCCTTCGAACCCTGTTCGCCTTTGAGGACGATGTAGTCGTTGAAGGCAATGACCTCGGCGCGGATGAAGCCCTTCTCGAAATCGGTGTGGATGGCGCCGGCGGCCTGCGGCGCGGTATCGCCCTTGTGGATGGTCCAGGCGCGGACTTCCTTTTCGCCGGCGGTGAAATAGGTTTGCAGTCCAAGCCGATCGTAGCCAGCACGGATCAGCCGGTTCAGGCCCGGCTCTTCGAGGCCGATGTCGGCGAGGAAAACCTGCTTGTCCTCGTCCGACAGGTCCGCGATCTCGGCTTCGAGCCGCGCGCAGAATGCGACGACGGGAGCGCCTTCCTTCGCCGCGTGGGCCTTCACCTTTTGCAGCAGAGGATTGTCGTCGCCGAATCCCTTTTCCGAGACATTGGCGGCGTACAGCGCCGGCTTTGCGGTGATCAGGCAAAGCGGCTGCAAGAGAGCAACTTCTTCCTTCGAGAGATCCAGCGCGCGTACCGGCTTGGCCTCGTTGAGCTGGGCATGGACTTTGTCGAGGATCGCAACCAGCAGCCTGGCTTCCTTGTCGCCGGACTGCGCCGGCTTGCGGTATCGCGCCATCGCCTTGTCGACGGTACCGAGGTCGGCGAGCGCGAGTTCGGTGTCGATGACCTCGATGTCCGAAATCGGATCGATCTTGCCGGTGACATGCACGATGTTGTCGTCGGTGAAACAGCGCACCACGTGCACGATGGCGTCGGTCTCGCGGATGTTGGCCAGGAACTTGTTGCCAAGGCCTTCGCCTTTCGAGGCTCCGGCCACCAGCCCGGCGATGTCGACGAACTCGACGATGGCCGGAATGACTTTCTGCGGCTTCGCGATCGCAGACAACTGCGCCAGGCGTGGATCGGGCACTTCGACGATGCCGACGTTCGGCTCAATGGTGCAGAACGGATAGTTCTCCGCCGCGATGCCCGCCTTGGTCAGCGCGTTGAACAGGGTGGACTTGCCCACGTTGGGCAGTCCGACGATTCCGCATTTGAGTGACATATCGTGTGATCGGTAAACGGTGAACGCTGAACGCTGAAAGCCTGGTTTGGCCGATCACCGTTCACTGTTCACAGTTCACTGCTTACGCTTTCGTATGCAATTTCAGCATCGCCGCCTCGGTCTTGCCGTCCAGCAGCAGCGGCCAGGCATCGAGACTTCGTTCGACGGTTTCCTCAATCAGTGGCGTCTCTTCCTTGCGCGGCGCGTTGAGCACGAAATTCGAAACTTCGGCGCGATCGCCGGGATGGCCGATGCCGATGCGAAGGCGCCAGAAATCCGGCCCGAGGTGCGCGGTGATGTCCTTCAACCCGTTGTGGCCGGCGGCGCCCCCGCCCTTCTTGAGTTTGACAGAGCCCGGCGGCAGGTCGAGCTCGTCATGCACCACGAGGATATCTTCCACCGCAATCTTGTAGAACTGCGTCAGTGCCTGCACCGAACGGCCACTCACGTTCATGAATGTGGTCGGCTTCAGCAGCCAGCATTCCCTGCCCGCGTCCGTCAGCCGGCCGGCCTGGCCATGGAAACGGGACTCCTGCTTCAACTGCACGCTGGCGCGCCGCGCAAGGCGATCCACCCACCAGTAGCCGACGTTGTGGCGCGTGGCTTCGTATTCGCGTCCCGGGTTGCCGAGTCCTACGACCAGTCTCATGATTTACAGCTCGCGCGGCTAACAACCGCTGAAAATGAAACGGCCCGCCGGACGCACAGTAACAGGCGGGGCGGGCCGTGATGCGAACAGCAAGAAGAATTACTTCTTGCCGCCTTCCTTCTTCTCGGGCTCCTTCTTGCCGTCGGCGGCCGCTGCGCCCGCCGCGGGTGCCGCACCACCTGCAGGTGCTGCGCCATCCGCTGCGGCGCCTTCGGCTGCCGCGGCTGCAACATCGGGTTCCGGCTCGGCAATGACGCGCGGGACCTGCACGGTGGCCACGACAGCATCGTCACCACGCGTCAGTTGCACGGATTCCACCCCTTCCGGAATCTTCAGGTCGGCCAAGTGCACCGAGTTGCCAAGTTCCAGCATCTGCAGGTCCACTTCGATGAACTCCGGCAATGCGTCCGGCAGGCAGGTGATGTCGATTTCGTTCATCACGTGGCTGACGATGCCGCCGCCGGTCTTGACGCCGGGAGCGAGGTCCGCATTGACGAAGTGCAACGGCACTTTCATGTGGATCTTCTTGTTCGCCGACACGCGCTGGAAGTCCACGTGCAGGATCATCTGCTTCCACGGATGCATCTGCACGTCGCGCAGCAGCACGCGGTCCTTCTTGCCGTCCAGGTTCATGCTCAGGATCGAGGCATGAAAGGATTCCTGCTTCAGTTGATGGAACAGCGAGTTGTGGTCCAGCTCGATGTTCTGCGCCGGTTGTTCCCCGCCATAAATGATGCCCGGCACTTTGGCCTGCCCGCGCAGGCGGCGGCTCGCACCCGTTCCCTGCAGCGAGCGGGTCATCGCATTGACTTCGATCTTTGCCATGTTGCTCTCCTAAGTTGTTCAAGGCGGCCACCGCGACCAGTTGCCGCCATTACGCAAAAAGGGCGGCATCGCTGCCCCCCGAAAAAAACCGTTACTCCATGAACAGCGAAGACACCGAGTCCTCGTTGCTGATCCGCAGCATCGTCTCGGCCAGCAGGGCCGCGATGCTCAACTGGCGGATGCGCTTGCAGCGCTTCGCGTCCTCGCGAAGCGGAATCGTGTCGGTCACGACCAGCTCGTCCAGAACCGAATTCTCGATGCGCTCGATCGCCTTGCCGGACAACACCGGGTGCGTACAGTAGGCCAGCACCTTGTCCGCGCCCTTCTCCTTCAGCGCCAGCGCCGCTTCGCACAGCGTATTCGCGGTGTCGACCATGTCGTCCATGATCACGCAGGTGCGGCCCGCCACATCGCCGATGATGTTCATGACCGTGGCCACGTTGGGCCGCGGGCGCCGCTTGTCGATGATCGCCAGATCCGATTCCAGGCGCTTCGCCAGGGCCCGAGCCCGCACCACTCCGCCGACGTCCGGCGACACCACCACCAGATTCTGGTGGCCCAGCTTCCAGATGTCCCCCAGCAGGATCGGCGCCGAATACACGTTGTCCACCGGGATGTCGAAAAACCCCTGGATCTGGTCAGCATGCAGGTCCATCGTCAGCAACCGGTCCACCCCGGCAACCACCATCATGTTCGCCACCACCTTGGCGCTGATCGCTACCCGCGCCGAACGCGGCCGCCGGTCCTGGCGCGAATAGCCCAGGTAGGGCACAGCGGCGGTAATGCGCCCGGCGGAGGAGCGCTTCAGCGCATCCGCCATCAGCAGCACTTCCATCAGGTTGTCGTTGGTCGGGGTGCAGGTGGACTGCAACACGAACACGTCCTTGCCGCGGACGTTCTCGAGCAGCTCGACCATCACCTCGCCATCGCTGAAGCGGCCGACGGTGGCTCGGCCCAACGGGATGTTCAGGTGTCTGACGACGTCCTCGGCAAGCTTCGGATGCGCATTGCCGGTGAACACCATCAAGCTGTCATAAGCCATGCTCGAGTGTTAACCCAGTTGCCCGCTTTCAGGCGGCCCCAAAAAAATCAGCCGCAACTACGCTTGCGGCTGCCCTGTTCCAGCCTCCGCCCACGCAGAAGCCAGCATCCATCGTGGCTGGGGAGGTAGGGATCGAACCTACGAATGCCGGAATCAAAATCCGGTGCCTTACCACTTGGCGACTCCCCAAAAATTCCTTAGTCATCCCCCGACCACAGGGGATGCCGGTCAAGGCCGCGCGCTACAAAACCGCGCATGCCTGCCGGCACTTCCGCGAGGATCCGCGCCGCCTGTGCTTCGCTGCCGACTGCGCAGAAAACGCAGGCCCCGGATCCGGTCATTCGGGCATCGCCGTACTGGCGCAACCATTCGAGGTGAAGGGCCACTTGCGGATAACGCCGGACCACCACCGGTTCGAGATCGTTGCGGCCGGTAACCATGAAACCGGTTTCGTTCAGACCGTGGCCAACCGAAAAGGCGGCTATTGTGATTGCATTCGTATTACGTGTCAATTCAGGGGCGGAGAAGATTTCCGCAGTGGAAACAGCCGCTTCCGGCGCCAAAACCAGGTACCACGCAGGTTCCAGAACCAGTTCCTGAAGACGCTCGCCAACGCCTTCCGCAAAGGCGCTGCGGCCGAAAATGAACGCCGGCACGTCCGCGCCCAGCAGCAGCCCCAGTTCCTGCAGTTCTGCGCGGGGCAACCCGGTCTTCCACAGGCGGTTCAGCGCGATGAGGGTAGTAGCCGCATCGGAGCTTCCCCCGCCCAACCCCCCGCCGAGCGGCAGGCGCTTGACCAGTTCGATGTCGGCACCGAGGTGGCTGCCGGTATGGTGTTGCAGCAGTCGCGCTGCGCGCACGCACAAATCGCGGTCCTCGGGCACGCCGTCCAGTTGCGTGGTCCTGCGGATCAGCGCGTCGTCGCGGATGCGGAAGGCCAGTTCGTCGCCGTAATCGATGAATCGAAAAACCGTTTGCAGCAGGTGATACCCATCGCTGCGCCGGCCCACGACATGCAGGAACAGGTTGAGCTTGGCCGGGGCCGGATAGCGCGCGCCAGCAACCGTCATCCCGGGATGTCCCAGCGGTCTATTACCAGACGCAGGCTCAGGCGCTCATGCAGCAGCGTCATGCGTGCTGGCAACACGCCGTCGCCAGTGTAGGCGAGATAACCGACGCGCCAGCCGTTCTGGCTGAACTGCGTAAGGCGGCCGCGCGCATCGCGCTGTTCGGCTTCCACCGGCAAAGCCGGATCGGTCCGGCCCAGCACCCAGTGCTGCAAGCCCTTCAGCGGCAGATCCCAACCCAGGACTTCCCGCGTAAGGGCCTGCACGTTGTCCGAGCGATGCACCTGCTTATCGGCGGTAACCAGCGTCGCGCCGGCGGCATCGGCTTCGAGCTGTGCGATCACCGTGCCGACCGGTGACAGCAGGCGCAGCGAATCAACTTGCCCCGCATGGCGCCATTGCAGATTGGCCGAGTAACCCTTGGCGCCGGCCTTGACGGCAACACGGCCCGCCAGGGAAAAATCGGTGATCGCAACGTTGGAGACCGGCAGGTCATGCGGCGCACGCGGCGTGGCGCAACTGGCGAGCCAAGCCAGCAAAAAACAGGCGGCAAGAAAACGGGGCGCGCGCTGCACGTCCCGGCTCAGGGCATGAACTTCTTGAGGACCTTCTGCAGTTCTTCGTTCTCCGGATTTTCGCGGAGCGAATCGCGCCAGACTTTCTCCGCTTCGGTCTTCTTGCCCTTGCTCCAGAGGACTTCACCCAGGTGTGCTGCGATTTCGGGATCGGGGCGCTGCTGGAAAGCGCGCTGCAGGTATTGCAGACCCTGCTGAGAGTTGCCCAGGCGGTATTCCACCCAGCCCATGCTGTCGAGGATGAACGGATCCTCGGGCGAGAGCTTGAGCGCCTTTTCGATATAGTCGCGCGCCTCGGTCAGCCGGTTGGTCCGATCGGCCAGGGTGTAGCCCAGCGCGTTGTAGGCCTGCGCGTGATCCGGCTTGAGCGTGATCAGTTTGCGCAGGCTGGCTTCCGCCACGTCGATGCGATCCAGTTTCTCCGCGGCCAGCGCCACGTCGTAGAGCAGTTCCGGATGGTCGGGCTGGGCCTCGAGCGCTTTCTTCAGGACATCGTAGGATTCCTGGTACTCCCTGTTTTCCCGGAGCATCTGGGCCTCGGTCTGAAGGATCTGCACGCGCTGCCCATCGTTCTCCGATTGCAACGTCTGCAGGTGCTTGCGGGCTTCGGCGAGACGACCCTGCTTTGCCAGCATGAACGCATAACGCGCATTCGCCAGCACGAACTGCTCACCGCCCTCGACCGACAGGTACCACTTTGCGGCCTCGTCGTAGCGCTTGCGTTCCTCGTTGACCTGGCCGAGGTGGAAACGCACGCTGTCCTCGTCCTTGTAGTTCAGTTCGAGCACGCGTTTAAGTTGCACTTCCGCCGCGTCGAAGTCGTTGATCTGCAGCGACAGCAGGGCCACGGTCACGGCGATGTCCGCATTCTCGGGATTGTCCTGCAGCAGTTTCTGGAATTCGACACGCGCCTCGGGATACTTCTTTTCCGCTGTCAACTGCCGCGCGTAGCCGAGCCGCACGTCCTGGGCGTCCGGGTTGGCGGCGAGGAAGGCGCCGAGGTATTCCAGCGACTTGGCGCGCGAATCCCGACCCAGGATCTGTGCCTGCAGCAACGCGGCAGCCTCCCAGTCGGGCTTGGTGCGCATCGCCTCGCGGATTTCCGACAGCCCCTTGTCGTATTTGCCCGCGGCGTTCGCCGCCTGCGCTACTGCAAAATGCGCCTCGGGATGCTGCTTGTACGGCTTGGCGAGTTCCTGGACCAGTGCCAGCACCGCGTTCTTGTCGCTGTGCTTGGCCAGCAATCCATGCAACTGCATCAGTGAGGTACCGATATTCTCGACGTCGGCCGCCAGCATGTCCTTCAGCAGCGGTTTGGCGGCCTGGAGATTGTTGGCGTTGACCAGCAGGGTGGCAACCGTCTGCCTGGCGGGTGCGGAATCCTTTTCCGCGGCCAGCCAGATCCGCGCGGCTTCAAGCGCAAGGTCGTTGTTGCGGCCATAGAGCGCCAGTTCGGTTGCGCGGCGCGCGACGCGAGGGTCGCCGGTTTTCTTGGCCATTTCGAAATAGGCCTTGGCCGCCACCTGGAAATCGCCGCGCTGCGCTGCGATCTCGGCCAGAAGAAACTTGTAGAGCAGATCGGAATCCAAATCCCTGCCGGGCAGGTCGCTGTGGGACAGGGAGCGTGTTCCGAACACCTCGCGGGCGCGCTGCTCGTAGTTTTCCGGATCGCTGGTCTGAGCGATTTCCATGACGGCGCCGCCCGCCGAAGCTACGCCTGCATTGGCCGCCGCGGGCGCCCGGGTGTGCGTGCCGGTACCGGCGCAGGCGCAGAGCGCAGCGCATATCGCGAACAAAAACAGGGCTTGGCGCAAGGACATGGACGGATACGGGTTGGCGGCGTCAATACGTAACGCAAACTTGGATCGCGCGACAAGACAACACGCGAAGTTCTTCTATCCGGAGGACAGTTTAGGTATATTTCGCGGCCATCACAAGTGACCGCCTTCGGCATCGTGTACGATCAAACCGGGCGTCTTGCCACGGCCGGAACTCCAACAACCAACATGAAAGCAAGGGCATGACCAACACGGCAATCTCTGAATTGACCGTTTCCGCGCAGTCGCTGACACGCAGTTATGGTGCCAACCGCGCGGTGCGCGATGTTTCGCTGGAACTGCGGCGCGGCGAAGTGCTCGGCCTGCTGGGTCCGAATGGCGCCGGCAAGACCACCACCATGCAGATGCTCACCGGCAACCTCGCGCCGAGCAGCGGCCAGGTGCGAATCTGCGGCATCGACCTGATCGACCGGCCGATCCAGGCAAAGTCGCGAATCGGCTATTTGCCCGAAGTGCCGCCGCTCTACAAGGAGCTCAAGGTCGACGAATACCTGCGCCTCGCCGGCCGGCTGCACAAGGTGAAGAAGCCCGCGCTCCAGCAGGCTGTCGAACGGGCGAGGCAGCGTTGCGGCCTCTCGGACATGGGCAAGCGCCTGATTGGCTCGCTTTCGAAGGGCTATCAGCAGCGCGTGGGCATAGCCCAGGCCATCATCCACGATCCCGACGTGATCATTCTCGACGAACCTACGATCGGCCTCGATCCGAACCAGATCCGCGAGATCCGCACGCTGATCCGCGACCTGGGGCGCGACCACAGCGTGATCCTGTCCACGCACATCCTGCCCGAGGTCGAGGCGGTATGCGACCGCGTGCAGATCCTGCATCGCGGCGAAGTGGTGTTCTACGACACCATTGGCGGATTAAAACAGTTCCGCGGCGGCCAGGCATTGCAGATCGGATTGCGCAATCCGCCCCCAAGGGAGGACATCGCCCGCGCCGCCGACGGCGCCGAGGTCGAAGCCATCAATGCCAACCTGTTCCGGGTACGACCGAACGGTGGCGATCCCACCGAGGCACTGGTGCGCGCCAGCGTCGAGCGTGGCTGGGGCCTGTATCAGTTGCAACCGGCCCTGGCGAGCCTTGAGGAGGTCTTTGTGCAGTTGACGCAGAAGGAAGAGGACGGTCCAGGGGCAAATACTTCAGTGGAGTCAGCATCATGATCCGCACCATCATTGGAAAAGAACTGAGATCGCTCTTCACCTCGCCACTCGCCTGGGTAGTGCTGGCATTCCTGCAAATCATCCTGGGCTGGATCTTCCTGACCCGGGTCGATTATTTCCTCACCGTCCAGGCGCAACTGGCCCGGGTGCCCAATGCGCCCGGGCTTACGGAGATTGTCGTGGTACCCCTGTTTGGCATTGCGTCGATCGTGCTGCTGATGTCGGTGCCGTTGCTGACCATGCGCCTGGTCGCGGAGGAGCGCCGCAACCAGACCATGACCCTGCTCATCTCGGCGCCGCTGTCGATGACCCAGATCGTTCTCGGAAAATACTTCGCGACGGTCATCTTTCTGGCGCTGGTGGGGGGGCTCATCGTGCTGATGGGCCTGTCACTGCTGCCGGGCGGCAAGCTGGATGCGGGGCTGATCGCCACCAACCTGGTCGGCCTGCTGTTGCTAACCGGCAGCTTCGCCGCGATCGGATTGTTCGTTTCCTGCCTCACTACGCACCCGGTGGTTGCCGCGGTGGGCACGCTTGCCGCGTTCCTGGTGTTGTGGCTGATCAACATCGCCACCTCCGATCCGGCCAGTCCGCTGCACCTGCTGTCGCTGCTCAAGCATTTTGAAAGCTTCATAAACGGATCGATCGCGGTCACCGATCTGATCTATTTTGTGCTCCTGATCGCTGTATTCCTCATTCTCTCGATCCGGCGTCTCGATGCCGATCGCCTCCGCGCATGAAAGCGAATCGCAAACTAAAGCTGCAGCTGCTGATCCAGAACGGTGTTTTCGTCATATTGCTGCTGGCTCTGGCCGCCGGCATCGGCTGGGTCACTCGCGACATCAAGACCCAATGGGACCTGACGCAGGGCCGGCGCAACACCCTGTCGCCGGCCGCGGCCGACGTGCTGAAGCAATTGCGCGGGCCGGTCAGGATTACCGCCTATGCCACGGCGCAGGATACCGAAGGCGACGTGCGCAAGACGGTGAGCACATTCCTGTCGCCGTTCCAGCGCGCCAAGCCCGACTTCACCCTCGCGTTCATCGACCCGCGCGAACAACCGCAGCAGGCCCAGGCAGCCGGCGTGCGCGTCAACGGCGAACTGGTGGTTGAGTTCAACAACCGCAGCGAACACCTGACCAACCTGACCGAACAGGACCTTTCCAACCTGCTGCTGCGGCTGGCGCGTTCATCGGAACGGCAGGTGATGTACCTCGACGGCCACGGTGAGTCGAAGCTCGACGGCCGCGCCAATCACGACCTCGGCGACTTCGGCAATCAGTTGACGGTGAAAGGCTTCAAGACCGCACCCCTCAACCTGGCGACGGCGCAGGATGTGCCTGACAACGTCAGCGTGCTAGTCATTGCCGGACCGCGCGTCGATCTGCTACCCGGCGAAACAGCGCGCATCCGGCGCTGGATGGAGAAAGGCGGCAACCTGCTCTGGCTCGTGAACAACGACTCGCTGCGCGGATTGCAGCCGCTGGCAGACGAACTGGGCCTGAGCCTGATCTCCGGCACGGTAGTCGACCCGCGTGCCGCCGGGCTCAAGCTTCCGGCGACATTCTCGCTCGCCACGGGTTATGGCAAGCACCGCATTACGGAGAACTCCACGCTTACCAGCGTGTTTCCGTACGCGCGCCAGATCGCGCCGGCGGAGGGCTCGAAATGGCGCTTCACGCCGCTCGTGGAAGTGGCGCCGGACGGCTGGCTGGAAACCGGCGGCATCAACGACAACGTCGCCTTCAACAAGGATCGCGACATCCGCGGCCCGGTCGTCATCAGCGCCGCACTGGAGCGGGACGTCGGCGAGCGCAAGCAGCGCGTCGTGGTGGCCGGCACGTCGCAATTCATCGCCAACCAGTACGCCGGCCTGCTCGGCAACCTGGACCTGGGTATCAACATGATCAACTGGCTGGCCGGAGACGAGGCGCTGATCACCATCCAGCCGCGCAACCGCCAGGACCTCACGCTGGAACTGAGCCGCGCCGGGCTGTCCCTGATCGGATTCGGCTTCCTGGTCGTGCTGCCGCTCGCATTGCTGATCACCGGCTTCGTGATCTGGTGGCGCAGGCGCAAGGCATGAAATCGAAGGTCATCCTCAACCTGTTGCTGGTGCTCGCGGTCACCGCGATCGCGCTTTTCGCCATCCTGCGGCCGGCGGAGAAAAAAGATCCAGGCACGAAGCTGGTCGATCTGCAACGGGAGCAGGTGACGCGCATAAGCATCGAACGCCGCAAGGCCGCCCCGATCCGGCTGGAAAAACGCACGGATGGCTGGCATGTCACCGCGCCTTTCACGTCGCGCGCAGACATCGGCCAGGTCGACCGCGTACTCGACCTGACTTCCGCCAATGCCAAACAGAAGCTTCCCCACGAGGACCTCGCCCGGTTCGATCTGGATCCGCCGCAAGTCAAGGTCATGCTCGACGAGCAGGCAATCGCATTCGGCCGCATCAACGACATTACCAATGAGCAGTACGCGGCGACTGCCGATGCGGTTTACCTGGTGACGCCCTTCTACGGCTATGGCATTCCCGCGGACGCCGGCAAGCTCGCCAGCCGCAAGCTCCTGGCCGACGATGAGATCCCCGTCGCCTTCGCTTTTGGCGGCTACCGCATCATCCGCGACGACAAGGGGCGGTGGTCGAGCACGGGAACCGTGCCCGCAAAGGCGGCAGCAGAACTTTCGCAGGATGAATTCAACCGCTGGGCCGACGAATGGCGCGTGACCTACGCGCTCTCGGTAGAGCCGCACAAGGGCGGCGCAGGGGCGCGGGGCGTGACGCTGCGCTTCAAGAGCGGCAAATCGATCACGTTGCAGGCGGCCGGCACGGACTCCGGTTTCACATTGCTGCGCAATGACGAAAACATGCTGTACCGCTTCGGCGCGCAAACCGGGAGCCGCCTCATGAATCCCTACGTGGCCGCCGGGAAATAGTCCGCGGCCGCCGCACCGTGCCCGAACTCCCGGAAGTCGAGACGACGCGCCGCGGCCTGGCGCCGCACCTGCTGGGCAAACGCATCGCCGAAATAGTGGTGCGCGACCGCCGCCTGCGCTGGCCGATTCCGCGCGACCTCTCCAAAAAGGCCGTCGGCTGCACCGTTCAGTCCATCGAGCGCCGCGGCAAGTATCTTCTCGTCGATTGCGGAAGCGGCTGGATGATCCTTCACCTGGGCATGTCCGGCAGCCTGCGCGTGTTGCCGCAGGAAACCCCCGCAGGCAAGCACGATCATTTCGACATGGTTATGGATTCCGGAATGATTGCGCGCCTGACTGATCCACGCCGCTTCGGTGCGGTACTGTGGCAGGCGCGCAATCCGCATGCGCATCCTCTGCTGGCGAACCTGGGCCCGGAACCGCTGGGTCCGGACTTCCACGCGGCTGCCTTGCATGCCCGCCTGAGAGGGCGCCGCACCGCCATCAAATCGGCAATCATGGACAGCAGCATCGTGGTAGGCGTCGGCAATATTTACGCCAGTGAGTCGCTGTTCCGCGCCGCCATCAACCCGAAAATCGCGTCGGGCAGGGTCTCCCTGCTGCGTTGCGAACGTTTGGTCGACGCAATCCGGGAAACCCTCGGGGCAGCCATCGAGGCGGGAGGCAGCACCCTGCGCGATTTCGTCAGCGCGGACGGCAAAGCAGGCTATTTCCAGCAAACCTATTTCGTCTACAGCCGCGACGGCCAGCCCTGTCACATTTGCGGCACTGCGATAAAGTCCCTTCGCCAGGGACAAAGGGCTACGTTCTATTGCCCCCGATGCCAGCATTGATTGGCTCCCTCCCGAAGGCTGGTTTAGTATTTCCCTTGACGGGCCGGGAAAACCTCCCGAAAATTCGCGTACCGAAGTGCGGAACCTGGGAATAAGCATATTCGTTTCCGGGCGAGCGCACCTTAGGGGCACAAGGAAAAAGGCCGGCTCCGCCGTCGCCCCCCTGTCGGCCTTTCAATAACGAATCCCGTGGCGACCCTGAAATTCGGGGGATGCAAGTTTTTCGGAGAGGAAAATAATCATGATCAGCAACAAGACTCGCTACGTGCGCCTGGCGCTCGCGGCAGCCCTGCTTGCCGCCGGAAGCGCGACCGCCGCCGATGTTGACGGCGCCCGCCTGCTGGACGGCGACAAGGAACTCGCAAAAGGCAATTGGCTGTCCTATCACGGTTCCTACAAGTCCTGGCACTACAGCCCGCTCGACCAGATCAAGACCAGCAACGTAGCCAAGCTGAACGAAGCCTGGTCGCACGTGGCTTCGCGCGCCAACCGGGGCCTGCAAGGCTTTCCGCTGGTCATTGACGGCATGCTGTATTACAGCAGCCCGTACAATCAGGTCTATGCGCTTGACGGCGCCACCGGCAAGATGGTCTGGACCTACAAGCACAAGCTGAACGAAGACCTCGTCGCCCGGCAGACCCACTCACCCTACAACCGCGGGATTGCCGCCGGTTACGGCAATCTCTACATGGGTACGCTCGACGGCAAGCTGGCCGCCATCGACATAAAGACCGGCAAGCTGAATTGGGAAACCAAGCTGGTCAACTCCGAGAAGCTGACAGTCGGCTTCACCGGCGCGCCGTTGCTGGTCAAGGACAAAGTGATCATCGGCGCCCAGGGCGGCGAGTGGCCCGACCGCGGCCCGATCTTCGGCGTCAATGCCAAGACCGGAGAAAAGGTCTGGGAATTTCTGACCGCTGGCGGCAACGACGGCACCGCGAGCGACCGGCGCGACACCTGGGGCGGCGACTCCTACAAGACCGGTGGTGGTGGCGGCTGGATGGCCGGCAGCTATGATCCGGAAACCGACACGGTATGGTGGGGTACCGCCAATCCGGCGCCGCTGTACGACTGGGCGGGCGACAAGTTCATGACCGAAGGTCCGCGTCCGGGCATCAACTTGTATACCTCTTCGGTCATCCTGCTCAATCCCGATACCGGCGATCTGAAGAGTTACTTCCAGGTCTTGCCGCACGACGCTTGGGACTTCGATCCGGCCTCTGGCGAGCTGATGATGATCGAGCGCGACGGCAAGAAATACGTCGTGCATCCCAGCAAGAACGGCTTTGTCTATGTATTCGACCGCAAGAGCGGCAAGCCCGTCAACGTCTACAAGGGCGTGGACGCCATCAACTTCGTCAAGGACATCAAGCCCAATGGCGATCTGGTGGGCCGCTGGGATCCGCCCGAAGGCAAGCACGTCAACCTGTGTCCGGCCATCGCCGGCGGCTACAGCTGGAACGCGGGCACCTACAGCCCGAAGACCGGCCTGCTGTACAAGGTCGGCTTCGAGTGGTGCATGGACCTGGACATCGTCAAGACCGAGCCCATCACGGAACCGGTTGTGCAGTTGAACATCGGTGCGAACTTCACCATGCACGGTCCCGGGGACAAGGCGCCGTTTGGCCACATCCGCGCCAGGGATCCGATTTCCGGGAAAGTGAAGTTTGAAATCAAGTACCCGGGTGCAGTTCCGCATGGCGGCCTGCTGTCGACCGGGGGCAACCTGCTGTTCGTGCCCGAGGCGGACGGCATGTTCACCGCCTACGACGCTTCCAACGGCAAGAATCTCTGGAGCCACAATATGGGCCAGGGCAGCAACGGCGGCACCATCACCTACATGGCCAAGGGCAAGCAGTATGTGGCCGTGATGACCGGCTGGGGCAGCCTGGTGGGAGACGGCTACGGAGACCTGTGGGGCGAACCCTGGAAGAGCATGCCAAAGGATTCCGGTGTGCTTAAGGTCTACGCACTCGATTAATCGGCGTTTTCCGCGGATATAATCGTGGTAATGAAAAAGGCGGGGACCTCGTCCCTGCCTTTTTTCTTTTACGCCTCGCCCTGTCGTGTCGTCTGTTGCGAGCACTCGCTCGTTAATAAGGAGGCGCCCCGCGGTTCGGGGGCTTTGAGGCACCTGTGAAGAAGGAACTTTCAGAAGTGCACGATCTCAATTTAAGCCGGTTTTCATCGGCCTTGCTGGCCGGCCTGCTTTTGGCGGCCACCACCCTGGCGGGTATTGCGCCCGCCGCAGCGGAAGAAGGCAAACCCGCGGCCAAGCCGTTCGACGTGAAAAGCAATTTCCGCAATATCTGCGGATTCTGTCACGGGGACTATGGCCGTCATTCGGGCAAAGGACCGCAGCTGATGAACTCCGAACGCAGCGATCAATTCCTGTTCGACCGCATCAAGAAAGGATTGCCGGGCCGGATGGCCGCCTTCGGCAGCGTCTATACCGAAGAACAGATCTGGCAGATCGTGAAATTCATCCGCAACCTCAAACCCGGGGAAGAGCCCCAGAACCCATGAAATCGAACCTGATTGCCTTCGCAAGCCGGGCCGGGCTCACTTTTGCGTTTTGCGGCGCCACGCTGGCGCTGTTCGCAGCAAACCAGGCCGGGGCGCGAACACTCGCCGAGGTGCGCGCGCTTGGCAGCATCTCGATGTGCGCCAGTCCGGAGACGCTGCCCTATGCCAGCAACCAGCCGGAGGCTCCGGGGTTCCAGATCGAGCTGGGACGCGCGATCGCCGAGGGGCTCGGGCTTGGGCTGACCACCGAGTGGATCGTACCGCGTCGTCGGGCAAATATCGTAAATTGCGACATGCAACTGGACAGCATCTACAGTCCGGGGAGATCCAAGGGTGCGGTGCTGTTATCCCGGCCGTATCAGAAATCCGGCGTGGTTCTCGGTATAGCACGAGGCGCCGAGCCGGTCGCCAATTTCAAGGACCTGACCAAGGAACAGAAGGTCGGAGTGATGAGCAGTTCTGTTGCGAGATTCGTGCTGGGCAAGAGCGGCGCGATCACCTCGCCCTATGCATTCGAGAACGACATGTTAGAAGATCTGACACAGGGCAAGCTCTACGGCGCCGCACTGTCCTCAGCCACTCTGAGCTATTACATCCTGCAACACCCCGAAACCAGCCTGCAACTGGCGCACGCCTTCGACGGTGAGCCGGACCTAGCCTGGGAAGTCGCTGTAGGGTTGCGCAAATCCGACACTGCGCTGGTCGACGAGGTGAACAAAGTGCTCGAAAGGCTGCTCGCCGACGGCTCCATCACCCGGATCTACGCCAAGTACGGCGTTGAACACCGAGCCCCCTGACTGCAGCCCGATCCGGCGAAAGGTTCAGTCCTGCCGCCAGGCCGTTTGTCGTGTCAGGAGCTGGTACTTGCGCTGCAGTTGTTCCCTGGTCTCGACACGTTCCGGATCGAGCGGTATGCAATCGACCGGACAGACTTCCTGGCATTGCGGCCGGTCGTAGTGGCCGACGCATTCGGTGCATTTACCGGGATCGATCACGTAAACTGTCTCGCCCTGCGAGATGGCGTCGTTCGGGCATTCCGGCTCGCAGACGTCACAGTTGATGCATTCGTCAGTGATCATCAGCGCCATGGGATATCCATTCCTGGTGTCACGGCTTCCGCGCTTTCGTCTTCATCCTCGGGACCACCAGCGGATTGACGAACAGCGAGACGTCACCGCCCAGGCTGGCGATCTCGCGCACCATGGTCGCGGAGATGAACATGTACTGCTCCGACGGCGTCAGGAACAGGGTTTCGACGTCCGGGAACAGATTCCGGTTCATGCCCGCCATCTGGAATTCGTACTCGAAGTCGGATACCGCCCGCAGGCCACGCAGGATGATCTTGGCGTCGTGCTTGCGCAGGAAATCCATGAGCAGGCCGGAGAATCCTTCCACCCGCACGTTGCCGAACGGCGCCAGCGTTTCCTTGGCCATGGCCACACGCTCGTCCAGGGTAAAGAACGGCTGCTTGCCACGGCTGTCCGCCACCGCGACGATCACCTCATCGAACAGGCTCGAAGCCCGCCGCACGAGGTCCTCGTGGCCGCGCGTGATCGGATCGAAGGTTCCGGGATACAGGGCCCGGTTAACGCGGGTTTTCATCGCTCGGTTAGTTTGAGGTCGGTTCGTTTCAGGTCTGCAGCCATTTTAGCAGCAGACAGTGCACTTGCCCGGCGCGGGCCTGCTTCAGGATCTCGAAACCGGGCGGCAATTCGGGCGCCCGATCAGCCTCGAGAAATACGCGCGCGCCCGGCGCCAGAATCCGGTCCAGCAAGGGCAGGACGCGTGGCAGCAGATTGAGCCTGTAAGGCGGATCGAGAAAAACGACGCTGTAGCGGCGGCGGTCCGACTGCAGGAAGTCCATGGCGTCGGCACGGATGATTTCCACCTGCTGCGCGGACAACAGCATGCGATTGGCGTGCAGCATGCGCACCACCGCCGCATCGCGTTCGACCAGGACCGCCTGTTTCGCGCCGCGCGAAGCAGCCTCGAACCCGAGGGCACCGCTGCCGGCGAACAGGTCCACACAGGTTTCGCCGGTCAGATCCTGGCCAAGCCAGTTGAACAGGGTCTCGCGCATGCGATCAGGCGTGGGGCGCAGGTCCTGAGCATCGGGAAATTCGAGCAGGCGCCGCCGCCATTCGCCGCCGATGATGCGCACCGAATTTTTGCGCCGGGAAGGCAATCCTCGATTACTTCGTATCGAGCGCGCCGACCACGACGGTGGCCATGTGATCCGGCCGGATCCGGCGGCGCCACGCATCCTTGACCTCGGCCAGCGTCACCGCTTCGATTCTCGCGGGAAAATCGTCGAGATAGCTGAGCGGCAGGTCGTAGAAACCGATGATCGACAGGTAGTCCAGGATCTTCCTGTTGCTGTCGATGCGCAGCGGGAAACCGCCGATGACGTTCTGCTTGGCGTTCTCGAGCTCCTGCTGCGTGGGGCCGTCAGCGACAAAACCGGCCAGAATCTCTTTTGCCACCTTCAGAGCTTCCTCAGACTGCTCCTTCTTGGTCTGCAGGCCGATCTGGAACGGGCCTGCCTGTCCAAGGGGGTTGAAGTAGCTGTAAGTGCTGTAAGCGAAACCGCGCTTCTGCCGGATCTCCTCGCTCAGGCGCGACGAGAATCCGCCGCCGCCGAGCACGTAGTTGCCGAGCCACAGCGGAAAATAATCCGGATCTTTGCGCGTGATGCCCGGCTGGCCGATGACGATATGCGCCTGCGTCGCGGGATGAGCGATCCTGGCGGTTTGTCCCGCGTCGAGCACAGGTACAGGCGGCAAGGCCGGAATTGGCTTGCTGGATTTCTGTAGCTTGCCCGTCAGTTGCTCGGCAATTGCGCGCGCCTGATCGCGCGTAACGTCGCCGATGATCGACACGATCGCTGCGTCGGATACGTAATACCGGCGATAGAACTCCTCGAGGTCGGCACTGGTGAGTTTTTCCACGGTCTCGATTTCGCCGGCTCCGCGCAACCCGTACGGATGGTTTCCGTAAATCATGTGCCGAAACTCCCGGTCGGATATGGTCTCGGGCTTGGTGTCCGATTCGCGCAATCCCGCAAGCACCCTCGCCTTTTCGCGATCAAGGATCGCCTGCGGGAACGTCGGCTGCTGCAGGATGCGCGCCATGAGGTCGAGAGCCTGTACGCGTTCTGCCGTGCCCGACAGTGTGCGCAACGTAAGCCCGGCGCGATCGGCATCGAAGCGTCCCGACGGTTGCGCGCCAACGTCGGCGAAGCGTTCGGAAATCTGCTCTTCCTTCAGGCCCTGCACCCCCAGGCCCATCATCCGCAAGGTCAGGCTCGCGGCACCCGATTTTTCGCGCGTGTCCCGGCTGGCTCCCGCGGGAAAATCCACCGAGACGTCCAGCATCGGCAGGTCGTGGGTCTCGACGAACAATACGCGGGCGCCGTTCGTGCTTTGCCATTGCTGAATGGGCAAGGTCGCTTTCGCCGGAATCGCCGCGAACAACAACAGTACGGCTGTCAGCCAGCCCCAGGATCCCCGCATGGCGTTCTCCGGCTTATTGCAGTTCACGGGAATTCTCCCACTTTCGGTCGCGGCCGCTTGCCGCCAGGCAGCGGTTGCGGATCCAGTACCGCGATCGTGAGGTTGTCGTCGATCAGATACTTGCGCGCGACTTCGCGCACTTGCTCGGCAGTGACTTCCTGAAGCCTGCGCACCTGGAGATCGGCCGTTTGATGGGGAATGCCGACCGTTTCCAGCATGCCGATGCGCGTCGCCTGGTAATAAACCGAATCCTGGGAAAATACCTGGGAAGCTGTCACCTGCGATTTGACGCGGCGCAACTCCTGTTCGCTGATGCCATCGTTTACAACGCGCGCGATCTGCCCCCTCAACGCCTCTTCGATCTCATTCACGGAGCGGCCTTCCGCCGGGGTTCCATCCAGGTAGAACAATCCTTGACCGCGATTCACGGCGGCATAGCTGGCACCCGCGCTGTTCGCGATGCGAGACGTCTTGACCAGTTCCCGGTTCAGGCGCGCCGCGTCGTACCCGTCCAGCACGCCATTGAGGACCGACAGCGCGTAGGGTTCCCAGTCCTTTTCGGGATCGCGCAGGACGGGCACGTGATAGGCCATGAGTATATAGGGCAGATCCCCGGGCGCTTTCACGGTAAGGCGCTTGATGCCCGACTGTTTCGGTTCGGCATGGAGTTTGCGCTCCGGCAGCGGGCGCGACGGAATGGGCCCGAAGAGTGCTTCGGCGAGCCGGAACACTTCTTCCGTGACAACGTCACCCGCGACAACCAGCGTGGCGTTGTTCGGCGCGTACCAGGTGTCGTACCAGTTGCGCGCGTCCTGCACGCGCAGGTTTACCAGGTCGTTCATCCAGCCGATAACCGGGGTGCGATAGGGATGGGCCACGTAAACCGAGGCCATCATCTGCTCCGAGACCTGGCCATGGGCATCATCGTCCGTGCGCATGCGCCTTTCTTCCATGACGACCTTGATCTCCTTGGAGAATTCTTCCTCCGAAAGAATGAGGTTGGCCATGCGGTCTGCCTCCAGCTCGAGCGCCAGTGGCAGTTTTGATTTGTGCAGCTGCTGGTGGTACGCGGTGTAGTCGCGCGACGTGAAGGCGTTGTCGCGGCCTCCGGCGCGGGCCATGGTCCTGGAGAACTCGCCCGCCGGAACTTTCTTCGTGCCCTTGAACATCATATGCTCGAGCACGTGCGCCACGCCGGTAGTGCCGCTGACCTCGTCCATGCTGCCGGCGCGGTACCACACCATCGACACCACGATCGGCGAGCGATGATCCTCCTTGACGATCACCTTCATGCCATTACCCAGCGTGCGTTGCTGCGCCTCGGCGGCGACGGCGGGCACGCAGAACAGCGCCAGGACAAGCCCAAGGCTTGGTGTTGCGAAAAGACGGGTCATGGTTTTGGATGGACCGGACGCAAACAGAATAGAATTGCGGCTCTTTTGCCGCCGGATACAGCGACGCTGTGACAGTGCGAGAGTATGTTAAGTTTCCTCAAACGTGACAAGGACGAAGCGTCCGCGCAAGACAGCGGGGGCGGCTGGGCGGCCAAACTGCGTCGCGGGCTTGCCGGTACCCGTGCCAGACTGGGCGATCAGCTCGCTGCCGTATTCGGCGCGGGCCGCAAGATCGACGAGGCGCTGTTCGAAGAACTCGAATCGGTGCTGCTCGCCTGCGACGTCGGCGTTAGCGCAACCGGGCATCTGCTCGACGACACGCGTGCCCGCGCCAAACGCGGCCGTTTTGACGACACTGCGCAGGTCCGCGAGGCGCTGAAGCAATCTCTGCTTGATCTGCTCAAGCCCCTGGAGCGGCCGCTCGACATCGGAGCCGCAAAACCTTTCGTCATCCTCATGACCGGCGTCAATGGCGCCGGCAAGACCACTTCCATCGGCAAGCTGGCGAAGCTGTTCCAGGCCGGGGGCAAGTCGGTGCTGTTCGCTGCCGGCGATACCTACCGTGCTGCCGCCCGCGAACAGCTCAAAGTCTGGGGCGAACGCAATAACGTCACCGTCGTCTCGCAGGAAGGCGGCGATACCGCCGCGGTAATTTACGATGCCATCCAGTCCGCGAAGGCCAGGGGCATCGATGTGGTCATTGCCGACACCGCCGGGCGTCTGCCAACGCAACTTCACCTGATGGAGGAAATCCGCAAGGTAAAGCGGGTAATTGCCAAGGTCATGCCTGACGCGCCCCACGAGGTTCTGCTGGTGCTCGATGCCAACACCGGCCAGAACGCGGTGGCACAAGTGAAGGCATTCGACGAGGCGCTCGGCGTCACCGGCCTGATCCTCACCAAGCTCGATGGCACGGCGAAAGGTGGAGCCATAGCCGCCATCGCGCGGCACAAGCCAATCCCGCTGCGTTTCATCGGCATCGGCGAAGGCCTGGACGACCTGCGTCCGTTCTCGGCGGAACAATTCGTCGAAGCCCTGTTCGAATGAAGGGCGGCCGGACTCGGCAACAGTCGTCGGCCGGGCCCGCGCCATTTACTCTGCCATCAACCGACTGATCAGCCATGGCCGTCTCGCAGATGATCAGCGTCAGCCACGTCTCCAAGCGCTATGCCGGGGGCTATCAGGCCCTGCAGGACGTCACCTTTGTGGTGGAGTCCGGCGAGATGGTGTTCATCACCGGCCATTCCGGTGCGGGCAAGAGCACCCTGCTCAAGCTGATTGCCGCCATCGAGATGCCGACCTCCGGCAGCGTGATCATCAACGGCCAGAACGTCTCGGCGATGAAGTCCGGCGCCATTCCCTTCCTGCGCCGCAATTTCGGACTCATGTTCCAGGACCACAAACTGCTGTTCGATCGCAGCGTCTACGAGAACGTGGCGCTGCCGCTCGCCATCACCGGTTTCCCGCGCCGCGAGATAGCGAAGAGGGTGCGCGCGGCACTGGACAAGGTAGGCCTGCTGGGCCGCGAGAAATCCCGGCCGATCACGCTTTCGGGCGGGGAACAGCAGCGCCTGTGCATTGCGCGGGCTATCGTCAACCGGCCCGCGATCCTGCTCGCGGACGAGCCCACGGGCAATCTTGATACCGCCTATGCCGAGGAAATCATCGGCATGTTCGAATCCTTCAATCAGGTCGGGGTGACGGTGGTCATCGCCACCCATGACGAGGGGATGATCGAACGCCTCGGTCCGCGCATCTTGCAGCTGGACCATGGCAGGCTCGACCAATGAACTGGCTGCTCGGCCACTTCGACACGTTACGCGAGAGCCTGTTGCGCCTTGCGCAGCAGCCGCTCGCGACCCTGCTCAACGTGCTCGTGATCGGCATCTCCATGTCGCTGCCTGCGGGCTTCTATGTCGGGTTGAACAACGTGCAGACGTTCTCACGGCAGCTTTCCAGCGATCCGCAGATCAGTCTGTTCATGACCATGGATGCCAGCGCCGAGGACGTGGCTGGCATCGAGCAGCGGCTCCGGAACCACGCGGATGTCGGTCGCTTCGAATTCGTCTCGCGGGAGCGCGCCCTGGAACGCCTGAAGCGCAGCGCCGGCCTGGCTGACGTGCTCTCCGACCTCGGTCGCAATCCGCTTCCCGACGCTTTCGTGGTCACCGCCCGCAATAACGATCCGGCAATCCTGGAATCGCTGCGGGCCGAGGCGGTCAAATGGGCCAATGTTGAGCACGTGCAACTGGATGCGGAGTGGGCCAGGCGCCTGGACGCCGCCCTGGGGGTAGGCCGGCTGCTGGTGAGCCTGTTGGGCGCCTTACTTGCCACGGCGCTGGTAGCCATCACCTTCAACACCATCCGGCTGCAGATCCTGACCAGACGGGACGAGATCGAGGTGTCCAAACTGATCGGCGCAACTAATCCCTTTATCCGCCGGCCTTTCCTGTACCTGGGTACGCTACAGGGGCTTGCCGGGGGGGGCGCCGCCTGGCTCATCGTGACCTTGGCGGGCATGGCCCTCAACCTGCAACTGACCGAGCTGGTAACCCTTTACGGCACCTCCTTCGCACTGGAGCCCTTGAGCGCCCGGGACTCGGTGATTCTCCTCGGCCTGTCCGCTGCGGTCGCCTGGCTGGGCAGCTGGCTATCAGTGAGTCGTCACTTATGGCAGATAGAGCCCCGCTAAAGGAAACCGCGCTCTATCAGGTAGAACTTTTGGGGTTGCTGGCACTCCCAGTACTGGAGTGCTAATATGGTCCCCAAGGAGGTATATGCCATGACCCATGCATTGACTGTTGCGTTGCCTTTTCCGTCCGCGACCGGCAGCCTGGACACTTATATTCAGGCAGTAAACCGCTTCCCGCTTCTCACCCAGGAGCAGGAAACCGAATACGCGCGCCGTCTGCGGGACCAGGATGACGTCGAGGCCGCCCGCCATCTGGTGGTATCCCACCTACGGGTGGTGGTCGCGATCGCGCGGGGCTATCTGGGCTACGGCCTGCCGCATGGCGACCTGATCCAGGAAGGCAACGTCGGCCTGATGAAGGCCGTCAAGCGTTTCGATCCGGAGCGGGGCGTACGGCTGGTTTCTTTCGCCATCCACTGGATTCGCGCCGAGATCCACGAGTTTATCCTGAGGAACTGGCGCATCTTGAAAGTGGCAACGACCAAGGCCCAGCGCAAGCTGTTCTTCAACCTGCGCAGCCTGAAGAAGAGCCATTCGGCAATGAGTCCGGCCGAGGTGAACGCCGTGGCGCGGGAGCTCAACGTCAAGCCCGAGGATGTGGTCGAGATGGAAACCCGTCTCGGCGGGCAGGATGTGGCGCTCGAGCCGCTGAGCGACGACGAGGAGGAAAGTTTCTCGCCAATCGCCTACCTCACGAATGCGGAGGACGAGCCGGGCCTGGTTCTGCAGCACCAGCAAACCGAGCAGAACAAGACTGAAGGGCTGGCACACGCACTGGAATCGCTGGACGCCCGCAGCCGCCGGATTATCGAGGCGCGCTGGTTGCGTGAAGAAGATACCGCTACGTTGCACGACCTGGCCGATGAGTTCGGTGTATCCGCCGAGCGCATACGCCAGATCGAAAGCCAGGCGATGAAGAAAATGCGCGGACTGATGGCACCGGCAATGGCCTGATTCTCGCGAACCGTTCGACAAAAAGCCCCGCAACAGCGGGGCTTTTTTTGGTTAGCGCTGCTCGATCAGCCGGCCGATGTCGTGGGCAAATACCTCGCTGCCCCGACCGTAGCCAATGTACAGCCTGATCCGCCCCTGGGCGTCGAAGACATAGCTGCCGGCCGAATGGTCCATGGTGTAGTTTTCGGGTTTACTGCCGGCGACCTTCTGGTAGATCACCTTGAACTCCTTGGCGACCTGCGCAGTCTCTCCCGCACTGCCGCGCAGCGCCAGGAAGCGCGGATCGAACGCGGTCACGTAGGGTCCGAGTACCGCGGGCGTATCGCGCTCGGGATCGACAGTTACCAGCAACACCTGCACCTTGTCCGAACCGGCACCTATTTTCTTCATCGCGCTCGCCAGTTCCGCCAGCGTGGTCGGACAAACGTCGGGACAATGCGTGAACCCGAAGAACATCACGACCACCTTGCCGTGAAAATCGGCCAGCGAACGGCGTTCCCCCGTGTGGTCGGTAAGCGTGAAATCCCTGCCAAATTCGGCGCCGGTAATGTCCGTGGAGCGGAAGCCGGCGTCACCGCGCTGGCAGCCGGCGGCGACAGCCAGCGACGCGAGCAGTAACAGGCGCAAGAGGACCTTCATGGTTGAATCCAGGCCCGCTCAGAAGCGGGCGTAGTGGTCGACGAGCAGTGCCGCAAACAGCAGGGACAGGTACAAGATCGAATAACGAAAGGTCTGCCTGGCGAGCGCATCGCTGTAGTCGACGCAGATGCGTACGGCGTAGATCAGGAACAAGCTCCCGAGCGCGACGGCGGAAATCAGATAGATCATCCCGCTCATACGGGTGGCAAACGGCAGCATCGTCGCCGCCACCAGGATCACCGTATAGAGCAGGACATGCAGACGGGTGAAGCGGTCGCCGTGGGTGACCGGAAGCATCGGAATTCCGGCCTTGGCGTATTCGTTCTTGCGATACAGCGCAAGAGCCCAGAAATGCGGTGGCGTCCAGGCGAAAATAATCAGGAACAACAGCAATGCATCGGACGAAACGCCACCGGTGACCGCAGCCCAACCTAGCACCGGCGGCATGGCGCCCGACGCCCCGCCGATCACGATGTTCTGCGGCGTCAGCGGCTTGAGCAGCAAGGTATAGATAACCGCGTAACCGACGAATGTCGCCAGCGTCAGCCACATCGTCAGGGGATTCACCAGCACGTGAAGGATGGTAAGGCCGACACCGCCCACTACCCCGGCGAACAGCAGGGTTTCCGGCGAAGAAATCGTGCCCATAGGTAGCGGGCGTGCGCGGGTGCGCGCCATGACGGCATCGATCTTCTGCTCCACCAGGCAGTTCACGGCGGCAGCCGATCCCGCCACCAGCGCGATGCCCAGGGTGGCGAAAATCGCCGCCCACCAGAAACCCGCGGTCAGCAATCGTTCCGCCGGTTCGGCCAGGAACATGCCGATGACCGCCGTGAACACGATCAGCGAAATCACGCGCGGCTTGGTCAGCTGGAGGAACTGCTGCAGCCGTGACGACAAGGCGGGTGACTGGACGGAGACGGACATCTATCGGCGAAAAATGGCGGGCGAATTGAGCGCGAAGTTTAGCATCACCAGCGTGGCCAGTAACAGCGCGGCGACCCCATTGTGGGCCACAGCCACCGGCAGCGGCAGGCTGCCAAGAACATTGGTTACGCCAAGCGCAATCTGCAGCAGCAACAGCGCCAGCAACGCCATGCCGTATCCATGCAGGTCGCGAACGCGCAACGACTTCAGTCCGGCAAATCCGACGACCATCAAGGTCACTAGCGCGCCAACCCTGTGTGCCCAGTGGATCGCGTTCAGCGCCTCGTTCGACAGCGGCTCCCCGCCCGCGGTCATACCCAGTTCGCGCAGGAAATGAAAACCCTGATCGAAATCCATCGACGGCACCCAGCGGCCATGACAAACCGGGAAATCGGTGCAGGCCAGGGCCGCATAGTTGGTGCTTACCCAGCCGCCGAGTGCGATCTGGAATCCGAGCGCCACGAGGGCGAACGACGCCCAGGGGCGAATGCCGCGCAGCACCGACGGCGGACCGGCGCTCAGTTCGAGCATTCGCGCCGACAGCCAGGCAAGCATGGCGAACAAGGCCATTCCACCGAGCAGGTGCAAGGTCACGATCACCGGCTTGAGCAGCAGGGTCACGGTCCACTTGCCGAACAAGCCCTGCAACACCACGAGCAATACCAGGGCAAGCGGCAAGCCGACGCTCGCTCTCGGTTCCGAATAGTCGTCGCGCCGGCGGCCGCGAAGGGCCTGATAAGCAATGGCCAGGATCATGACGCCAACCAGCGATGCGAGATAGCGATGAAGCATTTCCTTCCACGCCTTGGGCAGCGAAACCGGTCCGGCCGGCGCTTCGGCCTCCGCGGCCTCGATCTGCTCGGCGGCAAGTCCAGGCGAAAGTTTTCCGTAGCAACCCGGCCAGTCCGGGCAGCCGAGGCCGGCATTGGTCAGACGAACATAGGCGCCAAGCATGACCAGGGCAAAGGTCACGACCGTCGTCGAAATCACCAGCGTGCGCAGCGGCACGAAGCGTGCGCATACAACCAGCGCAATGAGCAGGGGCCCGCCCCAAGCCAGCGCGTGGAGCGAATCGAGGGAAAACTGCCAGATCGCTGAAGCCTGCATCTGTTGGCCCTATTTACCGGTCTGCACCCAGCCGCTGGAGGCTTTCATCAGCTTGCCGATGTCTTTCTTCACGCGCTGCGGATCCGCATCGCGGGGGAAACGCATCATGAGGTTGCCGAACGGATCGATCACGTAAACATGATCGCTGACCGAGGCGACGGCCGGCAACGTGCGGACAAACCCGTCGCCCTGCATCCGGATTTCGCGCGTGCCGGCATACTGGGCCGCAAGTTCGGGCGGCGGCGGCTTGCCGTCGGTGATCATCCACAGGCGTTCGATGCGCTCCTGGTCTTTGCCCTGTGTCAGGCGGATCTGGCGCATCAGGTAGAGTTTCGATTTGCAGTAGTCATCGCAGGCTGCGGCATCCACCATCAGGAACGCCCATTTGCCGCGCAGCTCCGAAAAGCGGAAAGCAGGCCCATCCTGCGCCTTCACGACGACGTCCGCCAGCGGCGTGACGGGCAGCAGCTCCCCGTAGTTGGTGAAGCTTTGCGGCTTCCAGAAGTAATAGAGCAGCAGCGAGCCGACAAACGGTGCCAGGCTAATCGCGCCCAGCAGAAGCAGCATCCGCCGCGTTTTATTTGGATCTGGAGCTTCGGACATGAAAATAACCGTAGAGGAAAACAATCAACCCACAAAATGAAAACCATTGAACGGCGTAACCGTAGTGCTTGGCGATACCGAAATCCGGCCGCGGCCACGAGCGTACCAGCCCATCGTCCAGGTCGCTGGTCTGTTCGATGACGATCGGCTGTATCGCGAGGCCCTTGTGCTCGATGAAGCGTTCCAGGGTCAGGTTCTGCCACACCACGCCCGAACTATCCGCCTTCGCCAGCTCGAGAAAGCGTCCCGGCACGACCGCGACGCCGACAATCGTAATCGTCGACGGTGGCGTCCGGATCTCCGGCAGCCTGCTGCGGTCCGCTCCGGCAGCCACCCAGCCGCGGTTCACCAGCACATGCATCGAAGAACCGGCGATCCGCAGCGGCATCAGCACGTGATAGCCCGCCACGCCCGCCTGGATCCGGTTGTCGAGCAGCACCATCGCCTGCGGAACGAACTCGCCGGTCACTTCGACGCGATGCAGGCGCATTTCATCCACGGTGACGGGCCGGGCCGACAGGCTGATGGGAGGATGGGCGGCGCCGCGATCGTACGCCGTCTGCAACTGCTCTTTTTCGCCCGCGCGATTCAGCTGCCACTTGCCGGCACTGGCTGTCAGCGCGATGCCGAGCACAGCGGCAACGAGCGGCAGCCAGCGCGGCCGCCAGGGTCGGGAGGAACTCTGCTGATCCAATCGGGGTCTGCGAGTAGAAGGTGCCAAGCTTATCGGCTACACTGGATTGCCGATTTTCATCGTGCGTCCACCATGAAACTAGTCATCATCGCCTTTCTCGTCGTCATCGTCGGGAGCCTTGCTTCCGCGCTGTTCTACCTCATGCGCGACAAGGGCGGATCGGATCGAACCGTCAAGGCATTGACCGTTCGCGTCGCGCTGTCGCTGACTCTTTTCCTGATACTGATGCTCAGCTACTATTTCGGGCTCATCCCGAAATCCGGCCCATAAAAAAACAGCCGCACAGAGTGCGGCCTGAGTGTCCCCGCCATGATCTTGATCGTGACCCGGCGGGGTCCCTCCTCCGTTGTTCGTGTTGTTGTTTCCCGCCGCGCGTTACAGCCAGTAAACCAGCACGAACAGCAGCAGCCATACCACGTCCACGAAGTGCCAGTACCATGACACGCCTTCGAAGGCGAAGTGATGCTCGGCAGTGAAGTGCCCCGCGATGGATCGCCCGAGGATCACGATCAGCATGATCGTTCCGATGGTCACGTGAAATCCGTGGAACCCGGTGAGCATGTAAAACGTCGCGCCGTACGCGCCCATGCCGAGCGTCAAGTTCAATTCCTTGTAGGCATGGATGTACTCGTAGGCCTGCAGGCTCAGGAAGATGAGGCCCAGGACAACCGTGGCCACCAGCCCTCCGATCAACTGCGACCGGCTGTTCTTCTTCAGCCCCCAGTGCGCGATGGTCACGGTGACGCCGGAAGTCAGCAGGATCAGCGTATTGATGGCGGGAATTCCCCACGCGCCCATGGGCGTGAAGGTTTCCTCGATCCCCGGCCCGGAAACAGGCCAGTGGGGAACGAATCCGGGCCAGATCTGTTCCATGGTATCGCCGCTCGAAAGCCAGGGCAGGGACAGCACGCGCATGTAGAACAGCACGCCGAAGAAGACCGCAAAGAACATGACCTCGGAGAAAATGAACCAGCTCATGCTCCAGCGGAAGGACAGGTCGACCTGGCTGTTGTACTTGCCGCCCTCGCTCTCGCGGATCACGGTGCCGAACCAGCCGAACATCATGTAGATCAGTACGGCCATGCCGGCTAGCACGACCCAGGGACCGGCCCCGGCGCCGTTCATCCAGAGTACCGCGCCGAGCGCCATCAGGAACAATGCGCATGAACCGACTACGGGCCAGTGCGACGGCTCGGGCAGGTAATAGCGAGTGGATTGGCTAAGCATTCTCGAATCTCCCTAAGTTTTCATTCCCCAGTACTTCACGTCTCTTCGTTCGCCGTCAGCGCAAAGTTCGCGGTCGGCGCAAAACTGAACTGACGGGCAAGTTCAGCCGGCATTCCCGGCTTTTTCATCCGCCGGTGCCGCTGCCGCCGGAGCCGCGCCTTCCACCTTGAAAAAGGTATAGGACAGCGTGACCGTGTTCACATCCTTCGGCAGCCCTGCCTCGATCACGAATACCACCGGCATCCGCCGCACTTCCCCGGGCGCGAAATTCTGCTTGGTAAAGCAGAAGCAGTCGAGCTTGCGGAAATACTTTCCGGCAACCTGCGGTCCGTAACTCGGGATCGCCTGGCCCGTGATCGGGCGGTCCGACGCATTGCGCACTTCGTACTCCACCTGCACCAACTGGCCTGGATGCACCTTCATGCTGGTCTGCATCGGCTTGAACTGCCAGGGCAGGTCACTGCGGATGTTGGCGTCGAATTCCATCGTCACCACCCGGCTCTCATCCACTTGCGTGCTGGTCAGGGGCGAGCCCGCCTTCTCGACTTCATTGATGCCCGTTATTTCGCAGATCTTCTTGTAGATCGGCACCATGGCATAGCCGAAGCCGAACATCATGACCGCCAGCAGGGCCAGTTTCTTCAGCACCGCACGGTTGTCTGCGGATCCCCTGCTCATTTCCAATGCCGCAATATCATTCCGACGAAGAACGCAACCGCGATGGACAGCAGGATCAATGCCGTCCTCGCTTTCTTCGCTTTCAGTTGCTCGGCCTGCTTCTCATCCATTTAATTGGAACCATACACCGCCCGGCTCGCGTTATTTCACGACCGGCGGCGTCTCGAAGCTGTGGTACGGCGCCGGCGTCGGCAAATGCGTCCATTCGAGCGAGTCGGCGCCTTCCCAGGGTTTCTGGGGCGCTTTCTCGCCGCTGCGGATGCACTTCAGCACGATGTACAGGAACAGCAACTGCGACAGGCCGAACCCGAACGCGCCGATCGACGAAATCATGTTGAAGTCGGTGAATTGCGGTGCGTAGTCGGGAATCCGGCGCGGCATTCCGGCAAGGCCGAGGAAGTGCTGCACGAAGAAAATCATGTTGAAGAAAATGAACGACAGCCAGAAGTGCCACTTGCCCAGTGTCTCGTCGTACATGTGGCCGGTCCACTTCGGCAGCCAGAAATAGACCCCGGCGAAAGCGGAGAACAATGCGCCCGCCACCATCACATAGTGGAAGTGGGCGACGACGTAGTAGGTGTCATGCAACTGGATGTCGACCGGCGTGACGGCTAGCACCAGACCGGTAAAGCCGCCGAGCGTGAACAGGAACAGGAAACCCATGGCGAACAGCATCGGAGTCTCGAAACTGAGCGAGCCCTTCCACATGGTGGCGACCCAATTGAACACTTTCACACCGGTTGGGACGGCGATCAGCATGGTCGCGTACATGTAGTAGAGCTGCGCGGTGGTCGGCAGGCCGGCCGTGTACATGTGGTGTGCCCAAACCAGGAAAGACAAGATCGCGATCGAGGCAACCGCATAAACCATCGAGGTGTAGCCGAACAACGGCTTGCGCGAAAACGCCGGGATCACCTGCGAAACGACCCCGAATGCGGGAATCGCGATGATGTAAACCTCGGGGTGGCCGAAGAACCAGAATATGTGCTGGAACAGCACCGGATCGCCACCGCCGGCCGCATTGAAGAAATGGGTGCCGAAATGGCGGTCGGTGAGCAACATGGTGACCGCGCCGGCCAGTACGGGCATCACCGCGATCAGCAGATAAGCGGTAATCAGCCAGGTCCAGACGAACAGGGGCATCTTCATCAGCGTCATGCCGGGCGCGCGCAGGTTCAGGATCGTGGTGACGATATTGATCGAGCCCATGATCGAGGACATGCCGAGGATGTGGATCGCAAAGATCGTCAGGTCCATGCCCATGCCCTGCTGGATGCTCAGCGGGGGATACAACGTCCAGCCCACGCCGGGAGCACCGCCGGGAACGAACAGCGACAGCACGAGCAGCGTCGCGGCCGGGGGCAGCAGCCAGAAGCTCCAGTTGTTCATGCGCGGAAAGGCCATGTCCGGCGCGCCGATCTGCATCGGGATCAGCCAGTTCGCGAAGCCCACAAAGGCCGGCATGATCGCGCCGAACACCATGATCAGGCCGTGCAGCGTGGTCATCTGGTTGAAAATTTCCGGATTGACCACCTGCAAGCCGGGTATGAACAACTCGGCGCGGATCACCATCGCCATGAATCCGCCGACAAGGAACATGACGAAGCTGAACCACAGGTACATGGTGCCAATGTCCTTGTGGTTGGTCGTCTTGACCCAGCGCATGAGCCCGCCGGGATGATAGCCATGTCCGTGGTCGTGATCTTGATCGTGGCCGATGACTGCGCTCATGGTGTATCTCCTCAATAACCTTTGGATGCTGCTCGAAATTGGTTCGCTGCGGGGCGCTTACTTTGCCGTTGCCGTTGCCGCGGCGGTCGCGGTTGACGCCGTCGCGACCTTGTTTTTAGCGGCCCAGTCGGCGAATTCCTTCTGCTCCATGGCGACCACGACGATCGGCATGAAACCGTGCTCCTTGCCGCACAACTCCGCGCATTGGCCGCGAAAGGTGCCGGGCTTGTCGACCTTGAACCAGGAGTCCCGGATGAACCCGGGCACGGCATCCTGCTTGACGCCGAAGGCCGGGACCCACCAGGCGTGCAATACGTCGTTGGCGGTAATCAGGACCCGCACTTTCTTGCCTACGGGCACGACCAGCGGATTGTCCACTTCCAGCAGATAGTGCTCGCCCTTGGGAGCGTTGCCGTAGATCTGTTCGCGGGGCGTGGACAGGGTGCTGTAGATCTGCATGCCGTCCGCGACGCCGGAAAGGTCGCCCTCGCCCTTCAGGTATTCGTAACCCCATTTCCACTGGTAGCCCGTGACCTTGATCGTAAGGTCGGGTGATGAGGCGTCGCGCATGCTGAGCACGCCCTTGGTCGCGGGCCAGGCCATGCCGATCAGGATGAAGAAGGGAACGACGGTCCAGATGACTTCGACCGTGGTGTTTTCGTGGAACTGCGCGGCCTGGTGTCCGACCGATTTTCGATGCTTGAGCATCGAGTAGAACATCACGCCAAAGACACCGATGAAGATGACCAGACAGATGATGAGCACGATGGTATGGAGGTCATACATCTGCCTGGCAACCTCGGTGTGAGGTTCCTGCAGATTCCACTTCGCCTTGTCCTCCGCCCACGCCAGCGTCGGGACCAGCATCGGCAGCGCGCCGGCGCCGATTTTCCGCAACAACGTCTTGATCATGCTTCCCCCAAAACAGAGTGCTTTGTATTAACGGATTCTCAGGTGTTCTTTGAGGCGGCGCGCCACATCGGCGCGCTGCTTGTCGGTCAGATAAATGCCGAATTCTACGTCGGTCCCGTGTGACCGCAATACCAATTTACCGCTATCCATGCCCCGGGGCTCCTGATAATCAACCTGCGCCCAGTGCCGGTTGAATTCAAACTTGCGGGTGCTCCCGCGTTGCCCGCGCTCGATGACAATCGTATCGTCGCCAAGGCTCAAGCTCTCGTAGTCCGCCGCATGTCGTTCCATGTAGCGGAAAGCCAGATACACGAGCAGTACGTCCAATCCGCCGAACGGTAACACCAGCCATGCGCCGCTGAATGCGAACCCAAGCGAAATCGCAAGAACAAGCACCGCAAGAAAACCCAGTACAAGCCTCCTGCCACCCGGTGACAGAGAGTTGTTCCGCCGGGTAACGAAAGTCGTCCCGGCTATCCCTTCCACTATGCTGCAGCCCATGCCAGAACCCGTCGTCGCAATCCTTGCGTCGGGCTTGCCAGAAGCAAAGCTGACGCGTTTTGAGCGCGGCGAATTGTCGCACACGGCCCCGGGCCATAGCAAGGAACGGAGGCCTTTGAAACAGCGAGTTGCGACGCAACTTGCGGCAGGGCTCAGCGGTTTCCAGAGGGTAGATCGAGAAGTCGTGACGCTGCTGCAGGACCGGGCGGCCCGTAGGGCAGGACTCCCAGCAATGGGGCCTGCAATCTGCCCCGGAGCGACTGCAGGTTGCCGGCGAATTCCGTCATCGAAGGCTCCAGGGAATTGGCCACCCAGCCGACGAGCTTCAAGCCGCGGTTGCGCAGAACCTCGGCCGTGAGCAAGGCATGATTCAGGCATCCCAGCCGCATACCCACCACCAGAACGACGGGCAGATCCAGAAGCCGGATCAGTTCGGCAAAGTCCTGATCTTCATCCAACGGCACCAGCAATCCCCCGGCGCCCTCGACCACGACGCGATCCGCGCTCATGCACAATACTGCATACGCCGTGCGAATTCTCTCCAGCGAAATGCGCTGTCCCGCCAGAGCTGCCGCCAGATGCGGCGCTATGGCCGGCCGGAACCGGTAGGGATTGATGTCATCCTCGGAGGCGGCGACATTGGAGGCGGCGACAAGTGCCGTTACGTCCTCGTTGACCAGCCGCCCATTGTGCTCGACGCATCCGGCGGCGACCGGCTTCATGCCCAGCGAGCGCAATCCCCTGGCGGCAAACGCATGCAGCAAGGCCGTCGCAACAAGGGTCTTGCCGACGCCGGTGTCGGTACCGGCGACAAACAGGCCCTGTCCGGCTGGGGCTATCGGTTGAACGGGCATACGGGCTTCTAGCGCGACTTGATGTCGATGATCGGCCGGCCTCCGGGACCGAGGCGGGGTTGCGGCTTCCACGCGTGGCCATAGATGACCTCGAAAGTGGCGGGCAGGCGTCCGTCGCGGCGATGGCTCTCGTAGCGCTGTTTGAGCTGCTGCAGCGTCCCCCGGCCGGTCAATCCGCGTCCGCGGCCGCGGGCGATGTTGTGCGCGCCCAACGCTTTCAGTTCCCGCATCAACTGTTCGACGCTTTCGTAGGTAAGTGTCAGCGCTTCCATGTCCATCACTGGATTTGCAAATCCCGCATGAACCAGCATGTCGCCGATGTCGTGCATATCGAGGAATCGGTTGACATGCACCGTGCCGGGCTCCGGCGGAAAAGCCTGCCGCAGCTCCTTTAGCGTGTCGGGACCGAACGTCGTGAAAGTCAGCAGGCCTTCCGCGCGCAATACACGCCGGCACTCGGCGAATACACCGGGAAGATCGTCGGACCACTGAAAGGCCAGGTTGGACCAGACCATCCCGGCCGCACCGTCCCGGATCGGCATGCGTTCGTTGTCGCCGCAAACAAACATCTCGCGCCGACGGCCGAGCCATCGCCGCCACCAGGGGCGCAACTCCCGCGCCGTGCGCACCATGGCATCGGCCAGATCGAGTTCCAGCACCGATGCGCGCGGGTAGCGCCTCGAAAGGGCGCGGGCACCAAACCCCGTCCCGCTGCCTGCGTCGACAATCAAACCTGGATCAAGCTTGACCAGATCGAGGCGCTCCAGCGCACGCGTGCAGATCTCCCGCTGCAACACCGCCGCCTGGTCATAGGTGGCAGCAGCACGGTCGAACGACCGGCGCATCTGGCGCTTGTCCAGCGAGAACGCTTCGCTCAAGGCGACGCCCTGTCAGAGAGTGATTTCTCGGCCTCATGCAACGCCGCGACCAGGCTCTCCACATCCCGCTCCGTATGCGCCGCGGACAGGGAAATGCGGAGTCGTGCAGTGCCTTCGGGAACCGTCGGCGGCCGGATGGCCGGCACCAGGATGCCGGCGGCGGCCAGCGAATCGCTCAATGCCACGGCCTGCGCATTGTCCCCCACGATCAACGGCTGGATCGGCGTGATAGACGGAGCCAGTTGCCAGCGCCTGGTCTGCAGCGCGGCGAGCTTCCCGCACAATCGGAGAAGACGCTCGCGCCGCCAGGGCTCTTCCGCCATCAGTTCCAGGCTCTTGATCAGCGCGGCTGCCAGGGCAGGCGGGCTAGCGGTGGTGTAGATGTAGGGACGGGCCTGCTGGATGAGCAGCTCGATCACCGGGTCCGCGGCTGCGACGAAGGCACCCGATACACCGGCGGCCTTTCCCAGCGTTCCCATGTAGACGATGCGCGGAGACTCCAGCCGAAAATGCGACAGGCTGCCGGCGCCGTTCTTGCCCAATACCCCGAATCCATGCGCATCGTCCACCAGCAGCCAGGCATTGTGGCGTTCGCAAAGATCGAACAAGCGGTCCAGGGGAGCGATGTCGCCATCCATGCTGAAGACGGCGTCGGTGACCACCATTTTCTCCGGCGCCAGCGAGAGGGACATCTGCTCTTCGAGGGCGTCGAGGTCGCAATGCGCATAGCGCTTGAAGCGTACGCGCGACAGCAGCAACGCGTCGTTCAGCGATGCGTGATTCAGGCGGTCGGCGAACACTTCGCAGGAAGAGGTGGCGAGCGTCGTGACGATCGCCAGGTTGGCCAGGTAGCCGGAGGAGAACAGCAGGGCGCGCGGCGTTCCGACGAAGGCCGCAAGCCGCTGTTCCAGTTCCTCGTGGATGCGGTGGTGGCCGCTGACCAGGTGCGAGGCGCCGGCACCAGCGCCCCAGCGTCTTGCGCCTTCGCATAACGCCTCCGCGATGCGTGGATCGCCCGCCAGGCCAAGGTAGTCGTTACTGCAGAAGGAAAGCTTCTTCCCGCCATCGACATCCAGCAGCGGTCCCTGTGCCGATTCAACCAAGCGGCGGCGGCGGCGCAGCCCGCGGGCTTCGAGTTCGTGAAGTTCTGCGGAAATATCACGCATTGAGAATGGACACCGGATTCAACGGACGCCTGATCCGGGAGGGCGGGAACGGATGCGGCTGGCGCGGCTCCGCGCACTCAGCCCGTCGCGTCCATCGGGCGCAATCCCAGCTTCTCGAACAGGGCGCGATCGCGCTCCGCTTCGGGGTTGCCGGTGGTCAGCAGCTTGTCTCCGTAGAAAATTGAATTGGCGCCCGCCAGGAAACACAACGCTTGCAGTTCCTCGGACATCTCTTCGCGTCCGGCCGACAGGCGCACCATTGCTTTGGGCATGGTGATGCGCGCGGCCGCGATCATGCGCACGAATTCGAAAGCATCCAGCCTGGGCGTGCCATACAACGGCGTCCCCTCGACCTGCACCAGATTGTTGATCGGCACGCTCTCCGGATAGGGATCGAGGTTGGCGAGTTCCGCGATCAGGGCTGCACGGCTCGCGCGGGTTTCGCCCATGCCGACAATCCCGCCGCAACAGACATGCATGCCCGCCTCGCGCACCTTGCGTAGCGTATCGAGCCGGTCTCCCTGCCCGCGGGTCGTCACGATATCCCCGTAAAACTCCGGTGCGGTATCGATGTTGTGATTGTAGTAGTCGAGGCCCGCTTGCTTCAGTTGTTCCGCCTGTCCGTCCCTGAGCATGCCCAGCGTCGCACAGGTTTCCATACCCAGCGCCTTTACCTCGCGGACCATCTCCGTCACTTTTTCGAGGTCGCGCTGCTTGGGTCCGCGCCACGCCGCGCCCATGCAGAATCGCGAAGCGCCGTTCGCCTTGGCGGATCTCGCTGCCTGCACGACGTCCTCCACCGACATCAGCGCCTGGTTCTCGACGCCAGTGTGATAACGGGCCGCCTGCGGACAGTAGCCGCAATCCTCGGGACACCCTCCGGTCTTGATCGAAATCAGGGTGGACAACTGCACTTCGTTGGGCGCGAAATGGCTGCGATGAACCTGCTGGGCCCGGTGGATCAGGTCGGCGAAGGGCAATCCGAGCAGCGCTTCGACTTCGTCAACGGTCCAGGCCCGGGTCTTTACGAGGGTTGCGGCGAGCGGAATAGCGGTATCGGGCATGATGTGATTGCGAGCGAAAGCAATGGCTTGATCGGTTCGAACCATGTTCAGGGAAGCCCCGAAACTTGTCAAATATTGGTTACAGATTTTTTGACAACTGCCTTGCGGTGGCCCACCGGCTGCTGGCGCCGGTATGTGCCCTTTGCGGCGATCCGGCCGGTATCGACGGCCTGTGCGGGGGCTGCCGCGCAGCCCTGCCCCGGCTTCCCGCGGCGCGCTGTCCAGTTTGTGCGCTGCCCAACCCGACCTCCGAAACCTGTGGGCGCTGCCTGAAAAAGCGGCCCGCGTTCGACCATGTGGTCTGCGCCCTGAGCTACGAATATCCGGCGAATGCGCTGGTCCTCGGCCTCAAGTATCGCGGCGGCCTCGCGTTCGCGCGCCCGCTCGCCGCATGCCTTGCCGAGGCCCTCGATGCGGAACCCTATCCGGACCTCGTCATTCCCATGCCGCTTTCGCCCGGCCGCCTCGCGGAGCGCGGCTTCAACCAGGCGGCGGAACTGGCGCGGCTTGCCGCTTCGGAGTTCGGACTGAAAATCTCTGTCGCACTGGTCCGCCGCAACCGGGAATGCGCGTCGCAGGCGTCGCTGCCGTGGAAGGAAAGGGCGCGCAATGTTCGCAACGCCTTCGATTGCGGCGTGAACCTGCAAGGCAAGTCAGTCGCCGTGGTCGACGATGTGCTGACAACCGGGGCGACCTTGAACGAACTGGCGCTGGCGCTCAAACGGCAGGGTGCCCGGCAGGTCACCGGATGGATCGCAACCAGAACCCTGCCGCAACAGTAACTCCCGCGCGACCGGATCGCTATTTTTTGGGCGAGGACAGCTCTCTTAGCTGGCGTTCGGAAAAAGCCTGAAGTTCGCCATTGAGCTGTTTTGTTTCGACAGCGCGCTGGAATGCATCCCGCGCCTCCGCGAACTGGCTGGTGGCTCGCAGGGAGATGCCCAATCCCATCAACCAGAGGGCATTGCCCGGCGCGGAACGCAGCGCGGCGCGGTAGTAGTCCGCCGCTTCGCGCTGACGGCCCTCCCGCTGCAGCAAGGCCGCGAGAAAAGCGTAGTACTCCGGATCGGACTGCACGTAGGGCAATGCCGCGACCATCGTGTTGATGGCCCCTGTCACTTCGCCCCGCTCCACTTCGAGGCGGGCCAGCACCATCGCATGGCGCGGTTGGCGTGGATTCAGTTCGAGCGCGCGCTTGAGAAGCTGCTCCGCCTCGTCATTGCGCTTCGCTTCGAGCAGCAAGCCGAGCAAGGCCTGGCGCGAGGCCACGTGATTCTGGTCCTCGCGCAATGCCTCGCGGAAACTCGTCTCTGCCGCGCTTGCGCGCGACTCCTGGAGTTGCGTGACGCCTTTGCGGAACGCCACTTCCGCGCGCTGCATGGATGTCATCTCCCGTACCTGCTTGTCGATGACCACCGTCGATTCCGCGACCGGAACCGGGGGGGCCGGCGCAGGCGGCACTGGCGCGCGCGGCACGGCCGGCTGCGGCTGGGGTGCCGCTGCGATCACGGCGGGAGGCGGTTCAATCGCCGCGCGGAATTCGTCAGGAATTTTGACCTTTGCGGGAGGATTCGGCGCGGCGGGCTTCGCCGGCTTTGGTGCCGTATCCCGGCGTGGGCGGGAATCGGGAACGAAGCTCAATTCGTCCGACAGCCTGGAAGCGGGCGCTACCATCTGCGTTTGCACGACAGGTTCCGGCGCAGGCAGCGCGGGTTTTAACTCGGCGACTGCAGGAGCCGCCGAAACTGGTGCCGCCGGCGCGGGAACGGCTGCAACCGTCGGACTGGTTGCGTGGCGCAGCCATCCGCCAAAGAACAGATAAGCCGCGATGATCGCGAAAACGATCAGCGCGGCAGCGACGAACAGCGCGACATGGGCCGAACGCGGTCCTTCCGGAATCGCGCGCACGTGCGGCGGCAGCGACTTGAGCTCGGGCTCGGATGCATGCCTTTTTTCAAGGTCCTGCAAAACCTGGTTGATGAGACTCATTGGTGCCAGAACCCCAGGCCGGCCACCAGCGCCGCCGCCACGACAACGAGCACCGCCCACAGGACGGGCGAGCGGGGAACCCTTGCGGACGGCGTATCGTGCACGGCCTTGCGCACATGATGGGCCGAGATGTGATGCCTGCCCTCACCGAAGGCCACGAGCATGGACTTGTGGGCAAGCACGTTGATCAGGCGCGGCACGCCACGGCTTCCCCGGTACAGCGCGTTGATCGCGGAGTGATCGAACAGCCGGTCTCCCATGTAGCCGGCCACCCGCAACCGGTGGCCGAGGTAGTACGCGACTTCGTTCCTCGACAGAGCCGAGAGATGATACTGAAACGTGATCCGCTGCCGTAGCTGGCGTACGGATTCGTGGCTTAGCTTGGCATCGAGTTCGGGCTGCCCGAAAAGGATGACCTGAAACAGCTTGCGCTTTTCGGTTTCCAGGTTGGACAGCAAACGCAGCGACTCCAGCGTTTCGAAGGGCATCGCCTGGACTTCGTCAAGGCACACGACCACTTTCTTGCCGGCACGGGCAAACTCTAGCAGCGCGTTGTTGAGGACCTTCGTCAGCGTGTGCTGATCGCTGTCCTTGTCGAAGGGAACGCGCAGCTCCTCCGCCAGCGCCAGCAGCAGGCCATGCGGGTCCAGCAGGGGATTGGGAAGATAGGCGGACACGTAGCCGCTGTCGAGCTGGGAGAGGAAACGGCGGCAGAGCAAGGTCTTTCCGGTTCCGACCTCACCGGTGATTTTCATGAAGCCCTCGCCGCTGTCCACCGCGATCAGCAAGGTGTTGAGGGCCTCCTGGTGCGGCGTGCAAGCGAATACGTAGGTCGTATCCGGCGTCAATCCGAATGGCGCTTCACGCAGGGCAAAATGGGTGCGGTACATGATCTGGGACTGCCACCCGCGTCAGGCCGACGCGTTGTGCCGCTCGGACGAAGACCGGCCCGGACTATCGGGCCGGCTCTGGCTGAGCCGCGGGTTCCGATTTGAACTGCGAGCTGTCACTGCGTCCGTAAGCGTCAATGCGTTCCTTGGTGTCCAGTATATCCTGACGCCACGAATTGTCCCCTTCAATCACGGTGGGCTTGAGGAGGATGACCAGCTCGCTCTTGACCGTCGAGCGGCTCTTGCTACCGAACAGGCTGCCGATGACCGGAATGGTATTCAGGAAGGGCACACCGCTGGTATCGCGGGAAACGGCTTCCTTCATCAGGCCACCAATGGCGACGATATTGCCGTTGCTCACGCGCACCACCGTATCGCTTTCGCTGATCGAGCTGGAGGCCAGCGGCAGGCGAAAGTTTCCGGCCGTGCCCAGGTCGATGTTCTTGGTCTTCTCGATCACGTTCGACACGGACGGATGGATGTGAAGAATGATCTGGTTGTGCTCGTCGATCTGCGGGGTAACGTCCAGGGCGACACCGGAGAAGAACGGCGCCACCGTGATCGTCGGCGACTGGGTGCTGGTGGTGCCGGTGGTCGTGGTATTGGTCGTGATATTGGTGACGAAGAATTCATCAGTGCCGACTTTCAGCACGGCCTTCTGGTTGTTGAGGGTCGCAATGCGCGGGCTGGACAGTACCTGGAGATTGCCCTGCGTTTCCAGGAAGGACACCAGGGCCGCAAAGCTGCCGGTCTGGAAGGCCAGCCCGAACAGGGTGCCCGGTATTCCGGTGCCGGTGGCGATGGCGCCCGGAGCCGCCGGGTTCGAGATGATGGCGGAGTTGGTTGCGATCGAACCATCGGGGTTGCGGAAGGTGAACGCATTGATCGTGCCCGTGGGGGTCAGGGCCGCGCCCGGGCTGAGTACGCCGCCGGCGAACCGGCTGTTGGATCCCTGGGTGAAAGCCGCCCAGTTGACGCCGGTCTGGTGCGCATCGGACAACTGCACCTCGATGATCTTGGCTTCGAGCATCACCTGGCGTTCCACCACGACCTGCATGGCCTTGAGGAAGTCCACCACGCCGCGCAGTTCCGGCGGATATGCACGAACTACGATGACGCCCGCCTGCGGGCTCATGACGACGTTGCGCCCCCCCTCCGTGCCGATGATTGCGCGCAGGGAGCCGCCGATTTCTGTCCAAAAATCATTGGTGGATGTCGTGCTGATGCGGCTGCTTTCCATGGCCTCCGTGGTGACTCCGCCAGCAGTCGTGGTCGACGAATTGGGTCCAGTCGGGCTCGAGCCGGCCGAGTCTGATATGGCGCCCGAGGTGACGCGCACATCGGTCTTGCCCTTGCGCTGGCTCATCAGGTAGTTCACCTGGAACACGCGGGTCTGCAGGCCGATCGGCTCGACCAGGATCCGCGTGGCCTGCACCTTGTACTCGTAACCGTAGATCTCGCGGATGGTGTCGAGGGCTTCAAATACCGTGACATCCCGAAGGTTGATCGAAATCGGATCCTTCACGCCTGGATGCACGACCATGCTGTAGCGTGTGCCGGATACGATGGCCGCGAACACCTGCGCGGCTGGCGCATTGTTCACGGCCAGATCGAAGCGCGGCTCGATGGGCCGGCCGTCCACCTGCGGCATTTCCACCGACACCGAGGGCATCAATGCCTTGCTTACGACGTCAGGCTGCTCCGCCGAAGCCTGTTTCGCGGACGCCTTGCCCAGCTCCCCGGACGCCAGATCGTAAGAATAGGGCTGAGGCGGTTGCTTCATCGTCTCGCAGGACGCCAGCAACAACACCAGAAGCATTGAGTTAAAAATTCGCGCCATTTTCTTCCCTTGATCGAGTTCGCTTCCCATTGGAGGCGAAGTTCCCTTCATTGCCCGTTGTCCGGTAAGGATCGGACACCGCTGGTCCCGCCTTGAATTTCTTTCTGGCGCTTCATGTCCACGGACGGGTACAGGTGCAGTCGTCGAACCTTGTCGCCGTTCTTCAGCACAGCTTCATTCTCGGCGATCGCGACCAGCATGTACCCCTCCACCGATTCGCCCGGCGTGACCAATTTTCCGCTGATCACGGCCACCTTGCGTTCCGGCGATATCAGGATCGACTGCAGGACCAGCCCTCCGGTCGCAACGCCGGGTCCCGCCTTGATTGCAGATATGCCCGGAGGCCGGGTCGGATCGCGCAAGTCCTGCGCCTGCGCTACGGCTACACCGGCCACCAGACCCGCAGCCAGGCCGGCCGCCCGCAGCAGCAGCAAGATTGCATTCATACGACAAGCCACGCTCTGTCCAGCGACAGCGTGTAGAGCGTGAGGGTCACACGGACCCGGGGGTAGTCGCTGGCATCCATCCGGGTCCGGGCCCAGAACATCTGCCAGGGCAGCTTTTCCAGTTTGGCAAGGTAGTCGAGCAGGTCGAGGTAATTGCCCTGCAACGTGATCTCGACGCCATGCTTGTAAACCTGATGGTCGTCTGCAACGGCCGGTTCGTCCTTCCCCTCTTCCACCGGATTTTCCACGAGCGTGGAGACCGGCAGCGTCTTCAGGGATACGAGACGCACACTCTGGCTGCGGTTGAGCATGTTTTCCAGCACCGCTGCCATGCGCGTCGGCGGCACCAGGCCCTTCTGGACGCCTCGCACCGTGAGGTCGCGCTCTTCGATCTGCTTATTCAGTTCGGCGAGCTGCTGGCGCACCGCTTCGTTGGGATCCTGCGCCAGCGAGCCGGCCAGGATCTGGGTCTGCTGCTGCGCCATCGCCGCTTCCGTCTCGTGCTGTCCGATCTGGGCCGACAGCCGGGAATTGTGGCGCAGCGGCCCGGAAAGCCCGAACTCGTAACCAACGAAGACGATGGCGGAAATGACGGCGGCAAATACCATGAGCCTCTCGCGCATGCTCAGCGCGTCGAATTTGCGGCCATAGCTGCGCCACAGGCTCTTCATTGCGGCGCTCCTTTTTTCCGGTCGGCTTCCGCTGCGGTGGCAAGCTTGAATTCCAGGAAAGCCGGCTCCGAGGATTTTTTGTCCCCGCCATCCTGGGCGGGTTGCTGCATCTGCATTTCCGCGAATGTGCTGCCCTGCAGGATGCGTTCACGGTTAAGTCGCTGCAGGTAGTCGGGCACGAGGTCGGCGCGCAGGGTGCGCCCCTCGATCACCACGTGGTGCCCGGCACCGGAGATGCTGAATCCCGTCAGCCACAGGCCTTCGATGGACTGCCGCGCAAATGCACGCAGATATTCCGAATAACCCGAGGTATTGCCCAGCGCACCGCCCCGCAGGACCGCGATCACTTCGTCCCGCGATTTCAGTTCAGCCTGAGCCCGATCGAGTTTGGCGAGCAACTGCGGATCTTTCTGCCGGCTGGCAAGCTGATTAGCAAGCCGGGTCAGCTCTTCCTTGGCATTCGCCAGCCGCTGCGAGGCGGCCTGCTCCTGCCTGACCAGACTGTGGTAGCGCCAGTTGGCCGCTATGCTGCCGGCCGCGATCAGGCCTAGCACTGCCAGTATCACGGCCGCGGCGACATTGAAAGACAGCCATTCGCGGCGCGGCTCGAATAGCGGGTTGTAAAGGTTGATCTGCTGGCTCATTGCACAGCCTCGTTGCGCAACGCCGCGCCAAGGACGGACATGAACCGCTGCTGATAGCCCGGATCGCGCATTTCCGTGCGTTCACCGAAATCGAGGACCCCGGCAAGATTCACGGACTCCACCGGCACGTACAGGTTCTTTGTCAGGTAGGCCTGGAGGCCGATATTCTCCGGCAGCGGACCCAGCATCATCCGTGCCAATGGGATATGACTGAACTGACGATCGAAGTGATCCAGGGATCGTTGCAATTCCAGCGTGATGCGCTCGAACATCTGCTCGCGTCTGTCCGGGTCCGCCTGCTCCAGCATCAGTGAACCGATCTCGATGCGCCGCGAGAGGTAAAGCTCGCCGCCCGCAGTGAACGTAAGCAGGCCGCCTTCATCGTCGAAACTGAGAAACGCCAAACCGCGGCCCTCGGTCTCCAGCAGCGCGGCGATGTTGCGCTGGGCAAGTTCGGGAACGTCGATGACCTGCAAGGGAAGCTTCGCATCGAGAAACGCCTTCATGACCGATTCGATTTCGCTGTTCCTAGCGGAGACGACGTAGACCGACTTGCCGCGCGCCGCCGAGTTCGGTCCTGCTGGTACCAATACCACGTCGACGGTGGCGGTCTCTACCGGATAGTCCAGCATGTCCTTAAGACCCCAGCGTACGGCGGACTTCAATTCGGCATCGGGTACGGCCGGTGCATCGAGCAACTGCAACTGATACTGGCTCGCACCAAGCAATGTGCCGCAGCGGCTTTGGTGCAGACGGAAATCCTTGCGCACCGCCTGCAGTGTTTCCAGGCTGGAGCCTTTCTTCTGTACCGAATCACAGATTTCGACGAGCGGCGGCGCCGCGCCATTGCGCGATACCTTCGCAAGGTCTATGCGATCCTGGTGCACGGACAGAGCAACCAGACTGCCTGTGAACGGCTTACGAAACACGTTATGTATGCCTACTTTAAGAGTTACGCGAAATTAAATGAATAAGATATTGTTGTCAATGGAAAATTCAGGGTCGCAACCGCTGGGAATCAGGCCCTGTTCCAGGCAGGCACGCGGGTGAACCGGCCCGCCTGGGCCCGGCTCGCCCACGGCATGCCATCAAATCTTCGTGTCCGCAAGCCTCGCACTTGCCGTTCCGTGGACCACGGCATCGCGTTTCCCGGGAGTGACCAATCGGGCAATTTCGGGACGAAATCGGCATTTAATGCTGCTGAAGGCCCGCCACGTTCGAAGGGCACGCATGCAAAAAGTCTGGATCAGTAGTTTTCGCGCAAGTAGATGAATTCCTCGGCAGCTTTGTAAGTGCCGAAGGTGAAGCGTCCCTGCGGATTGCTGTCGTAGGTTGTCGTTCCCCAGTTACCCTGCAGCCAGGGTTTGGCGGCATTGGTCGCCGACGGGAAGGCGGCCCCCACCGCCGTGCACGTATTGCCGCTGGCTCCGTTCAGGTTCACCGTCAGGTCCACGGCCCCATTGTTTGCCGCACCGGGCTTCACTAGCTTGGGCGCCACCACGCTGGCCGGCGGCGGCGACGCCGAGGCCTGGCCGCCGCTGAAGTAAATGGTGCCTGCCGGATTCGTGGCCGTCTCGCACGCCGACAGGCTGGTGCCCGCAACGAACGCGAAACGAATGTCGCTCGCCAGAAGCGTCGTGCAACTGTCTGCCGTGTTGGTGACGAATCCGCTGCCGTTGTAGTACTGCGTCACCAGCGATATCGGAAGATCCAGCAAGGCGCTGCCGATCGCGTTCTGAAGCCGCATTCGGCCGAAACGGATGTCGGTGCTGGAGCCGATCAGCTGGTGATCGTTTCCGGCCGGCGCCACCACGTCCATATCCATGTCCGTCGTACGTAAAGTGACACTGTCGGAATCAACGGGCGCGATGCCTACTCTCAGCGCTGCGAAGGGTCCGTCAGGACTTGCAGCCCTATTCATGTCCAGAGCCGCTCCAATTGTCGCCACACCAGCCGTGAAGGTTCCTGTCGGCGCCGAGATAGCAGTGTCCAATCTGGCGGTCAGGTTCGTGGTTCCCGAGAGGGCGCCGAAACCCAACTGGACGATGGTAGAAGGCACCAGCTTGGCGAAACCATTGGTGGTCCCATAGTTCTGGGTGATTACGCCAGCGCTGTTCCTTGCTTGCAGGTCGAAATTCAGCCTGAAGGGTTCATCCATATAGGTGAAACTCGAAGCCGGCGCGCAAGCCGCAGCAGACCGGTTGGTCAGCGACGAACCCGGGGCCACGAAGAAATGGTCCGGATAGAAGCGGCCGACGCCGGCATAGCCCGCCCCGGAGTTCCTGACGTTCTGACCGCTGCCAAGATAGCTCGTTGAGCTGGCGAACAGATTGATCAGCCCCACCTCGCTCCAGCTTGCTGTTGTGGATGCTACGCCGTTGGTAAATGCAGAAAGCGAAGTGGTGAGCGCGCCGTTATTGCCGCTCGCCGGCTCGGCGAGGGTGTGCGTGATCGTAACCGTCGCGGGCGCGGCCTCCGCGCCAAAATTGGTGGTGACGGCATTGCCGGCCAGCGCCGCATCGCTGTCGGGTACGCCGTCATCGTTGGCGTCGTCCGCCGCTTCCCACACCACGGCGCTCACCGTCACGGCATCCGGCCACGTCTGTCCGGCCCTGGCGTAAGCGGTGCTGCCCGATCCGGTTCGTCCCGAAGGCGGCCCCGCAATGCGCAATCCGAATGGCCGCACCACAAATGTGTTGGACGACCCCGCTACATAAGTTCCGGTTGGGGGCGTCGGAAGCTGGTAGCGCGCAAACAGGGAAACGCTGCCGGCGTTCGGATAGCTTACGACCAGCGGAGCCATCGAACTTGCATCGAAAGCGAGAGAAACGTTCGTGTAGGCGCCCGCCGCGCCCGCACCGGTGCCCAGCGCCACCATCGCGCTGCTGCTATTCATGACGCTCACCTGGCTGCCGCCGCCGGTGGGATTGATCCGCGCCGCCGCCATTTCGATGGTCACGGTCTGGCTCTGGATCAGGCCCACGCAACTGCCGGTATTGGTGTCGGTGCGGATCGCCTGCAGGTAGCGCGTCTGCGCGCCGAAGCCAACGTTGGAGTTCTTTCCCGACAGCTGCATACCGATCGTAACGGTCGCTGTGCCACTCGCGTCGGTCACCCGGAAGGCGGTATCCGCGAATACGATGCTAAGGTCCTCGGTAACACTTTCGGCCTTGCCGCCCGAATCCAGCAGATTGATGTTCACCGTCGCCGGCGTGTTCTGCCGCAGGCGCACGGTGAAGCTCGTCTCACCGCCGGGCCACACGTAGGTCGCCGCGCCATTATTGGCGCCCGAGGGCGTCCAGCCACCCGTTCCGGATAACAAGCCTGCCTGCCACACACCGGTTAGCGTCGAGGTGGTCAAGTTAAGGCTGGTGCCGGCGGCCGGGGAAACAGCGGTGTGCGTAGCATCGTGCGCGGTAATCTGCACTGTCGAAACGTCGCAAGTCACCCCGCTCGCACTCCCGCTCAACGCGTAGTGATCGGTTGTCACACAGGGGTTCGTGAGTTGCCGCACCTGGTTGACCATGCTCTGGCTCAGCGCGGCGCGATAGACGCGCAATTCGTCGATTGCGCCGGAAAAACCGAACTGATTGGTTCCTTCGCCGGAGGCATTCGTTTCTCCGCCTATCGAAGGCGGCCCGGCGTCGGAGCCGGAAGTCCACGTGAAGATGTCTGTATACGACGTCACCAGCGTGCCGGCGGTGTTGTAGACATAGATGGTTCCGCGACTCGCTCCGGCGCCCGCCGCCAGACTCACCGACAGGCCGACAAACAGCCACTGGTTGCTGGGCACTGCAACGGTATCGAGCGTAAAGGTGGTTCCCTGGCGGTAATAGAACCGCACGCCGCCGGCGCCGGCCCTGGACGTTTCGCCGACGCTGAAGCCCCAGGAACCAGGCGCCGTGTCGTTCTGGTCATCGATCAGGATCCGTTGGCCGGGCAGCGCTGTATTGGTCGAATTGATCCAGGCTGTCACCGTAAAGCCCGTTTGTCCGGCTGCAGCCAGATTGGGATAGCCCGCCCCGAGCGCGATGTAATCCTTGTTGGTGCGATTGAATACGCCGTAGCGGCAGGTACCGGGCGTGCCTGCGATCGCTGGCGTCGTGTTGGCTGTGGTCGGCTCAGTTGCGGACAGGCTGGCTGCGGTTCCCGGATTACTGGCGCTGCCGAAATCAGCCACCTCGTTGGAGGTGCCGTTCCACGACCCTTCGTTCATGCGCCAGTACGAATAGGGGCCGACCATTTCAGCGATGGCGTAGTCGCCGGCTATGGCGGCCGCCGTCAGCCCGGTGGCCTGGGAGCTCGTCGCGGCAAGCGTGCCAGTCGTGGGGTAACTCCACACGCCTGCCGCGAAATCACCGATGATGAACGCGGAAGTCGTTGCGCCGCTGTCGATGTCGCTCGCCGGGTAGTTGAACGTGACGTTCGCTGTCGTTGCTCCGCTGAAAGTCAGGCCGCCTGTATTCACGAGCGTCCAGTAGCGGTTCACGCTCTTGCCCGAATCCAGGACGGACGTGGCGATACTCGGGTGGTCCGTGTCGCCAAGAGACGCCGCGGCCTGGAAGTACCCGGCTGTCGTGACATTCTGGAAATCGATCTGGACCTGCGCGAATTTGCCTGCGGTGCTGCCGCCGACGGGAAACAGGATGCCTGTCTGGGTGCCGGTGGGAATGTATCGCCGCAGGTTGCCGACAATGTAGCTCGCCGTACTGGCACCGCTTATCGTGGCGGCCCCTGTTACCCCTGCCGCAACATAAGACGCGCCCGTCACGATCCGTCCGCCGGTCAATGTCAGCGTGCCCCCATTCGCCACCTGCACGGGATGATTGATCGTCACGTCACCCGTAGGATTGTTGACAACCAGGCGATAGAACGTGGTGGTGATGCCGGCGCCGCCGTTGATGGCTTGCGCGCCGGTTCCGACCATCTGGAACACACCACCGGTACTGGAATAGTCGTCGTTGGCGTTGCTGTGGGTGAAATCTCCCTGCAGATTGACGATGCTGCTGACTAAGCTGCCGTTATTCAGCAGTCCGCCAGTACCCAGGACAATGTCACCCGTCACATTCAGGACAGATGCATTCGCCAAGGTCACCCGCGCACGGTCATTGCCGCCGCCGCCATTGATGTTGAGCGTACCTCCAACGGAAACCGTTGCGCCGTTGAGCTGCATCAAGGCGTATCGATTGTCATTGCCGGCGCCGGTCAGCGTCAGGTTGCCGTTGACGTTGAATATGGCGTTGTTGGACAGCAGGATCTGCTTGTTGTCGCCATTACCGGAACCCGCAGTTACTGTCACATCGCCAACAACGGTCAGGGTCTGGGCGGCCGTGATCTGCAGGATCGTAACGTTGCCCCCAGTCGGAATGTCGATGGAAAGCACCGTCGGCGAGGTATTGACCGTCACGGTCGTGTTGTCGCAGATCGTCACGGCGTCCGCAGCAGTCGGGAGCGCGGCGCCGGTCCCCGCGCCACAACTGGTTGCCGACCACGTAATGGTTGTCCAGTTGCCGCTGGTACGCGCGAAACGCGGCGCAGCATCCGCAGGCGCGGCGATGGTGGCCAGAAGCGATGCCAGCAACGCCATCGTGGCGGCGAATCGCGGCACTCGATGTTGTTTTTGTCCGGTGGACCGCACGCTCACCGCGCCTTGTTTCGTATTCAGGTTGGTGGACATCGGGGTTGCCGCCTTAGTTAGCCATCGTCGCCTGCAACTGGCGCTCAACGTAGTTCTGCCCGGGCGAGGCGTTGTTCGGGCAGGTTCCGGCCGACGGCCTGTTGCAGGCCGTGGCTGTAATCCGATAAACGGTGCCGGTTGATACGGTCACCTCGGAGTACGGCATAACTTCGCAGCCCACCGTAACCGTGAAGTCCGTCAATGTGCCGCCCGGAACGAATGTCGCGCCCGCACAGGAGCCATTGCGCAAGGCCTGGAATGCCTGCCATTCGATGCCGGCGCGTGCGGCCTGGTAGGCGCGCGAGCCTTGCAGGTCCAATGCGCTGGATGCCTGCTGGAGGCCGGATACCGTAACGAGGAATGCCCCCAGCGCAGCGAGAACGACGATCAGGAAAATCGCTGTGATCAGGCTGACACCATGCTGTTTGCGGGGGGAGTTCATGGCACGTTGCTCACATGAACCTGGTAGTACAGGCTGATCGTTTCGCCGCCCTGACTCAGCGCCAGGGTTAGCGCCACCAGACCCGCCCTGCGGCCGGCCTGCTGCGCATAGACGAAGTTGCAGTTCCCCACGCTGCCTGCAAGTACGGCGGACGTGCCTCCGGGAGCCCCTGGGGCCTGCGCTGTACTGAATCCATATCCCGTGTAACGCCGCAGCACCCCCGCCCCCGGCGAGCATTCATAGGTAACCGGCTCGTTGACGATCTGGAAGCGCTTCGAAGCGGATTCGAACGGCAGGCGGTTCGTCGAAGTGAAATTAATGGCGGTCAGGCTGCCCGTGGCAGCGGAACGGACTCGCCGCACATCGGTGACGGCGGTGGCCCCGGAATACGCATCGGCGCCGGGAATGCCGAGGTTGTAGACCACCAGCCAGCTGTTTCCGGCGGACATCGTGATGGCCGGACCGACGATATCGAATGAGGTGTCGGCGGTCGTGAAATTCAGGATATCGCCTGCGTTTCCGCTGGTCTGCGCCGCGCGATAGCGCCCGCCGGCGACGACGGGGATGAACTCCAGGTAACAGGCGGTGGCGCATGTCCCGGTGACGCGCACGCTGTTCGGCAATGCCGCCTTCAACTCTCGATGCATGCGGCGCAGCGCGGTATCCGCGGTGTCCACCAGCTCAGCGCGGCGATTGACGTCGAAGTAGGCCTGAACCGGACCGCGGATGAATACGGCAACAGCGCTGGCGAGCACCCCCATGATCACGATGACGATGATCGCTTCGGTCAGCGTGAAGCCAAGCTGCCTGCTCGCAGCAGGCATTGCGTTGTCTGCGATTCGGCCGGCAATCATGGCGGACTCGTCGGTGCGTAGCGGGTGCGATAGCCGCTCAGCGTGATGCTCTCGCCGCGCGGACTGGTGACCGTCACATCGATGAGCAGCGATTGCAGCCTGCCGTTACCGTCGTTCGCCGTTACCTGGGTTGCAGCCGGGCCGAGATTCTGCGCGGTTACCGCTACAACGGCGCGATAGCCGGCCGGACCGGGGAGTGTCTGGGACGGATCGAGGATGCCGGTGGGAGATGCCGTGTTGGTGTCGAAGCCGTTGTAGTCATTGACGCTGTCGAAAGGAATTGTCGTGCTGTAGCGGGTTTCAGGACCTGCTTCCGGCCCCAGGCCTTCCATCGTGCCCCCCACCACGCAGTTGTTTCCGGACAACGCCACGCTTGCGTCGGAAGCGGTCGCGTCGTCGGGGTCGCGGCAGGTAAAAGGCATCAACTCGACTTCCTCAAGCATCGCTTCCGCAATCGCGATCAGTTGCTTGCGTGCCGCCGGATCGGCGCTTTTCTGCGTTGTAACGTAGAAGACCGACAGGATGCCGGCCACGCCGATGCTTACGATCACCACGAACATGATCAGTTCGACGAACGTAAATCCCGACTGTCGGCAGGTACGACCGGTCCGCATGCGATTACTGGACATAACCCGTTTCCGACTGGACTGTAAAGGTACGGAAGCCGTCTCCGGTAACAGTGACGGTTACCGGCCCTGTGCTGGGCCTGCCCAGGCCATCGAAGCGGAAATCGGACGTGGCGGCCAGCGTTACTCCGCTGGGCGCCGTTACCGCGAAAGGCGTGACGCCTCGCGGAGAGACGAGATTACCGCCGCAGGCGGCAGGCAACGCATTGTCCGGCGAGTAGGAAATTGTGAGCGCGCCGGACGTGAATACCAGGCATACGCTGCGACGCTTCGCAATGGCGTCCTTCTGGGCAAAGCGCACCGAGGCCCGAACTTCGTCAAAGAAACCGGTGGTATCGAAGGTCCGGGTGTTCAGCCTGGGAATCGCAACAGCCGCAAGAATCCCGATCAGGATCAGGACCACGACAAGCTCGACCAGTGTAAAACCCGAGGCCACAACCCGGTCGTGCTTTCTGGTGGGAACACGCTTGGCCATAGGGTTGGGTGCGGCACGCGATCAAATGCGCGCCTGCCCGATTTCAAGCTAACTCAGTTGACGACAGGTTCACGGCGCGTGCGGTTTGGCGTCGTGACACTGTTCTTGCATTGCCCACACGCGATTCGAGGTGTCTGGCCGATCATTCAACGCCGTACCGACCGCGGCGGACAGGGCGACGATTGCCCTGTCCGCCAGCTACCGGGGGATCTCGAAACCGCAGCACGAACCCGCTCCGTGATTGCCTGGGTTTTACTACGATGCGCAAACGATCACTGCGCTCGCCGTCTGCGCCGGGCTGACATTGGTGTTCGTCACCGTGCAGGTCGACGTCGAGCCATCAGTACATGTGCCAGCGCCACCAACTGTGTAGTTAGCAGGCATGCCGCCAGCCAGCAGCGTCGCGATATTGGTGTTGACATCGGCACATCCCGCAATCGCAATGGCGCTTCCGTTGTTGGCCTTGCGGGCAGCGTAGTTGATGCTGGTTGACGACGAAATCGATGCGGCCACACCGGAAGCAGCGGCGGCTCCGGCTTGCGACGACAGGTCAACGAAACGCGGCAACGCGACGGCGGAAAGAATGCCCAGAATCACGATAACTACAACCAGTTCGATCAGGGTAAAGCCCTTTTGTGCGAGGTTCATGTTGTTTCTCCATCTCCTGACAAGTTAAAAAAACCATCCAAAACTGCGGTTAGCGGCACAAGGCCATCCGCCCGTATTGCTAACAACCAGTAACGTTCACGCCGATCCCGGGTGAAAAGTTTGCGTTGGTAGGCGAGGTATAGGTCACCGTGCAAAGTCCGGCCGTTCCGCCGCCGATGTCGACGGTCAGCGTGACGTTTGCGCCGCCGCCCCCGCCGCTAAGGGCGAGCGCGTCGGACACCGTGTTGAGCTGGGTGGCCGTTACGATGCCGGCAGCGTCCGCTGTCGGGTAGCCGTGAAAAAGCGTCACATTCTGCCCCTCCATCGACACATTGGCGGCTCCGCTCGTGACTGTATTCGTCGCGATCACCATCGCATGGGCAAGGGCCGCGGCCGATCGTATCCCACCGTAGATGGCCTGCGCCTTGGCTGCCCGCGCCTGCTGCTGCAGAGCGATATAGCGCGGCAGGGCGACCGCCGCAAGGATCGCAATAATGCTGATCGTCACCACCAGTTCGATCAGGGTAAAACCAAGCTTCCGTCTGTTCATTGCGCTTTCCTCTCGGCTCCAATCGTCAGTTACTGCAGAAGTTGTGCCAGCTTGCCTAAAACCATTTTCCATCCGTCACCTGGATCAGGGTGACCCACTGCGGCGCTGATGCGGTATTTGCCGCCTGCGGCGCCCCTGACGCCCCCTGCTGCAGCCGCACGACGCGCAAGCGCACGGTGTAATCGCGATAGGATTCCGGGGTGAAAAACCGCCTGTTGTTAGCCGTATAAACAAGTTCGTGATGCCTGCGGTCGAAGTACCAGCGCCCTTTGACGTCACTCTCCGGCTCAGCATCGAATTCCCCCAGATAGTTGGGTGGCCTGGATTCCAGCCAGTTAACCGGGTTCTCGTCTGCCAGTGTCGAGATTTCCGACAGCTTGTCGCGGATGAGCAGGTCGCCGATGCGGTACCGCAGGCCGGTACGCAGGTGAGCAATGGTCACCTCGACCGCCGTCATTTCGGCGTACTCCTGCATGTAACGCATGCGATCGAGCATGACACCGCCAAGCACGCCGAACAGGGCGACCACGACCAGCAGCTCGAAACGACTGAAACCCTGCTGTAGCGAATGGCGGCACATGGGCTCATTTCTTCATCGCCGCCTGGCCAAGGTCCCAGATCGGAAGGAAGACGCCCAGCGCAAGGATCAGCACCAGCACACCGAGCGCGATGATAAGGATCGGTTCGATCTGCGCGCCCAGGGTCTTGAGTTCATACTCGACCTCGCGCTGATAGATGTCCGCGATCTCCTGCATCATGTCGTCGAGCGCGCCGGATTCCTCGCCCACCATCACCATCTGCAGCACCACCGGCGTGAAAATAGCAGCGTGCGAAGCCGTGCGCAGCACGCTCTCGCCGCGTTCGACGCCTTCGCGCATTCTTTCCACCTGGGCGGCCACGTACGCGTTGTCCACGGTCTGCCCGACAAGGTTAAGTCCCTGGACGATTGGCACGCCACTGCGGATCGCCAGGGACAGGCTTCGAGAAAAGCGCGCAAGCGTCGCTTTGAGTACGATTTTGCCGGCAATCGGCATGCGCAGCTTCAGCCGGTCCCATTTGTATCGCCCGGACTTAGTCGCTGTGTACGCGCGGAACAGGAATATCGCCCCCACCAGCGCAACGGCCTGCAGCCACCACGTCGCCACCATGAAGTCGGAAAAGCCGATCAGAATGCGGGTGAGGATCGGGAGCGGCGCATTGAAGCCCGCGTAAACCTTGGCAAAGGCCGGTATCACGAAGATATTGATGATGACGATCGCAATGCTCATGGCTATGACCACGAATATCGGATAGCGCAGCGCCGATTTCACCTGGCCGCGCATGAGTTCCTGGAATTCGAGATGGTTGTAGAGTCGCAGGAATATTTCCTCCAGCATGCCGGTGGTTTCGCCAACATAAACCATGGCGACAAAGAAGGCCGAAAACGCCCCGGTTCTCTGCAGAGAGGTCGACAACGGACGGCCGCTGTCCAGGCTTTCGCGGACCTCTCGCAGAACATCGCGAAACGCCGGACTGGTTGCCGACTCCTGCAAGCCGGTCAGCGCGCGCATGATGGGCACGCCTGCCTTCAGCAGGGCATACATCTGGCGGCTGAACAGCAGCATCTCGGCGTGATCGATGCGCCGCTTGCTGAACTTCGAGAAAATACCCTTGCCCTTGGCGCGCGGCGCAGGGGCTGCGCCGATTTCCACCGGCGTGATGCCGGTGCTGAACAACTGGGTCGCGACCGCGGAACTGTCCACGCCTTCGATCACCCCCCGCACCAGGTCGCCAACCGAATTGCGCCCGCTGTAGGCAAAATGCGCCATCAGTCGTCCACCTGGGTGCCGATGCGCATGGCTTCCTCGACCGTTGTCCTGCCTTGCACGACGAGCTCGAGAGCATGATCCTTGAGGGTGCGACCGGCGATCTGGCGCCGGGCCGCTTCGATGAACACGGCCGGGTCGGGCTGGTTCGCCGCCTCGACCACCGGCCTGGTCATCTCCAGCATTTCGTAGACACCGGTACGTCCAAGATAGCCGGTGCCATTGCACTGCGTGCAGCCGCGGCCCTTGCGGAACTGGGTCGCGACGGCGCGATCGCCGAGTTCGTTGCGCGCCCAGACCTCCACGTTCGGCGCCAGTTGTGCCGGTTCACCGCAACTCTCGCAAACCAGGCGCAGCAGCCGCTGGGCGACCACGACCTGCAGCGACATGGCGACCATGTAGCGCGGCGCGCCCATGTCCAGCAGGCGTATGGGCGTGCTGACCGCATCGTTCGTGTGCAGCGTCGACAGCACCATGTGGCCCGTCATCGCGGCACGCAGTCCCGTTTCCACTGTGCCCTGGTCGCGCATTTCGCCGACGAGGATGACGTCGGGATCCTGGCGCAATGCCGTGCGCAGGACACGGGCGAAGGTGAGTTCGATCTTCTCGTGGATCTGCACCTGATTGATGCCGGGCAGCCGGTATTCAACCGGGTCTTCGACGGTGATGATCTTGCGCCCGGTGGTATTGAGTTCGTCGAGTGCGGCATACAACGTGGTCGTCTTGCCGCTGCCGGTGGGCCCGGTGACCAGCACCATGCCCGAGGGACGGTGGATGACTTCGCGCAGGCGCTCCAGCATCCATTTCGGCATGCCGATGCGTTCCAGTCCGAGGATGCCGCCGCTCTGGTTCAACAGGCGCATCACTACCGATTCGCCGAACTGGATCGGCATGGTGGAGATGCGAACGTCGATCGATACATTGCGGACCTTGACATTAAAGCGGCCGTCCTGCGGCAGGCGGCGCTCGGAGATGTCGAGTCCGGACATCAGTTTCAGGCGCAACACCAGCGCCGAAGCGATCTTCGAATCGGCCTCGGTCTGCAGGTGCAGCACGCCGTCGATGCGGAAGCGGATGTGCAGCTTTCTTTCCTGCGGCTCGATGTGAATATCGGAAGCTCGAACCTGCACCGCGTCTTCGAAAACCGACTGCAGCAGCTTGACCACCGGTGCATCCTCGACGCCCGCGGTGAGCCCGATGCCGCCAAGGTCGATGACGGCTTCGCCGAGTTCTTCGCCGAGTTCCTGCGCCAGGCCGCTGATTTCCTCGGTGCGGCGGTAGACCCGGTCGATGTTCTGCAGCAGCGCGGATTCGCTGACCACGGCAAGCTGGATGTCGCGCTTGAGGACACGGTTGATTTCGTCGTAAGCGAACAGATCCGTCGGATCCGCCATGCCGACCCGGTAATAGGTTGCCGAATCCTCGAGGACGATTGCCCGGAAGCGTCGGGCCAATGTCTCCGGCAGGAGCGTCGCGATTTCCGGCTTGATGTTGAAATGCTTGAGATTGATGAACGGGACCTGGAGCTGGCGCGCGAGCGCGCCGCCGATCTGGTCCTCGGTCAGGAAGCCGGAGTCGATGAAAATGCGGCCGAGCTTGCGGCCGCTGCGCTTTTGTTCTTCAAGCGCCGCCTTAAGCTGGTCATCCGTCAACAACTTCTGCTGGAGCAGGATCTCCCCCAGCCTGATTTTTTCCGGTCTACCCACTGCGGGTTTCCCCCCTGGCCCCAACTTTCAGACAAACTTTAGGTTTATATTGCAGCCTATTGAATTAGCAGCTTAAACTCTTAGAAACCCTTGTGCAACAAAAAATGTTCGATGTCGTCCTCTATCAGCCCGAAATTCCGCCCAACACAGGTAATGTGATACGGCTCTGCGCCAACACAGGTTGCAGGCTCCATCTGATCCGGCCCCTGGGATTTCGCATGGAGGACAGCCAACTTAAACGTGCCGGCCTCGACTACCACGAATACGCCCCGGTCCAGGCGTACGCGGACTTTGACGCCTTCATCGCTACAGTTCCCGATGCGAGGACGTTTGCCTTCACGACCAAAGCAAACAATCGTTACGACCAGGCCGGCTTCAAGGTAGGCGACGTTCTGGTGTTTGGGCCGGAAACGCGGGGGCTGCCGCAGGAGGTATTAGCAACATTCGAACCGCAGCACCGGCTGCGGCTGCCGATGATGCCTACCAGCCGCAGTCTCAACCTTTCAAATGCCGTAGCGGTAGTGGTCTACGAAGCGCTGAGACAGAACGGGTTCAGAGGAATGAGTTAGCGCACGCTTTCTTGTTTCGGCTCGCGGTGCATGAGTTCTTCGAACGCGACCTGCACCGAAACCTGCCCATCCAGAAGCCGCCAGACCGCGGTAGCGATCGGCATTTCCACGCGGTTTTCCGCTGCCAGCCTGACGACTTCGCGTGCCGTAACGACCCCCTCGGCGACGTGTCCGAGGTCGGCAAGGATGTCGGCCAGTCGCTGACCAGCGCCGAGTCCCAGGCCGACACGGCGATTTCTCGACAAATCGGAGGTAGCCGTGAGCACCAGATCTCCCGCTCCGGCCAGGCCCATGAAAGTCTCCATCCGGCCGCCCAAGGCGACGCCAAGGCGGCTCATTTCGGCCAGACCGCGGGTAATCAGCGCCGCGCGGGCACTGTTGCCGAGTTTCAGTCCATCGCAAACGCCGGCGGCGATGGCAATGACGTTCTTCACCGCGCCTCCGGTTTCAACGCCAGCCAGGTCGTTGCTGGAATAGACCCGGAATCTGCCGGTATGGAGTTCCCGCGCCGCAACGGCCGCGAATTCCGGATCGGCCGACGCCAGAGTCACGGCGGCCGGCAGGCCCTGCGCCACTTCAGCCGCAAAGCTCGGTCCGGACAGCGCGGCACAGGAATAGCCGTCGCCGAGTTCGTCCGCCGCAACCTGGTGGGGAAACTTTCCGCTGCCGGGTTCGAAGCCCTTGCACAGCCACACCAGGCCTGGCTTGCCCGGCAGGTGCGCGACGAGCCCGAGGGTTTCGCGCAGGGCCGCCGTTGGCACGGCGGCGATGACCAGTTGGCAATCCGAGAGTGCGGCTTCTGCATCGCCGATGAGGCGCAACGTGGTTGGAAGCGCAATGCCGGGGAGATAGCGGCTGTTGACGCCTTCGGCACGCATGCGTTCGTACTGCTGCGGATCGCGGCACCATAGGGTGACCCGATGCAGCGACGACATCGCGATGCCCAGCGCCGTTCCCCATGCACCGGCACCGAGAATGGCGAGATTCATACGCCCCAGAGCTGGCTGACCTTGATGAAGCCGGTCTCGCCGTCCGGGTGACGGACCTTGACCCAGCCGGCGGTGATGCCGATGAATTCAAGCAACACCCCTTTCTCGGCGGTAAAGGCCAGCGCCGCTATATCGGCGGGCGACTGGCGCGCCTCGGCGCTCGAACTCCTGACCATGACCGTGCGCTTGTCGGACAACTGCTTGCTCTCTATCCAGGCGAATTCACCCGTATCGTCGCGCACCTTGTTCCAGCCCTCGATCTTCACCACCACTTCCACCGGATAGTCGCGAGACAGCACAAAAAGCTTCTGCGCCTTGGTCGAAGGCGCGTCATACAGCACGGCGCCGGAATCGGCGACCGAACGGAAATCCAGCGCCAGAGCCGCTGCCGGGGTGGCGGATCCAACCGCCAGAACTGCAATTAAGACCGGGGCGCGAAACATCTGCAACGTCCTAGTGGGTGGGAGCCGCGGCGGCCTGGGCCTGGCTTTGCTGCCGGGCCTGGTGGATCGCCTCGAAATTCATGGGCGCCAGGACGACCGGCGGAAAACCCGCCCGCACCACCGCATCGGATATGACCTCGCGCACATAGGGAAACAGGATGTTGGGGCAGGTCACGCCCAGCACGACCTCCATTTCCGGTTGCGGCACGTTGCGGATCTGGAACACGCCGCCCTGGGTAGCCTCCACCAGGAAAACGGATTTGTCGCCGAGCTTGGCCGTGACGGTAACCGTAAGGAGCACAACGTAGTAACCGTCGTCGATGGGGTTGGCGGCGTTGTTCATCTGGATCTCGATCTGCGGGGGATCGCGCTCGAGGTAGATCCTGGGAGCGTTCGGCACTTCGATGGAAAGATCCTTGACGAACAGCTTTTCAACCGAGAAGGCCGGTTGGGTCGGATTGGGTTGCTGGCTCATGTTTACCTGTAGTTGAATGAATTAACTTGCCGTTGCGGATGCGCCGACGCCGGGCCGCAGCAGCGGACCCAGCTTGCCGGCATGATCGAGCGCAGCCAGGTCGTCGAAACCGCCGACGTGGAAGTCCCCCACGTAGATCTGCGGGACCGTGCGCCGGCCGGTACGCTGCATCATCTCCGCACGGCGCTCCGGATCCAGATCAACGCGGACTTTCTCGATCTCCGTGACACCCTTGGTGCGCAACAGGCGCTCGGCCGCCACGCAATACGGGCACACTGCCGTGCAATACATCCTGATGGGCCGCACTTTATTTCTCCACTGGAAGGTTCGCCTGCTGCCACGCGTTGATCCCGCCGGACAACACCATCACCTGGCCCAGGCCAGCCTTCCTGAGCTGCGCTGTGACTGCATGCGAACGGCCGCCGGTCTGGCAGACAAGGATGACCGGCCGGTCCTTGAGTTTTGCCAATTCGCCGGCGCGCTTGTCGAGCTGGCTCTGGGGAATGTTCCGGGCATTCGGCGCATGGCCGCCGCCGAATTCCGCGGGCTCGCGCAAATCGACCATCACCGCGTCCTTGCGGTTGATGAGCTGCACGGCCTCCATCGGCCCGACTTCAGTCGCACCGCTGAGCTTGCGGCTGATCAACGGCCAAACCAGCACGCCGCCGCTCGCCAGCGCGATTAATAACAGCCAGATATTCTGTTGAATGAATGTCACTTGCTCTGCTCCCGATTCATCTGCTCTGCATAATGCAGCAACTGTTTCACGCCTGGCTCCGTTTCGGCAAGGCGCCTCACGAACCCGACTGCTTCCTTCCTGTCATTGGGATAGTTCGCTGCCGCCAAGTCCCAGTACGCACGCATGCCATCGAGGTCTCCCCCCATGGCAAGCAGGATCGCCTGGCGATACGCAATGTCATTGGTGGGAAGATATCGCAGCACCCGCGCATTGAGAACGATCTTGTCCTGCAACCGTTCCGTGTTCAGCAACATCTGTCGCGCCAGCGCCAGTTCGATGTAGGGGGCAAAAAGCGAATGGCCCTGCAGATCGAGCAATGTCCCGACCGCGGAGCCGGAGCGCACATAGGCCGATGCCGCCTCAACCGGCGGCCGCTGGATCCGTTGCAGCGTCCGGTAGTCGCGGAAAACATTGCTGAATGCCACCACCCCAAGCAGCACGGCGGCCGCCAGAACCAGCCTGCCGCTGCGTGGATTTCCGACTGACAGCGGCGAGGATTCGGCCACCCCCAGCAACACCGCGGTAATCCCGAGAAAGTACGCGTACCACAGTGGGTACTCTAGCATACTGTGCAGTCCCAGAACCCAGAGCGCGACGAGAATCCACCAGAGCTGCGGCCCCTGCCGCTCGCGGCGCAGCGCCCACAGCCACCACGCCAATCCTCCCAGCAGGATGACCAGTCCCGCGATCCCGAACTCCGCGCCAATCTGTATCACGAGGTTGTGCGCGTGATCGATGATGCCTTCCTCGGTAGTCAGTCCGGGAATGCGCGCGGTCAGCGCAAAGTAGTTCCAGGCAAACTGCTTGAATCCCACACCGACCAGCGGCGAGCTCGCAAACATCAGCCAGCCCCCCTCCCAGAAACGCAGGCGAACCGACGAGGACATCCCCTCGCTGCGGACACGATCGCCGATGGTCTCGATGGGGACATTGACCCATGACAGCACGGGCCCCAGCAACATGAGCGCAACGAACAGACCTCCGAGCACAGCAATGCTGAACAGGAGTATCCGCGTGCTTTCCAAGCCGGGCTGGCGCAACCGCAACAGCCCGGCAAGCACCACGAATACCAATGCGTAGAGCCATACCGCTCGCGCACCGGACGTCACCAGAATCGACAGAATCAGGACCACGGCAGCGACCGCGAGCCAGGGAGAAATGCGGCGCACCCCAAACAGGTAGCCCACCGACGCCAGGCCCAGGCACAGGTAACTGGCCAGGTGATTGGGCTGGCCGGTGTTGGCGTAGATGCGCCCATGCAGTTGCGGCACGATGAGCGGCGCCAGCGCAGTTTTCACGCCGAGCAGTTGGATCAGGCCGATAGCCGCGCTGAGCAGGGAACCTGCGATCAGGAACCAGCAAAGCGCATGGACGACGGCTTCGATGCCAAGCACCTGCCGCAGCCGGACTGCGAGAAGCGCAAGGGCCGCGGCCCAGAGCACGTACAGCGCCCCCAGCAGGTTGAACTGCGGATAAACCGCCTTGCCGAAGCTGATCTGAAGCACCATGAGCAGGGCGAATCCGAGGAACATCAACCCGATGCGGGGCAGGCGGATTCCTGCCCAGAGCGGCCGGAACAACAGGCATGCGATCGCAGCGAGTCCCAGTCCAAACGCCGCGGCCTCGCCATAGAAGCTGGCCACAGGCTCGCGAAATACGGGACTGAAGAAGGGGAGCGTCCAGCCCAGGCCGACGAGAAACAGGGCGACCTTCGCGGGAGAGATCCGTTGGCCAGCAACCCCGGTGGAAGTCAGAAGGCAGCCCTGTGATTGAACTTGAAGTGCGAACCGCCGGTCACGAATGCGCGACACCCGGCGATGCCGATAATACAATTCTAACGCGGCGGCAGATGCCCCCGCATCCCGATCCCCTTCCGGCGAATCGCGAAGATGAAAAAGATCGTACTGTTACGCCACGGCGAAAGCGTGTGGAACAAGGAAAACCGGTTTACCGGCTGGACCGACGTCGACCTGTCCGGAAAAGGGCTCGAGGAAGCACGCGAGGCCGGCCAAGTCCTGAAGGACGCCGGATTCGTCTTCGACATCGCCCACGGCTCGGTTCTGAAGCGCGCCATCCGCACCATGTGGATCGTGCTCGACCAGCTCGGGCTGATGTGGATCCCGCAGCACCTGTCCTGGCGCCTCAACGAGCGGCACTACGGCGCGCTGCAGGGCCTGAACAAGTCGGAAATGGCGGCGCAGTACGGCGAGGAACAGATCCTTGTCTGGCGCCGGAGCTATGACGTGCCGCCGCCCGCGCTGGAAAAAACCGATGAGCGCTACCCGGGCAAGGATCCGCGGTACGCGGGCATGACGCGGCAGGATGTTCCGGTCACCGAATGCCTCAAGGACACGGTGGCTCGCTTCCTGCCGCACTGGAACGATGTCATTGCACCGGATGTCAAAGCAGGCAAGCGCGTGATCCTCGTTGCGCACGGCAATACCATCCGGGCACTGGTGAAGTATCTGGACAACGTGTCGGAAAAGGACATCGTCGGCCTCAACATTCCCACCGGCATCCCTCTGGTCTACGAGCTCGACGAAAACCTGAAACCCCTCAATCACTATTATCTTGGGGACCAGGAGAAGGCGCGACAGGCCGCCGCTGCGGTCGCCGCGCAGTCTCGCGCAAAGAGTTGAACGCGGAACGAGTGCCGAAATCCGGCAGGCTCCTTGCCCTCGCAGCGATAGCCCTCGTTGCGCTCCCGGTCCTGTTCAGCCCTCCTGCTGATGCCGCACCCAAGGACCAGCTACGGGAATTGCGCGAGCGCATCGAGGCGGTTCAGAAGCGGCTCAGCGAATCCGAAGAATCCCGCGCCGAGGCCGCGGATGCCCTGAAGACCTCAGAGCGCGCCATCAGCGAAACCAATCGCAAGCTCTATCACCTGTCCGGACAACGGCGGGCGGCGAACAGCTCGTTGTCCAGGTTGCAGGCGCAAGCCGGCGAAGTCGAGGAGGACATCGCCCAGGAGCAAAGGACGCTGAGCCGGCTCCTGTACCACCAGTACCTGAGCGGCCAGTCGGACGCGATCAAACTGGTGCTCAATCGCGAGGATCCCAACGAAATCGCCCGGCAGTTGCACTATCTCGGCTATGTATCTCGCGTCCGGGCGGAGTTGCTCGTCAGCCTGCGCGAGAACCTGTCCCGGCTGGACAAGCTCACCGGGGAAACGCGCAGGAAAAGCACTGACTTGCGCGCCCTGCAGGATGAGGAGAGCCGGCAGAAGCAGCGGCTGGTACAGGAACAATCGGAACGCCAGCGGGTCTATGCCGAGGTCTCCAGCGAAATCCAGGAAAGCCGCAAGCAGCTTTCCACGCTGAAAAAGGACGAGAAACGCCTGAGCAACCTTATCGAGCGGCTGGCCAGGGAAGCCGCCGCGCGCGCGAAAAAGAAGCCCGGCAAACGGCTCGCCAACAAGGCCCTGCCCGGTGCCGACTCTGGTGCCGGAGACTTCCGCCAATTGAAGGGCCGGATGCGGCTGCCGGTCAGCGGGGAACTCACTAACCGTTTTGGCGGCCAAAGGCAGGACAGCGGGCTGTCCTGGAAGGGATTGTTCATTGCCGCCAAGAGCGGCCGGGAGGTAAAAGCGATCGCGGGCGGCAAGATCGTCTACGCGGACTGGCTGCGCGGGTTCGGTAACCTGCTGATACTTGACCACGGCGACGGTTACATGAGCCTGTATGGAAACAACGAATCGCTGCTGAAGCAGGCCGGCGAGGAGGCCAGAGCCGGCGATACCATCGCGGCCGTGGGAACCAGCGGTGGCAACCCGAAATCGGGTTTATACTTCGAACTCAGATATCAGGGAAAACCCTTCGATCCGCTCCCCTGGGTAACGCTCAGGTAAGCTGGCGCCAGCAGGCGTATCTCCCCGCCCACAAGGAGCAAGCAAAGATGCACAGTAAATTTAGGCAGGTTGGCCTGATTGCTTTGGGCGCGATCCTTGGTGTGCTGATCAGCCTCAACTTCTCGGCCGTCGCGCAGAAGAATTCTGGTCCGCTGCCGATCGAGGATCTGCGCGCGTTCACCGAGGTGTTCGGCAAGATCAAGAGCGACTACGTCGAGCCCGTCGAGGACAAGAAGCTCATTTCCGAGGCGATCAACGGGATGCTTTCCGGCCTCGACCCGCATTCCGCGTATCTGGATCTGGAAGCTTTCCGTGAACTCCAGGTCAGCACGCAGGGCGAATTCGGCGGCCTCGGCATCGAGGTCGGCATGGATGAGACCGGCTTCGTCAAGGTCGTGGCTCCGATCGAGGATACCCCGGCGTGGCGTGCCGGCCTGAAGACAGGCGATCTGATCATCAAGCTCGACGAGTCCAACGTGAAGGGCATGACCCTTAACGACGCGGTCAAGAAGATGCGCGGCAAGCCCAACACCCAGATCACCCTGACGGTGGTGCGCAAGGGCGATATCAAGCCGCGCATCATTTCCATTACCCGCGCGATCATCCAGGTGCAAAGCGTCAAATTCAAGCTGATCGAGCCCGGCTACGCCTACTTCCGTGTGACCCAGTTCCAGGAGCACACCGGCGAAACCCTGGTGAAGGCGATCGAGAAGCTGTTCAAGGACAACCAGGGCCCGATGAAGGGCCTGGTGCTCGACCTGCGCAACGACCCGGGCGGCCTGCTGACCAGCGCCGTGGCGGTTTCCGCCGCCTTCCTGCAAAGCGACGCCCTGGTGGTCTATACGGAAGGCCGCAACGAAGACGCGAAAATGAAAATGTTCGCCCGTCCGGAGTACTACATGCGCGGCACCAAAGACGACTACATCAAGGTGCTGCCGAAGGAAGTGAAAACGGTTCCGATGGTGGTGCTGGTCAACGGCGGTTCGGCATCCGCATCGGAAATCGTCGCTGGCGCGCTGCAGGACCACAAGCGCGCCATCGTCATGGGCACGCAGACTTTCGGCAAAGGCTCGGTGCAGACTATCCTGCCGCTGGGCAACGGCACCGCAATCAAGCTGACCACGGCACGCTACTACACGCCGAACGGCCGCTCCATCCAGGCCAAGGGCATCACGCCGGATATCCTCGTCGAGGAAGCCACGGTCACCGAGGGTGAAGCCGGGGTGAAGCTGCGCGAAGCCGACCTCGAACGCCACCTGGCCAATCCGCAGGGCGGTACCGCTGACAAGCCGCCGGCTGCGCAACCGCAAACCGTCGCGCCCCCGCCGGCCGCACCGAAACTCGATCCGAAGAGCGAGCAGAAAGCGCCGGACGACGCCGCGCCGGCTGATGTGGTGCAGAAGAACGACTATCAGCTGAACCAGGCGATCAACCTGCTCAAGGGCCTTCAGATCATCAGCAGGAAGTGATTGAGACTACCCGAGGGAACCGCGAAGGCCCGCTCATGCAGCGGGCCTTCGCGCTAATATGGCCGCAATCCGGTGCCTTGGGTCAAGGCCCGCTACGACAAGGCCCGTTACGACAAGGCCCGTTACGATCAAGTCATGGACGATAACCAGTTACTGCGCTACAGCCGTCACATCCTGCTGCCCGAGATCGGCATCGACGGCCAGCAGAAGCTGCTCGGCGCCCACGTCCTGTTGATCGGCGCGGGCGGCCTGGGCGCGCCAGTATCGCTATACCTGGCGGCCAGCGGCGTGGGCCGCATAAGCATTTGCGATCACGATGCCGTGGACCTGACCAACCTGCAGCGGCAGATCGTGCATTTCACCGACTCCATCGGCAAGCCCAAGGTCGAGTCGGCGCGCGCCACGCTGGCGCGCATCAATCCGGAGGTCGTGGTAGAGGCCATTGCGGAACGCGTCGAAGGCCCGCGCCTGGAGCAACTGGTCGCCGCGGCCGACGTCGTCGTCGACGCCACCGACAACTTTGCCACCCGGCACGCGATCAACCGTGCCTGCGTCAGGTTTCACAAGCCCCTGGTCTCCGGCGCGGCCGTGCGCTTCGACGGGCAGATTGCCGTCTTCGACCTGCGCGGGGCGGACAGCCCGTGCTATCACTGTTTGTTTCCCGAAAGCGGCGACCTGGAGGAAATGCGCTGCGCGGTCATGGGCGTGTTCGCGCCCCTGGTCGGCGTGATTGGTGCCATGCAGGCCGCCGAGGCACTGAAGCTGCTGATGGGTATCGGCCGCGACCTGACCGGCCGGCTGCTGCTGCTGGATGCGCTCACCATGGAATGGCGCAGCATAAGGCTGAAGAAAGACGCGCGCTGCACCGTCTGCGGCGTCGGGGATACCGCGCAGCGCCAGGCCACCGAGGCCTGCGCGCCCTAGAAATCAGGTGTAATCGTTGTGATTTGACCTGACGGACGTTGTCAGGTCTAAAACTCCAAGACCGACACTCACCGCGGATACCCTCGCGTAGCGTGGAGTACCCTTTTAGGACGCAAAGGACGCGGAGGAAAGGCTCGCAGAGCGAGAACCGATGTGCAATGCCTCTTGGGATAGTCCATTGCTCATTGCGCTCGGCCGCATAGCCCACCCCGAGTCCGCCACCGCAGTATCCAACCCAAATTACTTCTTTGTTTTCTCTGCGTATTTCCTCCGCGTCCTTTGCGTCCTAAAAGGGTACTCCACGCTACGCGAGGGTATCCGCGGTGAGAGTTGGGTTTCTGGGCGGACAGTTGCGGTCCGATCAGGTCCCGACTACTCCATATCAGGGCTTGCGGTACTCCACCCGGGTCCGCCCGTTGACGGCGGACTCGTAAATAAATTCCTTGCTGGTCACTTCGCGGATTTTCCACGCCGCGGCAAAGCCGACGGGCATCAGGCTCGGCAGGGTCGAGGCTTCGATTTTGGTGTGCAGGTAGCCGTCCCTTACCGCCCAGTTGCCGCTGGCGTTGAAGTAGTAGACCAGGCGCCCGTTCCTGACTTCGAAGTTGGGCCTGTTGGGCAGATTAAAATCCGCAGGTACCAGCATGCGCAACTGTCCCACCCAGTTGACCCTGCCGCCGGGGAGTAGAGTGAATTCGGTTTCGACGATGACATCATCGGGAGCGACGTCGCGCGAACCCCAGGTGCCGACCGCAGCCTTCGCCAGTTTGTCGTCGGAGGCGCCGCATGCCGTGAGCAAGGAGGCCAGGAGCAGGACGACGAGCGCGCGGCTAGTGCCAGCGCTGCGGCAGGAAATCACAGCAGTGCCGGCCACTGGCTGGACCAGTGTTCGGTCGGATCGCGCTTGAAGCCGCTCTTGGCGAACTGGTGCCAGCGGCCTATGACGAAAGCAAGCAGCAGATTGGCGCGCGCTCCGGCATCGCTGGTTTCCTGTATTTCGTTCTCGGTGACGGCGAATCGCAGCGCCTGCTTCAACGTTGATTCCAGCCGGTCGTGCAACTGGTTGATGCGCGCCTGCAGGCGTTCATCTTCGTTGACGAGCGCCTCGCCGATCAGCACGCGCGTCATGCCCGGATTCTTTTTGGCGAACCCCAGCAGCATGGAAAGAATCGCCTCGATCTGCCTGAGGCCGCTCTTTTCTTCCGTAGTGATCTTGTTGACCAGGCCGAACAGGGTTTGCTCGATGAATTCGATCAGTCCTTCGAACATCTGCGCCTTGCTGGCGAAATGGCGGTAGAGCGCCGCTTCGGAAACATCCAGCCTGGCAGCCAGCGCGGCGGTGGTGATTTTCTCGCTCTTCGGGTTCTCCAGCATGGCCGCGAGGGTCTGCAGGATCTGGAGTTTGCGTTCTCCCGGCTTGGTCGGCATGGGTGCGGACTCGCGCGCTTTTTGGGTCAGGGGAGCGGAAGGTTACCCGAACAGGACGGAATTTAACACGCCCGCCGGATGTTGTACGGGCATGGCCTCAGAACAGACGCAGCAACCGGGGAATGCGCGCCACATGGCGCACGTGGGCGTCAACCCATGCCGGCGCGCGGCTCGACGCGTCCACCCACACGGTTTTCATGCGCAAGCGTTTGGCCGTGCGCAGGTTCTCCAGGCTGTCCTCCACCATGATGCAGCGCGATGGCGTCAGCCGATGCGCCCGCAGCAACCGCAGGAATCCCTGCACGTCGGGCTTGGGCCGGAAGCGGGTGCGTTCGATGCAGAACACGTCGTCGAAAAGGTCCTCGACGCCCAGCGCCTTCAGAATGGCGCGTGCGTAATGCTCGGGGGCGTTGGAAAACACGATCCGGCGGCCATGCAGCCGAAGCAACGTGGAGCGCAGTTCGCGCCTGCCGACCACCAGGCGGGCCAGTCCGGGAAAGTTGTGGGTCTCGCGCAGGAAATGGTGGGGATCAATGCCGTGGTGGCGGATCAGGCCAACCAGGGTGGCCCCGTAACGCCGCCAGTAGGAATTGCGCAACGCGTTGGCCTCCTCCTCGCCCAGTACCAGATGCTCGGCAAGGTAGGCGGTCATCGCCCGGTTGATGTGCGGAAAAATGTGCGGCCGGGCGTCGTGCAGGGTGTTGTCGAGGTCGAATATCCACGCCCTGCGGCGGGGTGCGGCCTGCATCAGCGATTGCGGATCAGCGTGCCCACACCCTGGTCCGTAAGCACTTCGAGCAGCAGCCCGTGCTCGACGCGGCCATCGATGATGTGCACGCTTTTCACGCCGCTCTTGGCGGCATCCAGCGCGGAAGCGATCTTGGGCAGCATGCCACCGTGGATGGTACCGTCCGCGAACAGGTCTTCGACCTGCTTCGGTGTGAGCCCCGTGAGCAGCTTGCCGTTCTTGTCCAGCACGCCAGGCGTATTGGTCAGCAGGATGAGCTTTTCCGCGTGCAGGATTTCGGCAAGCTTGCCGGCCACCAGGTCAGCATTGATGTTGTAGGACTCGCCATCCTCGCCCACGCCGATCGGCGCCACCACGGGGATGAACTCGCGCGTCTCGAGCAGCGAAATGATTTCCGGATCGATGCTCTGGATTTCCCCGACCTGGCCGATATCGAGCATTTTGGAGGCATTGTCCTTGTCGGGAACATACATTTTTCTGGCGCGGATGAAGGAACCGTCCTTGCCGGTCAGGCCGATGGCGCGGCCGCCGGCCTGGTTGATCAGGTTCACGATCTCCTTGTTCACCAGCCCGCCCAGCACCATCTCGACCACGTCCATGGTTTCCGCGTCGGTGACCCGCATCCCCTGGATGAACTCACCTTTCTTGCCTACACGCCTGAGCATTTCGTCGATCTGCGGGCCGCCGCCGTGCACGACCACGGGGTCCATGCCCACCAGTTTTAGCAGCACGACGTCGCGTGCGAACGAATGTTTCAGCTTCTCGTCCGTCATGGCATTGCCGCCGTACTTGATCACGATGGTCTTGCCGTGGAAGCGGCGGATGTAGGGCAGCGCCTCGGCCAGGATCTGGGCCTTCTGGGTGGCGTCGGTGGCGGAAATCGACATGGAGGGCTCGCGCGGATGCAAACGTGAAGCGCGGATTCTACCGCGACCGCTTCCAGCAAAGAAAAAGGCGGCCCGAGGTCCGCCTTTTTTTGTATCCAGGAATTACTGGAGCGAAAGCTTGCGGGCGGAAACGGCGGCCTTTTTGGGCAGTCGCAATTCCAGCACGCCGTCGTTGTACTTCGCCTGCGCCTGAGTTTCGTCGACCTCCTGTGCCAGGCTGAATGCGCGATGAATCTTGCCGACGAAGCGTTCGGCATGCAGCAGCTTTTCGCCCTGCTTGTCTTTTCGGCTGCGCTGGATTTCGACCGAAAACAGGCGCCGGCGGGGACGTTTCAAGAGGTTTATTAAATTCGGATTCTTCGGAGCCATTCGCGTATCGAATTGAACTGGGGGCGTCCCGGACCACAGTCAAGGCTTCTCTCCTCGGGGGAAAAACCTTTAACGATCAAGGCGCAAAGACTGCCAAGGGGAACTGTCATGAGGGATCGCACGGTCGCTTCGAACCGAACCGGGCTGCTATAGCCGGGACGGCCTACCCCTGGTCGCGCATCCACTACTGCCGGCGGACTCGTATGATTGAGCATGGCAAACCGGCAAAGGAACTGCCGGACCGGATTTTTGACCAAGTCCTGACACTGAGGAGATCGAGATGGAGTCGAAGAAATTCCTGGGTATGGCAATTGCTGCATCGGCCGCAGTGCTTTTCCTGGCGGGCTGTGCAAGCACTGGAGGGAGCGGCGGCAACCAGGCGACCGAAGCCAAAGTCACTTGCCAGGGCGGCAATGCCTGCAAGGGCCAAAGCGAATGCCACACGGCCAGCAACGACTGCGCGGGCCAGAACGCCTGCAAGGGCACCGGCTTCGTCAACCTCACGCCGGACGAATGCCGTAAAGCCACGGGCCGCAGTTGAGCCCGGCAAGCCACGGTTCGCCGCAGCAGGCAACAAATTCTCCAATCATGACAACCCATCCGGAACTGGGATTCGGGCTCGGTTTGCGCACCGATCATTACGAGGCAATCCTCGAATCGAGGCCGCGCGTCGACTGGTTCGAAGCCCTCAGCGAAAACTACCTCGTTCCGGGCGGCAAACCCCTGCACTACCTGGACCGGATCCGCGCCGATTTCCCCATGGTCCTGCATGGCGTGTCGCTTTCCATCGGCAGCACCGACCCGCTGGACCGCGAATACCTCAAAGCGCTGAAGGAACTCGCGCGCCGCGTGGAGCCCGCCTGGCTGTCGGACCACCTGTGCTGGACCGGCGTCGCGGGCAAGAACCTGCACGACCTGTTTCCGCTGCCTTACACCGAAACGGCGATTGATCACGTGGCGGCCCGCGTGCGCGAAGTCCAGGATTTCCTCGGCCGCCAGATCCTGCTGGAGAACGTGTCGAGCTACGTGAGTTTTCGCCAGTCAGCGATGAACGAATGGGATTTCCTGGCCGAAATCGCCAGGCGCGCCGACTGCCTGATCCTGCTCGACGTTAACAACATCTACGTAAGCGCCTTCAATCATGGCTTCGATGCCCATGCGTTCCTCGACGGCATTCCGGTCGACCGCGTGCGCCAGATTCATCTCGCGGGCCACAGCAATTGCGGCAGCCATATCATCGACACGCACGATGCTCCGATCATCGATCCGGTCTGGGACCTGTATGCCACCGCGGTCAAGCGCTTCCCCAATGTCGCCACCATGATCGAGCGCGACGACAACATTCCCGATCTCGCGGAACTGGTGAGCGAACTCGATCAGGCACGGCGCGTCGCCGCCACCGTCCTGCAGGCGGAATCGGTCGCCGCATGAGCAGCCTGGCGCTGACCGAATCCGCGTTTCAGGGCTACGTGCTTGGAATGGACTCCAGCATCGCCGGGGATATCACAGGGGAAATCTCCGGGGAAATCGTGGGAGAAAGCGACGAGTTCCGCCGCACCCGGCTGGACATCTATCGCGACGCTTACCGGCTCCGGCTCATCGAAGTGCTGGGCAACGACTACCCGGTCCTCAAGTCCTTCACCGGCGACGAAGGGTTCGAAACCATTGCAACCGGCTACATCGCGGCGCATCCGTCCGTATTCAGGAACGTGCGCTGGTTTGGCGCCGCCATCCCCGCCTTCCTGTGCGAGCAACCGGGCCATGCCGGCCGGCCCGTTCTCGCGGATCTGGCGCTGTTCGAATGGACGCTCGGGCTCGCTTTCGATTCTCCCGATCAACATGCGGTGGATTTCGCGGAGGTCGCCGCAGTGGCGCCGGAGGCCTGGTCCGACCTTCGTTTTCAGGCACACGCCTCACTGCATGTCCTCGAACTCGGCACCAATGCCGTGGCGATCTGGAAAGCGATCGAGGGGGACGAGCAGGACGCCATGCCCGAGGCAGTTTCCGAACCCGTCACCTGGGCGATCTGGCGCAAGGAGCTGTCGCCCTACTTCCGATCCCTGGCTCCCGATGAAGCCTGGGCGCTGGCGGCCATGCGCGACGGTGCCAGCTTCGGGGAAATCTGCGAGGGCCTGTGCGACTTCGTCACCGAAGACGTAGCCGCGCTGCGCGCCGCCCAATTACTGCGCGGCTGGGTGGATGAGGGCTGGATCGCTCGCCTGGAACTGTCTTAAGGGCAGCACTCACCGCAGAGGACGCGGATACCCTACGTGCGTAGCACGTCGGAGTACCCTTTTAGGACGCAAAGGAAACCGAAACAGAGAAAACACGCAAATCCAGGATTGTCCGTTGATTAACTCGCGATGTACGAGTACCAATACTTGTCGTCGCTTCGACCCCCAGTTTTTTATCTCGCACTTGTTTTTCCTCTGCGTCCTTTGCGTCCTCTGCGGTGAGTGCTGCTCTGGGTGGCAAGTGCGGTTTGACCTAGTGGTGTTCGTGGCCGTCTGATTCCCCGCCGCCTTTGCGGACCGAAACTTCGATGCCGACATCGCGCATGCGCTGGCCGGCGAATTCCACCGTCAGCGTCATCGGCAGCTTCTCCCCGGCACGGAGTGGCCGTTCGAGATCGAACAGCATCACGTGAAGGCCGCCGGGTTCAAGCTTGACCGGCTTGCCGGCCGGCAGGTCGAGGCTCTTCAAGGGGCGCATTTTCATCGTGCCGCCGTCCATTTTCATCGAATGTACTTCGGCGGACTTGGCAAGATGGAAAGACACGCCGGTAAGGCGGGCATCGACCGGGCTCACGATTTCCATGTAGACGCCGGCCACCTTCTGGCCAGGCACCGTGGCCCTGGCCCAGGCGTTGACGACGCGGACAGCGTCGGCGGCTGAAGCGGCCGCCGCGACGGCAAGGACCGAAAACATCAGGGCAATTCGCAATACCTTCATTGTTACCCCCGCGCCTCAAAGTCCGGCATTGTTCCAGACGACCGCGCGCGGGGCAATGCGCCCGAGTGTCAGAGAAACGCTACGCTATAATCCGGCACACTCGCGCATGATGAAATTCCTCGCCGCCCTCCTCGTCGGAACGTTCTGCAGCAGCCTGGCATTAGCCCAGCCTCCGTCGAACGCCGTCCTGCCCCTGCCGCCGCTCAATTCCAAGTCCTACCTGCTGGTGGACTTCCAGAGCCAGCAGGTGCTGGCCTCGAAGAACCCCCAGGAGCGCATCGAACCCGCCTCACTAACCAAGCTGATGACCGCGTACGTGGCCTTCGACGCCTTGCGCCAGAAGCGGATCACCCTGACGCAAACCGTCGCGGTTTCGGAGAAAGCCTGGCGCGCGGCCGGTTCGCGCATGTTCCTGGAGCCGGGCAGCCCGGTTGCGATTGAAGACCTGCTGCAGGGAATGATCGTGCAGTCCGGCAACGACGCTTCCATTGCCCTCGCCGAGGGCGTGGCCGGCAATGAAGCGGCCTTCGTCGACCAGATGAATCGCGAGGCCGTACGACTGGGCCTGAAGAACTCCCGCTTCGCCAATGTAACCGGGCTGCCGAATCCCCAGCACTACTCGACCGCCGAAGACCTGGCGTTGCTGTCCGCCACGATCATCCGCGAGTTCCCGCAGTACTTCCCGATGTACAAGCTGCGCGAGTTCCGTTATCACAACATCACGCAGTACAACCGCAACCGGCTGCTCGGCCGCGACCCGTTCGTCGACGGCATGAAGACCGGCTACACGGAGAGCGCGGGCTTCTGCATGATCGCGACAGCCCGGCGTGGCGACCGGCGTCTGGTTGCGGTGGTCCTGGATGCGGGTTCCGAGAACGGGCGCGCGGCGGAGGCGCAGAAGCTGCTCAACTACGGTTTCGAGGCTTTCGACACGCTCAAGCTTTATGCCAGAGGCCAGCCGGTGCACGAGATGCCGGTATGGAAGGGCGCGAAGGAACTGCTGCGTGCCGGCTTCACCGAGGACTATTACATGACGGTTCCGAAAGGATCGGCCGACCGGCTCAAGGCGACCATGGAGAGCATGCAGCCGCTGGTCGCGCCCATTCATGCCGGCGACCGCGTGGGCACGCTGAAGCTGAATTTCGAAGGCCGGCCTTTCGGCCAGCGGAACGTGGTCGCATTGGAGAACGTCGGCATCGCCAATATGTTCATCCGCGGCTGGCACAGCCTGCGGCTGCTTTTTGAGTGAAAGGTGAACGGTGGCCAGTGAACAGCGAACGGTGAACGGTGAACGGTGAACAGCGAACGGTGAACAGTGAACAGTGAACAGTGAACAGTTTCGACGATTGAGCTCTCGAATATTGCCGATTTGGGCTTACGCTCTTCCCGATCACCGTTCACTGTTCGCTGCTCACCGTTCGCTGCTCACTGGTCACCGATAACCGTTCACTGTTCACCGTTCGCTGCTCACTGTTCACTGTTTCCTGTTCACCGTTCACTGTTCACCGTTCGCTGCTCACTGTTTCCTGTTTCCTGTTTCCTGTTCACTGTTCACTGTTCACCGTTCACTGTTCACCGTTCACCGTTCACTGTTCACTGTTCACTGCTCACTGGTCACCGATAACTGTTCACTGCTCACTGTTCACCGATAACCGATAACCGTTCACCGTTCACACCCATTCAATGATCTACCTTAACGGCGAGTTCATGCCGATCGAGGAAGCCCGCATTCCGGTTCTGGACCGCGGCTTCATTTTCGGTGACGGCGTTTACGAAGTGATCCCGGTGTACTCCCGGCACGCCTTCCGCCTGCAAGAGCATCTGCGCCGGCTGCAGGCGAGCCTGGACGCAATCCGGCTGCCGAACCCGCACGATGCGGCGGAGTGGACCCGCCTGATGCATCGGCTGATCGAACTCAACGAGCCCGAAGACCAGTCGTTGTACCTGCATGTGACGCGCGGCGTTGCGAAACGCGACCACGCATTCCCCAAAGGCGTGCCGCCGACCGTGTTCCTGATGAGCAATCCGCTGGTCATGCCGCCGCAGGTTCAGGTGGACGAGGGCGTGTGTGCCATTACCGCCTCCGACAACCGCTGGCTGCGATGCGACATCAAGGCGATCGCGCTGCTGCCGAACGTGCTGCTGCGCCAGCAGGCCGTCGACGCAGGCTGCGTGGAGACGGTACTGATACGGGACGGCAACATGACGGAGGGCGCGGCGAGCAACATATTCGTGCTCAGCGGCGGCGTGCTTCTCGCCCCACCGAAAAACCACCTCATGCTCCCTGGCATTACCTACGACGTCATACTGGAACTTGCCGCGGCGGAGGGCATCCGGCATGAAGTGCGGGAAGTCGCGGACCGGGAACTGCGCGACGCTGCGGAACTCTGGCTCACCTCCTCCACCAAGGAGGTGCTGGCCATCACGCAACTGGACGGAAAGGCGGTCGGCGAGGGCAAGCCCGGACCCTTGTTTAAGCGCATGTACACCCTATATCAGGACTACAAGAACCGCGTCATGCGCGCGCCCGGACACTGACCTTGCAAACTGCGTAACGGTTGACCGTTTAGAGCAACGGGCACTAACCGCAAAGGACGCCAAGTGAAAGCAAATGCTAAAAACGGAGTGTCAATTACCTTCGCAACGGTCCGATCTGCGACCAATCCGGCCGTCTGCGGTTACCACCTTCCGTCCTTTCCTTCCCCTCGCGTCCTTGGCGTCCCTGGCGGTCGACAAGTTGATATGCCTCCGTGTTTTTGTGGTGAAACGCTTTGGATAGTTTGATGGAAAACCCCTCGCTCATCCAGTATCCCACCGACTTCCCCATCAAGGTGATGGGGCGCCGCGAGCCGCGCCTGGTACAGACCATCGTCGGCATCGTCCAGCGTCACGCGCCGGACTTCGATCCGGCTTCGGTGGAGATGCGCACCAGCAAGAAGAACAGCTACCTCAGCGTAACCTGTACGGTCAATGCAACGTCGCGCGAGCAGCTTGACGCGCTCTATCAGGACTGTCTCTTATACACATCTCCGAGCCCACGAGACTAAGGCGAATCTCGTATGCCGTCTTCTGCTTGAA